>VOFI01000310.1_pt1 | contig 176000 bp, 135 predicted proteins | sample 5384131 | NCBI WGS metagenome assembly VOFI01 (sample SAMN12384728, study PRJNA508395) | human gut metagenome | isolation source: healthy gut H | host: Homo sapiens | reverse complement strand
AAAAAGATAAAAAAGTAAATCCTTTCTATTACATGCTTTATGAAGTTGACATTGACAGAGAAGGAGCGGCCGGTAAATGGAACTCCTTATTCAGTCTCAGTGACAAACGTTCCGAAAGATACGGTCAATCATGTCCCGTCTTTTTAATCGTTTGGTGGTTCGCCATCTGAAAACCGGTACTGCTTTTCAGATTGATAGTATTGGCTATTATACCTTATACAATGAAGGACGTTCTATCATTTTTGTACGCAGGCAGGCAAAAGGAAACGCATTGTGTTATGGCCCATTGACGGGACCCTATCAGACTATCTATCAGAGTGCTGTAAAGAAAGAACCTGTTTCTTTCAGTTTGGATACAAAACTGATGACAGGAGAATTCAGTATTAAGGATTCGCTATGGTATAATTTCTCTTTAAAGAAGAATACCTGCGATTTGGTCTTCGACCGTAAAGAGGTGATTCTACCGGCAGGAATGGAACTTGCGCGGGCCACTCTGTCGCACAGTCAGAAGTTCCTGACAATGGAACTCAGACCTTATCAGGAGAAAGTAAATAAAGATAAAAAAGAAGAGGAAGTAAAGCCGGATAAGAGTTTCGAACTGGAGTTGTGGACCTGGGATGAATATGAAGTTCCTACGTTGCAGACTCGTGGCCGTTATTTCCGTCCTCAATATTCGAAATATATCTATGACATTGCTTCCCGAAAATTGACGGAAGTAGCTCCCGGTCATGCTGATTTGTTGGAACCGGACCGTGCAGAAGAAATACATTATGTGCTTTATACGGACGAAACTCCCCTATCGTATGCAGAAAGAATGGCTTAATGAGGTGCCGTTTGATATCTATTCTGTGAATGTGCATACAGGAAAAAAGCAATTGGTAGGACGTAGCTATCGGACAAGACCGAAGTGGTCAATGAACGGTAAATGGGCTGTGATGTATGATCCTGTTGCACAGGTATGGAATAAGTTTGACGGAACAACGGGTAAGGTTACCGATATTTCAACAGCTATTGGTTATCCGGTATTCGAGGAAACTTATGATAAACCGAATCCTGCGCCTGCCTATGGCATTGCAGGTTGGACTGCTGATGGTAATAATGTGTTGATTTACGATGCTTATGACTGGTGGAAGATCGATTTGACCGGAGAACGTCAGCCGGAATGTATAACCAAGGGATATGGCCGCAAAAATAAGAGATCTATCCGTAAAATGACCAGCAATATTGATAAGGAAGTTTTCAAACCGGACGAGACGGTTGTAGTCAGTGTGTGGGATGAGAATACGATGGATGAAGGCATTTATTCGCTTGACATGAAAGGTCGTTTGAAGAAGCTCGCGGAAGGTCCTTATATCTATGCGATTCATCGTTTCTCGGATAATCAGAAGTATTGCATCTGGAATCGTCAGAATATGTCAGAATTCCGTGATCTGTGGTGGAGCAAAGCCGATTTCTCCGATCCGATCCGTATAACGAATGCTAATCCTCAGCAAAGTGAATACAAATGGGGAACTGCAAAGTTGGTGGAATGGACAAACTATGAGAATAAACCCAACAAGGGAATACTTTATTTGCCGGAAGATTATGATCCTCAAAAAGAATATCCCGTACTGGTACAATTCTATGAAACGCATTCAGGTGGATTGAATACTTATCATGCTCCGATGTTGAGCAGCGCAATGGGTGATGTGATGTATTTCGTCAGCAACGGATATATCGTATTCATGCCGGATGTGCATTTCACTATAGGAACACCGGGACAGAGTTGTTATGATGCCGTAGTAAGCGGAACCAAATATTTGATAGAGCAGGGGATAGCACATCCGGGAAAGATAGGTCTGCAAGGACATAGCTGGTCGGGATTCCAAACCAGTTATCTGGTGACTAAAACCGATCTATTTACTTGTGCTAATATTGGTGCTCCTATCACTGATATGGTGACCGGTTATTTGGGTATTCGTGGTGGAAGCGGTTTACCGCGTTATTTCATGTACGAAGAATGGCAAAGCCGTATGGGAAAGAATTTGTGGGAAGCCAAGGACAAATATCTGGCAAACTCCGCTATCATAGAGGCCGATAAGATACATACGCCGTTACTGATCTGGCATAATGACAAAGATGAGGCTGTGGCTTATGAACAGGGGCGTGCCTTGTATTTGGCTATGCGCCGTTTACAACGTCCGGCATGGCATCTTAATTACAAAGGTGAAGGGCATTTTCTTGGTAATCAGGCTGCACAGAAAGACTGGACTATCCGGATGATGCAGTTCTTTGACTATTACCTGAAAGGAACAAAAGAACCGCGTTGGATGAAAGAGGGTATTCATCTGAGGGAACGTGGCATTGACCAAAAATATGATTTACTAGAAAAATAAATGAAAATGAAGAAACTATTAATGACAGTTATGGTTCTGTCTTGCTTTGCATTCAGCAGCTATGGACAGAAAGTGGAGAAACAAATTATAGGTAAATGGTGCAATCCTTATACCTATCAGTCTACCGGTGAACTGAAAGGATTTGAGTTTAAAAAAGGTGGGAAATGCTCTGCCGTCAATATTCCCTCTTTGGATTTGAAGACTTGGAAGATTGATAAAGATGGCTATTTAATCGTTGAAGGGTTTAGCAAAGGAGAAGATGGAAAGGTGGAAGTGTATAAGACACGTGAACGTATAGGTTACATAACACCTGATTCATTGGAATTGGTTGCGCAGGACGGACCTCCACGGTTGGCTTTCCTGTATCTGAATACCAAGTCTATCAAGAAGTTAGTCACTTCGGAAGTGGCTCCCGACAAGAAGTAATAAATCTCTCTCTTAAATAATTTAATGTTAATTAGCGAAGGCTAATGAAAATGCCCTGTCGTAGTGATTACGATAGGGCGTTTTTTCATTTATAGAGGATGATTGAGAAAGTCTGGTATTTAGTGTAGCATTGCCAACGCCTTATTTTCCGCCGCTTCCATAATTTCCCGTTCTCCGGGGCCTTTATCGTTTATACCGCAAAGATGAAGTATCCCGTGAATAATGACACGGTGGAGTTCATTGTCATAAGAAGCGCCGAATTGTTCTGCATTGGTGCGTACCGTATCCAAGCTGATGAACAAGTCTCCGGACAGGCGGTCGCCTTCACAATAATCGAAAGTAATAATATCCGTGTAGTAGTCGTGTTGCAGATATTGGCGGTTTACTTCCAGAATTTTTTCATCGGAACAGAAAATATAAGCGATTTCACCGAGTCTTTTTCCATAAGAAGCAGCTACGGCCTTTATCCATTCCGTAGTCTCACGTTTCTTGATATCAGGCATTTTTACGCCTTCTGTTTGATAAGTTACAGCCATAATTGAATGTTATGATTTAAAAGAAAAATAAATAACTGATTAAGATAGCGGCTATGATACCCGAGAAGTCGGCTATCAGGCCACAGGTGACGGCGTTGCGGGTCTTGGTGATACCTACGCTGCCGAAGTAAACGGCAAGAATGTAGAATGTGGTGTCCGAAGCTCCGCGTACCACGCAACTCATGCGTCCTACAAACGAATCCGGCCCCAGTTCCTTCATTGTATCAATCATCAACCCGTTCGCACCGCTGCCGCTAAGCGATTTCATCAATGCAGTGGGCAGTGCTCCCACAAAGCTTGTGTCGACTCCGCATAGTCCTACTACGTATCCGATGCCTCCCACCAGAAAATCCATGGCTCCCGAAGTACGGAATACCGCAATGCCTACCAGAAAAGCAACCAGATAAGGAATAATGCGCACAGCTGTCGTAAACCCTTCCTTGGCTCCTTCCACGAAAGAATCATATACGTTAATCTTCTTTCTGACACCCGTTAAAATAAACAGGATAATGACACTGAACAGAAGAATATTCGCTATCAATGTAGAGTAAGTGCCCATATCTTCCCGAGAAACACTCAGGAACAGGTAAATCAAACCGGAGAAGAAAAGACAGATGATACCCATTAAAATGAGAATAGGCTTATTGATTAAGTTTATCTTTTGAGCGATACTGACTGCTATGACTCCTACTAAAGTGGAAATGAAAGTACTTAGCAGAATAGGAATAAATACATCCGTAGGCTGGGCAGCTCCCATTTGTGCACGGTACACCATGATACTGATCGGGATGATGATGAGGCCGGAAGTATTAATCACCAGAAACATAATCATCGGATTGGAAGCCGTATCTTTTTTCGGATTCAGTTCTTGCAGTTCTTTCATCGCTTTCAGTCCCAGCGGGGTGGCGGCATTGTCCAGACCGAGCATATTGGCGGACATATTCATGAAGATAGAGCCTAACACCGGATGTCCTTTAGGAATATCCGGAAACAATCGGCAGAGTACCGGACTCAGGAAACGTGCCAGAGCATTAATCAGTCCGCTGTTCTCTCCGACTTTCATGATACCCAGCCAGAGGGCCAATACTCCCGTAAGTCCCAACGAGATTTCGAAAGCTGTCTTTGAAGAGTCGAATGTAGCGTTCATGATAGCCGTAAATATCTCCGTATCTCCCAAGACAATCACTTTTATAAGAGCGATGATAAAGGCGATGACGAAGAATCCTATCCAAATGTAATTTAAAACCATAGTTGATAACGTGTATATAGATAGTGCAAAAGTAGTTATTACGTTTCAAATAAACTAATAACAGGATAAAAGGTTGTCTCCCGACACGTCATAGATGAAGACTTCGTTGCACAGACAGTGCTTCCCCGCTGGCACAACTGTGCCATCGCAGTGGCACGATAGTGCCAACAGGGTGGCATGGCTGTGCCAATACGTTGGCACAAGGTTGGTCCTATATTCTCTTAAATCTTTATAAATAGCCTTCCGATAGCTGCCATTCAGAGCGTGCCCGGAGTTTTTATTCGTTTTTCTTGTACTGAAAATGAATGTAAATCTCTATCTTTGTCTCCTACTTTCAAGAAATAAATGGAACAGGAAGATTTTAACATACGCGAACATCAGCTTACTTCAAGGAACGGGATTTCGAGAATGCACTCCGTCCGTTAAGCTTTGAAGACTTTAGCGGGCAGGACAAGGTGGTGGAAAACCTTCGCATTTTTGTGAAGGCGGCACGTCTGCGTGGCGAAGCACTCGACCATGTGCTGTTGCACGGCCCTCCCGGATTGGGAAAAACAACGCTTTCAAATATCATTGCCAACGAGTTGGGAGTCGGCTTTAAGGTAACCTCCGGTCCGGTGCTCGATAAACCGGGAGATTTGGCAGGTGTATTGACCAGCCTCGAACCGAACGACGTGCTCTTTTATTGATGAAATTCATCGGCTGTCGCCCGTGGTGGAGGAATATCTTTATTCGGCCATGGAAGATTACCGCATCGATATTATGATCGATAAGGGACCTTCGGCACGCAGCATCCAGATAGATTTGAATCCTTTCACGCTGGTTGGTGCAACCACACGTAGCGGTCTGCTGACGGCCCCGCTTCGTGCACGTTTCGGTATTAATCTTCATTTGGAGTACTATGATGATGATATTTTGAGCAACATTATCCGTCGTTCCGCTTCCATATTGGATGTGCCTTGCTCGTTGCGTGCGGCAGGAGAGATTGCTTCCCGCAGCCGTGGGACGCCCCGTATTGCCAATGCCTTGCTCCGTCGGGTACGTGATTTTGCGCAGGTGAAAGGCTCCGGTTCTATCGATACGGAGATCGCCCAGTTTGCGCTGGAGGCATTGAATATTGACAAGTACGGTCTGGATGAGATAGACAACAAGATACTTTGTACCATTATAGACAAGTTTAAAGGCGGTCCTGTCGGTATAACGACCATTGCTACGGCTTTGGGGGAAGATGCGGGAACGATTGAGGAAGTTTACGAACCGTTCCTGATAAAAGAAGGATTCATGAAGCGTACTCCTCGCGGACGTGAGGTGACCGAACTTGCCTATAAGCATTTGGGAAGAAGCCTTTATAACAGTCAGAAAACATTGTTTAACGACTGATAGTGGGCGGTACCATTTCACCGGAATTGATTAAAGTAAAAAGTCGGTAGTATCTCCATTCTCCTCCTTCGGGAAGGAGGAGTACCCGTAGGGGGAGGTGGTAGGTGAATACATAAAACAATTATCTATGCACGATATAATGAATAAGCCCGAACTAAAATCCGTTCGAAAAGATCTAAGAAATATGAGTACTTCTGCCGAAGCCACTCTCTGGAAGTTAATCAAAGGGCAGCAAATAGATGGACTTAAGTTTCGTCGGCAGCATAGTGTCGGTCCTTATTTTTAGACTTTTATTGCCCGCAATTCCGGCTGGGGATAGAGTTGGACGGTGAAGTACATTCTACTACGGAAGCTATGGATTATGCTGATAATCGTGCACGTTTTCTCGTCAATGAGAAAAATATTTGGGTAATACGTTTTGAGAATAGAGTCGTATTTGAGAATCCTACGCGGATTGTGGAGGAGATTCGGGAGGTTGTGAAAAAAGGAGAGAAAATCCTACCACCTCCCCCTACGGGTACTCCTCCTTCCCGAAGGAGGAGAATGGAGATACTACCGACTTTTAATCAATTTTGGTGAAGGTAGTATTATAATATCATTAATCTGATAAAATAGAACATGGCTGGACTAAAATCATTAGCAAAAGATACTGCGATTTATGGATTGAGTAGTATTGTCGGACGATTCCTCAATTATATGCTGGTACCGTTGTACACAGCAGTCTTACCGGCTTCTTCCGGAGGCTATGGAGTAGTATCAAACGTCTATGCGTTTACAGCCCTGATGCTCGTACTGCTTACGTTCGGTATGGAAACGGGATTCTTCCGTTTTGCCAATAAATCGGGGGAAGACCCGATGAAAGTGTATGCAAACTCTTTGCTTTCAGTAGGCGGGGTATCCATGATTTTCGTCCTTCTCTGTCTACTGTTCCTGCAACCGATCGCCAATCTGCTGGATTATGGCAATCATCCCGAGTTTATAGCGATGATGGCTATGGTGGTGGCTTTGGATTCTTTCCAGTGCATTCCTTTCGCCTACTTACGTTATAAGAAAAGACCGATTAAGTTTGCGGCTATTAAATTGCTTTCCATTATCGGTGGAATTGGCTTGAATCTGTTCTTTCTGTTGCTCTGTCCGTGGCTGAATGTTCATTTTCCGGCAACGGTTTCCTGGTTTTATGATCCGGATTATCTGGTAGGTTATATTTTCATCAGTAATCTGATTATTTCGGCAGTGCAGATGTTCTTCTTTATTCCTGAATTGAGAGGCTTTGCTTATAAGTTGGACAAGGCACTGCTAAAACGAATGGTAGTATATTCTTTCCCGGTGTTGATTCTGGGGCTGGTCGGTATTCTGAATCAGACGGTGGATAAGATGATTTATCCGTTTCTTTTCGAGGATCGTCAGGAAGGACTGGTCCAGTTGGGCATTTATGCGGCTACCAGTAAGATTGCTATGGTAATGGCTATGTTTACGCAGGCTTTCCGTTATGCATACGAACCCTTTGTTTTTGGAAAAAACAGAGAAGGGGACAATCGTAAAATGTATGCGGCTGCAATGAAATATTTCCTCATCTTCTCATTGTTGGCTTTCCTTGCCGTGATGTTCTATTTGGATTTGTTGCGTTATCTGGTGGCAAGAGGTTACTGGGAAGGCCTGGGAGTAGTGGCTATTGTGATGCTTGCAGAAATCTGTAAAGGGATCTATTTCAATCTTTCCTTTTGGTATAAACTGACGGATGAAACACGTTGGGGGGCTTATTTCTCACTGATAGGATGTGCCATTATTGTGGTGATGAACATTGTGTTTGTGCCTGTGTATGGTTATATTGCTTCTGCGTGGGCTTCTGTTGCCGGATATGGGGTGATTATGCTGTTGTCCTATTGGATGGGACAGAAGAAGTATCCGATTCAGTATGACTTGAAAAGTCTGGGACTTTATATCCTGCTTGCTGCGGTACTGTATGTGATTGGCGAACAAGTGCCGATTTCTGATCTTGTGCTCCGTCTGGCTTTCCGTACTGTGCTTTTATTGTTGTTTATAGCATACATCGTCAAGAAAGATTTACCATTGAGTCAGATTCCTGTTATTAATCGATTTATAAAGAAGAAATAACTATGAAGACAGATGAACGTAATAAGTTTGCTATCAAGTCCTTTTTAGGCGAATATCTGGACTTGAGAAAGGATAAGGATAATGAACTGGCAACAGTTGATTCTATCCGTAAAGGTGTGGAGTTCAAGGGGGCGAACCTGTGGATTCTGATTTTTGCCATTTTCATGGCATCACTCGGATTGAATGTCAACTCTACGGCCGTGATTATCGGTGCCATGTTGATTTCTCCGTTGATGGGGCCTATCATGGGAGTAGGGCTTTCTGTCGGCTTGAACGACTTCGAACTGATGAAACGTTCTTTAAAGAGTTTTCTTATTACGACCGCTTTCAGTGTGACAACGGCGACAATCTTCTTCCTTCTGGCGCCTATTGCCGGTTCGCAGTCAGAGTTGCTGGCCCGCACATCGCCGACAATTTATGACGTATTCATCGCACTTTTCGGTGGTCTGGCAGGTGTGGTGGCTCTTTCTACGAAAGAAAAAGGGAATGTGATTCCGGGTGTTGCCATTGCTACTGCATTGATGCCGCCGCTTTGTACGGCAGGTTACGGGCTGGCTTCCGGTAATCTGATCTATTTTCTGGGAGCCTTTTACCTCTACTTCATAAATTCCGTATTCATTAGCCTCGCAACTTTTATCGGTGTGCGTGTGATGCATTTCCAGCGGAAAGAGTTCGTTGATAAAAACCGTGAAAAGACGGTGCGTAAATATATCATCCTGATTGTGATTCTGACGATGTGCCCGGCTGTTTATCTGACATTCGGCATTATCAAAAGTACTTTCTATGAAGCGGCGGCCAACCGGTTTATCAACGAACAGTTGGGATTCGAGAATACGCAAGTGCTTGATAAAAAGGTCAGCTATGAACATAAGGAAGTCCGTGTTGTCCTGATCGGCTCGGAAGTGCCGGACGCTTCGATCTCCATAGCCCGCAGTAAACTGAAAGAGTATAAACTTGAAGATACCAAGCTGATAGTATTGCAGGGTATGAACAACGAAGCGGTAGATGTGACTTCTATCCGTGCCATGGTCATGGAAGATTTCTACAAAAACAGCGAACAACGGCTTCAGGAACAGAAAGTCAAAATAACTCAACTGGAGACAACTCTCCAACAATATAAATCGTATGATGAAATGAGTCGTACACTAGTGCCGGAACTGAAAGTGCTTTATCCTTCCATCACTACGCTCTCCATCGCTCACTCGCTCGAAGTGCGGGTTGATTCGATGAAGACGGATACGGTGACACTGGCTGTCATGAAATTTGCCAAACATCCGACGAATACGGAGAAAGAGAAAATCAGCGAGTGGCTGAAAGCCCGGGTAGGGGCGAAAAAGTTGAGGCTGATTACCGAATAATGAATCTAAAAATAATAATATGAAATTCAGACTAACCGCTTGATAGTCTTTTCTCTCTGCTTGTCGAATGCTTTTGCCGATGAGGGAATGTGGTTGTTGGGAAATCTCCGAAAGAATAAACAGACTGACCGGGTAATGAAAGAACTTGGTTTGCAGATGCCTGTGAATAAAATATATGATCCGAAGAAACCATGTCTGGCAGATGCTGTTGTCAGTTTTGGAGGCTTCTGTTCGGGAGTGGTGGTTTCCGAAGACGGTCTGGTGTTTACTAATCATCATTGTGGTTTCAGCAGTATCCAGCAACATTCTTCCGTAGAACATGATTATCTGAAAGACGGTTTTGTGGCCCGTAGCCTCGAAGAAGAACTGCCGAATCCCGAATTATATGTCCGTTTCCTGCTTCGTACGGAAGATGTTACCAAACGGGTATTGTCTGCCGCCAAACACGCCAAGACGGAATCCGAGCGGCGGGTGGCAGTCGATTCTGTGATGAATGTAATCGGGATGGAAGTATCGGAAAAGGACTCCACGTTGACGGGTATTGTTGACGCCTACTATGCGGGAAATGAGTTCTGGCTTTCTGTTTACCGTGATTATAATGATGTCCGCCTGGTTTTTGCTCCTCCTTCTTCTGTCGGCAAGTTCGGGTGGGATACGGACAACTGGATGTGGCCGCGCCATACGGGCGATTTCAGCGTATTTCGTATTTATGCCAATAAAAAGAATGGACCGGCGGATTATTCGCCTGAAAACGTCCCTTATCATCCGGAATACGTAGCACCCATTTCGTTGGATGGATACAAAGAAGGTTCTTTCTGCATGACTCTTGGCTATCCGGGCAGTACGGAACGCTACCTTTCCTCGTATGGGATCGAAGAAATGATGAATGGAATTAATCAGGCCATGATCGATGTACGCGGGGTAAAACAGACCATCTGGAAACGGGAGATGGATCGCCATCCGGATATCCGTATTAAGTATGCTTCTAAGTACGATGAAAGTTCCAACTACTGGAAAAACAGCATAGGAATGAATAAAGCCATCCAACACCTGAAAGTGCTGGAAAAGAAACGTGCTGCCGAGGCTGCACTGCGCGAATGGATTCAGGCGCATCCCGAAGAAAGGGAGAAACTTATTCGTTTATTCTCTTCCCTGGAGCTGAATTATGGCAATCGTCGTGAGATAAACCGTGCCTTGGCTTATTTCGGTGAAGCATTTATCAATGGTCCTGAATTGGTTCAGCTTGCGCTTGAAATTCTGAACTTCGACTTTGAGGCGGAAGAAAAGCAAGTGGTAAGCCGTATGAAGAAGCTGTTGGAAAAGTATGACAACCTGGATACTGCCATTGACAAGGAAGTCTTTGCCGCCATGCTGAAAGAGTATCAAACGAAAGTGGACAAGAAGTATCTTCCCGCTATGTACGATAAGATCGACACGCTCTATAACGGGAATATCCAAGCCTATGTAGACTCCTTGTATGCAACATCCAATATAACCTCGCCTAAAGGTTTGAAACGCTTCCTGGAACGGGATACGACGTATAATCTGATTGAAGACCCTGCCGTATCTTTGAGTCTTGACCTGATTGTGAAGTATTATGAGATGAATCAGAGTATTTCCGAAGCTTCCGAGCAGATCGAGCAAGGGGAACGCTTATTCAATGATGCCATGCGCCGTATGTATGCCGACCGCAATTTCTATCCGGATGCCAATTCGACCATGCGGCTCAGTTTCGGGACGGTCAGTGGTTATTCTCCTTTCGACGGGGCTACTTACGGCTATTATACAACAGTGAAAGGTATCTTTGAGAAGGTAAAAGAGCATGCCGGAGACATTGACTTTGCCGTGCAGCCGGAACTCTTGTCTTTATTATCTTCCCGCGACTTCGGCAGGTATGCCAACGAACAGGGAGATATGAATGTCTGCTTTATCTCCAACAATGATATAACAGGAGGAAACTCCGGCAGTGCCATGTTCAACGGTAAGGGAGAGTTGCTCGGTCTGGCGTTTGACGGCAATTGGGAAGCCATGAGCAGTGATATTGTATTTGAACCCGATTTACAACGATGTATCGGTGTGGATGTGCGTTATATGCTCTTTATTATCGAGAAATACGGGAAAGCGGGAAATCTGATAAAAGAATTAAAAATAAGGTGAGTTTGATATAACTTCATTCTCATGCTTCTCCTTCCTTTCCAAAGGAAGGGAAGCATAATCATTAAGTTTATATTGAACTCACCTTATAAAAGGTTATATAAACGTTTTTGGTACAACTTTTTTAAAGAAGTAACCATTCCCTCAAAAGGGGAATTCTATGGTTTTTGCTTTGAAAGTTTTTATTTCTTTGGTTTTCTGCGTGCCCACCCTTCTTCACTGAAGTCTGGTTCTTTGTCTTTAAAGAATTCCTGCCAGTCGTCTTTCTTTTTTGGACCGCGAGCATCCGAATAGCCTCGTTCTGCACGACTCGGTTTTTCTTTTTTGCCGGATTTTGGACCTTTGGTAGAAGCATCTTTTGTTTTTCTATCTTTATTGTCGTAGCGTGGAGTACGATCTTCTCCTTTGCCGAATCGTTTTCCGCCTTTGCGTTCACTTGAACCGTTTTCATGTCCTTTTCCGCCTTCTTCACTAGATACTTCTACTACGACTTTCCGTCCGTTCCATTTCGCACGGCTTAGAGCTTTTACGACATTGATAGCCTCTTTTTCGGGAACTTCAAAGAAAGAGAAGTTCTGCATTAAGTCGATACGTCCTAATTCAATGCGTCCACGTGTATTGCTATTCAGCAAGCCGATGAGGTCACTGGGGAAGAAACTGTCCGTTTTGCCCAAGTTAATGAATAAACGGTTGAAGCCCGGAGCAGCTTTCCGGCTTCTTTTTTCGAAACCACCTTCTTTTCGGTCACCTCTTCCGGTACGTTCGCCACGGCTATCGGTCGGTACTTCTATCTCTGCGCGGTTGCGGTAATATTCGGCAAAGCGGTTAAATTCGTGAGAAACCATTCGTTTAATCAAGTCTTCCTTACTTAACCATTCTAGTTTACGGTAAATATCGGGCATGAATTCAGAAATCTCCTCTTCGTTTACTTTTACTTTCTCGAGGTCGTCAATTACTTTAAGTAACTGTTTCTGGCAAATTCCTGCTGCAGTCGGCATTTCTCCGGGAATAAACTTCTTGCCGATAATACGTTCAATCTCACGCATTTTCCCTTTCTCACGCAGGTTGATGATGGCGATAGAAGTACCTGTCTTTCCGGCACGTCCTGTACGTCCGCTGCGGTGTGTATAACTTTCTGTATCATCAGGCAATCCGTAGTTGATGACGTGTGTCAGGTCGTCCACATCCAGTCCGCGGGCAGCTACGTCCGTAGCAACGAGCAGTTGCAGGTTGCGGATGCGGAACTTCTGCATCACCGTGTCGCGCTGAGCCTGTGAGAGTTCTCCGTGCAGTGAATCTGCGTTATAGCCTTCCTGCATCAATTTATCGGCAATTTCCTGTGTTTCTTTACGGGTACGGCAGAAAATGATACCGTATATTTGCGGATAATAGTCTACGATACGCTTCAGTGCTTCATACTTATCTTTAGCATGAACGGTATAGGCAACGTGCTTTACGTTGCTGGTACTTTCATTCTTGCGGCCGATAGTGATTTCTTTAGCGTTGCGCAGATAGTTCTTTGAGATGCGCGCAATTTCCGGGCTCATTGTTGCAGAGAAAAGCAACGTATTACGTTCTTGGGGAACATCTGCCAGGATGGCATTGATACTGTCCGTAAATCCCATATTCAGCATTTCGTCCGCTTCGTCCATTACCACGTTGCGAATAGTGGACAAGGATACGGTCTTGCGCTCCATTAAGTCCAATAAACGTCCGGGAGTGGCCACGATGATATGTACACCCCGTTTCAGGCTGCGTATCTGGCTGTCGATGGATGAACCGCCGTATACGGGCAATACTTTCAGCCCGTCGATGTATTTGGAATAGTCGTTCAGGTCGCCTGCTATCTGGAGGCAAAGCTCACGGGTAGGGCAGAGGATAAGTGATTGTGGAATTCTGTTCTTTACGTCAATCTGTTGGAGCAAGGGCAAACCGAATGCGGCTGTTTTACCTGTTCCTGTCTGTGCAAGAGCTACTACATCATTATTCTCTCCTAATAGGTATGGAATCACTTCCTCCTGTACCGGCATGGGATTCTCGTATCCCATCTCTTCAATAGCTTTACGTATCTCCGGAGAAACGCCAAGCTCTTCAAATGTCTTCATTAAATCTCTGTATATCTTTTATTTCGGGTGCAAAGATAGTCAATATAGTTGAATCAACTATCATTTATCAGTTAATAAAATATTGTACCGCTATTCTATTTCGCGGGTATTATTTATAGCTTTCCGCAAATTCTACGGATACGGAGTTGCTGAAACTCCGGCAGACTTCTGCGGCAAAGTCTTTTCCGCACTGGATAACCTTATCCCAGGTTGCTTCGTTCAGGTTGTTCAAATCACGATATCTGACGTCGTATTTAAGTAATCCGTAGATCAGCCCGGCATTGAAGTTGTCACCTGCTCCAATGGTACTGACAGCTTCCAATGGTTCTATCGGATAATCTTTATTAACTAAATTTGTACGGAGTGATACTTTTTCTCCTCCCGCAGTACAGATAAACCGAGGACAGTAAAATTTGATTTTATCCTTGTATATCTTGTCCGCGTCCTGCATGCCGTACATATAGAAAAAGTCCTCCAATGAGCCTCGTACAATATCCGCATATTCCAAATTCTCGATAATGGTGGGAGCGAGTTTCATCGCTTCGTTTTTGTGTGAAGAACGGAAGTTGGGGTCATAGTAGATAATAGCTTTTTTCTCGCGCGCCTGGTCGAGCAGTTCGAGAATCTTTTCCCGCAATACCGGATTCAAGGCGTAGTAGGAGCCTATCATGACAATGTCGTCTTCTTCCAGTTTGGGGAACAGGACATCGAGACGTTGTTTGGGGTAATCCTTGTAGAAGATATATTCGGCATCACTTTGCTCATTGAGAAAAGCCAGAGATACCGGTGATTTCCCGTCAGGGAATACATTCACATGGTCGGTCGGGATATTGTTGTCACGCATGAATTGCAGGATAATGTTTCCCACGCGGTCGTTACCGGTTTCGCTGATGAAACCGACGTTTGCTCCCATCCGGCCTAAGGATACGATGCCGTTGAATACAGAGCCTCCCGGTACGGCTGCGGAAGGCTGGTCGCCCCGAAAGATGATATCGAGGATTGTTTCTCCGATACCGATTACTTTTCGCATAGTGATCTTGATTTTTCGCCCAAATAACCACCGTGGTGGCGTTTCGAATATTCGGCAATGGTGAATCCGGTTTCCTTCATTGTCTGTACTACCAGTATGTCACCGATAACGGTCATGGCGGTAGTCGATGTAGTAGGAGTCATGCCTAACGTACAAACTTCGGCAGGTTTACCGGTACTCAGGCAAACATCCGATTCGTGCGCCAACGGACTATCTGGATTTCCCGTGATAACGATAAACTTCAGTTCCGGGTCCAGATTGTGAGCAAGTTGGGTAAGTTCGACGATTTCACGCGTCTTGCCGGAGTTGGAGATAAGCAGGAGCAAATCATTTTTCTGCAGGATACCCAAGTCACCATGTTGTGCTTCGCTAGGGTGCAGAAATACAGAGGGAATACCCGTAGAACAGAAAGTGGTAGCAATGTTCATCGCAATTTGTCCGGCTTTCCCCATACCGGAAGTTACTAGTTTTCCCTTCTTCTGATGTATCTGTTCAACAATAAGTTGTACTGCTTTCATAAGCGTCTGTTACAGGGATATTGAGCACAGCTTGTGCTTCCTGTTGCAAAAGTTGTTTAATGGAGTCTATCATATGATCAGTTTATTTTTTCTTTTAGTTCATCCGGAGTGTTTGCTATTTCGTAATAGGTTGAGAAAGGTTGGCGGGCAAAGCCTTTTTCTTCCAAGGTTTTGAGTGCTTTCAGCAGCTCGTTGTAGAAACCATATTCGTTATAGAAGATAACTTTCTTGTGGTGGTAGCCAATAGAAGCGGCAGCTATAACGTGGAAAACTTCGTCGAGTGTGCCTACGCCTCCAGGCAGTGCCACCAATACATCCGACTTTTCCGTCATTATATCTTTGCGGTCGCTCAGGTTGCGGGTATGAATCACCTCGTCCAGTAGAGAGCTTACTCTACCATTTTCTTCCAGTTTGGTCGGGACTACTCCAATGACCTTACCCCCGTTTTCTTTTACGGTGCGTGCTACGCATTCCATAAGTCCGAGGTTGGCTCCTCCGTAAATCAACGTTTTGCCTGTCTGTCCTATCCATTCGCCTATTCGGCGAGCACTTTCGAAGTACATTTTGTCAATGTTTTCAGAGGCAGAACAGAAAATTCCTATCTTTTCCATATACGTTGTAACTGTTATAGTCCACAAATATCTGCAATTTTCTATAAACAGCAATAAGTTTTATTGTATTTTTGTGGCATTAATTCAATAAGGAAGTAGAAAACAATGCATTGCAACGAATATACATTACCTAATGGCCTGCGTATTATCCATGAACCGACGCTTTCAAAAGTAGCTTATTGTGGTTTTGCGATTGATGCCGGCACCCGTGATGAAGCGGCAAATGAACAGGGAATGGCTCATTTTGTAGAACATCTTATTTTTAAGGGAACGGTGAAACGGAAAGCTTGGCATATTCTCAACCGAATGGAGAATGTAGGCGGTGACCTCAATGCTTATACGAATAAAGAAGAAACGGTTGTCTATTCCGCCTTCCTGACAGAACATCTGGAACGTGCGCTTGAGCTACTGGGGGATATTGTATTCCATTCTACTTTTCCGCAACATGAGATTGAAAAGGAAACAGAAGTGATTATTGACGAAATCCAATCCTATGAAGACAATCCTTCCGAATTGATCTTCGATGATTTTGAAGATATGATATTCCGTAATCATCCGCTGGGAAGAAACATTCTGGGGAAACCGGAACTTCTGAGGAGTTTTCGCACGGAGGATGTCCTGTCCTTTACCCGTCGGTTCTATCAGCCGGGGAATATGGTGTTTTTCGTTCAAGGACAATATGATTTCAAGAAAATTATCCGTCTGGCAGAAAAATATATGTCGGATATTCCTGCAGTGGAAATTGAGAACCGCCGTACGCCTCCGCCTCTTTATATTCCTGAACATTTAACGGTAACTAAAGACACACATCAGGCACATGTAATGATTGGTAGCCGTGGATATAATGCATACGACGACAAACGTACCGCACTCTATCTGCTGAATAATATCCTCGGCGGTCCTGGAATGAACAGCAAACTGAATGTTTCTCTTCGTGAACGCAGGGGATTGGTTTATAATGTCGAATCCAATCTGACTTCTTATACCGATACAGGTGCTTTCTGCATCTACTTCGGGACGGATATTGAAGATATGGATACTTGTTTGAAATTGACCTATAAGGAACTGAAACGAATGCGGGATGTGAAAATGACTTCTTCTCAGTTGGCGGCAGCCAAGAAGCAGTTGATCGGACAAATCGGGGTGGCCTCCGATAATTTTGAGAATAATGCGTTGGGCATGGCGAAAACTTTCCTGCATTACCATAAGTACGAATCATCCGAGCTTGTCTTTAAACGTATAGAGGCTTTGACTGCAGAGACTTTGTTGGAAGTTGCCAATGAGATGTTTGCTGAGGAATATTTGTCAACGCTGATTTACAGGTAGTATTGTGAGATTGCTATGCAGTAAAAGATAGTGGTATACGGATTAAACCATTTGGATCCATCCCCTTGTATTAACTCTATACCGTTATACTAGAGGATAATACAGGAGGATGGTAATTGGTTATTTAATCACAACATTTTTATTGTTTATATACAAATTTTCATGCCTTGCTAAGTTATAAAGGTTGGTTTCTGGACCATTTGATAACCCTGTTTTAGTATTCCACTTTGTAATCTTTGTGTAGATGTCCTCCTTTCCAAGCTTTTTTGCTAGTCCAATCTGCGTATGCATCTGTCCAAAACGGATCATCAGCGGGAAGACCGAGAGGTAGAAAACTTAAGGTTGCCATATAAAGGCTGCCAGTGGAGGTATAACCATCAGCACATTCTGGCTGATGACCGTTGAAGCCAAGCACTAACCAACCATCCTTATCGAAGTTCTGATTTCCCTCATACATATTTCGGTGTACGGCAGTCAGGGCGCAACGTACTTGGGCGGGAGAAACGTGTGAGGGCAATTTTTTGCGTAGAGCTACGTCTGCTAACGATTGGAATGCAGCGGTACGATAAGTAACCGAACGTCCGAAAGCGGGATATGTGCCATCGGGAGCTATCATACGTTCACAAAATTCAGAGTGGCGTATCATGCGGTTCATAGCTTCGTCTAGCTCCTTCTGACTTGCCCAACGTTTAGGTAAAAGATTTTCCAGCATAGCTACCATCATAGAATGCATCACGTAGGCGTTATAATTATCCATACTGAATGATGGACCATCACTATACCAGCCATCGCCTACATACCATTCTTTTACCTTGTTTTTACTTACACGAATACGGAACTGGTCGTATTGTACACCTTTTCCCAACAGAAATGATTCTGTTAGTCCGGTGAAGAGTAACCAGTTGTTGTAAGCACCAGTACGATCACGTAAGGATTGGAAGGATTTAATATAGCGTTCTTTTGTAACTTCATCCAATGGTTCCCATAAAGCTTTGGGGGCGCGGAGGAAGGCATGTACCAGATAGGCGGCATCTACGATAGGTTGAGCGTGTTTGGTGAAGTTCAGTAAGTCGGGTGATGCAGGATCTACTGCATTTTTTAATCCTTTCAGTACTTCTTCACGCATCTGCTTGCGTAGTTTGCCTTCTTCTGTATCATCATCGGGGAGTGCTAGCCAAGGGGCAACCCCGGCGAGTGTGCGGCCTACAGCTTCCAGATGTGTCATGTCTTTGTAGCCTGCTGTTTCACCGCTACGGGTCTCAATGGGCATATTCTGGTGTAGTGTTCCTTCTGCGAGGTTATGGATGACAGGATATGATATTTTCCAAAGTAGCTTTACCCATATGGCGCGATCTTGGGTGCCAGTGGTTTGAATTTCCGTCATGGGAATATTCTTCTTTCCTTTTTTCTTGTCTTTGGCTTGTACTCCTATTGGCAGTAGTATTATAGCCGTTAGTAAACAGATTAGATAATTCTTTCTTTTCATGTTTTTTCCTTTTATTTATAGTGGACTTTTTCCGTCCAGCATTCGGTTATAACGATGTAAAGCTTCGATGAAATAGTAGTCGGCATACGTTAGCGGCACATCTATTTCTGAATTGTGAGGTACGGCACCTACACTATGCATCAGTATAAAGTTTGCATTCTTACCTAGCTCGGCGCGGTAGTTGGTACTACCTAGTGCATGTAGAATCTGTTTGGCACTTTCCAGATATTTCTTGCTTTTGCTACCTTTGCTATAAGTACTCAGTTCCAGTAATGCCGAAGCTACGCAGGCTGCGGCGGAAGCGTCGCGGTAGTTATTTACCATTTTGCAGGCGTTGGAACGGATACCGGGTGTGTAACCTTCTTGAAAGGCGTTAAAGTCCCACCAGGCAACCTTGTCGGAAGGAAGGTTGGGATGATCAAGGTAGAAGTCTGCCATCTTTTCTGCAGTTTTCAAGAAGCGTTTGTCTTTCGTCTCACGGTAACACATGGTAAATCCATAGATTCCCCAAGCTTGTCCACGTGACCAGGCTGAATTATCTGAATATCCCTGAGAAGTCTCTCCTTTGATGGGCTTGCCTGTTTTTTTATCATAATATATGATGTGGAAGCAACTGTAGTCCTTACGTACTTGATGGTGCATTACTTGTTCTGCATGTGAAATAGCCACTTTACGAAAACTTTCATCACCCGTCACTTTGGAGGCATGGAATAATAGTTCTAGATTCATCATATTGTCGATGATAACAGGAAAATCATATACTTTGTCACCGTGCCAACTGCGAAATCCATTCCATGATTGAATGACTTTTGCTTGAGGGCGGAAACGTGTACAGAGTGAACGTGCCGATTCTACTAATATGTCCTCATATTCGTCTTTTGGTGCGAAGCGATTGGCATTACCATAGCTGCAATACATCATGAATCCAATATCATGATTGTCTGTGAAGGTCTTTGCGGGTTCCATTTGATGTGTATAAACTAAGGCAGAGTCTTGCAAAGCTTTGTCGCCTGTGTAGTTTGATAGATACCATAATGTACCAGGGAAAAAGCCTGCTGTCCAAAGGTAAATACTTCCTTTGCTGGGAGTACCGTCTTTGCGCATACTGTGTGGCATGATAGCTTTTCCATTTTTTCCTTGTGCAGGGGTTTGCATCATCAAACTATATTGTTTGGTGGCGAATTCCATATTCTCTTTGATAAATGCTTTTTCTGCTTGGGGCGTTTGAGCTTGTGCGGCAGTTAGTGAATATGCCAATGCAGTAAGTACAATCCATCTTTGGGGGATTGCCGGATTCTTCTTTATAAATTTAATCATGTTATTAGATATTATATGTTAGATGTTTTTATGCTGCAAAGTTATTCCTATATAAAATAGGTAGGGGGATATTCCGTCCATTCGAAGGGGAGTTTGTGTTTTCACTTTTGTTTTTAACGTTTTGTCCGGTAAGAAGCTTTTTTAGGAAAGAAATCGTTAATCCTCTCTCTGTTGTGTTAAAATAGATTTTTTTCATGGAGAAGACAAATTCAGTACCTGAAATAGATGAAATATCCTCTTTATTTGAATGGAATTATTCACTTTTGTGCTGGTAAATAATTAACCCTTTATCTAAAATAAAACTTTTATTATGAAAACAAAAAACTCTTTATTATTATGAAAAAGAAAAGTGGCATAATTCTTAGTGCGCTTCCTTTGTTGACTTTAGGTCTTTGTTTCATTTCGAATTCTTCATTCGCAAATGGAGTAAATGGAAATGAGGTGATTTTAGTTAATTCTATGGGAGCACAACAAAAAACGGGCGAAATCCGAGGTGTTGTTTTGGATGGAAAAACGAGTGAACCAGTTATTGGTGCAGCTGTCAAAGTAAAGGGAACTACTGTTGGTACTACTACTAATCTTGATGGTGAATTTATTTTGAAAGCATCAAAAGGAGATGTGCTTATCATTTCTTATTTGGGGTATGAGAGCAAAGAAATCAGTATAAGTCATTTGAAGACTTATACAGTTGAGTTGAGTGAAGCTACTGAATCATTGGATGAAGTGGTTGTGACTGCTTTTGGCGTAGGACAAAAGAAAGAAAGTTTGGTTGGTGCTGTGACACAGGTGAGACCTGCTGAATTAAAGGTACCTTCTTCTAGTTTGTCTACTTCATTTGCCGGACGTCTTTCGGGTGTCATTGCTGTACAACGTAGTGGTGAACCGGGTGCCGATGGGGCCAGTTTCTGGATTCGCGGTAAATCTACCTTTAGTGGCGCAACTGGTGCACTTATTATTTTGGATGGTGTGGAAATCAGCAGTACTGAATTGAATTCACTCGATGCTGAAGCTATCGAGAGTTTCTCTATCTTGAAAGATGCTACTGCTACTGCGCTATATGGTACACGCGGCGCCAATGGTGTAATGATTATTACTACCAAAAGTGGTAAAGATCTCGACAAGCCTATTATTAACTTTCGCTTAGAGGGAGCCTTGACCTCGCTAACCAAAGTTCCTGAAATGGCTGATGGTGTAACCTATATGGAAGCTTATAATGAAGGAGCCGCTCGCCCCACTTCGGCTGCTACTCCCTATAGTAGGGAAAAGATAGAAGGAACACGTGCCGGACTCAATCCCTATCTTTATCCTAATGTAGATTGGTATGATGAGATGTTCAAAAAAAATGCTTTTGCCCAGCGTGCCAACTTCAATATTCGTGGAGGTAACAAAAAAATGGACTACTTTATGAGTGTGGGTGTGAAACACAGCGATGGTAACTTGAACTCGTTGAGCGAGAAATATGGTTTCAGCTATAATAATAACATCAATGTAACCAACTACGATTTTATTAATAACTTGAATGTACAAGCGACTCCTACTACTAAACTGTCATTGGGTTTGAATGCCTCTATTAAAGATTGGAAAGGACCGAATGCTAGTACAAGTTCTTTATTTGCATCTACTATGGAACACAATCCTGTAGACTATCCTGTTTCTTTTCCTGCTGGTTATGGATATGATACCGAAGATATTATGTGGGGGGATAAAAGTGGGGGCCCATTTGCTACCGGTGGATATATGAATCCTGTAGCTGACTACGTGACCGGATACAAAACAAACCATACCAGTATTATTACTGCCAATTTTAAGTTGCAGCAGGATTTGGGTATGTTTATAAAAGGATTGGCATTCAATGGATTATTCTCTTACAAAAACCATTCAAGCAGTAATGCCACTCGTGTGAGTGACTATAATGCTTTTGAGGTCGCTTCTCAAAATGACGAAACCGGTGAATATACTCTTCGTAGAACGGGCAATGAACGTGGTACTGCTATTAAAACCTCGGGCTCGCATAGCGGTAACCGTAAACTCTATCTGCAAGCTACTTTAGACTATAAACATACCTTTGGCGGTGTACACGATGTGAATGCCATGTTTTTGTTTAATCGTCAGCAGTACAATACAAATAATGTGACTGACCTTTTTTCCTCACTGCCTGAGCGCAAACAGGGTATTGCCGGACGTGTGTCGTATGCTTACGATGGTCGCTATATGGCTGAAGCTAACTTTGGTTACAATGGTTCGGAAAACTTTGCATCAGGTAACCGCTATGGTTTCTTCCCATCTATCGCTGTAGGATATAACATATCAAATGAGAAATTTTGGGATAATATTCGTCCTGTGATTTCCAACTTAAAACTGCGTGGATCGTGGGGATTGGTAGGTAATGATAATACCGGAGCCGGACGATTTACTTATCTTGAAGATATTGATTTGGGTGGTAGTCCTGGATACACTACAGGTGTCGGTGGAAACAGGGTAACTTACAAGGGACCTAAATGGTCTCGTTTCTTTAATCCAAATTTGGGATGGGAAATAGGAGAAAAGATAAATGTAGGTATTGATCTTCAACTTTATAATAGTTTTAATCTGACAGTCGAAGCATTCAAAGAGACTCGTAGAGACATCTTCTTGAGTCGAGGTAGTACAATCCCCGATTTCTTGGGTTTGAGCGGAGCAACGGTATATGCTAACTTAGGTAAGATGAAAAATATAGGTATGGATTTGTCGATAGATTATAACAAACAGGTGAACAAAGATCTTTTTCTCTCTTTCAAGGGAACATTCACCTATGCGCACAATACCATTTTGGAACGAGATGAGCCTCCTTTCCAAGAATATCCTAACTTGTCATCGGTAGGGCATTCATTAGGGCAATATTTGCTCTATATTGACAACGGATTATTCCCCGATGAAAAGACCATCCATAATAACCCCGATCAAAAAGCTTTGGGATACACTCCACAACCTGGGGATATTTGGTATCATAATCTTCCTAACTACCGTGGTGAATATGATAATGTGATTGATGGCAATGACCGACGTTATGTGGGCAATCCGCAAGACCCGGAAATAGTATATGGTTTTGGTCCTTCTATCAAATTCAAGAAATGGGATTTCTCTTTCTTCTTTCAAGGAGTAGCTAAGACTTCAATTTTGATGAGTGGTATCCATCCTTTTGGTGAGGCACGTATCCGCGGCTTGTTTAAATACATAGCCGATGACCACTGGACTACTGAAAACCAAAATATTGATGCCAAATATCCGCGTTTGACATTGGAAAACAATGGCAATAATACACAAAACTCAACCTATTGGTTACGTAATGGTTCGTTTTTGAAACTGAAAAATGCCGAAGTGGGTTATACTTTCAAAGGCTGGCGCTTCTACTTAAGCGGACAGAATCTGTTGACATTTTCCCCTTTCGATTATTGGGATCCTGAAATGGGGAGCGGTAGTGGTATGAAGTACCCCACTCAACGTATCATCAATTTTGGTATTCAAGTAACCTTTAATAATAAATAAGAATTCTATATGAAAAAGATAGCAAAATTTTTAATCGTATTGGGAATGATGGGGCAACTTAGTTCTTGCGATTATCTAGACATTGTCCCCGATGAACGTGCACAAGAATCGGATACTTGGAAGACGGAAGGTGCGGTAAGAAGATATCTCTATTCTTGTTATGGCTATTTACCGGCTAACAGAACTTTCGGTAACAGTTATTGGCTTGCGGAAGAACTCACAGCTGTTACCAAAGAATTGTTTACCACTTTCAAATACGGTTATTATAGTCCTGTCAGTTTGGGATTTACTAGTAATACATGGTCTACTATTTGGAATGGTATTCATCAATGCTACATGTTCCAAGAAAGCTTGAAACAAGTGTCCAACGAATATGTAACAGACGAAATGAAAAAACAATATTTGGCAGAGTCTAATTTTTTGATAGCTTATTATCATTTCTTGTCTATGCGTTCGTATGGTCCGACCATGATTATTCGCAGTGTTATAGATTTAGAAACACCCATTAGTGGTTTTCCCGAACGTAGTAGTATAGACGAAGTAGTGGCCTTTATTAACGAAAAATTGGATGAAGCAATGTCTGAAGGCGGACTACCTACTACATGGAGTGGAAAAGATTATGGTCGTGCCACACGTCTTGCAGCATTAGCATTGAAATCCAGAGTTTACCTCTATGCTGCTTCACCGCTCTATAATGGAAACACAGAAATGTATGCCGATTTCCGTAGTCCGTTAGATGGACGTCAGTTAATAGCTCAAGAGAAAAGTCAAGCAAAATGGGAAATAAGTGCTACCCAAACAAAGTATGCAATTGATGAAGTGGAAAAAGCTAAATTCCATCTCTATCACGATGCGGATGCCGGTGAACCAAGTGATGCTAAACCGGGACTTCCCAATAAAGCACAACGAAGATTGAGATATACCAATATCGACAATCAGACAGGGAATAATCCGGAAATTATTTGGGCTGACACACGTAATGATGACTATTATGGAATACAGCGTCGCTGTCCGCCTCGTCAGACGCTCGGTGGTAAGTTTGCTGGTATCAGTATGACTAACTGTCCTACTTTGCAAACCATTGAAGCATTTTACACTAAAAACGGGCTTCCAATAAATAAGGATAAAACGTTCGACTATGACGAACGTTATGAATATATTAGTGCTCCGGAAAATTGTGATGGAAACAATTATGAGGATCTTGTGAAATATGCTAATTTTACTCCTAGTAGTGATAAGGTAATGCGTCTTTGCACCGATCGTGAGCCCCGATTTTATGCGTGGACTACCTATCATAATGGATATTTTGAATTTGGTAAATATAACAATGAAGAAATTAGTGCTGATCCGGCTAAGCGTGCTATCAGAATCCATTTGTTGAGAGATGATCCTCATGGTCGTGGTAATCGTACCGATCAGGAGTATTCTATTTCTGGATTTGGAAATAAAAAGGGTGTTGTACCGTCCGCTGAATGGAATGTAATAGAATATCCATTTCCGTTATTCCGTCTTGCAGAGCTTTATTTAAACTATGCTGAAGCTTTAGTTGAGTTGGATCGTTTATCCGAAGCTAAAGTATATTTGGATAAAGTACGCGAACGTGCCGGTATTCCTAGTGTAGATGAGGCTTGGGATAAGTATTCTACTAATCCTGGTTACCAAAACACTCAAGAGGGGATGCGAGAGATTGTACGTGCAGAACGTATGAACGAGTTATATTTAGAAGGTCATAAATTCTTCGATATTCGTCGTTGGAAAATAGCAGAGCAACATTGTGGAATGCCCGATCGCGGACTGAATACTAATGCTACTAAGGTGGAAGATTTTACTCCGATGGATCTTCCATTACCGCGAAATTTCCATAAGGGACAATATCTAATGCCAATTCCTTATCAGGAAATTAACAAATGCCCGCATATTGTGCAAAACCCTTACTATAATTAAAGAAAAAGCTTTCTCTCTCATGTCTATTAGGGATGAGGGGGAAGGCAAATAAAGTATCTAATACAGAAAGAAAATATACTATGAAGAGTAATTTATTAAAAAAAATAGCTGGTTGGGTTATAATGGTGTTCTTTGGGATGACTATATTAACTGGCTGTGACGATTATAATTTTGATATACCGCTCACTCCGTTTTTGCTCTTAGACAGCTACAATGTGAACTTTGACCAAAACAGTGGAGAACGGATACTGGAGGTTCGTTGTAACGAAGAATGGACTGTAGAATTGAGCAAAGAACTACAAGGCTGGTGTAGTGTGACTCGTAATGAAGATGACAATTTGATTGTAAGTGTTATTTTGAGTGAAGACAAATATGTGCGTAGAGGTGAATTCTATGTAAAGGCATTTTCTCAAACAGATACTGTACGTGTAGCGCAGTTAGGTTACCAACAAGCTATTTTGGTATCTCCTCAGAACATGAATATCGATGCTGCCGGAGATAAAGTATTGGTGGAAGTAACTTCGAATGTAGACTATATTATTACCCTCCCCGATTGGATAATAAAAGAGACTCAACCTGATACCCGTGCTCCGCAGGAAACTGTTACCAAACAATACCTCTTTAAAATAGAGAGTAACAAGGGAGCAAAACGTATGGGTGAAATTGTGTTTGCCGATAGTGATGAAATGTCCGACTTGGAGCCAACCGTTATTAATGTGGTGCAAAAAGGACTGGATGTTTACGAACCTGTTGCACCTGAAGAGGGCAACGATATTCAACTGTTTCCCAACAGTGCGGAAGGTGATGGTGGTGTGCCCGGTGGAAATTATGATGCAACTTTCGATAATGATTTGACTACCGAATGGCAAGCGAATTGGAAAGCTCCAATAGGATTGGTATATCCTCAGTATATTGAATATACTTTTGATGAACCGGTAGATTTGGACTACATCATTTATCATTGTACCTATTCTGCTAATCGTTTTAAAGATGTGAAGATTGAAGTGTTGACCGATGTTAATAAAACACGTAGTGCAGAATATGTGAAAGTATACGAAGGGACATTTGATAACGCCAACTCTACACGTGCAGACTTCAATGCTTCCCAAAGCAATGTGACAAAGGTAAAATTTACTATCAGTACTTGCTATAATATGAGCAAACCATTGCGGTGTCAAGAAATGCAGTTCTTCCAAAAAGATCCCAATGCTTTCAAATATGATGAACTGTTTACTGATATCGCTTGCACTGACTTGAAGCCTACCGTCACCGAAGAGGATATTTTGAATTGTAAGAGTTCATTTTACAAGACTTTGGCTTGGTTTATGTATAATAATGAGTACCAACGTGAGTTCCGTATTGCCAACTATAAGGCTTATCCGCATCCTGATATCGATGCTGCTGTTAATAAAACAGCTAAATATAGTTTACTTGATAATCCAACAGGAATCTTTGTTCCTGCCGGAGAGAACTTGGTAGTAATGGCCGATTTGAATGGATTGGATAAAGTGAATATCCGTGTACAGAATCTCGACAAACCAGGACAAGATGGATTTGGAGGAACGGAATATACCATTGTAAACGGTGTTAATACTATTAGCATTAAAGAGAAAGGACTTGTGTATGTGATGTATCACAAAGATGATTATGAAAATGCCCCTGAAATCACTCTGCATTTTGCATCGGGTAAGGTAAATGGATATTACGATAGTCAAAATCCAAAACTGAAAGGACGTTGGAAAGAGTTACTCAATAATAGTGTAGATACTCACTTTGATGTGATAGGTAAATATGTGCATCTTACGTTTACTACGCGCAGTTTCTTGAATTATACTAAGGATGTAGATAACCTGATTAACCTTTATGATGATATGATTTATCGTCAGCAAGAGTTCTTGGGATTGGAAAAGTATGATCGTATGTTTCATAATCGTAGTTATTTCCATGTCCATTATAATAGTGGCTCATTTATGTATGCTACCGATTATCATACAGCCTACATTGAAAGTAGTTTGAATTATCTGGCTGATGAGACCCAAATGGCGGCCAATTGTTGGGGACCTGCACACGAATTGGGACATATTCATCAAACTCGTCCGGGATTGAAATGGCATGGCATGACAGAGGTAACAAACAACATTACTGCCATTTATGTACAAACTAAGGTCTACAACGAGCCGTCACGTTTGACTGTTCAGGATCGTTATGTGTCGGCTTTCAATAGCATTATGGCAGGTCAAAAGGCACATAATGCCGAAAGCGATGTATTCAACAAATTAGTTCCGTTCTGGCAATTGGAACTCTACTTTGGCGAAGTGAAAGGAAACACTCCGATGAAACGGACCGATCACGGAGGTTTCTATGCAGACATCTATGAGAAAGTACGTACCACAGCTAATCCGACAACCGATGGTTTGTGCCAACTCGAATTTGTTTATAACAGTTGCGTATCGGCTGGTATGGACTTGACTGGTTTCTTTGAGAAGTGGGGATTCTTATCACCCATCGATATGATGATTGGTGATTATACCAACAAACAATTCACCATCACTGAAACAGAGATAGCCAATGTAAGAAATCGTATCGTTGCCTTGGGATTACCTAAATGTACAGATGCTGTAGAATATATTGTAGATAACACCGTAGATATCTTCAAGGATAAGAAGAATGTTATAGCCGGTATAGCTTCATATCAAGAAGAAACCAACGATGAAGGAATCACCACTTCTACTATTACCGTTAATAACTGGCAAAATGTAGTAGCTTTCGAAGTGCTCAATGCCGACAATAAACTTATTTGTGTATTTGAAGGTAGTAAGAAATCCTATAAGATGAATACTGCTTGGGAAAATGGATATAAGTTGATGGCCGTACAATATGATGGTAGTCGTATAGCCACTTCTATTAAATAAAATAGAGGCGCTATTTGAAATGAAGGCTGCTTATTTTAGCACAACCTGTTAGAATAGGCGGTCTTTTATTTATCTTTGTATATAAATTAATCTTTATTACGTTATAAATATGAAACAACTTCGCAAGTGGACAGTGGCTGCCTTTTGTAGTTTGGCGGGGGTACTCTATGCGCAAACACCCTCTTACTCCACCTATCAAGTAAACAAGGACCTTACTAACTTTACTGATTGGACAGCATCATCTCTGTCTAAGAACTTTAAAGACAAACATTTGAAAGGCATGGAATCCCAGCTAATGAAGCAATTGGCCGAGAAAATGCTGAGAGGTGATTATAACTCGGCCTACTCGTTACAGAGTTATAAGCCTATACCCTCAAATAAGGTACTGGAGCAACAACTCAAACTCACCAACGGATACAGTCGTTACGAAAACATTACCGGGGTCTATTTGGAAGCTGGAGAAAATGTAGTATTGGTGGGTGACCTTCACGGACGCACCGTAGGACTGCTCATTCCAGACTGGATGCGTCAACCTACTCTAGGCTATCAACCGACAAAAGACCCCGAAGGCTGGGGACTGAAAAAACAAGAGATACTGTTACACGAAGGTGTGAACGTAATCAATGTGAAGAAAGCCGGTAATGTGTATGTAGACTATTTCGCGGATGACCCCGACACTGCACCGGCAGTTACCATTCACTTTGTAACTGGGAAGGTAAATGGGTACTTTGACGCTACTGTACAGAGTAACGAAGACTGGAACCGTCTATTAGATAATGCGGTCAGCCCTGTTATGGATGTGAAGGGGAAATATATTCAACTAGCATACCCTGTGGAGCAATTAAAAAAGTTGGCTTATGGCAAAGGCAAGGAACTGGCTGAGAATTATGACAAGGTAATGCAGGTACAATACGATTTCTCGGGTGCCACGAAATATAATCGTATACCAAAGAAGCGTATTCTGGCGCGTGTCAACTTTAACTATTTTATGTTTCGCGATGGTGACGGTGTAGCTTTTGAGGGTACAGATGGCACTATGAAGGCAGCGATAGGTCCGGAAGTGACAACTAACTGGGGTATTCATCATGAGATAGGACACGTGATGCAGATGCGTCCTTGGCTTACTTGGGGAGGAATGACAGAAGTGAGCAATAATCTTTTCTCCGTGTATGGCACTATGAGTTTGGGTGATTCCAGTCGTTTGAGTAAGCGTCATATTTATGAGGCTGCTTTTAGTAAAGTACTTAATGCGCCAGAAAAGCAGTTTATCATGTGTGTGAAGGATCCTTTCCATAAGTTGATACCCTTCTGGCAAATTCAAATCTATGCCGATAAGATTGGTTATAAGGATTTCTATGCCGACCTGATGGAGCATTTACGTAACCAACCTCATAAAGGGGCAGGTAATGCATCTATTCATAATATGTATGAATATATTAAGCTTTGCTGTGATTTCCTGAAAACAGATCTTACGGACTTTTTCGATGCGTGGGGGTTCTTTCAGACCGGAAAATTTCACGTAGGCGATTATGGTAACTATGATTTTGAGGTCACTCCCAAGATGATTGAGGAAACAAAGCACTACATTGCTTCTAAAAACTATCCGAAACCGAGTATGGATGTGACAAAATTGACAGATTAGTTTTTGTATGACATAAAAACAATTCACGGGAGTTGCATTTAATTCTTTCAATATGAGAAATCTATTTTTTAATTCGATTGCAAATATGGGCAGATGCACTGTTGTTGTATTCATGTTGCTTTTTGTTTGCAATATGTATGGTCAGCAACGCTTTCTTTCCAATCACCCTCGCTTGCTGTTCACTGGTGCAGAAGAAGCTGCTGTGAAGCAGTTGATACAAAACAATCAGCTTGCCGGTGAGTTGGCGGAGTTCTTGAAAGCGAAAGCGGATACATTGGTGATTACTCCGCAGAAACCTTATTTAAAGGATAAATATGGTAATATATTGTGGACATCCCGATCTTATGTGAACCGCTTGGGTACGCTTGCATTAGCTTACCGTCTCTACGGTGAGCGGAAATACTTGGATGCCGCCAACGAGGCTTTATTGTGGGTGTGTAACTATCCCGACTGGGATCCACCTCACTATTTGGATACTGCGGAAATGGCAACTGCCGTAGCTATTGCTTATGACTGGTTGTATGATGCGCTGCCTACTTCGACTAAAGACTTGGTAAAGAAATGTTTGTACGAACGTGCCATTGTTCATGTGTTGCGTGAATACGAAAAGGGTAGCTTGGGAAGTTGGGCGAAACGAGAAACCAATTGGAACGTGGTATGTAACACTGGTATGGTGCTGGCCGCTTTGGGTATTGCAGAAGATTATCCGAAAGAGGCCGCTGTCATTCTTGATAATGCTGCCAAGTATATGCCCAACTGCCTGAAACATTTTGCTCCGGATGGCGTATGCTATGAGGGCCCTGCTTATTGGGGATATACTACCAGTTATTTAACTCTCTACCTAAAGGCGGTGGCTGATAATGACAATGGAAAGGGAGGTATAGCACAACTACCCGGCTTGGAGCGCACGGCGCTTTATCAAAAACGGACACTTACTCCGTCCGGTCGTCTTTTTAATTTCGGTAATGCGGGGGCTGATGCTCAAAATTCTCCGGCATTTTTCTTATTCAGCCGTATGTATAACCAACCTGAAGTGGCTGAATGGTATCGGGAAAAGTTAAAATTGACCATGCAGGATAATTTACTTCTACATCAGCTTTTCTTTCTGTCACTTCCTTGGTTTGACAATGCTTCACCTAAAAAAGTGGAGAAAATACCTGCTTTAGAAATATACCACAACACAATTAATGATATAATAGTTTTCAATGGGAATAGAAATAAGAAAGGTTCTCTATTTTTGATAGCCAAGGGTGGAGAACCTCGTCAAGCGCATCAACATTTGGATGGAGGTACATTCATTGTTGAAAGCAATGGGGTTTGTTGGACAGAGGATCTGGGAGCTGATGATTATGCCCTACCGGGATTTTGGGACGGACGTCCTGACGGACAACGTTGGAAGTATTTCCGTAATAACAATTTTTCCCATAATACGTTGAGTATCGACCATAAGATTCAGTATGCCAATGGCGAGGCATTTGTTTGCGAAGAGCATACAGATGCGAAGCAGCCTTCTGTAAAGCTGGATATGACTACTCTATACAAAGATCAGGCTTCTTCTGTATTCCGCACGTTCAAATTGTTAAATGATTACACAATAGAGATAATGGATGAAGTGGACTTACTCAGTCCGCAGTCTATAGTCTCATGGATAGCTTCCACCAAGGCACAAGTGGAAGTAAAAGAGAACCGGGTACGCTTGACGCATGAAGGCAAACATTTTTATATGGAAATCATCGCTCCGGCAGGAGCTACCTTTAAAACTTATCCGGCAAAGAATACCTATAAGGGTGAATATCCCATTGAAGGTTACAATATGTTGGAGGTAGAATGTGGATTGGAAGGTGGTAAAGGAAAGGTTGTGGTGCGTATGAGCAGTAAAAAAGAAATATGAGATAGCCTACTAAGAATAATTTAATTAATAATTACGTATGAAAATAACAAATTTTTTTAGCATTGGGCATATGCCTCTTGTTTGGTTCATGTACAATGCAGAAATCTACTGTACAAGTCAACGACAAGGGTACGGAATGGGGGGTGGAATAAAGGAACAATTGTAGTGAAAACTCCCGAACGACCTGCCGGACAAGAGAGTGTCATCGGGCTGGCTCTTCCCTAAGATGGAAGTAGTTCGTGTGGGATTTGTAGGGTTAGGTATGCGTGGGCCGGGTGCTGTGTCACGTTTCACTTACATTCCTGGCACACAGATTGTAGCACTGTGCGACTATGAAAAGGAGCGTGCTGAGAAGTGTCAAAAGTATCTGAAAGAAGCTTCTTTACCAAAAGCGGCTGTTTACTCGGGTGATAAAGGTTACGAAGAATTGTGTAAACGCGATGATATTGATCTGGTTTATATTGCAACCGACTGGTTGCATCATTTTCCTGTGGCGAAATGCGCATTGGAGAATGGCAAAAACGTAGCGATTGAAGTTCCTTCGGCTATGAACCTGAAAGAATGTTGGGAACTGGTTGATCTTAGTGAGAAGAACCGTAAGCACTGCATGATTTTGGAGAACTGTTGTTATGACTGGTTTGAGATGAATACCTTAAATATGGCACAACATGGAGTGTTTGGTGAGGTAATTCGCGCGCAGGGTGCCTATATTCATAATCTTGCTCCTTTCTGGAAGCATTATTGGAAGAAAGGTGAGGATGACAAATTGGGCTGGCGTTTGGATTATAATATGCGTCATCGTGGCGATGTATATGCTACTCATGGTCTTGGTCCGGTGGCGCAGGCCCTCAATATTCATCGTGGTGACCGTATGGAGACTTTAGTAGCAATGGATACCAAATCGGTCGTAGGTAAGGACTTGGTGAAAGAAAATGCCGATTCTGTTTGTAATAGTTTCCGTAATGGTGACCACACTACTACTTTGATTCGTACCGCTAATGGTAAGGTCATCGAAATCCAGCATAACGTGATGACTCCGCAACCCTACAACCGCCTTTATCAACTGACGGGTACTAAGGGTTTTGCCAATAAATATCCTACTCAAGGGTACGCCCTTGATGCAGAGCAGTTGAAGGCTTCCGGCGTTCAGCCTAAGGTGGACGACTTGAATTCACATGGCTTCATGCCGAGAGAGGAGCTGGTAGCTTTAGTAGAGAAGTATCAACATCCTATCCTGAAAAAGTATGGTGAGATGGCGAAAGAGGTAGGCGGCCATGGTGGTATGGATTTCATCATGGACAGCCGTTTGGTTTACTGCTTGCAGAATGGTCTTCCGTTGGATATGGACGTTTATGATTTGGCTGAATGGTGCTGCTTGGCAGAATTGGGTGAACTCTCTATGGACAATGGTTGCGCCTCTGTTGCATTTCCTGACTTTACCCGTGGTGAATGGAATAAGGTGAAAGGCTACAGACACGCTTATGCTGCTCCTGCTGACGAGGAAGCAGCGATGGAAAAAGCGAAGGCTTTCACTAGCAAATTGAAAGAACAAGGCGCCAAAGAATGGGCAGCAACCGAAGAATAAAATAAAATTTAAAAAACATGTAATCAATAGGCTCAGGGTATCAAAGAGTGAATCCCGTTCAGCAACAATAGCAGAACGGGATTTTTCACTTTCCTCTGTACTCTTGTGGTGACTGATTGAAACAGGCTTTGAAGCAATGCCGGAAGTAACGTAGAGAACTGAATCCTGCCTGATAGGCTATTTCCGTGATTTGTAGCTCGGGATGATTTCTCAACAGTTCTGCTGCGTATTTCAGGCGGGCATTCATAATGAACTCGTTAGGAGACATACAGCTCAAGGCTTTCAGTTTATTGTAGAATGCGCTACGGCTTAAAGCCATTTCCTTGGCTAGGGCACCGACGTCGAATTCTGAGTCTGAGAGATGGGCTTTGACCGTTTCCTCTAACTGTTCCAGAAACTTGGCATCAATAGGGTTAAGCGCTAGTGCTTGTATCTCAATTTCAGCAGGAGATTCACTAGTTGTCATTTTCTGGCTAAATTTCTGTTTTAGCAGTTTTCGGTTACGCAGTATATTGGCAATGCGAGCTTGCAGCATTTTGTTGTTGAATGGTTTCCCAATGTATTCGTCGGCACCGCATTGCAGTCCTTCCAACTTTTTGTCGTTCGAAGTGAGGGCTGTGAGCAGTACTACGGGGGTGTGGCAGAGGTCGAAGTCGGTTTTTATCTTGGAACACATCTCAATACCGTCCATTTCCGGCATCATGACATCGCTTAGTATAAGGTCGGGACGTTCTTCCATTGCTTTTTGTAGTCCGTCCTTGCCGTTCATCGCAATAACTATCCGGTAGAGTGGCGAGAGTAGATCGGTAAGCAGTTGGAGCAGTTCTTCGTTATCCTCTACAATGAGTACGCAGTCCTTGTCCGTCCTTTCAATGAAAATAGGTTCCGGTGTTTCTGCGCATTCTTCTGTTTCTGTCGTTTCTGTGAATGGTGCGAGTATTGTTGCAGATTCCGCTTTTGTTGCCTCTATGAAGGTGACATCGTTGTCATCTTTAAAGAGATTTTCTTTGGGTAGTATTACTGTGAAGATACTTCCATAATCTATTGCACTTTGCACTTCGATTTGACCGTGGTGTAGTTCTACAATACCTTTTGAAAGAGCCAAGCCGATACCGCTACCGGGTGAGGAAAAGTTTTCGTCCGCCTGGTAGAAGCGGTCGAAGATGAACGGTAGGGCCTTTGAGGGAATACCTTTGCCGGAGTCTATCACCTTAATATAAATAGAATCTCCTTTATCGGTGATTGACAATTCTATCTTTCCTTTTTCGGGCGTATGTTTAAAGGCATTGGAAAGTAGATTGGTGAGGACTTTCCTCAATTGTCGTCCATCGAACCAGCACAACAAGTTTTCTGCTTCTGTATGGAATATGAACTGTATATTCTGTAAGTTCGCTTGGTCTGTGAAATCTTGATGAATTTGTCTCAAGTAGGGGATGAGGTCCATTTGGCAAACGTTTAGATGCAGTTTCCCACGTTCCATCTTCCGGAAATCCAGTAGCTCTGAGATCAGCTCTTTGAACTGGAATGTGTTTCTGTAGATTTTTGTCAGGCGACTGCGCAGAAAAGGAGAGAGGCTATTGACTTGTAACAGTGCTTCAAGTTGTGCGATAATGAGTGTTAGCGGTGTACGAAACTCGTGAGAGATATTGGCAAAGAACTGCAACTTGGCTTGTATCAGTTCTTCATTCTTCTCTTTTTCCAGTTTTTCTTGTGCCAGTGAGGCGCGGAGTTGCATCTTGGAACGTGCTTCACTGAAAATATTCCAGCCAATGACAGTGATTGTGCAGAGATAAAGAATCCACATCCACCAGGTGTTCCACCAGGGATGATGAATAAGGATGGGGAGTTCGATAGCATGTATTTCGTCGAGTAGATTCTGTTGTTGTTCACGTATTACCAGTTTGTACTTTCCGGGGGGGATATTGGTGAATACCACAGTATTACCGTTGGTTTTGCTCCACTCTTTGCTGAATCCTTCCAACTTGTATTCATATATTTTTCTGTCAGTATTATTAACGTAATTGTTCGAAGAAAAACTGATGGAGAAGTTATTCTCTTTGTGGTTCAATTCTATTTGTCGGACAAAGGGTAAAGCACTCTTCAGAATACCATCGTCCGTTCCGACGGAGATAACCCGATTGTTTACTACTAAAGAAGAAAAATAAAGGTTGTAATTGGGGGCTATTTTCTGCAACGAGGAGTTCATGAACGAACTCATACCTTCTATACCACCTACAAAGGTTTCCCCGTTACGGCAAATCAGAAGTCCGCAACCTTCGTTGATAGCAGAGAGGTGCAAACTCTCCACATCAATTATCTGCTTCTCCTTGGTCTGTGGATGATAAATGAGAAGACCATGGTCGTTACTGATTGCCAGATAACCTTTGGTGGTGATATCCATATTGTAGCAATAGTCGGCATCAATATCTGTGCAAGCTGTAAATTGCTCTTTTTTTCCGTCGAACCGATAGATGCCGCTTCCGGAGGTACCGAAATAAAGGGTACCATCGTGACTTTCCGCCATGCTCTGTACATAATAGTTTCCCAATCCTTTTTCACCGTATTGATAGATATATTTTTCTTGCGGATTGTTCATGTTGATACGTACAATTCTCCTCCAATGGGTTATCCAAAGGTAGTTTTGAGAATCTATCAGAAAATTGCTTCCTTCTGTATTTGCTTCCGGAGTTTGAGGGAATAGTTTTTGAAAGTTCCCTTTGCCTTCTTTGACAAACATCCCTTCTCCCGTAAGGAGATAGATTTTCTCATCTCTGAACGTTACCTTTATCCAGGTATTTCCAAATTCTTTGGAGTGGAAGACAACTTTCTTGTTTGGAATGTCGAAGCACAAGCCGCCCTGTTTGTGAGTACCTATGTAGAGTTGGTCGTTTGCGGCATCGTAGGTAATGCATTTCAGGTTGTAGAAAGGTCCGTGGGCTGATTTTGCGTCCATTAGGTAGTGAGTGAAACGTCCGGTTTCCCGTTCCAGACAGTTCAGACCACCTCCTTCGGTACAAATCCATACGTCTCCACGCTTGTCTTCCACCATGTTTCCGACAAAAGGAAAGCTTAATCCGTTTTCGTTGCCGATACTTTCGGTATAGTGGTGAAAGATATCCACTTCGGGGTTGAAGTAGTTGACACCACCATAGTAGGTACCCACCCAGATAGTACCTTGCCGGTCTTTGTGAAGTGAAAAAATAGAAGAGTGGCATAGACTTCCGGGTTTGCTTCCTCTTTGATAGTAAGAAATATGCCCTAAGGTATCTATCTTGTTCAGTCCGTTGAAGGTACCCAGCCAAATACTTCCCTCGTTGTCTTCCACAAAGCAACGCACATCATTGCTGGAGATACCGAATTCCTTTTGGATGGTAAATTGCTGGCTGATTCCGTTCTCTATCTTGTACATGCCGTTGCGGAAGGTGGCCACCCACATCGTTCCACGGCTGTCCCGGTATAATGAAAGCACGTTGATATTTGGAATCACGCAGACGGGGGATGAAGGATTATGGATGTTATCGGTTCTGTAAAGTCCGTTTCGGGTACCCAGCCAGAGACTGTTATTGGCATCTACATAAAGGCGGATGATTGTTTTATGGAAAGGGGCTTGGTAGACGAATCTGAATGTTTCTTGTTCTCGGTCCCATTGGAAGACACTATCATTAACAGCTGTCCATATTGTATGGTTGTGTGCGAATAGAGTTTGTGTGCGTAGTGGTAGAGATAAAAAACGATCTTTATGTAGATCATAACGGATCAGTTTCCCATCAGAAGTAAAGAATAGATTACCTTGTTTGTCACTTACTATGTGTGATATTTCATTACCGCCAAAATAATCTTTATTGTCCGGAGAAGGTTTATAGGTTTTCATTTGGTTCCCATCGTAGCAGTTCAAGCCTTCGAGTGTACCAAACCACATTCTGTCCAGTTCGTCCTGGCAGATAGAAAGTACAGATATTTGTGACAGACCATCTGATTTGCCTAAATGCTTAAAATAGATATTTCCGTGAATGGCAACAGATATGATAAGAAATAGGCATAGTAACGATTTGCTTTTCATAGCGGGGATTTTGAGATTAAGCGTGTTTATGATTACCATACAAAAGTAAAGCTTTTAGCCGAGAATGAGATGTTAAAAATGAGCTTTTTAATGGAGAGGACATAAATGTATCATGGAAAGGACGATTTCTCCTCTTATGGAGTTAAGGGCATTCTATCTGCTCACAGTGAAAATATTGTCAAGTATTAATACTTTAGCTGTCAGGTGCTAACGCCTCTTTTTCAGAGTATTAATACCTGAGTTGTTGGGCATATATACCCAAGGCGCTGGGTCTATATATCCACCACACTGGATCTATATGTCCAATAAATGTTGTGAGACAGCGTTATACGATGTGGAGGAGGCGAAGGATGATTTCTCTTCTATATTTTGTGTTTTGTTTTACAGTGGCTGGACAGAATATGATTAATGTTTGCTTAGTATTAGCAAACTTTCCGGTCCCATATTGAACAGCAAGTCTATAATACTCAAGTTAGGCAGGAACCCCAGTTTGGACTCGAAAACCTGGTAATAAGGCTGCGGAACGAACGCTGTATCGGCCGTCCGGAAGTCCTTTTTGGGATGAATGATTTCACGAAAGTCGGCTTCGTCGGCGGTAAACTCCATTTTATATTCGGCGGTACGTTCTATAACCGGATGAATATCTATCAGTTCGCAGACCAGTCGGCAGAGTTCTTCGTTGAAATCGAACAGAAACTCGTATTTCTTTTCGTAGAAGGGGCGGAAATCGTCTTTGTAGTATTCGAAGAAAGGAGTATTGTTGTAGGCCGACTCAATAGCGTTCCAATGCAGGTGTCTCCAGTTGCCGTGGTCGGAAATCCGGATATCTTTCATTGGGCATTTCGGTGTATCGGGCTTTACGGTGGGGATAGAGAGAGCCAGTTCGCCGTCCGGTCCGGTAATTGTGCATCGGTTACGGTAGGTTTGTTTCATATAGTGGTCGTGCTGTTCTATAAAAATCTTGTCGTATGCCAATAGTTTGGTGTAGTACTCGACAGGAGCGAGGTAGGCTGAAGATAAATAAGCTGTTTTCATTTCTTTCATTTTATACGTTTTGAGAGTCGTTTATGTTACTGTTCGGGATTGTCGTGCTGCCCGGAAGATCATTTCACCGTCCGGAAAAAACGATTCCAACGGTAGCCGTCAAACACTCCGGTGTCTTTTTCTTTGGAGAACCAGACAAGAGAGGCTTTGCCGATCAGATGGTCTTGCGGAACGAATCCGAACAAGCGCGAATCAGTCAGGTTAATGGTGTTGTTGGCTCCCACCCAATAATAATCTTTGGTGAAATAACAGTGTTGTGTTGGTTTGCCGTCCACATAAAGAGTGTCATTCTTGATTTCCGCCTGTTTACCTTCATGCATCACGAGGGTGTTTCGCAGTAGTGTAATATTCCAAGGATGTACCCGGACGAACTTCCCTTTACCGGGGACGATAAGCGGTCGCAGCTCGGTGTCTTTCTTCCCCGCCAAAGGCTGAATCCAGTTATTCCCGTTTATGGCTTGTTCCAACAGGTAATATTCATAACGGCTGAAACTGCGTACATGGGTACTGTCACTGCTACCCATTAAACCGTCATCGTCAATGGAAAGAGTGTGCATGAGTGAAGTTATCAGATTCTCTTTGTCTACCGGATAAGCATAGAGCCGCTTCTTGTCCGGATTGAATTGTACCTCGGGAGAAATCACAGAAAAAAGGGAATCGATAAATAGAGTATCACCCGGAACACCGATACAACGGCCGATGTAGATCTCGCGGCGGTCGATAACCGGTTGCCGGATGCCGGCAGGATTGTTAAACACAACAATATCTTGTTCCCGTACCGGACGCTCGCGCCAACGGTGATAGGAGAATATCGACATGAAAGGAATCCGCAGGCCGTAACTCCATTTATTCACCAGAATACGTTCGCCTTGGAAAATAGAGTTTTCCATGCCGGTGGAAGGGATAAAACAAGACGTAAAAGCAAATCCCCGGAGCAGAAGCACAATGACTATTGCTCCGGCAAATACTAGTATCCATTTGAATTTACGAATGTTCACTTAATAGCTTCCTTTTTTAATCCACCCACTTAAAGAGGCGGTTCCAACGGATTTTTCCGTCAAACCAGCCACGGTCTTTATCGAGCGACAGCCATACAACGATCGGTTTGCCCACAACGTGGTCTTCGGGTACAAAGCCCCAATAACGGGAGTCGGCAGAATTATGGCGGTTGTCACCCATCATCCAGTAGTAATCCATTTTGAAGGTATATTCATTGGTCTTTTCACCGTTGATATAGATACCGTCCGACTTCACTTCCAGCTTGTTGCCTTCGTATGCCACGATGCAACGTTCGTAGATAGGCAGGTTGTCCGGAGTCAGCGTAATGGTAGCTCCCTTGGCCGGAATCCAGATTGGCCCGTAGTTGTTGCGGTCCCACTTGGTGTAAAGATTCAGCGGATACATTTGTCCGGCATAGGCTTCCGGTTCCATGATTATTTTGCTGATTAGCTTCTTGTTGCCCAGAAGAGTGTCATACATCTTTTTAGTCAGCGGGAGATGATATACAGGATTCAGTTTTCCTTGCGCATTCCGGCTGTCGAGTCCCATTTCCAATAGTCCGATTTCATAACCGGAGTCTTCCATTAGTGTCCTGTCAGCATTGCTGATTCCCAGTTCGCGGAACATTTCTTCCGGGATATATGGACCGGTTGTTTGCACGAAATAGTTGAATTGCAGATTCTCCGGATTCTGGATTGCCTTGCCGTCAATCATGACTTGTCCGTCTACGATCTGGAGCGTGTCACCCGGCAGTCCTACACAGCGTTTTACATAATTCTCGCGGCGGTCTACCGGACGCCAGAGCACTTCTCCGTAGGTTCGCGGGTTATTTAGGATCTGTTTGCGTCCTGCGGCGTAATATAAGTCATACACGGCACGCTGTTGTTCGCGTGTCAGGCTATCCATATCTATCTGTTTGGAATATATGCGTTGGCCTTCGCCGTATGCCAATGTATAAAAGTCTGTCGTCTGTTGGTAATTGACGGCTACCGTATCTCCTGCAGGGAAGTTGAACACTACGATGTCATTCAATTTCACATTGCCGAATCCCGGCACTCTTTTATATTTCCATTGTGGCCATTCGATATATGATTTAGTACCTACAATTGGTAATGTATGTTGCGCCAGCGGCATAGAAAGCGGTGTGTTCGGCACGCGGGGGCCGTAACTCATTTTGCTGACATATAGAAAGTCGCCTACCAGCAATGATTTCTCTAGAGAAGAAGAAGGAATCTGGTAGTTTTGGAAGATATAGATATTGACAAAGTAAACGGCTACCAATGCAAAGATAATAGCATCTACCCAGCTCATGACACTCCGAACTGCCGGATTCTTTGACCTTTTCCAGAACGACCAAGGTATTTTCTTTGTGATATAGATATCGAAAATGAAAGGTATGACGATTAATCCCCACCAGCTTCGCACCCAGATGAGGAAAACAAGATAGAGAAGAATAGCAATAGCACATTTAATCCATTGTGCACGTGTGGCTTGTCTCATAGTGGTATATTTATATTAGAACCTTTATTCGTTTAAGAACGGAAATAAGTTTTTCATTCCCAGGAAACCTTCGTGATGCGCGGTGTATTCGGCGGCCAATATAGCTCCGAGTACGAAACCGCCCCGGTTCTTGGCATCGTGAGTGATTGAAATGCTGTCAATATCAGACTCATAACGAACAGTATGAATACCGAAAACTTCACCTTCGCGGATAGAACTGATCGGAAGTTCGTCCGGAGCGCAGTCAGTTGTTCCGCTGATTGTTCCGTCCGGTGCCGTAAATGTCCCTTCCACCCATTTATCCTTACGGTCTATATTCTCTAGAATACCTTCTGCCAGCGTAATGGCAGTTCCGCTGGGAGCGTCGAGTTTGTGGATATGGTGTGTTTCGCTCATGGTGACGTCATACGCGGGGAATTGATTCATTATCTTGGCCAGATACTTGTTTACAGCAGAGAAAATGGCTACTCCCAAGCTGAAGTTGGACGACCAGAACAGCGTTTTTCCGCCTTCCGTACAGAGCTTCTTGATTTCTTCGCCATGTTCGGACATCCATCCGGTACTGCCTGATACGAGTTTGACTCCGGCTTTAAAGGCTTTCATATAGTTGCTGTAAGCCACTGTCGGATTTGTAAATTCTATGGCAACATCAGCCGATTTGAATGCTTCCGACTCGAAGTCTTCCTGGTTATTGATATCAATAATGCAGACAATTTCGTGTCCGCGACTCAGGGCAACCTTTTCTAACTCTTTGCCCATTTTTCCGTAACCGATCAATGCTATTTTCATTGTTTTCTGACTTATATTCAAAATAATAGTCGCAAAGATAAGATTTTTATTACATTTGCAGTGTACATTAACGTCTTGTTAACATGGAACACCTTCTCCACTACGTGTGGAAACATAAATTATTCCCCCTTGGAATCCTGCAAACCACCAAAGGCTTACCGGTAGAGGTTATTGATCCCGGTCTCCGGAATCCGAATTCCGGTCCTGATTTCTTCAATGCCAAATTAAAGATAAACAATACTTTATGGGTAGGAAACGTGGAAATCCATACCCGTTCTTCGGATTGGTTCCGTCACGGGCACGATGGTGATAAAGTCTATGACTCGGTGATCCTGCATATAGTGGGTGAAGCGGACGGAGAAGTGACCCGTACCAACGGGGAAGTCATTCCGCAAATGATAGTGAGCTGTCCCGAACGGATAAAAATGCATTATTATGAACTTTGCGTGTCCGACTGTTATCCGGCTTGTTATCCGATCCTCCGTTCTTTACCGAAGCTTACGGTTCATTCGTGGTTGTCTGCCTTGCAAACGGAACGGCTGGAACAAAAGGCGAAACTGATAGGAGCACGTCTCGAACATTGTAACAATAACTGGGAAGATGTTTTCTTCATCACTCTTGCCCGTAATTATGGTTTTGGCTTGAACGGTGATGCTTTTGAGGCATGGGCGGAGCTGCTTCCGTTTCGTGCGTTGGACAAGCACCGGAACGATCTGTTTCAGATAGAAGCTCTTTTCTATGGTATGGCGGGACTGTTTGAAGATACATTTCTGAAAGAAGAACAAAAGGATGAATACTGCCTGCGTCTTAGCAAAGAATTTCATTATTTGCAACGGAAGTTTGAGATATTTCGGGTAATGGACGCTACTCTCTGGCGTTTTCTCCGGCTTCGCCCGGATAATTTTCCTCATATCCGGCTGGCACAACTGGCTTATCTTTATCAGAAAGGGGACAAGTTGTTTTCCCGTTTATTGGAGGCGGAGACATTGGCGGAAGTGAGAATTTTGCTCTCCACCCGTACTTCTGTTTATTGGGAGAATCATTATATATTCGGTCGTACTTCTCCACAAAGGGAAAAATTGTTAGGAGAACAGTCGAAAGACCTGATTATCATCAATACCGTTGTCCCTTTCTTGTATACATATGGTTTGCACAAGGCCGATGAAGGAATGTGCGAACGTGCCGGACGCTTTCTGGAAGAACTGAAAGCGGAGAATAACCATATTATTCGCTCCTGGAGCGACGCCGGACTACCGGTAGCTTCTGCTGCGGATAGTCAGGCGCTGATACAGTTGCAAAAAGAATATTGTGATAAACGTAAATGTTTGTATTGTCGTTTCGGATATGAATATTTGCGGAAGAAGTAAGTTCCTCTTACTTCTCCAGTTCCTTATAGACTGCATTTAGAAGTTGGTTTTCCATTGTAGGTCTGGGAGCTTTGCGGTTTACAATGTTTCCTTCCTTATCTATTAACATATAGGTAGGGAAGGAATGGACTCCAAGATATTTTTCAATGGCAGACTGTTGCTTGTCGGGCAAATTGTAATGGACTGAACTTTTGCTTGTCAGACCGTACTCTTTGATAATGTTTTTCCATGACTTGTCTGTCGAATGATTGCAAAGGTAAAGGAACACGACTTCTTTTCCTGCAAATAGATTCTTAATGTTTCCCGCATATTGCATCATATCCTTGCACGGACCGCACCAAGTCCCCCAAATATCCAGATAAATCACTTTCCCTTTGTATGGCTCAATGATTTTGCGGAATAACTGTTCGCCGTCCGTTATTCCTTCCAGAGGGGCATTTGGCATCAGGCTTTCCGGATGTTCGATGGTTTTATGTGATACTTTATCATATTTCTGTTGCTGGACCAAAACATAAGATTGCAAAGAAGGATTCGTAACTTCCTTTTTAAATTTACTGATAAGGCTGTCGGGCAATTCCTTATGGGTATATTGAAGCATTTCATAATAGCACTTTGTTTTTAGAATCTCTCTCAGGTCCTTATCCATTTGAAGGGAGTCGATAATTGCCATGCTGTTGTTGATTGCATTAACGTACATCTGTCCTGTCATATATTCATTGAGAAGACCGTCTCTGGCAATGAGTTGCTCTATTATTTCTATCTGGGGTTTGATGACAGTTTCCTGTTCCTTGGTGTAAGCCTTAATGGTTGCTGAATCGGCTTTGGCAGTCTGCAACTTTTCAATTTCTTCTTGATATTTGCTGAAACTGCGTAGTGCGTTCTTTTCTTCTTCGGATAGCCGGACTTTACCTTCGGCTTCAAAGGCAAAGTAAAGTCTCTCCATATTTTGAGGTGTTAAGGTTAGGCTGTTGGATGATGGAGTTGTGTCGTCGATATAACCAATGTAATCTCTCATGAATGAATTATACCCTCTGAGAAGAGTATAAGGATGTACTGGATGTGGGTAAAAAACAGAATCTATATAGTTCATGAATTCGTCTTCCAAATGTTCCTGTTTGTTACGGTCTACTGAGAAACGTCGTTGCATCAGGGTAGATGCCGCATCGTATCGTAGTTCCTGTTCGGTGTAGTAGCGGTATTTGTCAGAAAGTAACGGATGTTCTTGGAGTGTTTTCTTCCGGAACTCCAGTTGACGATGAAGCCTTTCCTGTGTCTTGTGCAGACACTCCAGATTACTTCTTTTTTGTTCTTCATTATAATCGAGTGATTCCCTCAGTCCTTCATGGGAGAGAAGTTCGTTGAGTACACGTGCTTTCTTTCCCATGAATAACTTTTGTTGTTGGGCATAATCTACGTATAAGAAATAAGTTTCTCCGGGTTCTACCGCCGACCAGATGGTCGTACGTCCCCAGTCGATAAAGACATTATGACTGTTCAGTACGGGAAATCGCAGGGTAAACCGTCCTTGCGAGTCGATGTCAGTCTGGTATTTTTCTTCTTTGCCTGTAATCATGTCAGGTATGCTAACGTCGAAAGGGCGTGAAGAAGGAGGATTGCGCAGGTATCCGGTGAGGGTGACGCTGTCTGTCCGGTACCCGTTGTCGATGAACGGTGTAGTATCGGTTAACGGGTAGTCCGGTAGATGTTTGCCGTTACAGAGGATATATTTTTGTGGATTATCTTTTCCGAATGCAATGTTGCAAGAAGCTCTGTTCTTATGTTTCAGAGATAGAGTCAGGCGGGTTGTATTGTTTTTTAGTTTGACGACGGTTTCATCCTTTTTTAATTTGTATGGATTCGTAGTCCCAGAACCGGCATTGGTATACGGCGAAGTTTTCAAAGAAACCAATAGTCCATTCGCCGGTTGCCTGATTCACCCAACATCCGGTGATGGTATATACTTCAGGGCGGGAAGTTGCGATGGGAAATACTGTCTCATTCTGTAATTCGGCTGCAACCTTCATTGAGTTGGGAAAAGGAAAGCTAAGGTAAAGCAGTTTGTACCGTTCTCCGTTTTTGGCGAGCAGACGATACTCTTTATTAAGGAAATGTCCGGCAGATACGATATCCCATGTTTTTCCGTCATATATAAATTTACCATCGCGTGTAAATTCGTATATAACATTGCCGGACAATCCTTCCACCCATTTCTTGTAAATGATGTCAGGCAGTGTAGTGGGAGTAAGCATTTCCGTGTGGTCGGGAATTTGCTTGCGGACACAGTGTTTAGGTTCTTTCCAGCCTTGATAGAAGATGATAGCACTATCTTCGCTGATAGGGGTGAAACGGAAATCCATTTTATTTCCATTTTGGTTCCGCAGGTGGAAGAGATAGCTTCCATCGGTTTTCTTTTCCATTTGTTCGACCTGGAAAACGGTATAGAGAGCTTCTACAAAATTCTCTCCAATGAGAGGTCCGTTCCAGTCGGATACGTTCTCTGTTTTGTATTGCCAATAACCCCGCAAAGATTCGGGTATTGTCTGGTAACTGTCGGATTGGGCGAATGTGATAACTCGTGTACAGCATAGTAATAAAAAGACGAAAAGACGGAATGGATGAATGTGTGTCATAAGTATGTCTGATTTAAAGTGATACTAGTTACAGTAAATACCCCCTAAAGATAGTCATCCCCACATCTAATATATGTAATTTATAGTTGTTTAACGGTAATTTTTCTATTTCGCGGCTCTCGTGTATGAAGATGTTGAACTTGTGATTATCTTTGTGCCTTGAATGATAGCATTTGTATTATGGGAATGAATCACTAATATTATATATTTATGAACGTGAAAAGGTTTGTATGTTGTCTGTTAGCCAGTGTGTTGCTGTTGGGAGTGTCTTTGATTTCTTGCGGTAATAGTTCCAGGGCTAAAGCGAAGAATGAGATAGCACAGTCCGGCGAGGATTTTAAATCATTCCTTGATAAGTTTACGTCCAGTGCAGCATTCCAATATACCCGTATCAAGTTTCCATTAAAGACACCGATTACTTTATTGGCCGATGACGGAGAAACTGAGAAAACGTTTCCGTTCACCAAAGAAAAATGGCCGTTGCTGGATAGTGAAACGATGAAGGAAGAACGCATTGAGCAGGAAGAAGGTGGTATTTATGTTTCTAAGTTCACTCTCAATGAGCCGGTTCATAAAGTGTTCGAAGCAGGTTATGAGGAATCAGAAATCGACTTGCGTGTCGAATTTGAACAGGCTGCCGATGGGAAATGGTATGTAGTGGACTGTTATACAGGCTGGTATGGATATGATTTGCCGATCGGGGAATTGAAGCAGACCATTCAGCAAGTAAAAGAGGAAAATGCAGCTTTCAAAGAGATACATCCTTGAAAAAGCTTACTACTCTCTTAAGATTCTCCTACATAATATCCTAGTTCTGACTCTTTTTCATCTACCATTTCTCTGTCAATACATTATTTGAGATATTTTGTACAATTTGAACCCCTCTTTTTTCAAAAAGAGGGGTTTCTTTGTATCCGAAAAGAATGTCTTTAAACTAATGCCATTGATGATGAAACGATTCTCTACAAGCTGCTGTCTGATTACTTTTTTTCTTTTGAATAGTGTCATGCTGTATGCACAACATGAAAACACCTCTGTGCAACAGTGGAAGATTGAAGATGAATCCCGTGCCTTGCAGATGATAGAGCGTGCGGATACAGTAGAACTAATCGTGCCCGGTGGGCTAACGATGTGGTATCAGCAACGCCTGACGGGTGATTATGAGATAAACTATCGCATTTGTATGGTGATAAAAGGCGGGAAATATGACCGCCTGAGTGATTTAAACTGCTTTTGGGCTGCCAATGATCCTAAAAACCCTGATAATCTTTTTGCCCGTAGCGAGTGGCGTAATGGTGTCTTTAAAAACTATAATACATTAGATCTTTTTTTACGTTGGATACGGCTTATTCCGTTAACGGTGAAGAACTGTTCCGTTATTCTATTACCGGCAGTGAGGGAGACGGGCATTTTGGTTTGCGCCTTTTACAGAATCATGTGCTGTTTACAGATTTCAAGGTGAGGATATTTTAAAACCGAATTAATAGAAATAAATCTAACTAAGACCATAAATCCATGATGAAACAAGCTTTTACGAAATTAGGAGTATTCACTCTGCTATCTCTCTTATGTCCGGCATTTCTTTATGCGCAAGTTGTGACGGACGAGCGGATGTTCTCTTTTGAAGATCCGCAAGTACCGGAATGTATTTCCGCCACCCGGTCTCAATTATCTATCTCCGATACACATTATAAAGACGGAAAACATTCGATGGAATGGGCGTTTAATCCCGGTGCCGTATTGGAGCTTAAGAAAGATCTGAAGTTTGAAAAGAAAGACCCTACGGGCAAGGACTTGTATCTTTCGGCATTTATCGTGTGGATATACAATGAAGAACCGCAGAAAGCAACCATTGAATTTGAATTTTTGAAAGACGGAAAGAAATGCACCTCCTTCCCTTTCGGAATCAACTTTAAAGGTTGGCGTGCCGCATGGGTTTGTTATGAGCGTGATATGCAAGGCACACCGGAAGAAGGTATGAATGAACTCCGTATTGTCGCCCCAAATGCAAAAGGACGCCTTTTCATCGATCATTTGATTACTGCAACGAAGGTTGATGCACGTCAGCAGACAGCCGATTTGCAAGTACCTTTTGTTAATCCCGAAACAAAAAATCACTGGCTGGTTATTTATAAGCACTCTCTTCTGAAGCCGGATATCGAATTGACTCCTGTCAGCGACAAGCAAAAAGAAGAAATGCAACTGTTGGAGAAACGTTTCCGCGACATGAATTATACAAAAGGCAAGCTCTCGGACAAGGAAGTGGAGACTATCCGCAAGAAATATGATTTCTACCAGATTACTTACAAGAACGGGCAGGTATCGGGCGTACCTATTTATATGGTACGTGCTGCCGAGGCCTATGAACGGATTATTCCGAATTGGAATAAAGATATGCTGACTAAACTCGGCATAGAAATGCGTGCTTACTTTGATTTGATGCGGCGGATTGCCGTAGCCTATAATAATAGTGCTGCAAAGTCGGAAATCCGGGAAGAAATGAAGCAGAAGTTTCTGGCGATGTATGACCATATAACCGACCAGGGAGTGGCTTATGGTAGCTGTTGGGGGAATATTCACCATTACGGATATAGTGTTCGCGGGTTATACCTGGCTTATTTCCTGATGAAAGACGTACTTCGGGAAGCCGGAAAGTTGCCGGAAGCCGAACAGACATTGCGTTGGTATGCGATAACCAACGAGGTGTATCCCAGACCTGAGGGCAACGGAATTGATATGGATTCCTTTAACACGCAAACTACCGGTCGCATTGCAAGTATCCTGATGATGGAAGATACCCCGGAGAAGCTGCAATACCTGAAATCCTTCTCCCGTTGGATTGATTACGGTTGCCGTCCGGCTCCCGGATTGTTTGGGTCGTTCAAGAGCGATGGCGGCGTTTTTCATCACCGCAATCACTACCCGGCTTATGCTGTCGGCGGTTTGGACGGAGCAACAAATATGATCTACCTCTTTAATCATACAGAGTTTGCCGTATCCGAGTTGGCGCACGAAACAGTGAAAAATGCATTACTTGCCATGCGTTTCTATTGTAATAAGTTGAACTTCCCGTTGTCGATGTCCGGCCGTCATCCCGATGGAAAGGGGAAATTAGTCCCGATGCATTATGCAGTGATGGCTATGGCGGGAACTCCGGACGGAAAATCGGAGTTTGACAAGGAAATGGCGTCCGCTTACCTGCGTCTTGTTTCAGACACTTCCGTTGATGGGCAGGAACCGGAATATATGCCGAAAGTATCGAATGCACAGGAGCGGAAGATGGCAAAACGGCTTGTGGAGAAAGGATTCCGTGCCGAACCTGACCCACAGGGAAATCTGTCATTGGGCTATGGCTGTGCATCCGTTCAGCGTCGTGGCAACTGGTCGGCGGTGGCCCGCGGTCACTCCCGCTATCTTTGGGCGGCGGAACATTATTTGGGACATAACCTTTATGGCCGTTATCTGGCGCATGGCAGTTTACAGATTCTGACGGCTGCTCCGGGGCAAATGGTGACTCCCGCAACAAGCGGCTGGCAACAGGAAGGCTTCGATTGGAACCGTATCCCGGGTGTAACTTCCATACATCTTCCGTTGGAACAGTTGAAAGCTAAAGTCATGAATGTAGATACATTCTCCGGCATGGAAGAAATGCTTTACTCCGATGAAGCATTTGCCGGCGGATTGTCACAAAAGAGAGAAAACGGCAATTTTGGAATGAAACTGCATGAGCATGATAAGTATAACGGTTCTCACCGGGCGCGAAAATCCTTTCATTTCATCGATGGAATGATTGTTTGCCTGGGCTCCGATATTGAAAATACCAATGCCGCTTACCCGACGGAAACAACGATTTTCCAGTTGGCGGTAACGGATAAGGCGGGACATGATTATTGGAACGACTACCGTGGCGAAGGTAAGATATGGATCGATCATTTGAATACCGGTTATTATGTACCCGTTTCCGCCAGATTTGAGAAGAACTTCCCGCAGTATTCCCGTTTGCAGGATACGGGCAAAGAAACGAAAGGGGACTGGGTCTCATTGGTAGTCGATCATGGCAAAGCCCCCAAGAACGGCAGCTATGAATACGCTGTGTTGCCGCAGACAACTGAATCTGCCATGAAGGCCTTTGCCAAGAAACCGGGATATAAGGTTTTGAAGCAGGACCGTAATGCTCATATTGTGCAGTCGTTAACTGACAACTTATATTCTTATGTACTTTTTGAAACCCCACAAACGTTACTTCCCGGTGATTTGTTGCAGCGTGTGGATACTTCCTGTCTGGTGATGATTCGTAAAGAATCGTCCGACAAGTTGTTGCTTACCGTAGCTCAACCGGACTTGGCACTATATCGCGGACCGAGTGACGAAGCCTTTGATGAAGACGGAAAACGAGTGGAACGCAGCATTTATTCCCGTCCGTGGATTAATGACGAAAGTAAAGAGATTCCGGTGACGGTAACTGTGAAAGGATATTGGAAGATTAAGGAGACTCCTTTCTGTAAAGTGGTTTCAGCAGATAAAAAGCAGACTGTACTTTGCTTTACTTGTAAGGACGGAGCTAGTTTTGAAGTGGAGTTAAGGAGGTAAGAAGCGAATAAGCCGCTGCATATTTTATTCTTGTATTGACGGTTTTAGATGGTTCCACCTGCTTGAAACTACAGTTTCCCCATAGAGAAACTTTGGTTTCATCGGTAAGAAACCAATGGTTCCAAGCCTTTGAAACTTTAGTTTCAAGCTGATGAAACTATAGTTTCGCATGGGTAAACCAAAAGTTTCAAGGCGCGAAACTTTTAATCTTATTACTTCTGTTGTCTTTTAGCTCCGGTGACAGCAATATTGCCTTCACAATGCTGTCACCTGTTGCCGTCACAGCCTTATTCGTTTATAACCAAAACGTTAAACTGCAATCGGTGACAGGTGGCAGATATATGATTAAAATAAATTAGTGGGAGAGATTAGAACATAAACATGGCAACTGCAACAATGCGGTTGTTGCATACGGCATGAGTATCTTTGATTTTACCGCTGGATGTATTAAGAGAACCATACCATGCAGAGCTTAGCGTATATTCTAAACCGAATTTCCAATGAGGGACATTATAAGTAAGTTCTGCTCCGGCAGTGACAAGTTGGTCGAGATTTGTACCTGTACCATATAATTGTGCTTTTCCATCAGGGGCATATAATTCGTCACTTGTCCCCAAGTTTTTAGCATAACCGACAAAAACGCCCGGTTTCCATTTCTGTCCATAAACAACGTTCAGCCAAGAACTGGAAAAGCGTATCGGGGTGTACTTTTGTTCTCCGGTACGTTCGTTGACAGACTTCACTCCGAATCCGCCCAGACCGGAAGCCTGTGTGAGATTGGAACCCAGAACACTTTTTGCTCCGACAAACCAGTCTTTATTGGTATATTTAACGTGAGCTTCATAGGAAAGAGTGGTGATACGCTCGTCTACTTGAAATTTCTTATTGTTTTCTCCGGTAGCTTCTGTCCGTGGCTTCAATGATAACATTTCGATTCCTACACCAGCCAATAAACCTCCGTTCTTATAATCGGCACCGATGTAGATTTCGGGAATACAGCTTTTCTTTATGTATTCTTGGCTCTTTCCGGCAGGACCTTGCGACAGATATTGCGACTGCCATATGGCAGCTCCCGTAAGTTGGAAGTTCTTTTCAGTGTAGCGATAGCGGATTTGCGGTGCACGGCTGAACGGTTGGAAAGGCGCTCCCACGGAAAGGTTCAGAATCTGAGGGGAGACATTTCCGAACAGCGGATGCCATGTCTGTCCCAGCAATAAGGCGGACTTGCCCCAATCCAGATTCAAATAAGCATGGCGGAGGCGGATTACCGAGTATGAGGTACCTGTACCGCGAAAATCAATTTCTACTTTGGCGGAAGTTTTGGCGGTTCCCAGTTTCGGACCGGCCACATCTACGCCCAAGCGTGAATACAAGGTATAAAAGTTGCTGTTCGGCGTTGAGTTCAAGTCGTTTCCGTCCTCATCGCGTACCTTATCTTTGGGGTACATATAAAATAATCCGTCTACGGTTTCTTCGTTAGCACGACTATTATAATAGAAGTCGGTACGGATCTGCCCATAGAATTTAAACTTGAAATCCTTGTTCTGTGCGAAGCTGCCTGCGGCCGTTAGCAGGCAAAGCGAGATTAAAATGTATTTTTTCATAATGTGCTTGTTTATAAACGGGCGCAAAATTACACAAAATAACTGGTAATCAGTTTATCGTTGGCTAAAAAAGGCTTGGATAGCCTGATTATATTTGCTGAGGCTTGTGCTTTTATGGATTGCTTTCATTAGTTTTCTGTCCGCATTCGGTGCGAGATATTCCCAAAACGTTTTCATCTTGTTCAGAAGCTGCCCGTCGCCTCCTTCCAGTTGTGCGGCGTACTGATTGTAGACGGAAGTATGCATGATATGCAGTTTCTCTTTCATCTCGTCGGGTGTCAGCGTACGGTTTTCCTTATACTCCAAAGCTAATGCCGGGTTTGCGAGCAGTCCGCGTCCGATCATCACTCCTGCCAATGCGGGGAATTGTTGCCGGATGCGGTGAACGTCATCCGGGCAATTAATGTCGCCATTATATATGAGCGGATGTTGGCAGACATTCAGGAAAGCGTCGAACCCATTGAGGTCTACACTTCCTTTATATTGCTGTTTTCCCAGACGGGGATGCATCGTGATGTGGCGTAGCGGCAGGTCATTTAATATAGGAGCGAGTTGCAGGCATTCGTCGGGATTCTCCCAGCCCAGTCTCATCTTTACGGAAAAACTGATTTGCGGATATTTCAGAGTCAGTCCCAATAATGTTTTCACTTCGTCCGGATAAGGCAGAATGCCGGAACCGTTGTGCCGTTTAGCCAGAAGCGGAAACGGGCAGCCCAGATTAATATCCGCCTCCTTATATCCTTTTTCTATAAAAAGGGATAAGATTGTCTCCGCCTTTTCTATGGACGGAGCTATGAGTTGAGGAACTAAATGAGGCACCTGATTACTTTCCGGAGCGATCTCACGGACATCTTTATTCCGGAAACCGTCTTTTTCCAGTCGTACGAACGGAGTATAATAACTGTCTATGCCACCGAAACAGGCAGCGTGTGCATTACGGTAAAAAGCCTCCGTATAGCCTTGCAATGGAGCGAAGTGAATGGATAGAATGTCTTGCATTACGTTATTTTTGTGCAAAGATACATCGAATATACTTTGGTATATGTATGTTTTTGTATCATAATTGAATAATTTTGGCCTGTAAATTAGGGTATCAGTACTTAATTTTGCGCATTGACAAATCTAATTAAAAATGTAAAACTAATAGTATGCAAACCGGATTCCGAACAAATTTTTCATGGAAGAGAGGCTTCAGTATGATGCTGTTAACCTTATTTTCTTTCTCTGTGGCAGTAGCCCAAGTACTTGTACGGGGTACAGTCGTTGATCAAACCGGGGAGTCGGTCCCAGGTGCCAGTATTCAGATCAAGGGCGGTACTCAGGGTACGATAACAGATCTTGATGGTAAGTTCTCGTTGAATACTCCTAATAAGAAGTCTATTCTTATAGTCTCTTTTATCGGTTATGTAACCCAGGAATTGCCGGTCGAGACGGCCAAGCCCATGTCTATCATCTTGAAGGAAGATACGAAGACATTGGACGAAGTCGTTATCGTAGGCTATCAGGAGGTGAAGAAGAAAGACCTGACCGGTGCAGTGGCGAAAGTAAATATGGAAGATTTGCTGAAAACGCCTGCTTCTTCATTCGACCAGACTTTGGGTGGACGTATTGCCGGAGTAAACGTAAGTTCGGGCGAGGGTATGCCGGGCGGAACGATGAATATCGTTATCCGTGGTAACAACTCTCTGACCCAGGATAATTCACCTTTATATGTTATTGACGGGTTTCCGGTAGAAGATCCTGCTATTGCGGCTACCATTAACCCTTCCGACGCTGAATCCGTTGAAGTGTTGAAAGATGCTTCGGCCACTGCCATTTATGGTGCCCGTGGTGCTAACGGTGTCGTTATTATCACGACCAAGAAAGGAAAGGTTGGAAAACCTCAACTCAAGTATGACGGAAGTTTCGGATTTCAGCAGGTCACCAATACAATTCCAATGCTGGATGCGTATGAGTTTGTGAAGTTGCAGAATGAACTGTTTCCGGCAGATACCCAAAAGAACTATCTGATTGAACATGAAGGCAAGCAGTGGACGGTGGAAGATTACCGGGGTGTTCCGCAGTATGACTGGCAGGACGAGATTTTCCGCACAGCTTGGCAGCAAAGCCATAACGTCAGCCTGATGGGCGGAACGGAAGGGGTACGTTACAATGCGTCGGCTTCTTATTTCGATCAGGACGGTATCGTGCTCAACTCCAACTACAAACGTTTCCAGACTCGTATGAATACCGTTGTCCGCCGTGGCAAACTGAATATGAGTGTTACTGCCAACTATGCACGTGCCATTCAGACCGGTAGCTCTACCTCTTTATATTCATCCAGCGGTATGAATAACTTATTTTATAGTGTATGGGGTTACCGCCCTGTTACCGAACCGGATGTTCCGTTGAGCACCTTAATGGACAATGCGCTGGATTCATCAGTAGAACCGACTAATGACTATCGTTTCAACCCGATTATGTCATTGAAGAACGAATATCGTAAGAACTATACGAATAACCTTCAGTTGAACGGTTTTGTAGAATATGAATTTATCAAGGGATTGAAGCTGAAGGTATCCGGCGGTTACACGTACGATGCCCGTAGCAATGATACGTTTAATAACTCAAAGACCCGTTATGGTAGCCCGATCTCAACGGATAAGGTGAATGCACAGGTAGTCCGCCAGCAACGTCTGACCTGGTTGAACGAAAATGTATTGACCTATCAGGTTAACATTAACAAGAAGCATTTCTTTAATTCGTTGCTTGGTATTACTTTGCAGAATTCCGACTATGAATACTATTCTTTCAAGACCACCAATATCCCCAATGAATCTTTGGGCATGGCCGGCATGAACGAAGGTATCCCAAGTACGACAAGCTCTGAAAAGTCCTCATGGTCTATGATGTCTTATCTCGGACGTGTGAACTATAATTATATGTCAAAGTACTATGCAACGGCTTCTTTCCGTGTCGACGGTTCTTCCAAGTTTGCCAAAAAGAATCGGTATGGGTTATTCCCTTCGGCTTCTCTGGCGTGGAACTTCAGCGAAGAAGACTTCATGAAGGAATATAAGTCCATTCTTTCCAATGGTAAGTTGCGTGCCAGTTGGGGGTTGACTGGTAACAACCGTGTAGGTGAATATGAAGCCTATGCTTTGTTGAAAATGGCGAAAGCGGCATCGAACAATCTTCCTTCGGGAGTTTATCCGTTCGAGAACAATCAGAACAGCATCGGTATGGTACCTATCTCGCTAGCGAATAAAGATTTGAAGTGGGAAACGACGGAACAGTGGAACGTCGGTCTTGACCTGGGCTTCTTTGACGAACGAATTGGCATTAATGTAGACTGGTACATGAAAACGACCCGCGATCTGCTTCTTGATGCAAGCTTGCCTTATTCTACCGGTTATTATAGCGCAATGAAGAATGTAGGTAAAGTGCGTAACTCCGGTTTGGAATTTACCCTGAATACAATAAATATAAATAGAAACGGTTTCCGTTGGAGCACAAATTTCAATATTGCCTTTAATAAGAATAAGGTATTGGAGTTGGCGGAGAATCAGACTTCCTTGTTGACCTCCGCTTATTTCGACCAGACGTACAATTCACAGCCTACTTACATTGCGAAGAAAGGCTATTCAATGGGTATGATGTACGGCTATATGTATGAAGGTACTTACAAATACGAAGATTTTTATAAGTCCGGTGATACGTATGTGTTGCGTCCGGGAGTTCCTTACTTCTCCAGCGAGAACAACACTCAGCCGGGTATGCCTAAATATAAAGACCTGAATGGCGACGGTATAATCGACACGAACGACCGCACGATGATCGGACGTGGCTTGCCTATCCATACAGGTGGTTTCACGAATGATTTTGAATATAAAGGATTTGATTTGAGTATCTTCTTCCAATGGTCTTACGGAAATGATGTGTTGAATGCGAACCGCTTGTTCTTTGAAAACGTCAACAATTCACGTAACCTGAACCAGTATGCGACTTATGCCGACCGTTGGACACCGGAAAACCCGACAAGCAATATACCGGTAGCCAAGAACTCAAGTTCCAACAAGGTTGTATCTTCACGTGTGATCGAAGATGGTTCTTTCCTGCGTCTGAAGACATTGACGCTGGGTTATACTTTGCCGAAGAAAGCGCTTAGGAAATGGGGAATCTCTACTGCCCGTGTTTACGTAGCAGGACAGAATCTCTGGACAATATCCGGCTATTCCGGCTATGATCCTGAAGTGTCTATCCGTAACAGTGCCCTGACACCGGGACTTGACTATTCCGCTTATCCGAGGGCTTATGCTGTCAACTTCGGAATTAATCTTGGGTTTTAGTATTTAGTTGAAATCATATAAAAATAGAGAAGATATGAAAAAGATAAAAATAGCATTCCTTTCTTTGTTGGCTACATGTACGATAGCGTCATGTGACTTTTTGGAGAAGGAACCATATAAAATAGTACCGGAAAACTATTTCCAGAATGAGGCGGAAGCACAATCATTCCTGACCGGTATCTATTCGAACTTAGGACAGTCAACTTTCTACGGAGGTGATTACATGGTTCTTGCAGGCGGTGACGACCTGGAGTTTTATGGAGGGTCTACCGGACGTATTTCCAATACAGGATTGATTTGTAATAACACTACCACCAGTGATGCGGCGGTTACCAACCTCTGGCTCAATTTGTATAACGGCATCGAGCGTGCCAATATGTTTCTGGAACAGATAGACAATGTCCCCGGAATGAGTGATAAGAGCCGTTTGCAATACAAATCGGAAGCTCGTTTCTTACGTGCGTTTTATTTCTTTACGTTGGTGCAGTGCTGGGGAGATGTGCCGTTCAAGACGGAGTCTACCTATTCGTCCGGAACGGTGACTAATAAGGATATAGCACGTACGGATAAGAACGTGATTTATAAGTTTATCGTGAAAGAAATGGAAGAGGCTGCCGATGAAGAAACCGGAGGGCTGCTCTCTGCCAGAGAGTTAAGCTATAAGCCGGGACGTATCTCCAAGTCGACGGCATGGGGTATGTTGGCACGTGTCTATTTATTCTGGGCCGGTGAACATAAGCGCGACGGTAAACCGGCCGATGCGGAAAACAAGTCGTATTTCGAGCGTGCCAGCTATTTCGGCCAGAAAGTGCGGACACAGGGGCATACGCTTGCCGCTAATTACTGGGACCCGTTTATTGATATGTGTTCCGACAAATACAATACGACTGCCAATGAAAGTATCTGGGAAGTTGAGTTTGCCGGAGACGGAACGGGAGACGTGCGTTCGGAAGGCCGTATCGGAAATACGATCGGGCTTCAGTGTTCGGACTTTTCTTCTTTATCTAATGTTGTAGGCAAGGCTGACCCGGGATATTCTTATGGCTTTATTTGGGCAACTCCGAAACTTTATGATTTGTATGTGGCGAATGGTGATAATGAACGTTTCACCTGGAACATTGCCCCTTTTACATATCGTAGAATTGCGGACCGTACTGACTTGGGAATTGTAGGAAGAACTTTTGAAAACAAGGCGTTGTATGATCTGGTGAAAGGTGCCGGCTGGTACGGAGACAGATCGTATAATTATGAGGGAGCCAATGAGGGTGAAGAATATAACAGTAAGGTGGAGCAGATTGGAGATGTTTACAAAAAAGCGGTTGCTGCCGGTAAGGAAAGGAAAGATTTGTGTTGTGCCAAGTTCCGCCGGGAATATGAGCCTGCTGCAAAGAAGGACAAGAACCGTACTTCTATCAATTTCCCTATACTTCGTTACTCGGATGTGTTGCTGATGATTGCGGAAGCGGAGAATGAATATAACGGTGCCCCGACACCCTTGGCCGAAGAATGCCTGAAAGAGGTACGTGACCGTGCCGGAATCTCAGATCTTACAGGTCAGATTACTTCAGGTGAGGACTTTCTTACTATTATAAAGGATGAGCGTGCAATGGAGCTTTGTTTTGAATATCTCCGTCGTTTCGACCTGATTCGTTGGGGAGACTTTGTAGATAAGATGAACGAGCAGGCAGTGCTGGCACAGAGTGGAAACAACTGGACTCAGGGAGGGCAGGCTGCACCTTTCTTCCGGGTATCTTCCGCTTATCAGTACTTCCCGATTCCGGATGCCGAGAAAGCTGTCAACAAACTGATTACGGGCAATAACCCCGGTTGGTAATCCGCTTTAATCCAATTAATAATTTTTGAAGAGAATACAACGATGAAAACATATAAATTCTTAATACTAACTCTGGGAACTCTCTTGTTTGCTTCATGCGAAAAAGAGTTGGACCGGGATCTGACTGATGTCAGTGTAACTGTGGCTACCAATGAGAATGTACGGTACGAAGGCAACATCCTGACTGTAAAGAAGGGGACTCCTGTCGAGTTTCTCTTTCACGGTGATCCTGATTACATTTCTTTCTTCAGTGGCGAAATCGGTCATCAGTATATTTATCGTGACCGGAAGGAGATTTCGGTAGAAGATATTGTGTCATGCGACTTTAAGTTTTCGATTTGGGCTCAATACGGGGTAGCCAATTCATGCAAAGACCAGTTTGATGTGTTGTATCTGGCGGAAGAAGAAGATCCTGATAATCCGGGAAATACGATCTTTTTCCCGGGAATGAGCAAGAATAATTTCGAGGCTGATTCTGTACTTGTGGAGAAGAATACTCCCTGGAAGGAACTTATCACACGTGCGCAACTGCCGCAAGCACCTGTGACCAGTGCAGCCGGAGCTTTGAGTTTCAGTAAATCGGTCAAAGAATATATTGGCAAGAAACTGACGCTGGCTTTAGTGCTGAACAGAGATCAGAAAGAAGCAATAAGTGCTAATAATCCGGAAGATCCGGAGGCTACTATTGTTCAGTCTACATTCAATATTCTGAATATGTGTGTGGAAACCAAATGGAAGAACGGACGTGTCACTACTGCTTATGCAAGTTCTTTCGGCTTTACTCCATTGAACATGAAGAATAAGACGAAGTATGAAGAACAGGCTCCGGAAAATATGCCTAAAGATCTTGAATATGGTTCTGTTTCAACGGGAGTGACTGGCATGTGGAACTTGAGCAGTATAAAAAGCGGCGGATTTACTATTAACGGTACGGCTGCCAATAATCCTTGGAAGTATAATTGGCTTGTTTCCGATTATTTGAATCTGGCGGAATGTCCCGAACCGGATTCGGGAGTGAAGGTAAAAGACATTTCTCTGGATCTGGAGTCTTACTCTTATACTTATAATCAGGTGGGTACATATACTGCTACGTTTCTGATGAATAACGCAAATTATTCACATGTGGCGTCCAAGACTTGTGAATTGATAATCAATGTAACAGAATAACTTTAAATACTAATAGATTATGAAGTACATAAAATCGTATATACTTTTCGTTATCATGGGCTTTGCGGTTGCGGGGTGTACTATAGACGACCTGAAAGACGATGTAAACGACCTGAAAGATAGGGTGACGCTTATCGAGCAGCAGGTGAAACTGTTGAATGATAATCTGGCTGTGATCGGCTACATCCTTGATCCTCAGAATAAGACAGTCAGTAAAGTGGAGACTGTTAAAGAGAATGGGGTTGCTGCGAAATATGTCATAACTTTAAGTGATAATACCCAACTGACATTGACTATCGGTAAGGAAGGAACAGTCAACGAACCGGAGATTACGATAGGAGATGATGGGAAATGGTATATCAACGGTATTTCTACCGGCGTAGTAGCCGTAGGAGAGAACGGTAAGAATGGGGAGGGATATCCCGAATTTCGTGTACAGAATGGAAATTGGCAGATACGTTTCGGTGACGGTGAGTGGGCGAATGTTCCCGGTGGAGAGGGGATTGCCGGTGGCAGTTCTTTAGGCGACCAGATCTTTGAATCTGCCAAAGTAGACGGTAGCAACTTTGTTGTGACTCTTAAAGATGGGACTGTGCATACACTTCCTATCGTGGCAACTTTGGTTTGTGCTATTGATAGAACAGGTCTTGCATTTGATGATGAGGACTTCCTGATTATCAATAAAGGAGAAAGAGTGGTGATTCCTGCTAAGATTGAAGGTGAGAATCCGCAGGTTACTTATCCGCAAGGTTGGAGAGCTACTTTGAACAAACTGGATGTTGCCGATGAAAAAGGAAATAATTATCAGTTGTTGATCTTTGCTCCGGCTGCTGAGAATAAAACGTTAACGAGAGCCGCGGCGGATAATACTGCCGATGTAACTGTTCAGGTACAGGAAGGCTTGTTCTGGGCAGTTGACAAGATAAAAGTGAAGAATCCGAAAGGACTTGCTTCTAATCTGGATATGTATAATGAAGGACAGGCTGTTATTGTAGGCGGGCTGGAGATTACAAAAGAAAAGTATGGTGAAGCACAAGAGATTACTACTAATGGGGCGATAGCCGGTGGTGTTTATTTCGTGTCTGCAAACGATTTGACATTGACATATAACCAAGGAACCTCAGTTGTGGAAAATCTAATTATTATTCCTAATTCAGATGAGGTTACTTCAATAAACCTGAACATAGATAAGTCTATTTATCTTGGTAATGCCTTGATTTGTAAAAATACAAATATAAAGTATACAGCAACAGCAACTTATCCTGTACGTGTTCAATCTAAGGAAGCTAGTATTATAATCGACCGGTGTACAATAAGCGGCTTATTATTTGGATCGGGTTTTGCTATGCCGGAGGTGAAAGATGAGGCTAGTATTGGCTATTTTGGAATGACTGATACTAATATAAAGGTTGAAAATACTGGAACTAATTTGTACTTGGTTACTAATATGAACTGTAATGAACTTCGATTTGAAAATAATATTGTATATTATTCAGGAGTTCCGGAAGCCACTTCTAACGTGGAGAATTTTAAGGTGTTCCAAGGGCCAAGTTATAGTGTGAATAAACTAACATTAACTTCCAATACCTTTATTGATATTGAATCAGGGTATTCAAATGGGAAAACTTCCGCTATTGTTTATCCTTCGAAAATTGGTGATATCACAGTCAATAAGAACATTTATTATTTTACTTATCGTGAATATCCGGCATTCCTTATAAGAGTGGCATCTGCGGCAAAATCTAAGGTAACAATAGCCGAGAACAATTATGCTTATCTTTTTGAAACCGGATTGAATCTGAATGTTTTCCAAAATAAGATAGGTGATACTTCAGTTGGTTTTACAAGTAATGATGTTGATCTTTATGATACCACTGATCCGGCTACTTTTAACAAATCTACAGGGACATTCATTCCCAAAGAAGGTTACACTCAATATGGTGCACAACGCTAAAACTAAGAATTATGAAAAAGATATTGATACTATTAGTTTGCTTATTGCCTGTCATCACCTTTACCTCCTGTGATGATAAGGATGATATACGTAAAGACATCGACGATCTGAATGCTCGTTTGGATGCTTTGACAGATGATCTCGAAAATTTGAATACGAGCATCAAATCTTTCCAGGATGCAGTGAAAGGACTTGTTCTTGTAACCGGATATACAATGGATGAAAAGGGTAACTATACACTTTCACTGAGTGACGGTACGGAATTGGTTGTTTATGGCGGACAGCCTGCGGGAGATATTCCTACACTTGGCATTAATGAAGCCGGAAATTGGACATATACCCTTGACGGTAGAACCGTTGAATTGAAAGATAAAGAAGGCAATCCTTGTCCTGCTGTTCCCGTAGACGGTTCCGACGGACAAACTCCAACCATCTCGATTGATGCGGACGGTTACTGGTGTTATGCCGTTGGCGGTGGAGAACCTCAACGTATAGACGGGCGTTACAACATTGCCAATATTGGAGAGATTCCGGGAGGTATATTTGCCGATGTAACGGTGAACGGTAATATCGTGACCTTTGAATTTACAGACGGCTCGAAAACCGAGATCCCTTTATTGGGAGGATTGGATATGACTTTTTCTCAAGGTGGTTCATCGAATATTACTTCTGTAAATGTAGCGAAGGGGGGTTCAGCGGTATTGACGGCAAAACAGACGAATGTAGCCAGAGTGATTATAGATCCCACACCTGTACAGGTAGTCTTGACTGATGACGCTTCCGATAATCTGACGATTAAAACAAAAGGACTGGCTTCCGGCAAATATACTGTTTATTTCCAGATATTCTCTAAGGAAGGATATCGTCTGATTAAATCATTAGAGGTGACGGTTGCTGAATAAGTTGAATTAATAATTAAGCGAAGAAATCATTATGAAATACTATAAATCATTCATATTATTCAGTTTGTTTGCATTGGCTTTTGTGTCATGTAATACAGACGATTTGGAAAGAGACATTGATGCCTTGAAAGATCGTGTGACGAATGTTGAGGCACAGGTACAGCAGTTGAACGATGAGATGAACATTATCCGTGTGCTGTTGGACGGCAACAAGACTATTACCGATTACTCTATCAATGGTGATACTTATACCTTGACCTTAAGCAATGGCGAAACATTGACTTTGACTCCGGGAGTGACCGGAGGCAACTATCCTTCTATTGAGATCGGTGCAAATGGTAATTGGTTTATTGGCGGTACAGATACAGGCTGGCGTGCTCAAGCGGAGAATGGGGAAGATGCTACCATTACTCCCGAATTTAAGATTGCACCCAATCCGGCCGATGGAGATAAAAAGTATTGGTATGTGAGTTATGACAACGGTTCAACCTGGAAAGTATTGGAAAACGGTCTGGCTGAAGGTATAAATACAGGTTCGAATCCTATCAGCAACGCAACTGTTGACGGAGATAATTTTAAAGTTACTTTTGGCGGAAAGGAGTATCTGATTCCTATTGTGAAAGGATTGGAATGTGCAATTAATGTTCCCGAAGGTGTAACAGATGATCTTTGGTTGGTAGCCGGAGGAGGTGCGTCTTCCTTTACTGTGAAAGTAAATTTGGCTGAAGGTGATTTAGTAAGAGTAAAAGCACCTGCTGATTGGAATGCAAAACTGTCGGAATATGTGGCTGGAACAACGGAAGTAACAGTGACTGTGACACCTCCTGCAACTCCGAGCGAGTGTACGATTATTGTAGAAGTGACTCATGGAGTAAATTCAGCAACAGATCAGATAAAGGCAAAAACTTCCAGTGATAGTTACTGGGCTGAATATCAGGCTGGATTTGATATCAGGATCGGTGATGTAGTACTTAATAAATATGATAACCCGAATGCAACGTTGATACAAGATGGTGAAACAATATCGGAAGAAGGAGTTTTCTTTATTGCAAGAAATGCTACTGTATCTTTATCGAAAAAGAGTTTGAAAAATCTGATTTTGATAGCAGAAAGTAAAGATGAGTATTCAAAGGTTAAAACTGCAAACAATACGCCTGCTATTGAGGTTGCTTTGTTGTGTAAAGGAATACATCTTTTAGAAGGAAGTGAAAATCTGACGAGAGCTTATTGGTTCAACTTAGGTGGAAACGAGGTTGTTAAACAACTATATTTTGATAGGTGTAAAATAGAGATTCCAAGTGGTAAAAACTTCTCGTATTTCTCAGCAGGAGTGGGAATTACCGATCTTATGATAGAATCTTGTTATATTTCAATGTCTGAAAATACCGATAAATCCTTGAACTTTTTAAACTTGCATACTCAGGCTTATACGAATATCGAAATCAAGAATAATATCTTTTATTGTAGGGATGCTGATACTTATTGTAATTTCACCTTGATGATGCTCACCACCGGAAATGTGAATGGTAATGTATCCATTAATAATAATACGTTTATCAATATGTTTAATCATTCTGATAATTATTATGTCAAAGTTCCCTTTGAAGAAGGTTGGAGTATGAAACAAAACTTGATTTGGTATGATAATGGAGAAAAGGGGACAGTAAAAGCCTTAATAGGAAGTGCAGTCGCTAATGAAACTATTGATTATAAAGATTTTATAAATAATCGGGTGTTTACTCCGGCTATGACAACAACTTTGACTTGGAGACCTTTCAACTCTACACCAGGAGCAGGGTTTAATAATACAATAGAAACATCTACGGCTACTACTCCTTTTGAAGAAGGTTTTATAGACATTGAAGGAAAATATACTCTTAAACCGGAATATCAAGGTATAGGTGCAGTTATCGAATAGTTGCTGCAATTAAATTTGATAAAGGCGAAGAATCTATTAATGCTAATATTGGGTTTAACGGATTCTTCGCCTTTATAACATTATTAGACTTTAGAAATATGAAAAACATGAAACTTGATTTACATAGTATAGCGACAACTTGTATGATGGTTGCTGTTATAGTTTTCACTTCCTGTTCGGACGATGAAGCAATAAATAACCCAACTATTCCCGAGCAACCGGAACAATTAACAGAACTCACTGCGCAATACAATACTAATATTGCGGCTTATCAGGCCATGATGAATGGCAAAGCCGAGATTGTAGACTACACCTCTGACGAGAAGGGTAACTACAAACTTCAATTGAGTAACCGACAGATAGCGGATGTTTATATCCAAACTGCCGACGATAAAGATATTCCCCTTCTTGGAATTGATAAAGAAGGTTACTGGAATTATCAATTGGAAGGTACTTCACGCATTCTGACAGATACGCATGGCAATCCGGCTCCTGCTTTAAACAAGACAGGAAAAGGTATTCTTACTCCTCAAATTGCATTGGGGGGAGGACGGCTGTTGGCAAGTTTCTTACAATGGCTATCAGTGGCAACGTTTGAGTGACACTCCGGCTCCGTCATTGGAAGGAAAAACGGCTGTTGATTTCTCTCTTTACCGTTCGGTTGTTTTAGATGAACAGACGAATACAATCACTTTGGAATCCCGTACAAGCGGGAGTGTGCTTAAACTGGATACCCGCAATAACGGCACAGCACAAGCGTGGAAAAAGTTCCTGATGAATAGTGATGACAATGTATTGTTGGATTATTCGTATGCCGGATATAAACATGGAGAAGTGACACCTCCGGAGGCTTTCTCATTAGGATATAAAGTTTTCAATGTGAAAGAACGTATGGAAACCCGTGGCATGACTGCCCGTGAAGCCTTGATAACCATATTGCAGGAGAATAACATGACCCGTAAGGACGGTAAGAATTACAACAATGCAAATGCCCGGATTGTCATTTATTTCCCGGAAGGAGAATACGTATTGCATAATGACGATGACAATACAATAGAGCCGGGCAAGCCGGTATTGGGAAAGGAAGGTGATGAAGCATATTCTTTGGATAGTAAAGGAAATAATAAAAGTTCCAGTATCTATATATTCGCAGGCCATTTTGTAATTAAGGGAGATGGCGCAGGAAGAACAAAGCTGATAATGGATACTCCGAACTTGCCGGATGATATTACTACCATGTATTCGTCGCCGGTAATGATTGATATTAAACATAACTCCGGGTTGTCGAAACTCTGTGATGTCACGGGTAACGCAGCTAAAGGTACTTTTAGCGTGGAAGTATCCGATGCGGCCTCGCTGAGTAAAGGTGACTGGGTATGCCTATATTTACAGAACAATGACCCGGAACTGGTACGCAACGAGTTGTCTCCCTATGCACCCGAGCCGACAATGGAGAATATTATAAATGTAGGTGTGCAGGTGCAGGACTTCCACCAAATTGTGGCAAAAAGCGGGAATGTAATCACTTTTAAAGAACCTATAATGCACGAAGTTGATTCTCGTTGGGGTTGGGCGATCCACAAATATCCGCATTATGAGGAAGTCGGTATAGAAGACGTGACTTTCGTAGGACATGCCACCGATGATTTTCAGCATCACAGAAACTGGGCGCATGACGGTGCTTATAAACCGATAAAGATGACACGCCTGACAAACTCGTGGATGCGCCGGGTGAACTTTATAAGTGTTAGTGAGGCCAACTCGATTACGTCTTCCGCTAACGTGTCCGCCTACGATATTAAGATAGACGGTAATCGTGGCCATGCCGCCATTCGGTCGCAAGGGTCGTCGCGGGTGTTTATCGGCAAAGTGACCGATCGTACCAACGGACCTCTAATAGATAATAGAGGCGTCATACAGCAGGGGGCAGGACAATATCATGCTTGCGGAGTCTCAAAACCGAGTATGGGTGCTGTCATTTGGCGGGTACATTGGGGATTGGATGCCTGCTTTGAGTCTCATGCCACGCAGCCGCGTGCTACGCTGATTGATAATTGTACGGGTGGATTCATGCAGTCTCGTCAGGGAGGTGATTACAACCAACTTCCCAATCACCTCGATGACCTCACTATTTGGAATATGTATTCGGAAAGATCGCGCACGGCAAGCGGTAATTCGGCTCCTGCCGGTGTATTCGACTGGTGGCGTATCGGCTTTAAAGGTTGGAAGTTCCTTCCGCCCGTTATTGTCGGTTTTCATGGCGAACCGTTGAATTTTGTGCAGGAGCAAGTAAAACTGGACGAAAGTAATGGAACTCCGGTAGAGCCGCAGTCTCTTTACGAAGCACAGCTGGAGAAACGCCTGGGCTTTGTGCCTGCCTGGTTGAAGGCATTGAAATAAGAGGATACGAGAAATATCAACTAAAGAAAGAGAGGGGCTCGAAGGGCCTCTCTCTTTTGGGGGTAAATTGATCAAAGTCTGATTTTTATATAAATCTGTTGATAAAGGTTAGAAGAATTGTGCAGTATATTACTTTGGTTGTAATGTGACTTTATCGTTTCTCTGTTACAAATGTATGCAATTTACGCTCTCTCCTGTGGATAGAATGATTCAGGATTGGTATAAAATCATACAATTCTGTTATTCCGGTATATTTATTTCTCTTTTACAGATTCCAATAATTCAGCTAATTCTTTTACGATGTCAGGATGCTGTTTCGCCACATTCGTTTTCTCCGAAGGATCGGACGATAAATCGTAGAGCTGAGGCTGTTGGTCGTTGCCAAGTTCCATTTTCGTCCAGAACTCAATGGCGGGAGCATCGCTGGGCTCGATATATTTCCACTGCCCTTTTACAATGGCAAGCGTATTATTAAGATTCTGTTGGACGATGTATTCGCGACCGGTATTGTTCCTGCCTAAGAACGTGTTCAGGTGTTCCTGGCTGTCGGGGGCTGCACCTTTGCGCAAAGGCTGATTCAGCAGTGAGGCGAGTGAGGCGTATACATCAATCTGTGAGAAAAGAGACTGTTGCTTGCTCGGTTTTACTTTGGCAGGCCAGCGGACAATGAACGGGATACGTGTGCCCGCTTCATAAGCGCTGTATTTCCCTCCCCGGTAGATTCCCATTGGGGTATGACCGTTGAGAAGCTCGTAGGCATGGTCCTGATAGCCGTCGTCGATGACGGGACCGTTGTCGCTGGTAAAGACCAGAATGGTATTGTCGGCGATGTTGAGGCTATCCAACGTGTTCATAATTTCACCGATGGTCCAGTCCAGTTGGAGGATAACGTCACCACGGGTGCCGAGTCCGCTTTTTCCTGCAAAACGCGGGTGGGGGATACGTGGCACGTGTACATCCTGCGTACCCATATACAAGAAGAAAGGTTCTTCTTTATGGGAAGTGATGAACTTCTTCGCTTTATGGGTGATGATGTCGGCTATGTCCTCGTCTTTCCAGAGAGCGGACTTGCCTCCGGTCATCCAACCGATGCGGGGGATGCCGTTGATTATCGTATTGTTATGTCCCTGGCTGGGTTTTAACGTTACGAGTTCCGGATTTTCTTCTCCGGTGGGCCAGTCGCCTACTTTATGCTCATAGTTGACGGTGATTGGGTCATTAGGATCGAGACCCACTACGCGGCCGTTCTCCACAAACACGCATGGCACACGGTCTACGGTTGCCGGAATGATAAATTCATAATCGAAGCCGATACTTTGTGCATTCGGAGTGATCTGTTTGTTGAAATCTGTCCCTCCTTTCGGTCCCAGTCCCAAATGCCATTTGCCTACTGCACCGGTTGCGTATCCTGCATCTTTCAGCATATCTGCCATGGTGACGCAGGTAGTGTCGATAATGAGTTCAGAGTTGCCGGGAGCGATACCTGTGTTCTTTTGACGCCAGGGATACATACCCGTGAGGAGCCCGAAACGGGAAGGAGTGCTGGTGGCGGAAGTTGCGTAAGCATTCGTGAATTGCACGCCTTGTCCGGCCAGACGGTCAATATTGGGTGTGCTCACTTTGGTTGCTCCGTAGCAACTCAAATCACCGATACCAAGATCGTCGGCGAATATGTAAATAATGTTAGGCTTCTGGTCGTTTTGTCCGTTACTCTTTTGAGCGGCATTATTACATCCTGACAACATTGCGATGCCGGGCAATAGCGGAAGTATACGTGATACGTTTCTCATGAAGTTGATTTTTAAGGGATGAATTATTGGAAGCAAAGGTAAATGATTGAAAGGAAAAGAAGGAGCAGGAATGTACAAGTGAAGTACAAAATAGTACACGAAAGGCTTTACTCTGTGATGTGAAGTGTGAAGATTCTACGCTTGTTCTCCTTAATAACCTTGCTTGTTTTTCGAAGTTATCTTGCTGACCTTGTGCCAACGTATTGGCACGACCCTGCCAAGCCTTTGGCACAACTGTGCCAGTGCGTTGGCACAAGCGTGCCAATAGGGTGGCACACTTGTGGCACAAAAGGTCCTGTTTTATGGCTGCAAGAGCGAATCGGCAGTATCTTTAATTCTCCTCCTTCGGGAAGGAGGAGTACCCGTAGGGGGAGGTGGTAGGTGAATACATAAATTAATTATTATCACCATTATACAAATTGTCCGTTTCTTCCCCGTCTCCTTCTTCTTTCTCTTCTCCCTTGCGGTAAGCCAACGGGCTGACATGATAAATCTCCTTGAAACACTTACTAAAGTAGCGTGAAGAAGAAAAGCCAATCCGGTCGGAAATCTCCGTAATATTCAGTTCGGGGTTATTCCGTAGCATGACAGCCCCTTTCTTCAGGCGAATGTTCAGAATAAAGTCATTCGGCGTTTGTCCCGTCACCGCTTTCAGTTTGGTGAACAGATTGGTGCGGGCCATACCCATTTCACGGGCAAAGATGTTGACATTGAAATCTGTATCATCCAAGTGGCGTTCGATAATATCCATTGCTCGGTCGAGCATCTCTTTATCCATTGGATTGGTAGCCAGCATTTGTGCAAAAGTCTGCGGCTGCTTACTGAATTTCTCTTGCAGCAGTCTGCGGGAGTTCACGAGGTTATTACAACGCGAAATCAGCAGGTTTGTATTAAATGGTTTGGTGATATAATCGTCCGCACCGATCTTCAGTCCTTCGATATTGTGCTCTATGGCCGTGCGTGCAGTCAACAGCACAACCGGGATATGGCAAGTGTTGAAATCCGTCTTGATCCGTTTACAAAGTTCCGTACCGGACATACGAGGCATGACAACATCGCTCAGTATAATGCTCGGCATCTCTTTTTGTATCATTTCCAGAGCTTCTTCTCCGTCGGAAGCGGTACTGACCTGATAGAATGTTTCGAAAATACCGGCTAACATCTGCTTGATAGATTCATTGTCTTCCACTATCAGCATTTTGGCGCCTTCAATCCGCTTGTTATCTTCTTCTTTCCATTCCGAATCAGGTATTATCTCTACTGAAGGAACAATCGTTTCCGTTTGCCGGATCGTTGATTCTGTGCTTTCTTGTGCTATCTCTTCCTCCGTGAAGTGCTTTTTGTCCAGTTTGAGGGTGATAATGAAACTGCTTCCTTTGCCCGGTTCGCTTTCTACCCGGATTGTGCCGTGATGAAGTTCCACAATACCTTTTGTCAGTGCCAGTCCGATGCCTGTACCGGCTCCGGTATTCAGCGAGTTGAGGTGCTCGGTCTGGTAGAAGCGGTCGAATATCTTATCAATCTCCGCGGCGGCAATGCCCGAGCCGGTGTCTTTTATTTCGATTATGGCATAGTCTTCCTCTTGCGATACATTGATAGAGATAGTATCCTCAGCTTTAGTATGCTTTAATGCATTCGATAACAGGTTATTGATTACTTTCTGCATCTGCTTTTGGTCATACCATACTTCAATGTCATCCTTCTGTTTGTTGAACTTGAAGTTGATTTGTTTACTGCTCGCGTATTCGAGGAAGAGCAGATAATTCTCATACAGGAAGTTAACCAGATTGTGCTGGCTAACTTTGATCTTCATGTGTCCCTGTTCCTGTTTACGGAAATCAAGTAGTTCCGTAATCAGTTCCCGTAATTGGAGACTGTTCTTGTAGATTCCCAATACCTTATTATATATATTAGGCGTAAATGTCTGCACCTGCAACAACGTCTCCACCTGTCCGACGATTAGTGTCAACGGAGTACGGAACTCGTGCGAAATATTCGTAAAGAAGCGGAGTTTCGACTGGTTCAGTGCTTCCAGGTCTTCGATATGCTTCTTTTCGTACTTCAATGACTCGCGGAGTTTGATGCGCGAATTATAGTTCTGAATAAGATACCATAACAGGCTGATAGTGACAATGGTATAAATCAGGTAAGCCCACCATGTCTCATACCAGGACGGAAGGACGATAATCAGCAGTTTGGCTTCTTTGATCCCGTCCCGCTGTGATTTGATGACAAGTGTGTACTTGCCCGGATTCAGATTCGTATAAGTGATAAGCGTCTGTTTGCGATACGTATGATTCCATTCGTCGGAGAAGCCTTCCAGACGATAAAGAATTTCGTCCCTGTTGGCGGGGATGAAGTTGGAAGTGGCGTACTCAATGCTGAACATTGATTGGTTCGCCCTCAATTTAATCTCCGGTGTATGGCAGATTGACTGTTCCAGAATCCCGGTTTCATCTCCGGGGGTTACTTCCTTACCGTTGACCAGCAAACGGGAAAGAAGTATGTTGTAAGATTTGGGAGAAAAATGCAGTTTCTTCTCCCAGAAAGAAATCATTCCCTGGATACCACCCAAAAATACTTCTCCGTCGTGTGTCACAAACAGCGCATTCTCATTGACGGCGGTCAACGGGAATCCGTTTTCCGTGCCATAATTATAGAACTTCTGGTTCGGATAGTCAAATTCTGAAAATCCTTGGTTAGTAATCAACAACAGATGTCCTTTTTGTATCGATGATTCGAATACCTCGTAAATGCAGTCACTGGATAAACCGTCTTTCTGCATATCAAAGTTCTCGAAATCATCGCTTTCCTTGCGGTAACGGTCAAGCCCGCTGCCGGAAGTGGAGAACCACAGGTTGCCGTTACTATCCTGCATAATGTTGTTAATGTTGTTGTTGCTGAGACTGTTCGGATTGGCAGGGTTATGCGGATAATTGGTCAGCTTGCCAGTGTCGAACCGATAAGAGTAAACACCCTCTCCGGTGGCGGCAACCCATAGGGTACCGTCATTGTCTATACAAAGGCTGGCCACCATGTCAATTCCTCTTCCTTCTTTTGTTTCTTGAAAAAGCTGCTCACAACTACCTGTTGCCGGACTGAACAGGCAGACACCTTTCTGTGTGGCAACTACCAGCTTATCCTTATATGGTATAATATCGCGAACAATATCCGAGGGTAACGAGGTCGGATCTCCCGCCTTCATCCGGTAGACTGTAAAACGGTTGGTACGCAGGTCGAGCTTGTTTAATCCTCCCAAATGGGTACCTATCCACATGATTTCATTAGTCCGGTCGTAGTAGATTGCTTTTACATTATTGTGCGAAATACTGTTTCTCCCTTCCTCATGGCGATACCAACGGTATGTATTATTGATCCGGTCGTATACGTTTACACCACCGCCTTCGGTACAAATCCATAAATTACCGTCCTTGTCCTCCGTCATTCTGCCTACAATCGGGCTGCTCAAACCTGCTTTCTCCGTGTCTCCCACTTTATAGCGGGTATAGATTTCATATTCAGGATTGAAGTAATTCACTCCGCCGAAGTAAGTTCCCAGCCAGATTGTTCCCTGCCCGTCTTTTACGATGCACCAGATAGAAGAATGGGTAAGCCCGTCGGGACTGTTTCCATTGGCGGTGTAAAGGTGAAACTGACCTGTTTCTCTGTCATATCGGTTCAGTCCGTTGAATGTTCCTATCCATAAATCCCCGGAGTTATCTTCGCAGCAACTTCTGACAAAATTGGAGCATAGACTGTTCGTATTCATCGGATTATGGCGAAGGTTTTCAATGCTGCCGTCTGTTTTTACACGGTAAAGTCCTTCTTCCCAACTCCCTATCCACAGTTCGTTGGAAGAATCCTCATAGATACTGGTTATATTGCCTTTTGTGACAGGCCGGGAAAGGTTTTTATCTTCCGACAGGCAGTATATGCCATTGCTGGTAGTCCCCAACCACAGATTTTTGTTTTTATCCAGGTGCAGGCAGGATAGAGTGATGTTTTTTCCCGCGAGATGATAGAAAAGATCGAAGTTGCCCGTACTTTCATTGTATACAAAGACTTCCTCCCTCTTTCCGATATATAACTTCTCATTAAAATAAATAGCGTCTACATTCCCCTGCAACAATGTTTTAAACCTTTGAGTCGCCAGATCGAATTCCGCCACACCATCGGTACAGAGCAGGTACACTTTACCATTTCTATTTCCGGTGATGCGTAGTACGGTATTACTGAACAGACTGTTCGGGTCGTTCTTTTTAAGTTTGAAACTCTTGATATCATTACCGTTATACCGGTTTAGTCCCTCGCGCGTACCGATCCATATAATTCCCTGTTCATCAATATACATGCTGTTGACAGAAAACTGAGAAAGTCCATCATCAGTGGTCAAATGGCTGAAAGTGATGTTCTGTCCTTGTGTACGGACGGTGTCTACGCTTAAAAAAAGCAGAAATAAAAGGATTACTTTTCTCACTAATTCGTTTTTTAAGGTATTACTACTGGCAAATATATTGTTTTTATTCGAAAGAGGCAAAATTAGTCAGAAGTTTTATGAAGGGCACTGGATATCAGTATTCTATTTGAGAAAAGAGTAATTTTAACCCTAAAAAACAACCATGATAATTAATCATAAAAACTAATCATGGAGGTGAATCAAGAGCAAATTTTTTTAAATTTGAGTTGAATTTTAACTTGCCCAATTTGGATACAAAGAAAGCAATTACAACCTATGTTGTAGTTTACTACAAACGAAAATAGTCTCTGCTACCCTCTTTGTTTCACCAGGCTTTGGAACAAAGAGGGTAGCAGAGACTATTATTTCAATATGGAAAAGTTATAAGTCTCCCCTTTACAGTAGAAAAGGAGATTACATCTTTATCAATAGAAGAAACCGTAATTTTTTCTCCCTTGCTATTTTTGACTTTCAACCAACGGGCAGCAGGGCAATATATCCGACATTCTCCACCATGACCGGAAGTAACGGCACATTGTGTTAGCCGTCCGGCATTCCATTCCATTGTAAAGGTAAAGTCTCCTTCCGCACGTAATCCCGTCACACTGCCATTTGCCCAAACAGAAGGTAAGGCAGGCAACAGGTGGATAAATCCCTGATGACTCTGCAGTAACATTTCGGCAATGCCTGCCGTAGCTCCGAAATTACCGTCGATTTGGAAAGGTGGATGCGAATCAAAAAGATTTTCATAAACTCCACCTTGGTCGTTATCCATGCTAATAACTGTAAGTGTAGAAAAGTCAAGAGCAGATTTTAGCAAACGGTAAGCATGTTCGCCATCCTGCAAGCGTGCCCAGGCAGCGATTTTCCAGGCACGGCTCCACCCCGTCCCCAAGTCTCCACGTGATTCTAACGTTCTTTTTGCCGCATCTGCATATTTTGCGTCTTTATAGTAAGATATCTGATTACCCGGATAAAGAGCTATCAATTGGGAGAGATGCCGATGGGGATTTCCCAAGGTATCAAGTTTCTGACTATCTTCCCGCCACTCACGTATTTGCCCCCAGGCACCTAGTGTGACACCATTGTCCAAGCGTTTCAACTTCTCCGACAGCTTCCTTACAAAATCTGCATCCAACGGAATGCCTGCTCCTCGCAGGACACGTACAGCCTGCATGGTTTCGCTGAAAAGTTGCCAAACCAGTTGTTGGGCATATGCCACTCCATCTTCCCAAGGTCCATGTTCAGGCGACCACTCTGCCGGAGCAAGCAGTACGCCGTCAGCCGTTAATTGAAGCCTGTCAAACCAATATTCACAGGTACTGCGCATGACCGGATAGGCCACAGAACGCAGATAGTTGATATCTTGTGTGTAAGCATAATGCTTCCACAGATGCATGCAGTACCACGCATTCGCAGGACGGTTGATATTCCAATCCGTGTAGCCGAATATATTGTTTTGTGTGTTTACAGTCCATCCTCTGAGTCCTTCACTTCGTGCTAATTGTTGCCAGCTACCACCCGGGCGAAGAGCTTCAGTGGCAATATACCGGATGAAAGGTTCGTGACATTCGGAAAGATTACAGACCTCAGCAGGCCAATAATTCATCTGTATATTGATGTTGCTATGAATATCACATTCCCAGGGCGGAGCATTATCTCCATTCCATATCCCTTGTAGATTATTCGGCAAATTCATTCCACGAGACGAAGCGATCATCAGGTATCGTCCATATTGAAAATACAACATATCCAAATAAAGAGCTTCTTTATGCAGGCGTACCAGTTCATTCGTGGGAACAGAGGGGATTTCTGTTTTCATTCCTATTTTTCCCCCTGTCTTTGCTGCTGTCCTCAAATCAAACCGGACGCGGTTGAAAAGAGATTGATAATCATTCAGGTGAGTGGATTTCAGCTGATCATAACCTTTTGCAGATGCCCGTGCGAGCCGGTCTGTCAGGCGCTTATGCAGTTGTCCGGAAGTTTCTCCCACATAGGTAGCAGAAGATAAATCATAATTGGTCGCTGCTGTCAATAGAATAAGGACGGAATTGGCTGCATTCACACATAGTTTATTGCTATCCGCCACCAATGTGCCGCCTTCATTAATGACCTTTAATTGAGCTTCATAAGATAATAAATCCAGTTTTCTACGGAACAGGATACCATCTTTGGTGATTTCTTGCCGGGTGCCCGGACGTCCATCGGCAAGGCTGACGGAAAAATTAAGTTTCTTCCCGGCTTTCGGTGTACTTAGTCTGAGCACAATTACCTCATCGGGACGACTGGCGAAATACTCCCGTAAATAATGCGTTCCAGCCGACGTATAACTCACTTTGCCTATAGCTTCATCCAAAGAAAGTTCGCGACGATATTCCCGGACATCTTCCTGCCCATCAAAATGAATCCATACATCACCAAATTTCTGATAAGCCCCACGGGTGGTAGTGCTTCCTGTCCACAAAGTCTTTTCGTTAAAGAGTATCTGCTCGGACTCTACACCACCAAAGAACAAAGCTCCCAATTCTCCATTACCAATAGGCAAGGCAGAGGTCATCCAGTTCGTTGCGGGACGGTCATACCATAGTCGCATGGGAACGGTTTCTGTCTTTTGTTCAACACCCGCAACCGGCCCGGCAAAAAGCAAAAGCACACAAATACTCTTGATAAAATTTCTTCTCAATAACATAAGCTATATAACGATTACTATAACAATTTTATTTTATTCGCATACAATTCCCCTTACTGTAACCTCTGCAATAACTGCCGGTGACTTCTTCACAAACCGGATACGTACAAAGCGTGCACGAACCCCGGCATCAGGAAAATCCATAGCAATATGCGATTCTTTTCTCCTATTAGCCTGTTTGTCTGACACGACTGTCCAATGTACTTTATCTCCCGACACTTCAAGGACATAGCGATAGATGCTTTCCTTCGGAAATCGAACCTGAATATTCTTCAATTCAAGCTCTTTCTCCGTATCCAATATCCAAAAAGGAGCGGGATCATTTTTGGATGCCTGCCAATAGGTTTGCAAATTACCGTCCGCAGCAAATCCCGCTACTTGATTTTCGTGCTGGCTACTGGAAAAAGTAGGATTGTTCCGACCGAACTCCTGTACCGCTTTCTCCTTCTTCTCTCTTACAAAACGTACATAAGAACGCTCTCTCACTTCAGGAGTCAGCCCTTTTTGTAAGCCTCATTTCCCTGAAAAACAATCTCTATACGTGCCGGTTTCAGTCCCGGAGAGGTGGCTTCGAGTACAGAGGTTCCCGCATAATAGGAGCGAAAAGCAATAGCCGCTTTCCCGTCCATGATACGGATATCACTGTCCGGTTCAAAACGAATCATATTTCCCGTTGGAAATTCCCCCGGACCGGAAACTAATCTCAGTTCTACTGCAGGGGAATTACTAACAGGTTTTCCCGCTGCATTCAGGACCGTAACCATTAATTGCACATCGTCCGTGCCGTCAGTAAGGATATTATCAGTGCGAGATGCTTCTAATCGCAGTTGCGCAGGAACGCCTTCTCCCGCCCATTCCGGTGGTGCCACCCGGGTATATTCGTTCCGATACCAATACCAGGAGCGTTTGGGAATACGGAAATAGTCTACAATTCCCATCTTTCCCAATTGACTGCCGGCAATACTTCCATGATCAAAGCCACACCATATCGCTTGCCCGCTGCGCCATGGAGTTCCTTTCCACCCATCGTTCATTTGCAAATCGCCCCATCCAGGATTATATTCCCCCGGACGTTCGGCAGTCACACTGCCATATTCGGATACCACATTCGGAATACCCGGATTCTGAAAATCCGGTTGCGTTGCTCCATCTCCGTTGTATCCTCCGATATCACCTATCTTATCTATTCTCTCATCCCCTAACGGACGTTGCGCTCCTCCAATGGCTGCGGGACGTGACGGATCGAGCTGATGAGTCAAATCAACCATTCTCTTTAATAGGCGACGTACCCCTTTCATCGCCTCCGGTGCAGAAAAAAAGGCTTCGTTACACATGCTCCACGCCACGATAGAAGGATGATTACGATGAATACGTATCATCTCCTCCAACTGCTGCAAAGCGCTTGCTTCGAATGCTTGTGCATCTTTCTTGTCCACCGGATAAGCACTTGAGTCCCAGTAACCATCTGGTCTGAAACCTCCGATTCCCCAAAAAGGCGCTTCCGACCAGAATAACATACCTTCCTCATCGCAAGCTTGCGAAAAAGCAGGCGCATGAGGATAATGCGAACCACGAATGAGATCAAAGCCAGCCTCTTTCATCAACAGGATATCTCGCCGCATGGCTGCTTCCGTCACGGCATCTCCCCAGCCTGCCTGATCCTGATGTACATTTACTCCTTTGAAAAACAAGTGTTCTCCGTTCAGGAAAAAACCTTTGTCGGCAGTCCACTCAAACCAACGAAATCCGAAAGGTGTTTCTACTCGGTCTATCAACATTTGCCCCTGATAGACTGAACTGACTACTTTATACAGATAAGGATGGCGAGGATGCCATAAGGTAGGATGATTGACCGCTTCAGTGATTTGTTCAAGCTTCTTCATAGAATTAGCTTCCACTTTCTCCTCATTCTCCACAGAAACAAGTATTCGGCCTTCGGCATCTTTTACTTCCGTCAAGAGTTTGAATTCCATCGTTTTATTCGTTTTGTTACAGATATCCGTGCAAACCCTGACTACCGAGGATTTGCCTTGATGCGCTGCCAAATCCGGTGTCGTCGCAAATATACCGTACCAGTCAATATGTACAGGCGACTTTCTCACCAGCCGGACATTACGATATATACCTCCGCTAAACACATGTTCACCCGCCCTGGGCGCTACATTGGCTTTCCAAATATTATTTACGCGTACGGCAATCACATTATTTCCCATGCGGACTGCTGAAGATATGTCAAAATAGAAACCTGTATAACCACCGGTATGTGTACCTGCCTTCTTTCCGTTAACAAAGACTTCCGCTTCCTGAAATACTCCGTCAAACTCCACGAAAAGCTGTTGTTTCAAATCTTTCGCAGTTAATTCAAAAGACTTCCTGTACCAGCCATAGCCTGTATAAAAGTCTTTCGACATAAAATAAGGAATACTGAAGGAATGAGGTATTCCAATTGTTTCCCAACTACTATCATCATAGTCCGTCCGTTCAGCGCCTGTGTAATCACCTTGCATATACTTCCAATTCCGGTTGAAATTGATACTCTGCCGGCATAGTTCGTCTGTCTGAACTTTAGCACACAGGGTATCACTTAATAAACACAGCAAAAAAAAGAAGAATTAATTTCTCTTGTTTCATATCCAATTCTTATTATAATATTCTATCCAAATCCGATTATAAATACAGATGTTATCTCATTCCTTTATCCAACCCATATATTGGCAGTCCTTATACACACGCTCTCTATCAAGAGGGTAAACCTTATCAATTAACAATACCCCCTCCAAATCATTCGCTACCCGAACCGACTTGTCACTATTTGGGACAGGTAAGTATTCCGAATGTTTATAGGAAACAGGACCTCCCAGAATCACTGCACCCAATCGTTCCCTCAACTGTTTACGGAATTTCCGTACATACAAGCCGGACTCACTTTCCGAAAGATGGTTGAGATTCAAAGCTATCCCGATATTACTTTCTCCTATCTCGCGTATCATTTTTATCTGTTTATCTACTGTATCTGCAATCCTGAACCGTGTGTTAGTCAGCAGTAACCGAACTCCCCTTTTCTCACCATATTCCGACAAATAACGAAAGGTCTTTTTCATCCCAACATATACCTTTTGCGCAGGATACTTGTCACTCTCAACCCGACCATGCGTCGTAAATAATGCCACACCTATTTGTAATTCCCCCATTTTATCCAGTATCCTCTTATAATAATCCATGCTTTTCTCATAATATTCGGGAACGGCATCACATAAAGTCAAGCCCGGGAAATGGTTTATCTCTTCTATGAAACTAACCACCATAGATATACCACGCTCATCAAGTAACTTCTTCTCTTCACGAAGTGCGTCTAATGAATAATTTGCCAAGTATTCCGCGCTCACACAGACTCCGCCGAATGCGTTATAGAAGCAATCAATTTCATCTATATCTTTAAGAATCCCTTTGGAGTATCTGTCCAACGCCAGAATATGATTTCTATTATCGGGCAATACATGCTGTTGAGACGATTGCTGTCCACCGGATATATGCTGTGCGGCAGGTAACTTATTTTTCAGAAGTCCATAAACTGTTTCCCAATCCAAACTCGGTGTATCAAGCAATTCATAACCATCGCCAGCTGACTTGAGCATACCTTGTCCTGGACTTTTCACTAGTTGAAAATTTAAACCTGCTAATTCAGAGGGAATGGAAAAACCTATCGGCGTTGACGGTATAAACAGTACATCTTCTCCATAAAGAAGCGAGAGTTTATCTGCTATTTCCTTCAGCTCAATCAAGGTTTGCTTATACTGCGGCAGACTACTGTCGAACGTCCAGCGTCCTGAAGCAAATCCTTTCCGCAAATCCGCAGTAATCTGTAATTTCTGCAAGCAGAACCACTTATTCTGTTCTTTCAAAGCGTAGCTGTCTGCCTGTAACAACTTATCGCCCTCAACGGATATTCCGCTAAAATAATCGAAAAAGGTAGGCATATATCTGATTGTTTCTTTGGTGAACAAGATATCGTCAAATACCAACAGCCGGTGACTCACAGATTTCGCCTGCTGTATCTTCTCTGCCAATTCTACTCTCTCTTCATCAACGGATACGTCGAACAAACGTATATCCCCTCCAAAAATATACGAATCATTATCTTTTCCATTCATATCTCCCCGTATCCCATTCGGCCAATATCCTTGAGCCTGAAACAGTTTGTCTCCTGTCGAAAGTTCATCTATTGATTTTATCCTTCCAATCTTCGAACGTATTGAAAAAGGCAGGCTCTCCAGTGTATTGTTATAAATCGCCAGCCGATATTTGCCTTCTTCCAGATAATTCACTATCACTCCAAGACCCTCGCCCACTTCAAACAATTGTACAGATTTAAATACTGCATCCACTATCGACCGGAAGTGATTCAGTAAACTATATGGCCTGCCTAGAAAAGTGTTGAAACCACCTTGCATCCATGTAGGTGGCTTGTTGTATTCCAAGGGAGCAGCATTCAGGCCATAAGCTGTAAGCGAAAGTATAATTTGCCCCTTTCCAACGGGAATGTCAACGGCTACCGGCTCTCCGCCAATCATTGCCAGAACATGAGCCTCATCGGGCAAAGAAGCCCGATAAAGTTCAAAGTTCCCCCGTTCTACAAGTTCATTTTCTCCTATCCTGACTATTCCTCCAGCCGGAACGGTTCTACTTTTACCGATTTTCCATTCCGGCCAAATACGTGCGGCATTTTCTGCCGTAACTATAAAAGTACCGCCCTTGTGAACATACTCTTTCACTTTATCCGCCAACTCCATTCCACCACTGAAAAGGTTTCCGGCAGCCACCATGACAGGATACTGTTTCATCACTTCCACACGTGCATCACTGTGTAAAACATCGGCATTCTCCCCATAAGGAGTCGCACACATTGCTCCCGTTTCATCATGAAAAAAGCCACTCCGTTCATAATTCGGGAAAAATAAACTTATCATTGCATCCGTAAGAAAGTCACCTGCTTCATAATCCATCCCGTTCCAAACCTGAAATCGGCCTGCGATATGGTCTGCCGGCATCCAACCGGAATAGAAATCATTGAGTAAAGCGATTTGTGTAACCATACAGCCCGGCTGTCCGTACTTCTCTACAAAGTTCGCACAATCGGTATGCATTTTACCAATAGGAGTCAATTCTCCCTTGTTAGTGGCAAAATGACCTTCGCACCATCCCGACTCCATGCTGAGTATCGTTGCATTATACATATACTGTGTATAATAAGAGCGTTTAAACAACGATAAACTTCCTCCTTTATTCACACGCTCGTATTTCTCGTCTCGGGAGTAATTCTTATATCCCCATGTATCAAACACCGATACATCACCGAACCACAAGATACCGTACTGCTTTCCCGCTCCGCGCAGATGCATATATTGCACCTGTCCGTTGGTAATCTTATTCTGTGTTTCCGCCCCTGCAAGAATCGTATATCCTTCTTTTAGAATGTAATGCCAGTACCACAGTACACTCAACGAACTGCACCAGTTTCCCAAATCTGCAGCGACACGGTCAAAATAAGGCTGGGAAGCAAGATACTGTCTTCTGCGGTCCGGAATGTACGGTTCCATTATCTGTTTATAGGTAAAGTTAAACCGGCCATCCTGTTCTCCTACATCAAATCCGGTAAACCGGTGTCCCAGGTGCTTTCTGATTTGCTCTGTTTGCCACTCCGGCACGATATATTCACCAAAACTTCCATAAAAAGGACTTCCCGGTCCATACCCACCTATGTTGTGAAGATACATTCCATGCTTTCCTATATATTGCAACTTTCCCGTAAACTCCTGATTCTTTAAGAATGAAGCGCCAGGACGATATACCAACCCCGGAACATCAGCCAGTTCAGCTTCGTTTGACGGAACATTCCGCCCGGCTACGAATTGAGTCCGATGATCGAAATCACTCCAGGAAAGAGCCGGATAAGGACGCCGGGAATATTCAGGATATTCCATCGGCTCAACCGGATAAGGGTAGATGACCGGATGTATGGCAAAGAGTTGTCTCGATGCACCAACATCCGGTACATTGAATAGAAGGAAAACGGTCAATAAGAAATAATGATATAATATTCTCATGTCTGTATCATCAAAATAGAACTATTCTTTTGCGTATTCTATCGACAAATTGTCCACATAGAGAATATCGTCATCCTCTCTTGAATCTATCACCATCTTGAATTTATCTCCGGCTTTCAGCAGACCGGTCCGATAGTTATATTGCACCCATTCGCCTGTACCCTGAACTGTATCATCAATACCAAAATCTGAATAAAGTTTGAATGGGCCGGATGCCTTATAAGTCATGAAACTTATGGTATAATAACCGTCATTCCACACTCCGCCCCAGTCGAACATCAACTCTATTTTTCCTTTTTTAATGCTTAATGATTTAGTTCCGTTGAAAGGCCTTTCATTGGTTACAAGCGGATTCCCCTCTGTATAATATCCGATACGGTCTTGAATAAATGTCCAAGGTTCAATCACACTTCCGATCTCGTAGGTTTCATAATCGTCGAGACACTGATAAGCCTTTTTGCCGGTCACGGAAATACCTTTCGACATACCATTGTGGTTGACCGAATATACAGTATATTCAGCACCCGTCACCGAAGCTGCATAATCCAGGAACTCCTTGTTTGTCACCTCTTTATAAAACGTACCATTTTTATACACTTTATACGAAGTGGCAAAACGTCCTGCACTCCAGGATAATAAACAGCCTTCAATATTAGTATCGGATGCTTCTAACTTGGCAGGAACACGAGGTTCAATGCCATCAGGGATTCCCAAATAACCCGAATCCACCGCGTAAGTAGCCGAACGCCATCCTTGGTTGTCCACAGCATAAATGCGATATTCAGTCAATGTATCAGGAGCAGAGTCGTCTTCATAAGATTCAACCGTCAAACTATCTGCAATCACTTTTAATCCTCTGACCAATGTATAAAAAGAAGCATCTTCCACTTTCGTCCATTTTAGGAAAACTGAGGTATCACCGCGACTAGCAGTCAATTGTGCAGGAGCACTCAAACGCTGAAGGGCATAATCTTCCTTTTCACAGCTTATATATACAACTGTAATAACAGCCAAAACTATGATATGTATAATATGTTTCATTATTTACTTATTATTTACTGGTTTACTTCTTGTTTCAAATTAATATCCCTCATTATTGGGGAGCAGATTAGGATTGGCATCAGTAGCTTCCTGCGGCAAAGGCCATAGATAGTTGGCAGGTGCAACAAAGACTTTGTGCGAACCGAAATTATACAGTTCGTCGGAAGTGATCGAATTAATCACATCGGCAGCTATCCCCCAGCGACGAATGTCAAAGTATCTCAACCCTTCAAAAGCAAATTCCCATTTCCGTTCATCCTGGATGATTTTCATCATAGCCTTCGGGTCTGTTGTATGAGCCACATGTGCTATTCCGGCACGGTCTCTCACTGCGTCCAATATATCAAATACAGACTGGTCTATATCCCCGAGCATCGTTTTCGCTTCGGCATACATCAACAGCACATCGGTATAGCGCAGAATAATGAAATCGGACTCGTCTTCCTGCAACCATTCTGTCTTTTTATCTTCGTTCATATATCCTTTGTTGATATTTAACGGATAATCTATCGCACACTGTGCATCAATGCCGCACACATACTCAGAGGTGAAAGGCATACCGTTCACGACGGAATAACCACCAATATAAAACGTACTTTCGAATCGGGGACCACGGTTGGCCCACTTATTCTGAGAATCATATACCATAGATCCTTCAGCCACCGTCTTGCCGTCAGTCAATGGATAAGAATCAATAAACTCCGGCAAGATAGATACAGTTGCCCATGAACCATTCATGCTTCCTGTCGGCAGTCCGGGGATTTTGCTTCCAAAAGGAGTATTGAACGTACTTCCCTGTTTGGTTCCGTTAGCTACATACTTCAGGCTGAACAATATTTCTGGGTTATTTTCATTCGAGTTGGCGAATATGCTTTTATAATCGTCCAAGAACATGGAATTTTCTAAGGTTTTATCAAGTTCCATCAATTCCTTTGCAGCTTCCACCGTATTTTCATAATCCTTGTTATACAAATAAGCACGTACTCTCATCCCCATAGCTGCTTGTTTGGTGGCAAGTCCCCATTTGTTATTATAAGGAGTCATCTCCAGGCAGCTGACAGCTATTTTAAGATCTGGGATAATCAGCTGGTTCGTTATATCATCAACCGAGCTTCTCGGCAACTTTGATTCGGAAGGAAGATAAAGACGATCGATCATTGGAACCGGCCCCCAAAGACTTGTCAGACGGATGTAACATATAGCCCTCACAAAATGCGCCTGTCCTTTTACATAATTCACAAAGTCCTCAGGAAACTCCGATTGCTTGGCCTCTATCTGTTCAATGATCGTATTCGACCAGGAAATAGCCGCATACACCTTCTGATATAAAGATGCGACATTGTCGGTCACGGATTTCAATTCACCCCGTGATATATCAAACCAGGGCTGCGTCCAACTATTCTTATACATGCATACGTCTGCACAAACTTCCCAATACAGATTCCCAAAATACGCTCCGTCTTTGGCTTCGTCGTCCAACGGGCGAAGCATGGAGTACAAACCGGTCACAGCCTGGTCAAAATCATCTTTCGTCTTAAAGAAATTCTCATTAGCCACCGTATCTTTCGGCTCCAGTTCAATCCAATCATTACACCCACTCAACATAATAAACGAGAAAGCGGATAAAAGCAATACATATATTTTTTTCATACTGTTTCAGTTATTAGAAAGTTAAATCAATACCCATTTTCACTGTCATCGCTTGCGGAATACCACCTCGTTCACCTGCACCGTTGGAGCGTTCCGGATCCAGTCCCCGGTAATCCTTCTTCGTCCAGGTGAATAAATTGGAAGCGGAAACATATACTCTCATTTTCTCCATCTTCAGCGTACGGATGATGTTTAACGGCAGGTCATAGCTCAAAACCAGATTCTTCAGACGCAGATAAGTTCTATCCATCAGGAAATAGCTGTTGGCGTAGTCAACATTAGGACCGCTTTCAACCCACAAACGTGGGACTGTCTCACTCGGATGTTCCGGAGTCCAACGTTTCGTCCAATATTGGCCAAAATTGGAACCTTGGAATGTCGGAGTATAATATTCGCATGTTCCATAGGTATAAGCATCTGCAATCCCCTGAAAATCGGCACTGATATTTATACCTTTATACCCAAATGATAAATTTGCGCCAAATGTCCATGCCGGATATTCCGTTCCCAATATCTGACGGTCATTGGCATCAATCACTCCATCCGGTTTTCCTTCAGGGCCACTGATATCTTCAAATACCAAGTCACCCGGTCCTGCTCCTTTCACATGGGGAGAGTTATCCACTTCTTCCTGAGTCTGATAAATCTTGCCGGTCCATTTCAACATATAATAGGAATTCATCGGTTTATTGCGAGTCGTAATTTTATTACCACTGATATGACGGTCGGTCTCTCCGGTCATTCCAGGGTCTATGGCATTGACCTTATTTTGAATATGTGACATATTACCACCAATGGAGAAATGGAAGTCTTTCAATCTTTTCTGATAAGTAGCCGATAATTCAAAACCGCTGTTTTGCACTTCTGCCAGGTTGGTTAACACCGATTTGAATCCTGTCTCGTACGGCAGTGGCGTATCGAATAAAATGTCTTTTGTCTTACGCATAAAGTAATCACCTTCCAGCACCAGCTCCGAATTGAACAGATGAAGATTAAAACCTACATTCGTCACATTGGTAGTCTCCCAGTGAATATCCGGGTTACCATAAGAAGTCGGAACAACGCCTGTTGCCACCTCATTCCCCCACACATAATTACCGTCATAACCGATCTTGGCAATATAAGGGAAATTATCGCTGCTATACTGGTTGCCGAGCTGTCCCCAGGAAGCACGCAGTTTTAGAAAGTTAATCGTAGGAATCTTCTTCATGAAATTTTCCTGCGTCAACACCCATCCCACAGAGAAAGAAGGGAATATACCATACTTGAAATTGGAACCGAATCTGGAAGAACCGTCACGACGCAGATTAAATTCGAAAAGATACTTGTCTGCAAAATCATAGTTCACACGTCCGAATTGGGAAAGAATGGCATATTGTGTCATACTGCTGCTATTTTGCACTGTGGAAGGATCTCCTGAATCGAGAATATGCACATAATTGGAGATGTACTTTCCTCTGGATGTATCAAAATAGTCGTAATTGGTCGCTTCATAGCTGGCAGCAACCATGGCTCTCATATGATGCCGGCCAATTGACTTGGAATATTCCATCTGAACATACGGGTTAATCCGGTAATCTCTGGCTGACGACATCTTCAAACTTCCGTTTCCATAATAACCGTCACTAATCACATCTTCCATATCGGCGCCTTCCGCAAGCAGTTCCTCATATCGCCAATTTTTAACCTCCGGACAGCCCTTCCACTCACTATAATCTCTTAATTGCACATTTGCATTGAGGTATGCATACACTTTCAGTTCAGGAAAAATGTCCCAACTCAAGAAAGCATTACCGTAAATGTTATTGTTTTTCTGATGAATCTCATTGTAAAGCATCTTGGTCAATGGATTCTCTCCTTGCACCTGTCCCGTATAGGACAAAGTCGTATTATCGGGCATCGCAATCGTACCGTCTGAGTTATAGGCCGGATTCAGAGGATTGGCACGCATCAGGTCAAGCGCAAAGACCTCATCTACACTTCCGTTCGGAGTGCGCTGATCGCCGTAAGTATAACCAATAGATGCTCCGATCTTTAATTTGGGAAGTACATAAGTATCCAGGTTCAGACGGGCAGTAATCCGTTTATAGTTACCACTGGATGCTATGGATCCCTGGTCCATATAGCCTAAAGAAAAGTAATATTTGGTCTTATTATTTCCGCCGCTTGCACTCATATTGTATTCCTGGGTAGTAGCCGTGCGAAAAATCTGATCAAACCAATCGGTAGAACACGCATCCCTGAATTTAGGTGTACGGTATCTTTCAATTACTTCATCCGGAAAAGCTGACTCTAATCCGGAGTTGATTCGCGCCTCATTCATCAGGAGCATAAATGTTTCTGGATCCGTCACCATGTCCGGCTTACTCTGGTCAGTCATCTTAGACCAAGAAAGGCCTGCACTTACATTAAAAGTTGACTTCCCTTCTGCTTTTCCTTTCTTTGTACTGACCAATACAACACCATTCGCAGCTTGCGAACCGTATATAGAAGCCGATGCAGCATCTTTCAAGACAGAGATACTTTCAATATCCGCTGGATTTACTACATCCATATTCGGAGAAATAACCCCATCAATCAAGATAAGAGGAGAAGTATTATTCAACGTACCGAGTCCGCGAATGGTGATCTGCGCACCGTCTGCACCTGCCATACCGGACGATTGTGCAATATGTACACCTGCTATCTTACCTGCCAAGCTCTGCGAAGCACTGGTAATAGGTCGACTCTCTAGTTGTTTCACATCAAGACTCGCCACTGCTCCAGTCAGATTCACCTTTTTCTGTGCGCCATATCCCACTACAACGACTTCATCAAGAAGCTGCGAATTCTCTTTCAATATGACTTTTACATACTTCCGCCCTTTAATGGCAACTTCTTGCTCTTCAAAGCCAATATAAGATACAATTAGGATATCTTCCGATACATTTTCCAAAGAAAAGTTTCCATCCACATCAGTAATAGTTCCTTGATTGCTTCCTTTTAACTTTACATTGGCTCCAATCACCGCTTCTCCGTTTGTGTCGACGATTCGTCCCTTGACTATGCCGTTCTGCATAACCTGCAACTCCTCGTCTACTCCTAGCATTGCATAGGAAGGTTGCGTGTTTCCTATTAATAAAACAAATGTCGCTGTCAGGAATAAAGTCTTCCTTAACGAAATAAAGAAAAAATGTTTTTCCATAACACTGATTTTAAAATTAACTATTCAAGGCATTGCACCCTCGTTTTGTCGCAAAACTAAGCAGGATGCATTGCCTAAAAGGGAAGTAATTCGGCTTTTTTAGGGTGAAATTCGGCTATTGGGCGATTCGGGGGCAATTCGTGGTGAATAAATGAATCAGATAATCTGATCCAGCTATAAACTCAACACATATTGCTTGGGAGTCATATTCATCTTACGTTTGAAAAGATCACGGAAATGTTTCACATCATTGAATCCGCATTTGGAACATACAGTACCGATATTCGTCTCGCCTTCCTTAAAATATTGGACGGCTTTGAACAGGCGGTATTCATTTATAAATTCAACAACGGTCAGTCCGGTCATCCCTTTTATTTTACGGTACAAGGTGGAATGACTCATCCCCATTTGTTCCGCAAAAGCCATTATCTCAAAACTGGAATTATTCAGGTTATTATCAATAATCTCCCGACACTTCAACAGGAACTTCTGTTCTTCTTTGGAATATTTCTTTTCCGTTTTCGTCAATGAGTTCACCATCTCTGCCGATTCTACACGCGCCAACAGTTGATCGATCCGTTTACGGAGATATTTCAATGAAATCGGTTTGGTCAGATAAGCATCTGCGCCACAATCAAAAGCCACCATTTGGTCCTCCTCCGAGGTTTTGGCAGTCAACATAATGACAGGAATATGGGCCAGTTTTTTATCTCCTTTCATCAATTGCAGGAAATCCGTCCCATTCATTTTAGGCATCATCACATCGCAGATTACGATATCGGGTAATGTGGTTTGCACCAAAGAAAGTCCGTCTATACCATTACTTGCCTTTAATATCTTAAAATCACTGCTTAAGAAGCACTCTAGCATATCGAGTATCTCGCTCTCGTCATCTATTATTAATAAGGTGTGGGGGGCTGCCGGGGAAGAGGCCGACTCTGTCACGACAAGCATATTCTCTTTTACAGATTTCGGCACAATAATGATTTCTTCTTCCGAAGAAACAGGTTCATCCACTCTTTCTTTTTTGGGAAGCTCAACTATAAATTTAGCCCCTTTGTTCAGTTCACTTTCCACGCGTATCGTTCCGTCATGCAGTTCGACCAAGTGCTTTACAAAGGAAAGCCCGATACCATCCCCCGTAGAGAATATTTCGGTATTTTCTATCTGGAAAAAGCGATCGAATATAACTTCCTGAAATTCTTTTTGAATGCCGATGCCATTGTCTTCAACCACTAGCGTTACTTTTTCGTCCGTTTCATCGATAGATAATACGATTTTCCCTCCTTCCGGGGTATATTTAAAAGCATTGGAAATGAGATTGGACAAAAGAATCTCCATCTTTTCGGGATCAAACTCGACACGAATAATTGTCCGTGACGGCAAGAAATGAAAAATAATATTCTTCTGCTGGCAGAGAGCTTCATAATCCACCGTCAAGTCTTTACAGAAAGTGACCAGATTTAGTGATTGCGGCTCGAGTTTCAACTTTCCGGACTCCAGTTTACGGAAGTCTATAATTCGGCTAATCAGCTTGTTCAGTTTCATAGCGTTCCTGTACATACTCACCAGGAAAGATTTAGGAACCGAAACAGGCCCTCTGCCCTCCCTACTCGTTAGAAGTTCCTCGCGTAATATTCGTATAAAAGCTTAGCTTTGCTTCGTTAATATTCTTAGCCGCTTTCTTCTCTATCTCATTCAAATGTACCAAATGTTTTATATTCAATTCATGACGGTATAGCCAGAATATAAAAATGATAAGTCCCAGGATTAGCAGGCCCCAAAGCGACAATGCCCAAGTGGTTTTCCACCAAGGGGGTGTGATAATAATCTTCAGGCGGGATGCCTTATCGGTCCATTGCCCTTCATTGTCGGAAGCCTTGACATAAAAATAATATTCTCCGGGGAATATTAGTATAGGATATCTGTCGGGCATGGGAGATTTCAGACCAGCCGTTTTCAAAATTCTCCATATAACAAGAGAATTGTACCTTGTCAGGGGAAATCAACTCCGGCGTTGAGAAATGAATCGTAAAGAAGTTCTGATCATATGACAAGTGTATATCCTCCGGTTGTATGCCATAGAGACTCACAACTTTATTCTCATGATTCAACAGTTCAAGATTGGTAAAATACACATGATTGACCTGTTCACCGTCATATTTAATATCTTCCGGTTTGAAACTGAACAATCCTCCCGTACTTCCAAAATACATTGTATCACCCTCTTGAAAACACGCGTTATAATTGAATTGGGTAGAAGTCAAGTTATCTTCCTTACCAAAACGAATAAACTTTCCATTGACAGGATTATAGCGGAACAAGCCATTATATGTACTCACCCATAAATAACCGGACTTGTCTTCCAACATCCCCACTACATTTGTATCCGTCAGGCCACTTTCAACTCCATACGGAGTGACTTCCCCGGAACTTTGGTCTAATTTATATAAACCGGCATATTCTATCGAGAACCATACTTGATTCCGGGAATCAATGAACATATACCGTACCATATTACCGGGGATGGGCGTTTTTTCTGATTCTTTAAAGTAATGTTCAAGAGGTTCTGTCGTCTTCCGGTCAAATTTATAAAGCCCATATCCCATCGTACAAAGCCAAATGACATCGTTTTCAAATATAATATTCAAAGCATTCAGGTTACTCAGATTGTCGATTACCGTGAATGTCTCGCTCTTTTTATTGAAACAATAAACGTCTTCGGCTATAATCCAAATATTACCCTCACCATCGTCCTTTATCTGCCATATTCTATTTGCACTCTCTTTATCTTTAACCGGTGGCAAGACATAATTCTTAAAAGTGTGACCGGATAGTGAATAGCGACTGAGTCCCTTGCCATATATTCCCAACCAGGCGAAATCATCATCCACTGATAACGACAAAAGATTGTCTCCCGAAATGCCGCTATTATGCGTTGTATATTTCAGTAGCTTGTCATTTTTTACATCATAAATATTCAGTCCTCCGCCGTCCAGTCCCACATACAACCGTTCCTTTTGAGAAACGACAGCGGTTACCATATCATACGAGAGTTTTTTATTTTGTATGCAGAAAGACTGAAACCAGTCGTAATGTTCCGAACTTGCATTCAGCCCTCCCCGGTATGTACCAATCCAAAGATTCTGTCTCCGATCTACAAACAATGAATAAATGGCATCACTACTCATATCACTTTCCCCCGAAGAAATGTCGGAACATCCTGATTCATTAAAAACCATCAGCCCGTTTCCATCTGTTCCAAATAATGTTTCATCTTTATAATCGACAATTGTCTTTACGCTTGACGGTATCCTGACTTCCAACTTTTCAAGGCTATTCTCTTTGTTCATCCTAAAAGCGAGACTTGGATAGCCTATACCAAAACCAAGAAAAATCATATCTTTATTTGTACTGTAATACAGACAGTCGCTCAGTATCTTTGAGTCAAACGGGAAATGAGCCCGAATCCTCATTTCATCGGGATCAATGACATACAAACCATCGGTGGCATGTCCGATCAATAAACCCTCTTTATAGCCTGAAATAGACAGCCATTCTATATTCTTTTTATAGTCACACGGTTCAAAGACACATCCTTCTTTACGCACCAATAGTTGATGCGAAAAGGTCAATATAAAGACACTCTCTTGATTCACTACGATATTTTTGATGCTTTCCGTTATCTTTTGTCTTTCACCTGTCGGAAGAATCCATTCGCACAAACGAAAATTATTCTCTTTATAAGAATAAAGATTCAATCCCCGTTCGGTTCCTACCCAAAGTTCATCTCCCAACGAAGCTACGACTTCCACATAGTTATTGATGATAGACAAACTATCTTGGGAGTCATGTCTGAAGATGGTAAAATCGACTCCGTCAAATTTGCACAATCCGTCGAATGTTCCCAACCAAATGAATCCCAAATGATCTTGGGTGATAGATTTCACTGTATTATTGGATAGACCATCCGACATATCCCAAAGTTTAAAATGCTCATAGTCGGCAAAAACACGGAGAGGAAGGATGATAAGTAGTATAAAAATTATTCTTTTTAGGTTCTTCATAATATAGCTATATCTTATAATACCACATTATTGTCCTATTAATATAAAAATTGTTCTTTGAAATATTGCAGTTCTTTAGTAGACAGGACATTAATGAGAGATCTCATAGATTAACGTAACAAATGTAGGGAAATTCTTTGTAATCCGACTATAAATAGCGTATAAATTAAGATGGTATGATGCAGTTGGTATTTAAAGGAATGAATACATGTACTCTAACCACATTTGTCAAGTTACAAGTATTTGTTTAAAAAGCCGGTAACCTGTTCAGGGAAGCACCGTTCAGATTGAATCTGATATATTTATATTACATCTTCTTATCTATATAAAAATACAAAATCATGCAGAGGAATATGATGCATTACAGAAACGTTCTTTTATCACCTATGAAAAACTGTATAAAGCAGTGGAGAATAGAAAAATATGATTATCGCCATACAAAACCGGCTTCGGAGTGAATACCGGAAATTCCTGTCTTAAATACCGCTTAATAGAACTTTCTATCTTTGTCTCCAGTTAGAGGGGAGGGTTAAACATTATCTTTTTCTTAATATTGTTTAAGTAGTTGATAATTAGCATTTATACAAAATATGTTGTTTTTATTTCATTTCAGTGAACCTTATTAGAAGAAAGTAACTATATTTGTATCATCCAAACAATAGAAATATGAAAGTAAAGAAAATTAGTGCGGCTAACGTGGAGGCTTGTTCGCTTCCCCGATTATTTGATGAAGAAAAGATAGATTTTCAACCGATTCAGTGTGTCAATTGGGCTGAATATCCTTACAAACCTAAAGTGAATTTTCGCATTGCTCACACGAAGAACTCTATCTTGTTACATTTTAAAGTTAAAGAAGCGAGTGTGCGTGCCAGATACGGAATGGACAACGGTTCTGTATGGACTGATTCCTGTGTGGAATTTTTTTCTATTCCGGCAGGCGACGGGATGTATTATAATATAGAGTGCAACTGCATCGGAACAATCCTGATAGGTGTCGGTCCTGCCCGCAACGGTAGAGAACACGCTCCGAAGGAAGTGACTGACCTTGTGCAGCGCTGGTCAAGTTTGGGTGATACACCTTTTGAAGAACGTGTGGAAGAAACTGATTGGGAAGTTGCCTTGATTATTCCCTATGCTGTATTCTTTAAGCATCAGATCGAATCACTCGATGAGAAGGAGATAAAAGCTAACTTCTATAAATGTGGCGATGAATTGCAGACCCCTCACTTCCTTTCATGGAATCCGATAAAAATAGAGAACCCGGACTTCCACCGTCCCGACTTCTTCGGTACGTTGGAGTTTGAATAATTATGAAACGGAAACGAAATAATAACTCACAGAGCGTCGCCCTACTATAAACAGAAAGGGTGACGCTTTTTTATTAGGCGTCACCCTTTCAATATTGAAAAGTAACTTTGCTTATTTCACGATTCCTCGTTCCGAAGCCTTCACGAAGTTAACGATATTCTCGATTTCTTCACTCATCGGGACCTGGTCGACAATCTTCTGTACAGCATCCTGAATACTGAAATTACCTTGGTAAATCAGTCTGTATGCATTGGCGATGTGACGGAGGATCCTTTCGGATGTATTGTGATGTTGTGAAAGAACCACCGCGTTCACTCCATGGTATGCAACGGGGTTTCCGGACATAATTACATACGGAGGTACATCTTTAGAAATACGGCAACCACTCTGTACAAGTGTCCAGCTACCGATGTGGCAATATTGGTGCAAAGTGACATTTCCACTTAGAATCACGCAGTCATCCAGCGTGCATTCTCCTGCAATAGTGGTGCCGATACCTACCACACAGTTATTGTTGATTTGTACGTCATGGCAAAGATGTACTTTATCCATCAGGTAGTTTCCGTTTCCGATTTTGGTAGCATTGCCGGCAAATGTAGCACGGCTGATTACTACATTCTCGCGAATATCGTTGTTGTCACCGATAATCAGGCTGCTTTCTTCTCCCGTATAGTGGAAATCTTGCGGTTCCGCTCCGAGGACAGCATTCTGATGTACCTTGTTTCCTTTTCCCATTTTAGTACCTTGCAGGATACTAGCGTAAGACATGATGACGCAGTCATCCCCGATCTCTACATTCTTTTCAATGTAGGCAAAAGGCAGAACGGTTACATTCTTGCCCAGCTTTGCTTCGGGATCTACGTAAGCTAACGGACTAATCATAATAGTATATGTTTAAAGTTATTCTTCTCTTCCACCACCCAGTGCCTGGTAAAGGCTTACTACAGCCTGCATCCGATCAAAGCAATCGGAAACCTGTGAGATTTGTGCGCTCAAGTAAGCCTGCTGTGCAGACAATACTTCCAGGTAGGTTGAAGTCCCTAAGTTAAACAATTCTTTTGTATCTTCCGAAGCTTTTTTGGCAGATTCTACTTGCATTTGACGAGATTCTACCTTTTCACTCGTCTTTTTGGTATAAACTTAGCGCATTGCTGACTTCACTACCGGCATTCAACAGTGCCTGCTGGAAGGATAGTTTCGCTGATTCTTCTTGCGCTTTTGCAGCTTTCAGACGAGCGATGTTTTGTCCCCGATAGAATAGAGGTTGTGTCAGAGAACCGACTGCAGAAGCCAGTAACTTACCCGGATTGATAATCGCACTTCCGGCACTGTTTGTCCACCCGGCAGAACCGCTAAGAGTAATCTGCGGATAGAAAGCGGCACGTGCGGAGTTTGTATTATAGTAGCAACTAGCCAAAGCCATTTCTGCAGCTTTTACGTCCGGACGGTTGGATAATAACTGGATAGGTACACCGGCAGAAAGTTCTGTCGGAAGTACTTGCGCTTCCAGTGTACCGCGTTTGATAGCGTGCGGAGCTTCACCCAAAAATGTAGACAGGGCATTTTCCGTTTCACGGATACTCTGCTCGATGTCCGGAATGCTGGCAAGCACTTGGGCATAAGCAGCCTTGCTTTGTTCTACACCGGTTGAATTGATATTGTACATGGCAGCGTCTTTCATTGCTTCCATTGTTTCGGCATTCTTTTTCAGGATTTCTGCTGTAGACTTGGTTATTTCCAACTGACGGTCCAACATCATTAATGTATAATACATATTGGCGATGTTGGAGATAACTTGCGTTTGTACAGCCTGACGGTAAGCTTTCGTCTGCTTTAAAGTGACCTGAGCATTCCGTTTGGAGTTCAGCAACTGCCCGAACAAGTCGACTTGCCAGCTGGCAGTGACAGGTAATGAATAAGTTTTTGTAGCTGCATTCTTGTCAAAGCTGCTGATCGTTCCTTGCGGAGACAATCCCAAGGACGGAGCATAAGCCAGGCGTGCCGACATGAGGGACGCTTCTGCTGCTTTCACATTTTGAGCGGCGGACAAGAGGTCTGTGTTTTGTTTCAGTCCCGTTTCGATGAGAGACTGGAGTTGCGGGTCGGTGAAGACTTCTCTCCACGGCAGATTACCGAAGTTGGCTGTATCCGAAACCAGTGTATCATTATCCGCTACCGGATCGCGATACAGGCCGGAAGTAGTGATATCTTCGGGTCTGTCATACGACTTATAGATGTGGCAGCTGCTCAAGAGAGCAGTTGCGCACAACATATATAGAATCTGTTTCTTCATATCGAATTTCATTATTTAGCGTATTGTTCAATCTCTGTTACGGCATCTGTATTGTCAATATCTTCCCATTCCATCGGTTTAACCTTCTCTTGTAAGTACTGGAAGATAACAAACAAGGCAGGAACGATGAAAATTTGGCAAATCATACCGATTAACATACCACCGATAGAGGCAGTACCTAGTGTACGGTTACCGTGGGCACCTACTCCGAAGGCAAACATCAACGGAAGCAAACCGACTACCATCGCCAATGATGTCATCAGAATCGGGCGGAGACGAGCACCGGCACCCAATACAGCTGCCCAAGTGATACTCATACCCATCTTACGACGATCGAGGGCGAACTCTACAATCAAGATGGCATTCTTTGCCAACAGACCCATCAACATGATTAACGCGATCTGCATATAGATATTGTTGGACATCGTACCGAGAATCATCTTTAACGTCGAGATATTACCGATAGCACTCACTCCGTTGACAAACAGGAAGCTGCCTAACAAACCGAACGGAACGGACAGCAACACGGCCAACGGAAGTATATAACTTTCGTACTGTGCACTCAGCAACAGGTAAACGAATACGAAGCAGAGGATGAAAATCAATCCGGTAGCACTTCCACTGCTCTGTGCCTCTTCACGTGCCATACCACCCAATTCGTAAGTATAACCGGCCGGAAGATTTTGACCGGCTACTTCTGCCAACGCAGTCAATGCCTGACCGGATGTATAACCGCTGGCAGGAGCCACCATCACTTTCATGGAAGTGTAAAGGTTGAAACGGCTGATGATATCCGGACCATATACTTTATCAACAGTGATGAATTGTGAGATAGGAGCCATTTCGCCGGCACTGTTGCGAACCTTGATATTTTTCAAGGATTCCAGGTTCTTACGTGATAGCGGGTCTGACTGAATCATTACACGATACATCTTACCGAAACGGTTGAAGTTGGATGCATACAAACCTCCGTAATATCCTTGCATAGTAGTGAGGATATCGCTCGGGCTGATGCCTGCTTTTTTACAAGCTGCCGCATCAATATCAATCATGTATTGCGGGAAATTCGGGTTGAATGATGTCTTTGCCGAATTGATTTCAGGACGGGCTTCCAGTGCTGCCGTATAATCATTAACCACATCGAAGAATTTGTTCAGATCACCACCGGTCTTATCCTGCATATTCACCTCAATATCCGTAGATGCCGAGTAACCCGGGATCATAGGAGGAGCGAAGAACAATACCTGTGCTTCTTTGATAATCTTTTGTGCACGCATATATAAGGAACCGACTACAACGTCTGAATTCTGTATCATGGAACGTTCGTCCCAGTCTTTCAGTTTGATGATGAAAGAACCGTAGGATGGTCCCTGTCCACCGATGAAACTGAAACCGGAAATCAATGTGCGTGAAGCTACGGCAGGATCAGAGGCAATCAGACTGTCTACACGTGCCAAGATTTCTTCCGAGCGGTCTTGTGATGTACCCGGCGGCAAGGTTACAGCTCCCATCAGCGTACCGGTATCTTCATTAGGCACCATACCTGTCGGAGTGGTGTTCATGAAGAACATAAGTAAGACAATAGAAGCAACGACCAGTCCCATAGACAACCATTTCTTCTGAATAAAGAACAATACTCGTTTCTTATAACGTTTCAGGATTGATTCATAGGTATCGTTGAATCTGTTCTTGAACTTATTCGTACTCATTCCGATTAATGCCAAAATACTAAGAAGTATGAAGATGGCAGTAATTATCGGATTGATGTTGAAAAGGCCGAAGATCATACCAAGTATGGCAACAAGTGTGAATGTGAGTGTGATTCCCGGATGCAGCATCTTTCCGATAGCTTCGGTGTATCTGTTGATCATTGTTGTATGAGCCGTTTTATAGGCTGTCTTCATACGCTCCTTCAATGGAGGAATATCTTCGGAACCTTCCTGTTTATGCGGTTTCAGAAGAACAGCACACAAGGCGGGGCTTAATGTCAAAGCATTCAAGGCGGACAGACCAATGGCAATAGCCATTGTCATACCAAACTGGCGGTAAAATGTTCCTGCCGTTCCACCCATGAAGCTTACCGGAACAAACACGGCCATCATGACTAGTGTAATGGATACGATAGCGCCACCTAACTCGTTCATCGCGTCGATAGAAGCCAGACGGGCGGAAGTGTAGCCCTGGTCCAACTTGGCGTGTACACCCTCGACGACCACAATGGCATCATCGACCACAATCGCAATGGCAAGCACGAGCGCACATAACGTCAGCAAGTTCAAACTGAATCCTACCAAAGACAGTATGAAGAAAGTACCGATAAGAGCTACCGGAATGGCAATAGTCGGAATCAATGTAGAACGTAAATCCTGCAAGAAGATATATACTACGATAAATACCAGGATGAATGCCTCAATCAATGTTTTCAATACCTCATGAATAGAAGCGAACAAGAAGTCGTTGGCATTCATGGAAACGTTTATCTTCAAACCGGCCGGCAGTGATTGGGAGGCTTCATCCAGTAATGCTTGAATGTCACTGATGGTTTGTGTCGCGTTTGTCCCTGCCATCTGATAAACAATACAGGTTACTGCTTTATGGCCGTTTACACGGTTAGTAAAGTTGTATCCCAAGCGGTCTAACTGGATTTCGGCGATGTCGTTCAAACGAAGCACTTCACCGTCGGGCAAAGACTTGATGACGATATTCTCGAACTCTTCTGGCTGTTGCAGACGACCTTTGTAACGGATGGTATATTGGAAAGTCTGGTTACTGCGTTCACCGAACTGTCCCGGAGCAGCTTCGACATTCTGTTCTGCCAGCGCTGCGGACACATCACCCGGAACCAACTTGTATTGCGCCATTACGTCCGGACGCAACCAGATACGCATGGAGTAGTCCTGTCCCATTACAGAGGCGTCACCTACACGGTACGCGTTGAACTTGCGGAATCAAGTTGATTTTTGCGTAGTTCTCGATAAATGCTTCTGTGTATGTATCGCTTTCGTCATAAAGGGAAAATACCACCAGCATAGAAGTCTGACGTTTCTGTGTTGTCACGCCGACTTTGGTTACTTCGGCAGGCAGTAGTCCTTGTGCCATGGAAACACGATTCTGCACATTGACGGCAGCCATGTCCGGGTCTGTTCCCTGTTTGAAGTAAATGGAAATATCTCCGGCACCAGTGTTAGAGGCGTTGGAGGTCATATACATCATGTTTTCTACACCGTTGATTTGTTCCTCCAACGGAGCAATCACGGAATTCAATACGGTCGATGCACTGGCTCCCGTATAGGTGGCTCTTACCGAAACGGTAGGAGGCGCGATGTCCGGATACTGCGTGATAGGCAGTGTCGCCAATCCGATAGCCCCCAGGATGACTATCAGGATAGAAATAACGGTTGATAGTACCGGACGGTTAATAAATCTATCTAATTTCATACTGATTATCTGAATTATTAGTTGAAGGCTGTGGCTAAATTACCGTCGTGTTGGTCTTTCAAATGTTGTTGATAGTTTGCTTCTTTTTGTGCCGGTGGTGATAGGCTGAACCTTCTGGCCGTCTTTCAGGTTTTGTACTCCTTCGATTACGATTTTATCGCCGGAGTTCAGACCGGAAGTTACCAGATATTCTTTTCCGTTGTCCAGGTTGAATATACCGATTTCTGTATATTTTACCGTGTTGTCCGGTTGTAACACATAAACGAATTTCTTGTCCTGGATTTCCACTGTTGCCGATTGCGGGATGCTGATAACGTTTTCCATGTTGTAAGGAATCAGAACGTTTGCAGTACCTCCGCTACGCAATACATGTTCCTTATTCGGGAAGATGGCACGGATGCTTACCGAACCGGTGGATTGGTCGATAACACCTGTGATAGCGTCTACCTTACCTTCCATGGCGTATGTGGAGCCATCAATCAGCTGCAGCTTGATAGTTGGTATTTTGCTGATTTCTTCTTTGATAGTGCTACCGGACTTGGTCATTGCCAGCAATTCCTTTTCTGTCATTGAGAAGTATACATATACTTCGTCAATCTCGGATACAGTAGTCATCGGCGTAGCGATAGAAGGGCTTACCAATGCTCCTACACGATAAGGGATATTGTTGATAACGCCGTCTGACGGACTCTTGACTTGTGTAAATGATAAGTTCTGTTGAGCAGTGGTCAGTTGTGCTTTTGCTTGTGCCAATTGGGCTTTGGTCTGTGCCAGGGAGTTTTCTGCCATTGCCAGGTCATAGTCACTGATGATTTGCTTTTTGTTCAACTCTTTCTTATTGTCATACGTCATCTGTTGAGTGCTCACTGCTGCTTCTGCTGTAGCCACTGCTGCTTTGGCAGTGCGTACAGCTGCTTCGTATTGAGTCGGGTCAACAATGAACAACACTTGTCCTTTGCGCACGGTAGCTCCTTCATCAACACATAATTTAGTGATGAAACCGGAAACCTGCGGACGAATTTCTACGTCTTGTTTACCTTTAATTGTAGCCGGATAGGCAGTTGTTAAATTAGCAGTCGTTTTTTGTAACTCTTGTACTGCATATTCAGGAACCTTTCCCGTGTCATTGCCCTTATTGCCACAACTAGACAAGAGGGCTACGCAAAATGCAAATAAAACAATTCTACTTTTCATACTTCTTATTTATCTGTTTTTAAATTGATGCGTTTTGTTGCACGTGTGTTATTCTCTTGTATAGAGGGATGGTTTAAGGAAAAAAGGCCGGAAACTGATTTGATAGAATCAGTTTCCGGCTGCAAAAGTACTTTAAATTCGGTATTCTTGTTCTCTGATACCGTGTTTTTTAACTATGTTTTTTACTTTATTTATGATATACGGGAGTCATAATAAAACTTAACTCATAATCTTGGTAAGGAAGACGGTATTTCTCCAGTGGAATGGCTCCCCAACTGTTCACACAAGCAAGTCCGGTTTGTGCCTTGTCGATACAGAAGTTGGTGAAGTCTGCCTTTTTCTACTTCCGGTGAGTGACGCTGGTCTTTGCCGGCGCCGTCATCCAAAGATTCGATCGTGTAATTCAGTGCGGAAGCAGAGAACGGAGCGTCTGAGACGAATTGCAATCCGTTACCACCGATGTTTAACAGTCTCCACCAGCGGATATCCGTTTTTGTGCCGGTTTCCTGCGGGCGGATGTAAGGATAGAATTGTTCTTCTACCGTCTGGCGGTATTTGCCGAGCATAGCGGCGTGATTACGGTCCGAATAATTTTCTACCGGGCCACGTCCGTAATACTCAATTTCGTTAAATGCAAGAGGCATACGGAACTGCATACCGAAACGGAACATTTCAGAAACTTTCTTGCTCTTGTCAGCTACCATTTTCTGGTTCACCTTCACTGCGCCCAAGTTATTGATAGTATAAGTCAAGAACAATTTTCCACCTATTGACTGCATATCATATTCGGCACGAACTACGGCCTGTTCGTTTTCAATCGCATGTTTCAGAGAAGTTAGTTTCAGTACCGGGTTCTTCCAGGCTGCATATCTGTTCTGTAATCCTGCTCCGAAATCATTGTCGGTCGGTGCACGCCAGAAGTTAGGAGTCAGTGCGCTGCCGTCTTCCATTAGTTGCATGCCGTTGACGTCATAGCGGCAGAGATAACCGTTATGCTTGTTAAATTCGAGGGTGAAGTCCTCGCCGTTAACAATCAGATAATTTCTGTCGTTATCCTGAATAGTAGGAACGATAACTGCAACATTGGAAGTTTGTTGGTTTTCCAGTTTCAGTTCCGGTGCTTTGTAGTCACGGATGCTTAGTTGGTCATAAGCAATGGTGGTTCCGGCAGGCAGGAGAGTTTCGGCAGCTTTAAGCTTGTAACTGACGTTGAGCAGCAGCTCCTTGCAAGGGCAGATATTCTTTGTGTCAAAAGGTAATTGGACTTTAACCGTCTGCTGAGGCGCTACTTTCAGGTCTGAAACAATGCCTGTCTGTACCACTTCTCCGTTTGCCAGTAATTGCCATTCCATGTAATATGCAGATAGGTCGCGGAAGAAATACTCGTTGAAGATATTGATTTCGCCTTTGGCAAGATCGGCAACAGTTGTCCAAATGTTCTGATAGAAATAACCTACTTCATAAGCGTGCGGATTGGGCACACGGTCGGGACTAATCAGACCGTTGTCGCAGAAGTTATTATCCGAGCCGTCATATTTATTGAAGTCGCCTCCGTAGCCGTAGATATCCACTCCGTCTTTGTTTTTCCAGTGGCAGGACTGATCTACAAAGTCCCAGATAAATCCACCCTGATATTTCGGATATTTACGGATGATATCCCAGTATTCTTTGAATCCTCCTTGTGAGTTACCCATTGCGTGTGCATATTCGCATTGAATTAACGGCTTTTGGATATTGCCTTCGGAATACTTGACGCACGCATCGTAGCCGTAGTACATCGGACAGAAAATGTCTGTAAATTCGCTGGTCCTCGCCTGTTCATACTGTACGGCACGTGATTTGTCTTCGTTTTTAATCCAAGTATAACATTTTTCAAAGTTCGGTCCCATACCGGCTTCGTTACCGAGTGACCAGAAGATGATAGAAGGGTGATTGTAACCGCGTTGAACATTGCGTTCGTTGCGTTCCAAATGAGCTTTGGCGTAACTTGGGTTTTTGGCGAGTGTCTTGTCACCGTAACCCATACCGTGGGATTCCACATTTGCCTCGGCTACTACGTACAGACCGTATTGGTCGCAGAGGTCATACCAACGGTTGTCGTCCGGATAATGGCAGGTACGTACAGCATTGATATTAAGCTCTTTCATAACTTTGATATCTTGCATCATACGTTCGAGAGAAACGACATAACCGCCGTCCGGGTCCATTTCGTGACGGTCGGCTCCTTTGAAGAGTACCGGTTGGCCGTTGACGAGTATCTGTCCGCCTTTCAGTTCAATCTTGCGGAAACCTACTTTGATAGGAAGCACTTCTACGGTATTATTGCCGTTTTTCAGAGTGGCAGTCAGTGTGTAGAGATTAGGTGTTTCGGCAGTCCATTTGGCAGGATTGGAAATATTCAAAGTAGTGTTCAGCTTGCCGGAACCTTTCAGATCGGCAGTCGCTACACTGTTGCCTTGTGCATCTGTCAGGTTTAAAGCCACTGTGCCGCTTCCTTTCAGGTCAACGGATATATTTAATGTACCGTCTTTATATTGGCTGTCGAGGTCGGGAGTTACACGAATATCCTGGATATATTTCTTGTCGCGGGCATAAAGATAACAGTCGCGTCCTACGCCGGAGTAGCGGAAGAAGTCCTGATCTTCCAGATAACTGCCGTCGCACCAGCGGAATACTTGGAAAGCGATGATGTTTTTTCCTGGTTTCAGGTAGTTAGTCAGGTTGAATTCAGCTTCCAGTTTGCTGTCTTCGCTATATCCTACGTAGCGTCCGTTCACCCAAAGATACATATTGGACGTTACCGAGCCGAAATGGGCAAAAATCTCTTTCCCTTTCCAGTCGGCGGGCAGAGTGATTTCTTTCCGGTAAGAACCTACATGATTGTTTTCAACGGGAACAAAGGGGGGATTGTTCTTGAACTGGCTTCTCCATGCATATCCTACGTTTACATAGATCGGGTCTCCGTATCCGTTTAACTCCCATACTCCGGGCACCTTAATATTGTCCCAGCCCTTGTCATTGAAATTAGTCTGGAAGAAATCGGTCGGACGTGCATCCGCGTTTCTCACCCAGTTGAATTTCCAAAGACCGTTCAGGGTCATAAAATTCTTTGAGTTTTCTTTGATGCCGGCTTTAGCTTCATCAGCCGATGCATAGGCGAAATAATTAGTGTGCATTGCGGAGCGGTTTACGGAATTCACTTCCGGGTCTTTCCACTCATTGAAGCTTTGTGCTTGAATTGCGTTTAGTCCTAACGTGGCCAAGCAGCAAGAGAGTAGTTGTTTCTTCATGGGTTTTTGTATTAGGTTTGAATTTCGGGAGTCAAAGATAGGGAATAATTTGATTAGTAAAGGAGAATAATGAGTCTAATAAGTATATCTATGGTTCAATTTTAATTTATTTATGAACTATAAAATGAAGTATAATAAAGATGCATTGTTTATGCATAGATTTGCGATGAAGGAAGAACTTGGTGAGTTGATCTTTGAAGTTTTATTTTTCGTGTATGTAAAGTCAATAAGAAACGATGAATTGGATGTTTTTTGTTGTTGGGATAGCTTGATACTATGGATAATACAATTAATTTTAATACTTATTATTTCTTGTTATGTACTATTTTGTACCTTTTTAGTATGATATCAGTATCTTAAAAACTGTATCATTTACTTAATTTGCAGCGAGTGTTTTTAATAAACCTATTTCTAATTCTTAAATTTGTTATTATGAATAAACTGACGAGGCTGAAAAGATGCAAAAGGTGCATCAGTACGTTAATGCTTATGTGTTGTTCGCTCTTGGCATGGGCGCAAAATACAGTAACGGGAACTGTATTGGATGAATCTAACTTAGAGGTAATTGGTGCCAATGTAAAGGAAAAGGCACGGCCAACGGTGCTATCACCGACATGAATGGTGTTTTTCATTTAAAAGTGAGCAATCTTCAAAAAGCTGTTCTGCAAATCTCGTTCATGGGATATGAACCTCAAGAGGTCCCGTTGAACGGGCGTAAACAACTAAAAATTATTTTAAAAGAAACGGCCAATGAACTTCAGGAAGTTACAGTTGTGGCCTATGGTACACAAAAGAAAGAAACTTTGACAGGAGCTATTTCTGCCGTAAGTAATGATGCGTTGGTGCGTTCGCCTAATGCTAGTGTAGCTAACACGTTGGCAGGCCAGATCACGGGACTCTCATCTGTACAAACCAGCGGCCAACCGGGGCAGGAAGACCCTAAAGTGTTTATTCGCGGTGTAGGGTCTTTGACAGAAAGTGCTTCCTCTCCTTTGATTTTGGTGGATGGTATAGAACGTTCGTTTTATCAAATGGATCCGAATGAAATAGAAAGTGTGACAGTACTGAAAGACGCTTCTGCCACTGCTGTATTCGGTGTTCGAGGTGCAAATGGCGTAATTTTGGTAACTACACGCCGTGGTAAGGAGGGCAAAGCGAAAATCTCGGTGAATTCTTCGGTTGGTATTCAGATGCCTACTCGTATGCTCGAAATGGCAGACAGTTATACGTATGCAACTTTAAGAAATGAGATTATAACAAATGACAAGCCAAATGCTACCGAGAATGATTTGGTATTTGATAATTATGCAGTTGAACGATTCAGACTGAATGATGATCCCATCATGTATCCCAGTATCGACTGGAGAAGATATCTGCTTAATAAAACATCTATGCAGACACAACATAACCTGAATATTTCCGGAGGAACAAAGGATATACGTTACTTCATATCTTTAGGTTTCTTATATCAGAATGGCCTGTTGAAACAGTTCGAAGGAGTGGGATATGATAATAATTATAAATACAAAAGGTATAATTATCGGGCCAATCTGGACTTTAATGCTACTAAGACTACCACGCTGAAGATTGGTATCGGCGGCATTGTAGGTAACCGGAATGAACCGATGATTAATGATGCGACTAATTCAATCTGGACATTGATTAATCAGACGACTCCGTTCAGCAGCCCGGGAGTAATTGACGGGAAGCTGATAGTTACCCCCGAAGAACGTTTTGATAATAAAATTAATTTGGGTAACAGTGCTTTGCCTAAATGTTACGGGACAGGCTATTCAACAGCTATTAATAATACAATGAATTTGGATCTTCTGTTGAACCAGAAATTGGACTTTATTACTAAAGGACTGTCAGCAGAGATAAAAGGCGCCTATAATACGAGTTATGGTTTTACTAAGAAACGTAAAGGGCAAGTGGAACAATTTATGCCTTTCTATCAGTCTTCTTTGGAGGACCCGTCGCTTGGTTATGACTCGCCGGATTTCAACAAGAATATTGTTTATAAGATCAAAGGAGAAAATAAGAGCTTGCAATATGACGAAACTTCCTCGAGGGCAAGAGACTGGTATCTGGAAGCAAGTCTGAGATATAACCGTAAGTTTGGTTCTCATAATGTCGGAGGATTGTTCTTATATAATCAGAGTAAAAAATACTATCCCGCTCAATGGGTGGGAGTACCGTCCGCTTACATCGGTTTTGTAGGACGTCTGACGTATGATTATAAATCCCGTTATATGGCAGAAGTCAACTTCGGTTATAATGGTTCCGAGAATTTTGCTCCGGGTAAGAGGTTCGGCGCATTTCCTGCCGGTTCTATCGGTTACATCCTGTCGGAGGAAGCATTTATGAAACAACAGAAGGTTGTTGATTATCTGAAATTCCGTGCTTCAGTTGGTCTGGTCGGAAATGATAACCTTGGAAATAACCGTTTCTTGTTCCTGCCGGATTCTTATGATGTGAATTTGAGCGGAGTAGACGCGTGGAATAACAATAAGTATGGATTCAACTTTGGTTATAACAGCAAGGCGTTAATTCTGGGTGCGTTGGAGAAGCGTCTGGGTAATCCGAACGTGACTTGGGAAACTGCGCTGAAACAGAACTATGGATTGGACGTTCATTTCTTGAAGAGCCGTCTGAAGATCTCTTTGGACTATTTCCTCGAGGAACGTAAGGACATTCTTATCAATCGTAAGACAATACCTTTATTGACGGGACTGACTTCCTCGATTCTGCCTGCCGTAAATATGGGTAAAGTGAAAAATCACGGATATGAAGTAGAAGTGAAGTGGAATGACAGGATCGGTCAGGTTCAGTATAATATTCAGGCAAATGTTTCCTATTCAAAGAATAAGATTATTTTCCAAGACGAAGTTGAGCCTAATGAACCTTATATGTGGCGGACGGGAAATCCGGTCGGGACACTCTTCGGGTATGTGGCGGACGGTTTCTATACAGAAGCGGACTTCGGAGAGAACGGCAAACTGGTGGCAGGTCTGCCCGATCCGGGTGTGTCCGTGAAGCCGGGTGATGTGAAATACCGGGATTTGAACGGTGATGAGGAAATTACTTCGGACGACCAGACTATCATTGGAAACCCGACTCGTCCGGCTTATACATTCGGATTGAATTATGGCATTAATTATAAAGGCTTTTTCCTGACAATGAACTGGACTGGTGCCGCACAGCGTTCCTTGTTGTTGGATGGAGCTTTTAGAGAACCTTTTGGAAATGGTAAAATTCGTGGCTTGATGCAGTTCCACGCAGATACACGTTGGACACCGGAAACAGCCGGTACGGCTACCACACCGCGGTTTACCGAGACAAACGCAGTTTACAATATGCGTTCTTCTTCTCTTTGGGTACGAGACGGTTCCTATTTGAAACTGAAGAATGTGACAATAGGATATAACTTTACAGATAAGAAGATGTTGAAAAAACTGGGTATCCAGCAGTTAGGTATAAAACTGACAGGCTATAATCTGCTGACCTTTGATAAGTTTGACATCATGGACCCTGAATGTAATCCGAATAATGCGGATTCTTACCCTATCATTAAGATATATAATTTAGGTATTAATCTAACCTTCTAATAGTGCTGACAATGAAAAACTATAAAAAGTATATGGGCTGTCTTTCTCTCTTTGCATTGACATTGATAGGGTGCGAAGACCTTAAGTTCGGAGAGAAGTTTTTGGATAAGCCGATAAGTAATGAGCAGAATATAGATTCTGTCTTTAACAAGAAAGTATATGCTGAGCAGGCACTGGCGGAGACTTACCATTCACTGCCGGATTATCTGCCGATGCAAGGACGTCTGGGATATGGAGTGCTGGAAATGCTTACCGATTTGGGTGACTGGACAAAAAAAGGAGCACCTAAGTTCTATACAGGAACGGTAGACGGAACAAATGCCTATCTGGAACATCTTCCATATCGGTTGGATGTTGATAATAGAACCATTGGTGTCGGTCCGATTTATGGTATCCGGAGAGCTTATATCTATATTGAAAATGTGGATAGAGTGACAGATATGACTGCGGATGAAAAGGCGATAGGAAAAGCGGAAGCACAAGTAATTATTGCCTATCATTATTCTCAAATGCTCCGTTATTATGGTGGTATGCCGTGGATAGACCATGCATATACGGCAGAAGATGCGATGAAATTTCCTCGCATGACGGTAGAAGAAACCGTACAGAAAATCATCGGGTTGCTGGATGCCGCCGCCTCTGTATTACCTTGGCAGGTAGATGCGGATAATGACGGACGAATGACGGCTGCTTCTGCTTTAGCGTTAAAGTCCAGGGTGCTTCAGTTTGTGGCGAGTCCTTTGTTTAATGCTGACAAACCCTATTTGGAAGGTGATGCTTCCTCTCAATTCCTTACCTGGTATGGTAATTATTCATCAGACAGGTGGCAGAAAGCACTGGATGCAGGGTTGGAATTTATGCGGGCTAATAAAAAGAATTCGAATGTTTATCAACTGGTGAATACAGGTAACCCTCGCGATGATTTTGCGGCAGGATATTTCAATCGTCATAATGGAGAAGTTTTGATTTCTTCCAGAAGATTCACCACTTATGCTACGGGAAAGCTTCCGTTTGCCCAAGTACGCTACGGAGTTGCTTCTCCTACATTAACTTATGTCGATATGTTTCAGATGAAGGACGGGACGGAATTCGACTGGAATAATCCCGATCATAATAAATTCCCTTTCTTTGATAAGGATGGAAATCCTAGAAGGGATATCCGCTTGTATGAAACGGTTGCTGTGAATGGAGATAAGTTTAAGGGCGCCCAGAAAGTGCAGATTTATGAAGGAGCCACCCAGGCGCCTTATAAAGATGGACGAATGAGTTACAATGGGGTTGCCATGAGAAAATTCATACGAAACTTTAATGACGAAGTGAATGGTAAATTCTATTCTTGTCCGTTGATCCGCCTTCCGGAGGTTTATTTGAATATGGCCGAAGCGATGAATGAATTGAATAAGGCGGAAGTCCGTGATGAGTTTGGCAATACGGCTTATGATTATCTGAATAAAACCAGACTGCGTGCGGGTATGCCTGCGATTTCGGCAACAGATGTTCCGGCCGGCAAACCGTTGCGTGAAGCGATATTACGCGAAAGAGCCATTGAATTCGGCTATGAAGAAGTACGCTATTTCGATCTGGTGCGTTGGAAACGCGCAGATATATTTACCGGACAATTGTCACGTCTGATTATTAAAAAAGCGGCCGGTGAGCCAAGCGGCTTTTCTTATGCCGTATCTCATGCAATGGCGGAAACGCGTCAGTATGCAAAACCTGAAAAGTGGAACGACAAGTATTTCCTGTTGCCTCTGCCTATAGATGAGATAAACAAGAAATATGGATTGATTCAGAATCCGGGTTGGTAATAATCAAATCGTTGAACAATAAGAAGAATGATTATGAATAAATCACTTTATATCGTAGCTTTCTCGTTGGCGTTTGCCACTACGGGTATAGCGCAAAATAATGAAGGACAAGATAAGACAGTCGATCTGGGCACACAGACGACAACCGAGTTACGGAAGACACAGGCTGTATCTACCATTTATTCGGATGAATTGGATAAAAATGCAACTACGAGTCCTTACAATGCCATATATGGCCTGTTGCCGGGACTGACTGTGATGCAAAATACGAGTTGGGGAACCGACAAATCACGTTTAAATGTACGTGGTCGTGGCTCCTTGAATGGAGATACGCCATTATTTGTGGTAGACGGTTTTGCCCGCCCGATCGAATATATCAATCTTTCGGAAATAGAATCAATATCCGTATTGAAAGACGGTGCTGCTACTGCTCTTTGGGGAGGTAGAGGCGCCAACGGCGTGGTGCTGATAACTACCAAACGCGGTATGTACAGTAAAAAAGAGATCAAGGTAGATTACAAGTTTGGTTTAGGTCTGCCCGTAAACCAACCGGAATTTGCCGATGCTTATACCTATGCCAAAGCCCGTAATGAAGCATTGAGATATGATGGCTTGCAACCGGACATGGATGAAGCTTCTTTCCTGTCCGGAGGCAATAGCGATCTTTATCCGAATGTGGACTGGCAGAAAGAAGCGTTACGCAATCATACAACCAGTCATCAACTGGACATCACTTTCCGCGGGGGAGGTAAGAGGCTGCGCTATTTCAGTGTCTTGAACTATAAGAATGATATGGGACTGTTGAATTCCAAGTACACTGACTACACTGATCGTTATAATTCCCAGATGAAAAAGTATTTTCTCAATCTTCGCATGAATCTGGATGTAGATATCACAGATGCAACAAAATTGAAATTGAGTATGCTCGGTATGCTGCGAGAGACCAAGCGCCCCACCACATCGGAAGCTACTTTGTTTGAACAGATATTCAATACTCCATCTGCCGCATTCCCTGTACAGACTCAGAATGGACTCTGGGGTAGTAATAATGTGCTGAAAACAAACCCGATAGCCAATCTGGCGGACGTAGGTTATTATAAGCTGAATCAGCGTATGTTGCAGGCGGATTTGCGGTTGGTGCAGGATTTGTCTGTATTGACTCGCGGGTTGAGTGCGGAACTTGCTATTGCCTATGATAATAATGCAACTTATCAGGAAACAGCCAAGAAAAGCTTTATGTATCAGACCATTGAGAAAGGTACCGACGGAGAACCGGTTTATACGAATTACGGAAATCCTAACGATGAATTGGAAATCAGCAACAAAGGATTGGCTAATCAATATATACATGCCAACTTTGAAGCGAAAGTCAATTATCACCGGACATGGGATAAACATGATTTTACTGCCAGTGCCATGTTCCGCCAGGAATCAATGACTCTGACGGGAGCTAATAATAGCCGTTACCGTCAGTACATCATCGGAACCGTAGGTTATAATTTTGATAATCGTTATATGGTGGATGTTGTTGCTAACTGTTTCGGCAGTAGCGTATTGGGAAAGAACGATAAGTATCGTGCATATCCTGCCATATCCGCAGCCTGGATACTCTCGAACGAGAATTTCATGAAAGGAATCTCCGCTTTTGATTATTTGAAACTTCGCGCTTCTTACGGGCGCTCCGGATATGATATTTATGATTATGACATGGATAAGCAATATTGGATAGGAAGCGGTTCCTATTATTTTCAGGCTGGGAATACCTCTGCCGGAAGCAGTTTGAAGGAGGGAATGCTGGCAATGGAGCAACTCGACTTGGAAGTGGCAGATAAATATAATATCGGTTTGGATATGAGTTTGCTCAAAGGGTTGACTTTTTCTATTGATGGTTTCTATGACAAGCGCTCTAATATTTTAATTGAAGGAAGCGGGTTGATATCTTCTGCAATCGGAGTTACCATTCCCCAGATGAATGCGGGAAAAGTGGAAACAAAAGGAACAGAACTCTCTACTATGTGGAAAAAAGAGTATAAAAACTTCAGCTACTACATCGGTGCTAATTTCTCTTATGCCAAAAGTAAAGTCATAGAGAATGGTGAGGGGTATCAACCGTATGGCTATCTGTCTAAGAAAGGTTATCCTATCGGACAATGTTTCGGTTGGGAAGCGATCGGTTATTTTAGAGATGAGGAGGACATTAAGAACAGCCCTGTACAGAAATTCTCGGAGGTACGTCCGGGGGATGTCAAATATAGGGATTTAAATGGTGATAAAGTAATTGACAGTAATGATCAGAAAGCGATAGGATATTCTACTGCCATACCGGAGATTTACTATGGTATCAACCTAGGATTTGAGTATAAAGGTTTTGGGGTAGACGCTCTCTTCCAAGGGGTAGGGCATTATAGCGTGATGTTGAATACTGCAAGCGTGTACTGGCCGTTGAGAAACAACACAAATATTTCAAACTGGTATCTGAACGACAAAATCCGCTGGACGGAAGATACGAAAGATATTGCAAATGTTCCTCGCTTGACCACGCTGGATAATGCCAATAATTTCAGAAATAGTACACAATGGTTGGAGAACGGAAGTTACTTTAAACTTCGTAACCTGAATGTTTATTATAATTTTCCTTCTTCTTGGGCGAAGAAAGTGAAGATGGAGAAGATTCAGGTATATGCGAGAGCTAACAATCTTTTTCGCTCGATCATGTGAAGTATATGAACAGTGAAGATCTGAAAATCAATTATCCGGATATGACTTCCGTTTATTTCGGATTGAATATTAACTTCTAAAATGTGAGATGACCATGAGAAAATGTATCATATTATATACAGGTTTGCTATTATCCGTATCGGGTGTAGCTTGCTCGAATTGGACGAATCGACAGGCTTGGACAGGGAAGAGGCTTATTCCTACTTTAGCAATGTCAAGGGCTTGGCTACTTATGTTTATAGCCAGTTGCCCGGAGATCTCGGAGTACTCGACGGGGCTTTGAGAGAGTCTGCAACGGATAATTCTGTTTATATTTGGAGTGATAATAGTGTTCACGACTTTTATAATAATGCCTGGAGTCCCAATAATGCAGTCGACAATATGTGGTCGAAGTGCTATGGAGCTATCCGTTCCGTCAATTCATTTCTTGAAAACTATTCCCAAGAGAGGCTGGAGCGTTTCCGCTGGAACGACACGTATGAAGAAGACATTGCCAAAGCTACCATGTATCGTGAAGAATTGCGGGTGTTGCGAGCTTTTTATCTGTTCGAACTGGCTAAACGATACGGTGATATTCCATTATTGACACGTACGTATGCGTTGGATGAGATCAACGGCGTGGAAAAGACTTCTTTCAATGAAGTGATAAAATATATCTGTGACGAATGTAGTGACGCGGCCAAAACTCTGCCCGTCAGTCATCAGGACTTTTGGGCGGAGACGGGACGTGTGACCAAAGGTACAGCGTTGGCATTGAAATCCCGTGCTCTTCTTTATGCGGCGAGTTTGTTGCATAATCCCGCACAGGATGCCGATAAATGGAAAGCGGCTGCCGATGCGGCTTATGCTATCATAAAAGAGAACTGGTACAGTTTGCCGAAGACGAATGTCGATCCTCTGTATGACAAGAATGGTGGAAACGATGTATTGAAATCTCCGCAATTAATCTTTGAACGTAGAAATGGGGAAAGCTTTGATTTTGAAGCTAACAATTTGCCCATCAGTTATGAAAAGGGGAAAACAGGCAACGTGCCCACCCAGAACCTGGTGGATGCCTTCCAGATGACTAATGGAAAAGACTTTGACTGGGAACAGATTACACCGGGGCAGAATCCGTATGAAGGCAGAGACCCACGGTTTTACAAAACAGTACTTTGCAACGGAGATACATGGATGAATTCAACTATTCAGTCTTATGAAGGCGGTAAAGATGGTGCCGGAACAGCCGGAGCGACTACCACTGGCTATTATTTGAAGAAGTATATGAATGAGACCGTTTCTCTTACTCCTTCTAACGAGAAAAAGAAACCTCATCATTTCATTATATTCCGTTATGCGGAAATTCTCCTGAACTATGCAGAAGCGATGGATGCCTGGAAGGGTGCCGATTATACGGATAATGATCATCCATTGTCTGCACGTGCAGCACTGAATCAAGTACGTAGTGCAGCTGATATGCCTGCTGTTACAACGGATGGCGATGCATTTACTGAAAGTATCCGTCGTGAAAGACGCGTGGAACTGGCGTTTGAAGACCATCGGTTCTGGGACATCCGTCGTTGGAAGATAGGTGATAAAACCAAAGCCATTTATTGCATCAAGATTACTCTGGAAAATGGTTCACCTGTTTATAAGAAGGAGTTGCTTGAAACACGTAACTGGGATGATAAGATGTATCTGTATCCTATACCACAGACAGAATATTATAAGAATCCTAATTTAGGCCAAAATACAGGCTGGTAAATAAAATACGTGAGATACTGTTTGCAGGAAAAGCAGAAACAGTATCTCACGTTAAATTATTCAGTTTATTATCCAACTTCTGTTTTCTGCATATCAACTACCGGTTTACCTGCTCTTTACTCCTTCTTCTTGATATCATCTCGTAAAAATCAGAGAAAAAGACTAGCTAACAAAGCTAGTCGCTTTAGGTAAGAAAACTAATTATATCAGCGATAAAAAGAAATAAAAAACGCGTTGGAATTGTTTATTACCTTAAGCTACCCTTTCGTTTTTTAATAAATTAGCTAGAAAGTGTGGTGTTTATTGGATAAGAACACTTATTTTTGCAGCATGTTACAATTTGAGAATCAAAAGATAAAGCAAATCGTTCGCAAGGCATTTCCGGTAGTAACGCTGGTTGTCATGCTATATTCTTGCGCCAGTATCGGACGTCCGGACGGTGGCCCTTATGATGAAACGCCACCTCGTTTCATCGGTAGTACACCTGCTGCCGGCGCTTTAAATAATCAGAGGACAAAAGTTTCTCTCTTGTTCGACGAATTTATAAAGTTGGAAAAAGCAACAGAAAAAGTTGTTGTTTCTCCACCGCAGGTACAACAGCCCGAAATTAAAGCTTCAGGAAAGCGGATACAGGTAAACCTGCTTGATTCATTGAAAGCGAATACCACTTATACAATTGACTTTTCGGATGCGATAGTCGATAATAACGAAGGTAACCCGTTGGGTAACTTTACCTTCACCTTTTCTACCGGTACGCAAATAGATACAATGGAGGTATCCGGAACGGTGCTTGACGCTTCCAATCTGGAGCCGATAAAAGGAATCCTGGTAGGATTACATTCCAACCTGAACGATTCGGCTTTTACAAAATTGCCATTTGACCGTGTGGCACGTACCGATAGCCGGGGACGCTTCTCTATCCGTGGCGTAGCTCCTGGCAAATATCGTATTTATGGGTTAATGGATGCAGACCAGACATTTACTTTCAACCAAAAAAGTGAAGTCATTGCTTTTAATGATTCACTGATCATTCCTCGTATGGAGGAAAGAATCCGTATGGACACGGCTTGGGTGGACTCGCTGACTTACGATACGATTGTTGAGAGGAAATATATGCATTATCTGCCGGATGATCTTATACTCCGTGCCTTTAAGGAGTTCAACTACTCACAATATTTGATTAAATCAGAACGGCTTGTTCCACAGAAATTTACGTTCTATTTTGCCGGTCAGGCAGATACTTTACCTACATTGAAGGGGTTGAATTTCGATGAAAGGGATGCTTTTGTTATCGAAAAGAATCCGCGGAACGATACGATCCATTATTGGGTGAAAGACTCTTTGCTTTTTAAGCAGGATACACTTGCTATCAGCCTAACTTATCTTTATACGGATACATTAAATCAATTGGTATCACGTACGGATACGTTGAATCTGGTTTCGAAGCAAAAATATAAGAAGGAAGAACCGGAGAAAAAGAAAAAAAAGAAAAAGAAAGATGAAGAAGATGAGCCGGAACCAACCAAATTCTTGCCGGTGAATGTCGGTGCACCTTCATCAATGGATGTGTACGGTTCTATATCTCTGACTTTTGATGAACCGATTGCCCGTTTTGATAGTGCGGCGATTCATCTGAAAGAAAAGGTGGATACGCTTTGGAAAGATATACCATTTGAGTTTGAACAAGATTCTTTGAATCTGAAAAGATTCAACTTGTATTATGACTGGGAACCGGGTAATGAATATGAGTTCTCGGTAGACTCGACTGCATTCCATGGTATATATGGCTTGTTCACCGATAAAATAAAGCAGGGCTTCAAAGTACGTAAACTGGAAGAATATGCCAGTATCACCTTTCTGGTGACAGGAGCAGACTCTACTGCTTTTGTAGAATTGTTGGATGCTCAAGATAAAGTGGTGCGCCGGAGAAGGTTAACGGACGGAGGGTATGCAGACTTTTATTTTTTGAATCCTGGTAAATATTGTGCCCGACTGGTGAACGACCGGAATGGAAATGGAATCTGGGATACTGGTAACTTTGAAAAAGGAGAACAACCTGAGGAAGTGTATTATTACAATATGATCTTGGAGCCGAAGGCAAACTGGGACTTAGATAAGCAATCATGGGATATTCACGCAATTCCGCTAGATAAGCAGAAACTGGACGAACTTAAAAAACAAAAACCGGATGAAGACAAGAAAAAGAAAGATAGAGATAGGAATAGTCAGCGACGTCGCTAATTTTCGACGAAAAATTATAATTGGATTAGCGACATTGCTAATGGGAATCTTTGTTCTTCCTGCCAGTGCCCAGTGCGAAGCTAAGAACGATGCATTCAAATCCGGTGAGCACGTGATGTACGACTTGTACTTTAACTGGAAGTTTGTATGGGTGAAAGCCGGATTGGCCAGTTTGACAACGAACGCAACTACTTACCACTCGGAGCCTGCCTATCGTATCAATCTGCTGGCTTTGGGCAGTAAGCGGGCGGATTTCTTCTTTAAAATGCGGGATACGCTGACTTGTGTAATAGGTGAAAAACTCGAACCGCATTATTTCCGCAAAGGTGCCGAGGAAGGAAAACGTTATACGGTTGATGAGGCTTGGTTTTCTTATAAGGATGGTCTTTGTTTTGCCAATCAGAAGCGTACATACCGGGACGGATCCGTCACCGAGTCGGAAGAAAGTGACAGCCGTTGTATCTACGATATGTTGAGCATCTTGGCACAGGCACGTTCTTATGATCCTAGTGATTATAAAGTAGGGGATAAAATTAAATTTCCTATGGCTACCGGACGTAAAGTGGAGGAGCAAACGCTTATCTATCGTGGAAAAGAAAATGTGAAAGCTGAGAACGGGGTTACTTATCGTTGCCTGATCTTTTCGTTAGTCGAGTATGACAAGAAAGGAAAAGAAAAAGAGGTGATTACTTTTTTTGTGACTGATGATTTAAATCACCTTCCTGTCCGCTTGGATTTATTCCTGAATTTTGGTTCGGCAAAAGCATTCTTGAATAGTGTAACCGGCAATCGTCACCCGTTGACCTCTATTGTTAAATAAATCAAGAGAAAAGTCGGAGAGCCGGAAGTTGCCTGTAAAGGTTCTTCCGGCTCTCCGATTTTTTATTTTTGAATTTCGAAAGGTACTTTCTGTTCTTTTCTGAATACGCTTGATTCAAAAGTAGCAATTAAGTCCCCGTTCTGGTTTGTCACGTCGACTTGGTAACAGCCTGTACTTCGTCCGATATAGCGTTCGTGCGCTTCGGCATAAAGTGTATCGCCCGGTCCGCTTGCCCGTAGAAAAGTGATGTTGGAGGAGAGAGAGAAGGCTAGTGTACCGTGTGAGTTGGCTGCTGCGGCAAGCGCAAGGTCTGCTAGTGTAAAGATAGCTCCTCCCTGAGTCCGTGCGCCTGCATTAAGATGCTCCGGCTTTATTTCTAATTTGGCTTTACTATACCCTTCACGTACTTCCAGCAGCACTACACCTGCGTTTTCGGCGAAAAGATCATTTTTGAAGAATTCTTGTGGAGTCATGGTCTTTATAATTTTGATATTTCCTTGCAAATGTACCAAATTTGTCCCTCATTTGGATTATTTAGGTCGGTCTATTCTTGTTGAATGCATTATTTTTGCAATCAGATAATTAATCACTTAACAAAATAATCCGTGTATTATGAAAACAATTCTTAGCGCATTAGGACTTTCCCTTCTGATCTTTACGAGTTGCGGTGGACAAAAAAAGGTTGAAGTAGACTTTATTCAGGACAACATCGACAACGCTGTGGCACAGAACACAATCCAGACGGACATTATCGAGAAGTCCGGTAAAATCTTGAATCCGAGAACAATCAATGAAGATGGGAGTATCTCTTATATACCTATTGAAGACTGGTGCTCCGGTTTCTTTCCCGGCAGTATGTGGCTGACTTATAACTTGACCGGAGATCAAAAATGGTTACCGTTGGCTGAAAAGTATACAGAGGCCCTTGATTCTGTGAAGCATCTGAAATGGCACCATGATGTAGGCTTCATGATTGGCTGCAGCTATCTGAACGGATACCGTATGGCAGACAAGAAAGAATATAAAGATGTAATCATTGAAACGGCAAAATCTCTTTCTACCCGTTTCCGCCCGAATGTAGGTGTTATCCAGTCATGGGATGCCGATAAAGGCTGGCAGGGAACACGCGGATGGAAATGTCCGGTGATTATTGATAATATGATGAATCTCGAATTCCTATTTGAAGCAACAGCTCTTTCCGGAGATTCTACTTTCTACAATATTGCAGTGAAACATGCTGATACAACAATGGCTCATCACTTCCGTCCGGACAACAGCTGCTACCATGTGGTAGATTACGATCCGGAGACAGGAGAAGTGCGTAAGAGACAAACTGCACAAGGATATGCGGACGAATCGGCTTGGGCTCGCGGACAGGCCTGGGCCTTGTACGGATATACTACCTGCTATCGCTACACCAAAGATAAGAAATATCTCGACCAGGCACAAAAAGTCTATAACTTCATCTTTAATAATAAGAACCTGCCGGAAGACCTCGTACCATACTGGGATTATGATGCTCCGAATATTCCGAACGAACCGCGTGATGCTTCTGCAGCAGCTTGTACGGCTTCCGCCCTTTACGAACTGGATGGCTATCTGCCGGGCAACCACTACAAGGAAACGGCTGATAAGATAATGGAAAGTTTGGGCTCACCTGCTTATCGCGCAGAAGTTGGAACAAATGGAAACTTTATCCTGATGCATTCGGTTGGCAGTATCCCTCACGGTCAGGAAATTGATGTTCCTTTGAACTATGCTGACTATTACTTCTTGGAAGGACTGATGCGCAAAAGAGACTTGGAAAAGAAATAATAAGGTTATCGTTTATTATTTATCATCTTATAACTTAAATATATATGAAACCTATAAATCTTTTGGTGGGAGGCCTGACACTGTTTACGGCACAGGGTTGCAAGGCTCCGAAGCAAGTAGTCGAACAATCGGAACATCCCAATATTATTTATGTATTTCCGGACCAGTACCGTAACCAGGCGATGGGCTTCTGGAGGCAGGACGGATTCCGGGATAAAGTAAACTTTGAAGGAGACCCCGTGCATACTCCTAATCTGGATGCCTTTGCACGGGAGTCTATGGTTCTGACCTCCGCGCAAAGCAACTGTCCGTTGAGCAGCCCTCATCGTGGAATGTTACTGACCGGTATGTATCCGAACCGTAGCGGTGTACCTTTGAATTGCAATTCTACACGTCCGATCAGTTCCTTGCGCGAGGATGCGGAATGTATCGGCGATGTGTTCAGCAAAGCAGGTTATGACTGTGCTTATTTTGGTAAACTTCATGCTGACTTCCCGACTCCGAACGATCCCGAACATCCGGGACAATATGTAGAATCCAAACGTCCTGTGTGGGATGCCTATACACCGAAAGAGCGTCGTCATGGTTTCAACTACTGGTATTCTTATGGCACGTTTGATGAACATAAGAATCCGCATTACTGGGATACGGACGGTAAAAGGCACGATCCGAAAGAATGGTCACCTCTGCATGAATCCGGAAAAGTTGTATCTTATTTGAAAAACGAAGGTAACGTGCGTGATACAAAGAAGCCTTTCTTTATCATGGTAGGGATGAATCCTCCTCATAGTCCGTATCGTTCATTGGATGATTGCGAAGAGCAGGACTTTGATCTTTATAAAAACCAACCTTTAGACAGTCTGTTGATTCGTCCGAATGTCGATTTGAAGATGAAGAAAGCGGAATCAGCACGTTATTATTTCGCTTCCGTGACCGGAGTAGACCGTGCTTTCGGACAGATTTTGGAAACACTGAAAGAGATGGGGCTGGATAAGAATACAGTCGTTATTTTTGCTTCCGATCATGGTGAAACGATGTGTAGCCAACGTACGGATGATCCGAAGAATTCGCCTTATTCTGAATCCATGAATATTCCCGTTCCTGGTTCGTTTCCCGGATAAAATTCAGCCGCGGGTAGATGACTTGCTGCTTTCCGCTCCTGATATTATGCCTACTGTGCTCGGCCTGTGCGGATTGGGTGATTCTATTCCGGCGGAAGTGCAGGGACGTAATTTCGCTCCTCTTTTCTTCGATGAAAAGGCTGAAATTGTTCGAAAAACTTACTTTCCTTCATCACGAGGTATTAAGACTGCGGACTATACATTGGCTCTGTACATCGACCGTAAGACAAAACAGTTAAAGAAAAGTCTTTTATTCAATGACGCGAAAGACCCGTATCAGTTGAACAATCTACCTTTGGAAGAAAACAAGGAAATAGTGGCACAACTTTATCGTGAAATGGGTGCTATGTTGAAAGAAATCAACGATCCTTGGTATACGGAGAAGATTTTATCGGACAAAATACCTTATTAAGCAGTAGTTGGTTACTGTTTGACCATTTAATAATGACACAATGAAGAAAGATATTTGTTTTATACTACTGTTTCTGTTTGTAACAGCTTCTTCGGCTTTCGCACAACTCATAGGATTTGAGAGTAGTGAGGTACCCGAAGCATTTAAGACTTCCGGAAAGGGAGAGGCGAAAATTTCTTCTCTTTTCTATAAAGAGGGTAAAAGTAGCTTGGAGTGGGATTTCCAATCCGGTTCAACTTTGAATGTACAGATACCTCCTTTATCATTAAAAGGAAAAACGGAGAGACAGTATGGCATTACCTTGTGGATTTATAATGAGAAACCGCAGCAGGATTCTATTCGTTTTGAGTTTCTGAATAAGGCAGGAGAAGTCTCTTATTGGTTCTCTTATCGTTTACAGGCAGCAGGTTGGCGGGCTTGCTGGATCTCTTTCGAATATATGCAAGGCGATAAGAAGGACAAAGATATTGTAGCTTACAGGTTAGTTGCCCCCCAACGCAAAGGACGTATTTTTCTTGACCGTCTGATATTCCCGGAAAAGAAGATGAATCTTCGTACCACTCCGGATCAGCAGTTGCCGACTAATAATGGCTTGGCTAACCGTGACCTCTGGCATTGGTGCCTGGTATGGAAGTGGGAGCAACTGTCGTATGATACTCCATTGGCATCCAAGTTGACTGCTCGACAGGCGAAAGACCTGAAAACAATCGAGCAACGTCTGACAGATTTTCTGGAAGTGAAAAAAGTCCCTAAAAAGCAAGTTGATGCCGCTTACGAGACATTTAAAAGAGCGGATATCCGCCCGTCGGCAGCAGGTACGGGATTTACGGGAACACCTATTGTAGCTCCGGACGAACAGAATAAGAAGATAGGAGAAATGTCATGGAACGATATTGAAACGATGCTTTCCGGCTTTGCCTATGATGCTTATTATAACCAGAACGAAACATCAAAGAAAAACTACTTTACCGTATTCGACTATGCTATCGACCAGGGATTTGCCTATGGTAGCGGTATGGGAACCAATCATCATTATGGTTATCAGATACGTAAGATATATACGACGGCATGGTTGATGCGAGATGAGATCTATAAACATCCCCACAGGGATGCTTATTTGTCGACATTACGTTTCTGGTCTGCTTTGCAGGAGACTCGTCAACCGTGTCCTTTGGAACGGGATGAAATGCTGGATACTTGGCATACGCTTTTAATGGCGAGATTTATCTCTGCTATGATGTTCACGGATGCAAGAGAGCAGGCGCAGGCTTTGGAGGGCCTCTCCCGTTGGGTTTCTTCTTCTTTACACTATTCACCGGGAACAATTGGTGGTATTAAGATAGATGGCACAACTTTTCACCATGGTGGTTTCTATCCGGCATATACGACCGGAGTGCTGGCCGTAATAGGGCAATTCATTGCTTTTACTAACAATACGGATTTTGAACTGACGGAAGAAGCCCGCCAGCATATAAAATCCGCATTTATTGCCATGCGCAATTATTGTAATCTTTATGAATGGGGAATTGGTATCAGCGGACGTCATCCTTTCGGTGGAAAAATGGGGAATGATGATGTGGAAGCATTTGCCAATATAGCTTTAGCCGGTGATTTGTCCGGTCGGGGGAAATACGTTCGATCATGGTCTGGCAGCAGATTATCTACGGTTAGTACGTGATAGGGATACTCCGAATGCGCGTTTCTTTAAGAAAGAAGGCATCAAGCCAGCACAAGCTCCACAAGGATTTTTTGTTTATAATTACGGTTCGGCAGGTATTTTCCGCCGTGCAGATTGGATGGTGACATTGAAAGGATATACTACTGATGTTTGGGGGGCTGAAATCTATACAAAAGATAATCGTTACGGGCGTTATCAGAGTTATGGTTCGGTGCAGATCATGGGAAAAGGAAACCCCGTTTCCCGTACCGGAAGCGGCTTTGTACAGGAGGGTTGGGATTGGAACCGCCTGCCGGGTACGACTACTATTCATTTGCCCTTCGAGTTGCTGGATAGTCCGTTAAAGGGTACTACCATGGCTCATTCCAAGGAAAACTTCTCCGGTAGCAGTTCCTTGGAAGGCAAGAATGGCATGTTTGCTATGAAGTTAATGGAGCGTAATTTGGAAAACTTCACTCCTGATTTTGTTGCCCGTAAATCTGTATTCTGCTTCGACAACCGGATGATTTGTCTGGGGACCGGCATAACGAATAGTAATGCCGATTATCCTACGGAAACGACTCTTTTCCAGACGAAATACAACGGCGGAGAACAGAAAGTGGGTAATGACGGCTATTGGTTACATGACGGTTATGACAATTACTATCATGTAGTAGACGGAACAGTTCGTTCGCAGATCGCGGAACAAGAATCACGTCATGAGAAAACCCGTGCGGTCACTAAAGGAAAATTCTCCTCTGCATGGATAGAGCATGGTAAAGCTCCGAAGAACGGAACTTATGAATATATGGTATTGATACAGCCTTCTGCAGCGGACTTGGACGACCTTCAGAAAACTCCTGCGTATGAAGTCCTGCAACGTGATCAAACGGCTCATGTCGTTTATGATAAGAAAACAGGTATTACGGCGTATGCGGTTTTTGAGGCTTATCAGCCGGTAACTGATAAGGTGATTGCTTCTATTCCTGCTGAAACAATGGTGATGTATGCGAAAGAAACCGGTAAAGGAGTTCGTTTGAGTGTTTGTGACCCAAACTTGAATATAAAAGAAAAGGCGTATACGACGAAAGAACCTAGCCGTCCTATTTATAAGAAAATACTACTCAAAGGTCGTTGGACGCTAAAGAATTCAATGGAAAATGTCCGGTTGGAGCGACAAGGAAATGATACACAATTGACGGTAACCTGCCAGCACGGACAACCTGTTGAGGTATTAATGGAAAACAAGTGATTAGATAATAAGATTTGTAGTTTAAGAGGGGTATTAGTTACTATGTTTCTATGAAACAAGAGAAGACCGGTTCGTGATGAGCCGGTCTTTTTTATCTGTAGAAGGGATTTATCTCCCTGATGTTTAATATTTATTTATTCAATCTCCACTCAAAACCGTCTTTTGTATCTTTGATTTCGAATCCGAGGGCTGTTAATGTGTTACGGATTTCGTCGGAAGTAGCCCAGTCTTTGTTGGCTTTTGCTTTCATACGCTGTTCCAGCAACATATCCACCACTTTACCATAGGCATTTTCACGACTGTCGGAAGAACCTTTTTCTTCTTTCAATCCCATAATGTCAAAGCAGAACAAGTGGAATGTTTCTTTCAGCTCTTTCAAGTCTTCAGCGGAGATCGTTGCATTACCGGCAATGACGTTATTAATAATGCGGGCACCTTCGAAAAGCTGTGCGATGACAATCGGTGTATTCAAGTCGTCATTCATTGCTTCGTAGCACTTAGCGCGCAGTTCTTTCACGTTGATTCCCTCTGAAGTTGCGGATGCAGGGGTAACCTTTCCCAATCCATCGATAGCTTCTATCAGACGTTGCAATCCCTTTTCGGAAGCAATCAGTGCTTCATTGCTGAAATCGACCGTACTGCGGTAGTGGGCTTGCAGGATGAAGAAGCGGATTGTCATTGGAGTATAGGCTTGGGCCAGCAACTTATGAGTGCCATTGAAGAATTCATCCAATGTGATGAAGTTGCCGAGCGATTTACCCATCTTGGTTCCGTTAATGGTAATCATGTTGTTGTGCATCCAGTAGTGAACCATATCGTCGCCTTGTGAGGCTACTGATTGTGCTATTTCACACTCATGATGCGGGAAAATCAAGTCCATTCCTCCTCCGTGAATATCGAAGTGTTCACCCAGGTATTTGCGTCCCATAGCGGTACATTCGGCGTGCCATCCGGGGAAACCGTCGCTCCATGGAGACGGCCAGCGCATGATATGTTCAGGTTGTGCCTTTTTCCAAAGGGCGAAGTCGGCGGGATTGCGTTTTTCGCTTTGTCCGTCGAGGTCGCGGGTGGTGTTCAGTACATCATCCAGATTGCGTCCGGAAAGTTTTCCGTAGTGATGATCCTTGTTATATTTGGCTACATCGAAATAAACGGAGCCTTCGCTTTCATAGGCGTATCCGGCATCCAAAATCTTCTGTACCAGTTGGATTTGTTCAATGATATGTCCTGAAGCATGTGGTTCGATGCTCGGAGAAAGTACATTCAGGGCTTCCATTGCTTTATGATAGCGGTTCAGATAGTACTGAACGACTTCCATTGGTTCCAGTTCTTCCAGACGGGCTTTCTTGGCAATTTTATCTTCTCCTTCGTCGGCATCATGTTCCAAATGACCTACGTCAGTGATATTGCGTACATAACGTACTTTATATCCTAGATGGGTGAGATAGCGGAATAGTACGTCGAAAGTAATGGCCGGGCGTGCATGTCCCAGATGCGCATCACCGTAAACAGTCGGTCCGCACACATACATACCTACATGAGGTGCGTGGAGCGGTACGAATAACTCTTTTTTTCTATCTAACGTGTTGTAAATGGTCAGTTGATGTTCCATAACGTTTGCTATTTATTCGATTTAAAACCACAAAATTAGAATAAATCTTTGATATATTACGATAATTCAAGTTGAAATATGTAACTCATAGCCATTGTTCTGTGTTGTGATTGAAATCTCTTTGTCTTTGGACAATACTTCACGCAGCTTTCTTATATAGTTGTAAAGAGTGTGTTCGCTTATTGGTACAGCTTTTCTTGCTGTACGTATCATGATCCTAGAACGGATTTTTTTAATATTGTTCTCATGATAGTTGGAAATGAAACCATTTGCTTATTTATATGAACCATATTGATAAACGTAAAGTAGGATGACCTTTGGTTATATGTTGCTGGCCCTGTTCTGATAACTTAAGTAGTCGATATTCGCAGATCCTCTTGCTGACATCACTGCGTTATGTAATAAACATCCGCTTCTTTCCACAAGAGTGATGAGGCCTGTGTACTGGAGTGGAAAGATCTCATCACTTTAGTAGAAAGAACTGTTCACTTTAGTGCAACGAGCTATATAATGGTAAGATTGATATACGATAGCTACTCTGCATACTGCTGAAACAGAGTATAAGACATACAGTCAAAGGTTATGAAGGTACGGTTGAAAAAGGAATTGTGAGCATATGATGCTACGTAAATTTATAGTAAAAGTGTTCCAGTGCTTCCGCCACTCCGTCTTCTTCATTGCTCAGAGTGATATAGTCCGCCGCTTTCTTCACCGGTTCCTGTGCGTTGCCCATGGCAATGCCTAGTCCTGCAAACTTTATCATGGACAAGTCATTGTAGCCGTCGCCTATTGCTATCATTTCTTTGCGTTCTACTCCTATTTCTTTTAATAATACGGCAAGAGACAGGGCTTTGTCGATTCCTTGCGGGACTAGTTCGAGAAAGTAAGGTTCTGAACGAAATACGTTGATACGTCCTTGCAACCGAAGACAAAGTTCGGCTTCTAAGGGGATGAGCTTGTCGGCATCTCCCACAATCAAGCATTTAGCTACCGGAAGCGTGATGTCTGTCAGGAAGTCGTTTGTTTCCCGGACTGCCATTTTATTCAGGAAAGCCTCTTTTTGAACATACGGGTCCTGAGAGTTTTCGGTTACGATTTCTGCTCCGTCGTAAGTCAGTATGCTTAACTGGTGGCTGCGGGCGCACTCATAGAGTACGGGGACGACATCGTTCGGCAATACATTCTCATAGAGCATTTCCTGTGTTTCCCAATTGATGATTTCCCCTCCGTTGTAGGATAAGATAAATCCGCCGAACTCATTCATGCGCAATTCATTTGCCAACGGCACAATGCCATAAGTCGGACGACCGGAAGCAAGAACCAGACGGACGCCCTGTTCTTGTACACGTATCAATATTTCCCGGTTGCGGGGAGTAATTACTTTTTTAGAGTTGGTGAGTGTGCCGTCAAGGTCGAGCACGATAAGCTTGTATTTCATGCAGTGTCATTTTGCGTGCAAAGATAAAGTAAAAAAGTATTCTTGCAAGACAGGCTATAATAAAGATGCAGTTTTTATTTTAGCAAATCCACCCACTGTTCATTGCTCAATGCAGGCAATGTTTCGCTGTCGGTAACAAATGTTTCTGCTAACTTTCGTTTTTCATCTTGCAGATAGAGAATCTTTTCTTCAATACTGTTTTGGGTAATGAAGCGATAGGCGATAACCTGCTTGTCCTGTCCGATGCGGTGGGCACGGGCAATAGCCTGCGATTCGGCGGCGGGGTTCCACCACGGATCGATAATAAACACATAGTCGGCTTGCGTCAGATTAAGTCCTACGCCTCCGGCTTTCAGAGAGATAAGGAAGGCTTGTACGTCTTTCTGCTCGGTGAAATGGGCAATTTCGGACGGACGGTTGTTGGTTGCTCCTGTCAGTAGTGCATATTTCCAGCCCCGTTCGCGAAACGCTTCGGCGAGGACTTCCAGATGTTTGACGAAGGATGAGAAAATCAGTACTTTATGTCCTTCACTCCGTAGTGTGTCGAATATTTCTATTATTTGTATCGCTTTGCCGGATGCACCGTTAAAGTCCGGATAGATGAGTTGCGGATGACAGGCAAGTTGGCGTAGCCGCAGGATACCGTTCAAGATACTGAAAGAATGAAGTTTATCCATATTTTGAGGATGTTGGAGCAGGATATTCCGCAAACTATTTTTTTCTTGTTCGTAAAGAGTATTTTGTTCTTCGGGCATGTCACAATAGATCGTTTCTTCGGTAAGCGGGGGAAGTTCCGGAGCCACTTCACTTTTGCTTCTGCGAAGAATAAATGGGGATATCAGTTGTTGTAACTGTGCTCTACGGTATTGCCTTGGCGGATCGGAATCATGAATTGTTTTTGAAAAGCACTCTCAGTTCCCAGTAAGTCCGGTTGGATGAAACGGAATTGTGCCCACAGGTCTTTCAGTGAATTTTCGATAGGTGTGCCCGTAAGTACAAGCCGATACTTGCTTTTCAGTTGGAGTGCAGAACGGAAGGTGAGCGATTCGCTGTTCTTGATATTCTGGCTTTCATCGAGTACGATATATTCGAATTTGTAAGAAGAAAGCAGGTCGATGTTGTTGCGCATCATGCCATACGTTGTGAATATCAACTGGAAACGTCCGAAGAACTTCCCAGGATGATTGGGGGGCACGACGATGCTGCTGTTATATTCAATCATTGAAAGCGTTGTAAAGCGTTTCGCTTCCCGTCGCCAGTTGTGCAACAGCGACGTAGGAACGACGATGAGAGTGGCTGCTTTCCTTGAGGCGGGCGATTTATATATATGTTGTAACAACGTAAGTGTCTGGAGAGTTTTCCCCAGTCCCATATCGTCAGCCAGACATCCGCCGAATCCTAGTTTATGCAGATGCATCATCCATGAGAATCCTTTCTGCTGGTAAGGACGTAATGTTGCTTTTAGTGCTTTAGGGACGGAAACATTCTTAATCTGATTTTTGCCAGAGAACTTTTTAAGTCCTGTTCCTCCCAAGGCAGCTTGCGCGGCGCCTATAAATGTATGCTTCAATCGTATTCCCTGCTCTGTCTGAACTCCCATTTCCAACAAGTTCGCATACTTACTGAACCATTCCTCGGGTAAAAGGATCATGCGCCCGTCCGGCAGCAGATATTCTCTCTTTTCTTCGAGGATATGCTTGCGGAAGCGTGAGAAAGGAATGCGCAGGTTGCCGACAACAACGGTGATATGTAACTCAAACCAGTCTACTACTTCATCGTCACAACTCTGCTCGATATGTATCTCGTCCAGGCAGTAAGGAGTGTTTCCCATATGGCCGGTCAGTTGAAAGTCCGATTGTAACATCTCCCGATGCTTATTGATCCATTCAACAAGTGTTTTCTCAGAAGAACTGGCTGATAACCTGAAATGGATATCACCGATACGTTGCAGACCGGAGCTTTCTAAAAGCTGAATCGCTTTTTTTTCGGCGACAATATCCCGCCGGAAGAAGGATACCTCACCGGAGTCTTTCCGATAAATGATTTTCTTCATTGCTGCTCCGTTGTCTGATGTAAATAGCTGGTCTCTATAACGAAAACCAAGCTGCAACAACTGTTCGCTATGGGTGATGTCTTCAAGTGACAGTAATGCTTCGCAGGCACATCTTTCTTCAGGGATATCCCACCCTTCGGTTATGATTTCGTGATAGCGTGCAATCGGAATGACAATATTGTCGATATACTTTTCGAGTTGAGCGGCGCTTGCACTAATTGCCTTTTTCTTGGTAAAGGGTAAGAGCCGGACACTATCTATGTGTGGAAAGAAGTATAAATTCATCCCTAGCAATAGAGTAGCCGGTGAGGCAGTTAATGCGATAACGGGTTTTTGGTCGTCCAATGAAAATGGTTGCTTCTCATAATAACATTGCAGTTGATAGCGGAAAGTACTGCTGTCGACATGAAATGTAAAGCGGACTTCGGCGTCATGTGGATGTACGTGATAAGCATGGTGGGCGTACAACACTTTGCTTCCGGGCTGTTTCTGATAAAAAGATAACCCGTTTTCCCGTATGAGAGTAAGCATCTCGAGTAGTTTGCCTTCAATAAATGGCCGAATGTTATTCTTTACTTTCTCAGGATCTTGAGATAACTTATGCAGGAAGCGTGATACTATCTTTTCTCGGGAATAGGCTCCCATTAAATATTTCTCTGTATAGTGAGAAGCGATGTCGATGGCTTGTCTTTCTGCTTCATTCATTTGTTCAATAGCTTCGGGAGAAGCGTGAAAAGCCTGTTCAATCAACTGCAACGTGCCATCTTCCAGTCGCTCTGCTATGTAAGGGATCAGTAGTATACCAAACACAGGATGCTCTGTATAAACGATGATGACTTGTCCGTTAGTTGTTTTCTCTCTCATTCTCTTTGGGCTTTAACTGACAAAGATACGGGAAAATCCTTAATTTTGCAGCATGATAGAAGAAAACAAACGAGTATTGTTAGGAATGAGCGGCGGTACGGACAGTTCCGTAGCTGCCATGCGATTGCTGGAAGCCGGATATGAGGTGATCGGGGTGACTTTTCGTTTTTATGAATTAAATGGCTCGACCGAATATCTGGAAGATGCCCGTAGTTTGGCGGAGCATTTGGGAATCCGTCATATAACGTACGATGCCCGTGAAGTATTCAATAAGCAGATCATTGAGTATTTCGTGCAGGAATATATGGCGGGGCGTACGCCGGTTCCCTGTACCTTATGCAATAATTATTTGAAATGGCCGTTGTTAGCGGAACTTGCCGATGAAATGGGCATATTCTATATTGCCACAGGGCATTACGTTCGGAAAGTTAAGTTGGAAGATACCTATTATATCACATCTGCGACTGATTCGGACAAGGATCAGACGTTCTTTTTATGGGGATTGAAACAAGATATTCTCCGTAGAATGTTATTGCCAATGGGAGATATCACGAAAGTGGAAGCCCGTGCATTGGCTGCTGAACGTGGCTTCCGGAAAGTTGCTACTAAAAAGGACAGCTTAGGGGTTTGTTTCTGTCCAATGGATTATCGGAGTTTTTTAAAAAACTGGTTGGATAAACATGATCAGCTTTTTACCGCACATGGTCAGAAATGGTCAGAAATAGTCAGACGAGGGCGGTTTGTCGATGAAACGGGGCATTTTATTGCTTGGCATGAAGGATATCCTTTTTATACCATCGGACAGAGACGCGGGCTAGGGATACATCTGAATCGCCCTGTTTTTGTGAAAGATATATTTCCGGAAAAGAATGAGATAGTACTTGCCCCTCTTCAATCTCTAGAGAAAACAGAAATGTGGCTGGATAATTGGAACTTGATAAACGAAAACCGTGTACTCGGTTGTTCTGATATAATCGTGAAGATACGGTACCGCAAACAGGAGAATCACGGTACGGTAACTGTTACTCCGGAACACTTATTGCATATACAGCTTCATGAACCGTTGACTGCTATTGCTCCGGGACAAGCTGCCGCATTCTATAAAGATGATTTGCTGCTGGGGGGAGGGATTATAGTAAAAGCCCGATAACTATCCGACAGCCGGAATAACTTGTGCGAACCCAAGTCTCATCCATGCTGAGACCCGGATTCCGTCTACACGACACCCGGGTCTCAGGCAAGTAATCTTTGCAAAAAAGAAAACCTGTAATAACTATATGATAAGTATCTCTATATTTGAGGGCTGGAATTCAACGCCAGCATTGTCTCTATGTATTCACGTGTATTGCTGAGTCTGGGGACTTTGTGCTGTCCTCCCAACTTCCCTCTCTGTGCCAGCCAGTCATGGAATAGTCCCGGTCGGGCAACGATTACTTCCAAGGGTTGCAATGCAATATCTTTCCAACGTTTTGCCTCATAGTCGGAGTTTACTTCCTTTAATGTTGCATCCAGTATTGCTGCGAACTTCTCAACGGAATCCGGCATTTTAGCGAACTCTATTAACCATTGGTGGCGGCATTTGGCATGTTCGTCCATAAACACCGGTGCGGCAGAATATTCACTCACTTGCGCCCCTGTTTCCGAACAAGCCTTTGCCAGTCCTTTTTCTGCATTATCTACGATTAGTTCCTCGCCAAAAGCATTGATGAAATGTTTGGTTCGTCCGGTAATGACAAATTTATAAGGGTTCTTGCCGGTAAATTTCACTGTATCCCCAATCATATACCTCCACAAACCGCAAGAGGTCGAAATGACCATTGCGTAATTCTTGTTAAGCTCCACTTCTTCAAGGCAATAGGCACGTGGATTCTCTTTGTCAACTTCTTCCAACGGAACAAATTCGTAGAAGATTCCGTAGTCGATCATCAGCAACATGGCAGGATCTGAAAGATCGTTCTGTGTGCCGAAATAACCCTCGGAAGCATTGTAGGTCTCTACATAATGCATCTTCGGTGAATGAATCACCTGCTTGTATTGCTCACGGTAAGGAGTAAATGCAACTCCTCCGTGGAAGAAAACTTCCAGATTCGGCCATACTTCTTCCAACGTCTGTTTGCCTGTTTTTTCAAGGATCCGTTTGATAAGCACCAACATCCACGACGGTACGCCGGATAAACTTGTGACGTTGACCGGAATAGTACTGTTGGCTATCGCCTCTATCTTGGTTTCCCATTCGCTCATTAGTGCGATTTTCTTGCTGGGCACACGGACAAAATTGATAAGCGGATTGACATTTTGAATCAAAATAGCAGATAAATCTCCTACCAGGCTATGATTAGAATTGAGATTCGGACTATGGCTTCCCCCTAGGATCAATCCTTTTCCTGAAAAGAAATGGCTATCCGGATTGATGCGGAAATAAAGAGCTGCAGCGTCTTTTCCTCCTCTGTAATGAATGTCTTCCAGTGCCTCTTGGCTGACAGGAAGGAATTTACTTTTATCATTTGTCGTTCCGGAGGATTTGGCAAACCAGCGTATCTCCGATGGCCAAAGCAGATTCTGTTCCCCGGCCCGCAAACGTTCTACATAAGGTTTGATTTCTTCGTATGTCTGGATAGGAACACGTTTTCGGAAATCTTCATAGTTACGGATAGAGGAATAATCGTACTTTCTCCCCCATTCTGTCTGAGCGGCCTGGTGTACTAAGCGGCTTAGCACACGATGCTGTATCTCACTAGCCTGACTAGCATATAGGTCTATCTGTTTTAAACGGGAATCGAAAGTCTTACTAATAATTTTTGTAATATTCATTTCTGCTTTAACATAATAATGTTTAGTCGTGCAAAAGTAACTTATTTATCTTTTTTTTCTATCTTTACGACGGAAATAATCGTTAAAAATTGACGACTTTCATATAATCCCGAGTTTTAGACTAAAAAATGCGACAATGAGAATTGGAATCTTAACATCCGGGGGGGACTGCCCCGGTATAAATGCCACGATTCGTGGCGTGTGCAAAACTGCCATTAACTATTACGGGATGGAAGTAGTAGGTATTCACAGCGGTTTTCAGGGCTTGCTCACAAAAGATGTAGAATCCTTTACAGATAAATCTTTATCGGGTTTGCTGAATCTTGGTGGAACGATGTTGGGGACTTCCCGCGAGAAGCCTTTTAAAAAAGGAGGTGTTATTTCGGATGTCGATAAACCTGCACTGATCCTTCAGAATATTCGGGAAATGGGATTGGATTGTGTTGTCTGTATCGGCGGAAACGGAACGCAAAAGACGGCTGCCAAATTTGCTGCCATGGGTGTTAATATCGTTTCGGTTCCTAAAACCATTGATAATGATATTTGGGGCACGGACATCTCTTTTGGTTTCGACTCGGCGGTAAGTATTGCTACCGATGCTATCGACCGTTTGCATTCTACTGCAAGTTCTCATAAAAGGGTGATGGTGATTGAAGTGATGGGGCATAAAGCGGGTTGGATTGCTTTGTATTCCGGTATGGCAGGAGGGGGAGATGTGATTCTTGTTCCTGAAATCGCTTATAGCATTAAAAACATAGGAAACACTATTCTGGAAAGATTGAAAAAAGGGAAACCATACTCTATTGTAGTAGTAGCTGAAGGCATTCGGACGGACGGCCGTAAACGTGCTGCGGAATACATTGCACAGGAAATAGAGTATGAGACGGGTATTGAAACCCGTGAAACCGTATTAGGGTATATTCAACGTGGTGGTTCGCCTACTCCTTATGACCGTAATCTCTCTACCCGAATGGGCGGACACGCGACGGAACTGATTGCCAACGGGGAATTCGGGCGTATGGTTGCACTAAAAGGAGATACTATCGCTTCTATCCCTTTGGAAGAAGTGGCTGGGAAACTAAAGTTGGTTAGTGAAGATCACGATCTGGTGATTCAGGGACGTCGCATGGGGATTTGCTTTGGATAGATTTCACGATCGGTTCTGCCGTAATCTCATTGTCGAACTCATTTTCTTCCAATATATTGTCATTCAGTAATTCGATATCAGAGTCTGCATCCATTTCGGGTTCAGGTTCGGCTGCCATTGCTGATTGCTGCATTTTGGTTTCGTTGACGGTTGCCATGAAAGTCGGGTCCTTTACTTTCTTTATAGCCATCTGGGCGGCATTCTGTTGGGATTCTTTCTTGGAATATCCGGTTCCGGTTCCGGCAGGAAGTCCTTCAATGCGTACTTCTGTCTGGAAAACAGGATTGCTGTCCTGATCAAGGAATTGCTCAATCAGTTCAAAAGAAACCTCCAGTTTGCTCTTTTGGCTCCATTCGATCAGTTTTGATTTGAAGTTAACTTCTTTACGGGAGATTTTATCCAGATCGATATAACGGTTAATGATTCGCTGCTCCATAAACTGTTTGCAGCGTTCATATCCCTGATCCAGATAAATAGCTCCGATAAACGCCTCGAAAGCATTCCCATACATATAGCTGTTGTGGGAAGAAGAACGGGTTGAATATTTAATAAGTTTGTCCAGACCGATCTCCACGGCTAACTTGTTCAAAGTCTCCCGTTGTACGATCTTAGAACGTGTGTTGGTCAGGAAACCTTCCCGTTTCCCTTCAAAACGTTTATAGACAATATCTCCTACGATAGCGTCGAGAATGGCATCACCTAAAAATTCCAGACGCTCATTGTTTAGCGGACGCCCCTTGTCGGAGCGGACAGAAGTCGATTTGTGCAGGAGAGCCTGCTCATAAAGCTGGATATTGCGCGGGTAGAACCCGAGTATCCGGTAAAAACAAAGATAAGACTCTCTATCCCTGTGGAACAAGAGCCTTATCTTATCTATTTGGTTTCGTAACACGATTTTACTCAGCGTATTTTTTGAAGATAACGCACGCATTGTGACCACCAAATCCAAATGTATTGGACAAGGCAACATTAACTTCGCGTTTCTGTGCTTTATTGAACGTGAAATTAAGGTTGTAGTCGATGTTCTCGTCGTCGTCACCTTCTTCGTGGTTGATAGTCGGAGGAACAATGCCGTTCTTGATGGCAAGGATGCTTGCAATAGATTCTACCGCACCGGCAGCTCCCAGCAAGTGACCTGTCATTGATTTGGTTGAACTGATGTTCAACTCGAACGCATGATCACCGAATACTTCCTTGATTGCTTTTGCTTCTGAAATATCACCAACCGGAGTAGATGTACCGTGTACATTGATATAATCTACTTCTTTCGGATCCATTTCTGCATCTTCCAGTGCATTCATCATCACCAGTTTGGCTCCAAGACCTTCCGGATGGGAAGCTGTCAGGTGATGAGCATCTGCAGACATACCTACACCGGCAACTTCTGCATAGATTTTCGCACCACGGGCCTTAGCGTGTTCCAGTTCTTCCAGGATCAGGCAACCGCCACCTTCGCCCATGATGAAGCCGTCACGGCTTGCGCTGAACGGACGTGAAGCCTTTTCGGGCTTCGTCGTTGCGTGTTGACAGAGCATGCATAGCGTTGAAACCGCCTACACCTGCGGGAAGATAGCTGCTTCCGAACCACCGGATACAATTACATTTGCTTTGCCCAGACGAATCAGGTTAAATGCATCTGCAATAGCGTTGGTTGAAGTAGCACATGCTGAACAAGTCGCGTAGTTAGGACCATGGAAGCCATACATGATAGAAATCTGTCCGGCTGCAATATCCGAAATCATCTTTGGAATGAAGAACGGATTAAACTTCGGACCCATTTCCTGACGAGTGTAGTAGTTGCCTACCTCCTCTTCAAATGTATGTATACCACCAATACCGGCGCCGAAAATAACACCGATTTTGTTCAAGTCTTCTTTCTCGACGTCAAGACCGGAGTCCGCTACCGCTTCTTTGGCAACTGCAATGGCGTACTGAGTGTACAGATCCATTTTCCTTGCCTCTTTACGGTCGATATATTTCGTTACATCGAAGTCTTTCACTTCGCATGCGAATTGGGTCTTGAATAACGACGCATCAAAATGAGTAATAGGCCCTGCTCCACTAACCCCGTTCACAATGTTCTCCCAAAATTCGGGAACGCTGTTGCCAACGGGAGTAATGGCGCCAAGGCCTGTTACTACCACTCTTTTTAATTCCATATTGATGAAATCGAATTACTTAGCGTGTTCTTCGATATAAGATACAGCATCACCTACAGTACCAATCTTTTCTGCTTGGTCATCAGGAATAGAGATACCGAATTCTTTTTCGAATTCCATGATAAGTTCTACAGTGTCAAGAGAATCTGCTCCCAGGTCGTTAGTGAAGCTTGCTTCGTTAGTAACTTCTGATTCCTCTACGCCTAATTTATCAACGATAATCGCTTTTACTCTTGATGCAATTTCAGACATAACTTTAAGTTTTTAATTAATAATTAGTTTTATTTCTTTAAATTTGCGGTGCAAAGGAATGAATATTTATCGTTTTGCGCAAATATTTGACTAAATAAATGCAATGTTTTGCACATTTTTCACTGTTTTGTGCATCGAATTTGAGAGTTATGAAGAAAAACATCGCAATTTTCGCTTCCGGTTCCGGTTCAAATGCCGAGAATATTATCCGGTATTAATCAGTAGTTATATCTTTTATGGTTGGTGGGACTGGCGTTTTCTAATTTTAATAGCATTTACTACTTTGTGTAGTTATGCTAGCGGAATCCTGATAGAGCGGCAAGAACGTCGTTTGATTCAACGATGGATATGTGCGGCTAATATTACATTGAATTTGTTGGTGTTATGCATATTTAAGTACTTTAATTTCTTTTCTGAGAACTTTGTGTCCTTATTTGAGACTTTCGGGATTAAGTTGGATTGGGTAACATTAGATATTCTGCTTCCTGTTGGAATCAGCTTTTACACTTTTCAGGCTCTCAGCTATACTATTGATATATATCAGCATAAAATGAAACCGACACATGATATGGTGGCATTTTTTGCTTTTATCAGTTTCTTTCCTCAATTAGTGGCAGGTCCTATCGAAAGGGCTACTAACTTGTTGCCGCAGTTCTTGAAAGTTCGCACGTTCGATTATGGACAGGCAGTAGACGGAATGCAGCAGATACTGTACGGGTTATTTAAGAAAATGGTGATAGCCGATAATTGTAGCCGATTGGTCGATATCGTTTTTAGCAATTACCAACAGTTGGGAAGCATACAACTATTTTTAGGAGCTGTCTTCTTCACCTTTCAAATCTACTGTGATTTTTCCGGTTATTCGGATATAGCTATCGGTACAGCCAAGTTGCTCGGGATTAAATTAATGAAGAATTTCGATTATCCGTATATCTCGCGTAATATAGCGGAGTTTTGGAGAAGATGGCATATTTCGCTAACGACATGGTTTAGAGATTACATTTATATTCCTTTAGGCGGAAGCCGGGTAGGGAAGTGGAAAAGTGTGCGGAATACTTTTATTATATTTCTCGTAAGCGGCTTCTGGCATGGAGCTAACTGGACATTTATTTGCTGGGGACTTTTCCATGCTTTATTATTCCTGCCTTTATTACTTACTTCTTCCAATAGAAAATATCGTGGCATTGTGGCAGAAGGAAAACTTCTTCCTTCCTGGAAGGAGGCTATTCAGATAGGAACAACATTTTTTCTGGTAGTAATCGGCTGGATACTGTTCCGGGCAGAAAATATGGAACAAGCTATCGGCTATATCAGACGACTTTTTTCTATGCAACAGTCTACCGGCAATATGCCTTCCCACTCTTTGGAGGTAGGATTGTATATTCTGCTTTTCTGGATTCTGGAATGGTTTCAGCGAGATAAGCCATATGCGTTGCAGATTCAGTTTCTAAAAAGTAAATCATTGCGCGTTGCTATCCTGACGTTTGTAATCTTATTCATAGAGATAACCATGGGTAAGTCCTCGGAGTTCATTTATTTTCAATTCTAAATAAGGAATATGAGAAAGTTCTTAAGAAATCTTCTTTTAGCATTAATTCCCGTAGCTGTTATTAATGCATTGTGTTGGGGAACGTTGGTCTTTTTAGCATGGCAAGATGATTTGACATATGTGAATTATGCGTCTGCACTGGATAAAGAAAAGCGTTTGGAAGAATTGGGAAATCAGTCCCGCTTGCTAATAATAGGTGGTTCTAACGCCCGCTTTGGCTTTGATTCTTCCATTCTGAGAGATACATTACATCTGGAACCTGTGAATATGGGAATACATATCGGGTTGGGATTGAATTATATGTTTGAGGAGGTTTACGACCATTTACGAAAAGGAGATGTGTTGCTCGTTTCTGCAGAATATAATCATTTTCTTAAGGAGGGCAGTTATTATGGGGATGAAGGTCTGACTGATATGTATCTGATAAAGCATGAATGGGGAAAGGCCTTATATAATATGGTAAATACACATAATTTTTTTTCGATGTATCGCTTGATTCGTAAACGTGTAAAACGGATAGGTATGGATATAGAAGATATACCGGAGAATATGGAAGTTCGTACCAAATATAATGAATATGGTGATTATACCGGACATTATAATCTATCTTCTGCCGGACATTGGGACAGTGCCCCATTACCTATGGTATCACCCGATGAAAAAGTTTTTATAGATTTGAAAGAGAAAATATCTACTTTAAGTGAGCGGGGGGTGACTATTTTCTTCTTGCCTCCTCCATATTGTCGTTCTTCTTTTCAAAATGATTCTTTGGCCATTAACCGTATCTCGGAGAGTTTGAAGGCTATAGGCTTTCCTTATTATTTGGAACCTTCCGGTTGTGTTTATCCTGATAGTATGTTCTATGACTCGCGTTATCATCTGATTAGGGAAGGTGTGGTGATGCATTCTCGGAAGATAGCAGGTGAGTTGAAAAGAACTTTATAAATATATGTGAGAAATTGTTTTATTCAATTTTTATTATGTAGGCTTTTTCTTCTCTTCGTAACGGATAGTTTCCCCGTAATTCTTCAAACAGTTCCGGTTGAGCTTTCAGCCGGTCGCTGTCTTCGACAGGGTTATATATTTGGAGCAATGCTTCTTCCTGACTTTGTGCATGAATGATAGGAGAGGTAGGTGCGGGAGCGTTAATTTCATACTTTCCCTCTATATGGAAGAACTTACAGATTGCATCCAGCGACATTCGCGTTGCGTTAGCCTTGCCGTCAGCGGAATATCCGGCAATGTGTGGAGTGCCGATAATCACTTTCTCTAATAATTCACGATTGATTTCCGGTTCGTGTTCCCATACATCAATAATAGCGTCTGAGATAGAACCATTGTTCAATGCCTTCAAGAGAGTGCCCGTGTCGATAACTTCTCCTCGTGAAGTATTAATGATAACAGGTTTGCGTTTTAGCGAATTGAAGAAATCTTCATCTGCCAGGTGGAATGTTTTGTATTTGCCTTCTTTATATAAAGGTACATGAAAAGTGATGATGTCACATTCTTCCGCTATCTTATTTAAAGAGGTAAAGGATTCTTTTCCTTCTTTTTCTTCCCGTGGCAGATCGTTCAGTAGAACGCGTATGCCGAAGTCTTCGGCGACTTTGGCAACTTTACTCCCCACATTTCCTACTCCTACGATTCCAATAGTCAGTTCGTCCAGTTTCTTATTTCTGAGAGACTTCCATATCAGGAGTGAAGATTGATTATTTCGTCGGCTATTGTCTGGACAGCCTCTTTTATATAAGGTATCTTATTATCGATAATAATTTTCATATACAATCTGTATTTAGTTCCCACAAATATAGATAAAAACCGGCGTTTTTAGGCCGGTTGAATAAAAATCAAGACCCCATACCTATCTTTGTTGGCAAAAGCGGACATGGCATCACTGCCTGCCGCACATGTGTAATGTTAAACGGGCTTGGTGTCCCAAAATTTGAATGCCTATGAAACAAGTATGCGGTCTTGACGTGCACAAAGATAGTGTGTTCGTCTGTATTCTCAATGAAAACGGTGTTGTTTTTCAAGAAAAGTATGGGGTTCTGACCCCGGAACTCGAGCAGATGCTCGCAAAAATGTTGGAGTACCATGTGGAGGAAGTCTGCATGGAAAGCACGAGCATCTACTGGATGCCAGTGTGGAGGGTGCTGGAGAACTACGTCAGTTTGAAGCTGGTCAATCCATACTTCATCAAGCAACTTCCGGGAAAGAAGAGTGACGTGAAGGATGCGGAGTGGATTGCCACCTGCCTTCTCAAGGACCTCATCAAGGGAAGTTACGTGCCGGATGACCTTATCCAGCAGTTGCGCCAGTACGACAGACGCATCTCCGACCTGAATGCAGAGTGCGTCCGCAAGCTGGGCAAGCTCGATGCGGCCCTGCAGCGCTGCAACATCCGTATCAGCAACTACGTGTCAACGACAGATAGCAAGAGCTACAAGGAAGTCGTTCGCCTGATATCCGAAGGGACTCGTGATCCCAGAATTGACGAAGGTCATCCATGGTCGTACAGTCAATCGTGTCGGCAAAGATGTTATTCTGGCATCGCTCACCGGAGTTATATCCAATACGGACATTGATGTCATCCGCCAGCTACGGGAAGAAGTCGCTCTTGCCGAGAAGCACAAGGACGAATGCCAGTCGAAAATGGATGCCATCTGTCAGCAATACTTTCCAGAACAGTTGAAGAACCTTCAGACCATACCCGGAATCAAGGGACGTTCGGCTACAGCCATAATCGCCGAAGTGGGCACAGATATGTCATCGTTCGAAGATGCAGCCCACCTTGTGTCCTGGTGCGGACTGAAGCCTCGCAATGAGGAAAGCGCCGGCAAGATCAAGGCAAGGAGCATCACACATGGAAACAAATACTTGAGGAAAACTCTCATAGAATGCGCCTGGGCCGCATCCAAGACGCAAGGATGCTACTTCAATAAATTCAGCTATCACCAAGTCGTTGTTCGTCGGAAGAACAAGATGAAAGTGCAGGTCGCCATCGCCAGAAAGGTCCTTACCGCCGTCTGGTATGTGATGCACGACAGTGTCGCCTACCGCGACTTTACCCCCGATATTGCACCGACTGAGTAATCGGTCGGCTCAATATATACCACATATTGTAAGGTCACTACCTTTGTGGTGGTTCGTCCCCGTTTCACAAATTGGCTAACGCTCTATGTGGCTTAGGAGGCCCGTTTGAACCATAGAGTTCGAAGAGGAAAGTTCTTAATTATCTTATCCGCCTTCCATCAAGGTGGCAGGCTTGCCATACGCACCTGTGATGCCATGTCCGCTTTTACTTATCTCTCGCATGGATGGAATATTTGATTTATAGAGGAAAGGTAGGAAATAAAAAAGTAAGAAAGGGTTGCTTGTCTGAAAAATATTACATAGATTTGCCCTATTATATATCTATAAGCTAGTTAAGATTATGACATTTAGTAACCTTTGCAACGAGATTTTTTGGAAATCGACGACTGATTACTACCATGTAACGGACAGTGTAGATGCTCCGATGAACAATCCTTACGAGTTGAAAACTATTGAGTATTATTTATACCTGAAGAACTGGATTGATGCTGTGCAATGGCATTTTGAGGATATTATCCGTGACCCGCAGATTGATCCGGTAGAAGCATTGGCTTTGAAAAGAAGAATTGATAAGTCCAATCAAGACCGTACTGATCTGGTTGAACTGATTGATAGTTATTTTTTGGACAAATACAAAGCTGTTAAACCGCTTTCTGATGCAACTATCAATACAGAGAGTCCTGCATGGGCAATTGACCGGCTTTCTATTCTTGCGTTGAAAATTTACCACATGAAGCAGGAGGTGGAACGTACGGATACTACCGAAGAACATCGTGAGCAATGCCGGACCAAGCTGAATATTCTGTTGGAACAGCAGAAAGACCTTTCTTCTGCTATCGAACAGTTGTTGGCAGACATTGAGGCCGGAAGAAAATATATGAAAGTATATAAACAGATGAAGATGTATAACGACCCGGCGTTGAATCCGGTGCTTTATGCAAAAAAATAACGAATGGCGCGTATTCTCATTATCCGTTTTTCAGCTCTTGGCGATGTAGCCATGACAATACCTGTGATACATTCGCTTGCTGTGCAATATCCACAGCACGAAATCACTGTATTAAGTCGTGCCGTATGGCAACCTCTTTTTCAAAGTTTGCCTGAAAATGTGAATTTTGTCGGAGCTGATCTGACAGGTAAGCATAAAGGGCTATGGGGATTGAACAGCCTTTATTCGGAACTGAAAAGAATGCATTTCGATTACGTGGCGGACTTTCATCACGTACTTCGTTCGAAATATCTGTGTCTGCGGTTTCGCCTTGCCAATATACCGGTTGCTTTCATTTGTAAAGGGAGAGCCGGAAAAAAGAAACTGGTTCGCCGCCGTCATAAAGTGCTGGAGAACCAGAAAAGTTCTTTCCGTCGTTATGCTGATGTGTTAGAAAAGTTGGGACTGCCGGTTTTATTGAACTTTTCTTCTATTTATGGAGAAGGAAAGGATGATTTCGCAGAGATTGAACCGATGACAGGACCGAAAGGAAAACAAAAATGGATCGGTATTGCTCCTTTTGCCAAGCATAAGGGCAAGATTTATCCGTTAGAATTGCAGGAACAGGTTGTTGCTCATTTTGCTGCTAATCCTGCGGTGAAAGTTTTTCTGTTTGGCGGTGGGAAAAGCGAACAGGAAGTCTTTGACTCCTGGATTGCCAAATATCCTTCGGTGGTTTCCATGATCGGTAAATTGAATATGCGTACGGAACTGAATCTGATGAGTCATCTGGATGTGATGTTGTCTATGGACTCTGCTAATATGCATTTGGCATCTCTGGTGAATATACCTGTGGTTTCCGTTTGGGGAGCTACTCATCCTTATGCCGGGTTTATGGGGTGGAAACAATTACCCGTCAATACAGTACAACTCGATTTATCCTGTCGTCCTTGTTCGGTTTATGGACAGAAGCCTTGCTGGCGGGGCGACTATGCTTGCTTGAGGGATATAACTCCCGAACAGGTGATTGCAAAGATTGAGGGAATCATTGATTAATCATAAATAGCTTTTGAATGTATATGAAAGAATATGACTATCTGGTAGTTGGAGCAGGGTTGTTTGCGGCTGTGTTTGTTCGTCAAGCCATTGATGCGGGCAAGCGCTGTCTTGTTATAGATAAACGTAGTCATATCGGCGGAAATATCTATTGTGAGAATGTAGATGGCATTCATGTACATCTTTACGGAGCGCACATCTTTCATACAGACAATAAAGAAGTCTGGGATTATGTGAACCGTTTCGTAACATTTAATCGCTACACTAATTCTCCATTAGCTAATTATGAAGGCATATTATATAATCTGCCTTTTAACATGAATACTTTTAATAAGTTATGGGGAGTTAACACTCCTAAAGAGGCTAAGGATAAGATTGAAGAACAACGTAGCGAATATGCACATATCCAGGCTCCTGCCAATCTGGAAGAACAGGCTTTGACGCTTTGTGGAAAAGATATTTATCAGAAACTAATCAAGGGATATACGGAAAAACAGTGGGGGCGTCCTGCAACGGAGCTTCCGGCCTTTATTATAAAACGACTTCCTTTCCGTTTCGTTTATGATAATAATTATTTTAATGACGAGTATCAGGGTATTCCTAAAGGCGGATACAATAAACTGATTGAAAGTTTGTTTGAAGGAGCTGATGTGCGTTTGGGGACGAATTATTTTTCTGCTCGTGAAGAACTGGATTCGCTGGTGGATAAAGTATTGTTTACCGGATGTATTGACGAGTATTACGATTTTCGTTTCGGGCATTTGGAATACCGTAGTCTTCGTTTTGAACACGAACGTCTGGAAATGGAAAATTATCAGGGGAATGCGGTCATTAATTATTGTGAAAGAGAGATTCCTTATACCCGTGTTATCGAACATAAACATTTCGAATTTGGTAAGCAGCCGCATACGGTGATCACCCGCGAATATCCTTCTGCATTCACTTCCGGGGACGAACCTTATTATCCGGTGAATGACGAGAGAAATATGCGGTTGTACGAGAAATACAAGGAGTTGGCTATACATACTCCCGGAGTCTTGTTTGGCGGACGTTTAGCTCAATACGCTTATTTTGATATGGACGATACAGTGGCTGCCGCATTGGTTTTGGCGCAAAATGAACTATAAAATATCATTCCTATGATTTGTTATCTATCAAGAAATTACCGAGGTGTCGATAATGCCGGAAATAAAGCAAAAACAGACATTGAACAGATAATGGAGTCGCATGGCTTCCGGAATGTCGGGCTGAAACAAACCCGGTATAGAAATGTCGTTGTAGCTTTTTGTCGTACCTTATTCAGTGTGCTGAAGAGTATTCTCTGTTTGCGTAAAGGCGATGTGCTGGTACTGCAATATCCTTTGAAGAAATATTATGCATTTGTCTGCAATATGGCTCATCTACGTGGCTGCAAGGTGGTGACGTTGATTCATGATTTGGGTAGTTTTCGTCGTAAGAAGCTGACTATTCCCCAAGAAATAGCGCGCTTGGATCACTCGGACTGTGTGATTGTACATAGTGAACGTATGAGGGACTGGCTGCTTGAACATGGAATTAAGGCCAAGCTGCAGATATTGGAGATATTTGATTATTTATCCGATAGCCAACCTGTTGCCGGCAATGATTCGCCGAAATCACCGAACCGCATCCTGTTTGTCGGTGCTTTGTCTTCTTATCATAATGATTTCTTATATAAACAGGTAAATTCTCCCCGTTCTTATGATATAGTACTCTATGGAAGTGGCCTTGAAACCGAAAAACTGGAAGGAAAAGTTGATTATAAAGGCTTTGTCTCTTCGGACGAGCTGATAGCGACGGCAGAAGGCGAATATGGACTTGCCTGGTATGGATCTTCTTTAGAGGGAGGAAGTGGTGCTTTGGGAGAATATCTTCAATATAACGCTCCTCATAAAATGTCTCTCTACATACGTTGCGGTCTTCCGATTATCGTTTGGGAGAAAGCCGGGCTGGCGCCTTTTGTGAAGAAGAACAATGTGGGTATATGTATCTCTTCTTTGACGGAACTTGAAGATATTTTACCTAAAATAAGTGCAGGACAATACATGGAAATGAAGAAAAATGTATTGCAAATAGCCGATAAACTTTCGCATGGATATTATTGCTTTAAGGCAATAAAGCAAGCCTGCGCAGACTTGGGAGGCGAAATAAAGGGCTAAATTGTCCCCTTTTATCTTAGTTTTGCGATAAAAGAAAAAAATATAGTCGGAATATGCCCTAATTTCTTTATCTTTGCACAATCTTTGTAAGTAGGATTTATAGAAGAGTGTAATGAGAGTGATTGTAAATCCCAAGTACACATTTGCAAAAACAGATAGAGGAGATTCCCAAGTTCTTTGCGGATGAAGGAAAGGTGGTGTATGATGGGCGTAATATTCTAAAACGGATTAGTCTGGATAACGTTGATGTTGTGGTGAAGAGCTTTAAGAAAGCCTCACATCATCAATCGTGTTGTATATTCATATTTCCGGCAATCCAAAGCTGCCCGCTCCTATATCTATTCCATGGAACTTCAGAAGCATGGTTTCAATACTCCGGAACCGATTGCCATGATCGAACAATTTCAGAAAGGTCTTCTTACAAACAGCTACTATGTTTGTTGCTATGACAATGGTGAAACCGTTCGTTATTTGATGGACGGTAAGGTTGAGGGAAATGAAGACAAGTTACTGGCGTTCGCGCGTTACACTTTTGCATTACATCAGGCGGGTATTTTACATTTGGACTATTCTCCCGGCAATATTCTGATTCATCAGAATGGAGCAAATGAATATAGCTTCTCTTTGGTTGATGTGAACCGTATGCAGTTATTACCGGAAATAGATTGTGATAAAGTTTGCCGTAATATGTGCCGTCTGTGCATATCCCGGGAAGTGCTGGCATATATAATGACCGAATATGCTTCTTTGCGGGGTTGGGATGTAGCGGCTACTGTCAAGCTCGCTCTTTATTACAGTGATCAGTTCTTTACCCACTACATTTACCGTCGTGCAGCCCGAAAAGAGAAGTCAAAACATATCGTTTCGCATATTTTATTGTTCCGCTTATGTCGCTCTACGCGTAAGTTCCTTTCCTGGGAGCCTCACTTCTCGCATTATTTATTAGCGAAGGAAAAACATATTTATGATACCTACTTGTGTAAGTATGATTATTGCGATTTGCTATCTTCTGACTATCGGTAGTTAATTTACTTTCTTGTTGCCTCGAAGAACAACACTCCTGATCTTGTGTCTGAAAAATCCTTTTTGATTTCTGTATGTGCAGTTGTGTTTATCAAGAAACGCAGAAATAACCTCCTCGTCATCATGTAGGTGATAAGTACAGATGGCGAAATCTATTTTCTTGCAATCCCGGAAAAGCTGTTCACATCCGGCCAGCGCACGGCGCTCAGCCCCTTCTATATCCATTTTTATAAATAGATGCTCGTCCGGTTTGTCTCTGAAGAAATCGTCCAGTTTCTGTTCTTTGGGAGAATTACGGTTGCTCACATACTTCTGAACAATGGTTACCTTGTCTTTCCATGGCTCAAAAGTGGCCCTGATAGCTTCCAGCCACGATTCGTTCTGCTCAAATAAATAAACATGTTTGGCTTCTTCGATAATCTCCAGCGAAGAATATCCTTCGGCACATCCCACGTCAACAAAAACCTTTCCCGTTACGTCCTTATTATTATTGAAATAATGGTGTGCGGAGCGTTGGTCTTGCTCTATCATCAACGCCCTGTAATACTTCTGGATTTTATGGGGAGGTGTTGTTCTTTGGAAGTACAGGCGTTTACCATCCTCCTTTAGTACATAATACAAATTCCTATTTTCGTCTTTCCGTACATCAACAGGCATACTCAAATACTCATCTTTGAATTCGTATAAGTGTCTTGAATATCCATGTTTTCTGATGTATTTATAATACTTCAGATAAGGAGAATCCGGCTTATACCCTTTCATAAAATAATATGGAAGCGTACCATATATAAATTTCTTTATTGAGTGTTTAAGTATGTTCATTTCATTAGTTTCTTGTAGATGTTAATAATTTCTTCCGATTGTTGTTTCTCAGAGAACCGTTTCGCGAATTCCCGTCCTTTCTCCACCATGTTCTTCCTTTTATCGGAATTTGAATATATTTGTTTAAATGCATCAGCCAGTCCGGTGATATCATCCGGGTTTACGTAGATAGAGTCGGGCCCTCCGGCTTCTTCCAGACATGAGCCTGTGGCGGCTACCACAGGAATACCCGAATATAGTGCCTCTATGATGGGGATACCGAAACCTTCAAAACGGGAAGGATATACAAAAATCTCTGCTGATTGATAAAAAGCGGGCAAATCGTTGAAAGGGACATTACTGATAATATGCACTCTTTCGCCTAAACCGTTATCTTTGATAAACTGTTCAACCTTTTCTGTGTAGCCTGTACGGCGTCCTACGATAACGATATGAATATGTTGCGGCAGCATAGGCAATGCCTGTACTGCTGCAAGAATATTTTTTCGTTCTTCAATGCTGCCTACATTAAGTATATAGTGGTCCGGCAACTGGTATTTTTTCCGTACCTCCTCCTTTTTTTCTTCCGTCACCGGATGAGTAAATGAGACGTCGCATCCTTGATAAACGACTTCTATTTTATCATCAGGGATGTTGAAGTATCGGATAATATCCCGTTTGGTACATTCACTGATAGCAATTATCTTATCAGCATTTTCGCACGCTTTACGGAATTTGTATGTATATATTTTCCTGTCAATAGATTGGTAATATTGCGGATACCTCAAAAATATCAGGTCGTGGATAGTTACAATACTTTTAATGCGACTTTTATGGATGTTGAGAGGAAGCTCGTTACTGAGTCCGTGGAATAACTCAATACCTTCTTTCTCCAATTGAGAGGTGATTCCCCATACGCGCCATAATGAACTTAGTTTTTTCAAAAAAGTAGCAGGATAGGCGAGAGTGAGCTGCCGGTATTGTCCGGTTAATAGATTCATCCTTTTGTTTTCCCGTTTTTTAGGTGCATACAGGACATAGTCATTCTCCGGATAGAAGTGGCAAAGAATATCCGCTACATAGCGGCTATAATTACCTAACCCGGTGAAATTCTGCACTGCACGTTTTCCGTCAAAACCTATTCTCATCTCTGTTGTTACCTACTGCTTATATGGTTTATAATTAGACTTCAAAATCCCGATAAGGTTTATTCAAGTCCAAGTAATGGAAATTATGTTGTCTTTGTCCACTTTGTTTAGGTATCGTCATATAATCTCCATATTTCTGTGACAGATATGTGTCATATTTCTGTACGCCCCATACTTCTTCGTTCTCGAACAAGACAGGGGTAGGAACTCCCAAAATCTTTTTTGGCATGATTCCTTTCATGCCGTCGTCATAGTCACAAATAAGATCACTCTTGTCAAAGTCGTATTTGGTCATAACCTCTCTGATGCTTTTCTGTACTTCGGTGAGTGTGAAAAACTTCCTGCATAGTAATGGTATCCATGAACTTGGCCCCTTTCCATGCTTATACGGGTCGCGGTGAATCAGGTAAAGAACCCGTTTGTAGAATTCGTACTTTGCAAAATGCATTCTTTGCGCCATACGGCCTGTCGGCACACCGTCCAATGGGAATACATCAATATATACGCCTCCCAAATATTTGAGATGCATACGTTCAATTAATGTTGTGTCGGCATCCTGTATCTTGGCAAACGGAAGCGGGTATTCTTTGTCATTCTCAGCGCATACGGCTTCGTATGGTTCCGGCAACCATTCCTTGGCATTAGTCATTAATAGATCATAGTCTGCCCGTGGCATACCAATATCCAGATCATCATCCCAGGGGATAAATCCTTTGTGGCGTACAGCTCCCAACATCGTACCTGCCATGATATAATATCGCAGGTTATGTTCTTTACAGACTTTATCTATTGCTAGTAAATTCTTTAAGATGCGAAGCTGTAAGGGGCGAATATCGTAAGTGGCCATTTCTATTCAAATTTTATATTAGTAAAGACTAGCCGGAATCAGCTTCTGTGCTTGTTGGAAATCTTCTACCGTGTCCAGCTCTGCCGAAAAGAATTCGGTGGTGTCCATTACGTAGAAACTATATCCTTGTGGAATCAGTCTTTCAAACGCCCGTTCATAGAAAATATTGTCCAATCCTTCTGATAAGATCATCATCTCCAGTTCACGGAATAACGCTTGTGTGTATGCTGCCGACATCTTTTCAATACCTATTGATTCACCGATTGCATCAGGTATAGAGCAAACCTTACTGATTTCCACTACCTTTTGTTCATTGTCCACAATAACCTTAATTTCTTCGGCACCAAGTTCGTGGCGGTTGAGTGCCAATACATCGGCTTTGTCCGACCGGAGCAACTTCTCTACGATCTGGGGATCAAATACGATGTCACTATCCAGAAGTAATACCTCTTCCCCTTCCGTATAAGGGCGGGTCAGCCACAAAGAATAGATATTGTTGGTTGATTCATATCTGTCATTATAGATGAAAGTAATACTTTGAGCCGGATAATGAGCTTGCAGAAAGTCGACTATTTGTTGCTGGCGATATCCGGTGACAATGATAAATTCGTTAAAACCATTTTGTATTAAAGCGTCAAAAGCCCTTTCCAACAAACAACGTTCTCCTATCTTGAGCAAGCATTTGGGAGTTGTGTCGGTCAGTGGGCGTAGACGTGAAGCTATTCCTGCGGCTAATATTACTGCTTTCATTTGGATGCTATTTCTTTGATTGTATCTATAACGATCCGGTTCTGCTCTGGGCGTCCCAATGTGATACGCAAATGAGTGTTGATATCCGGTTCATTCATAAATTTCACTTTATAACTCTGTTCGGCAAACGCTTTTTGCAGTGCTTCTTTTAATGCAATCGGATATTTGATTAAAATAAAGTTGGCTACCGATTCGTATACCTTAAATCCGGGCAGCACACCGATTTCTTTTTCATAGCGGGCACGATCTTCATTCATCAGTTTGGCGATGTTACGGTAGTGTGCGTCCGATTTGAGAGCTGCAATGGCGATATCTTCGGATATCCGGTTGTATCCCAGATATTTATTGCTGTATCTGCTAAATTTTTCCAGTTCTTTACTCATGAAACCGAATCTCATGCGTAACCCCGGCAAGCCGTAAAACTTGGATAAAGTGCGGGAGATGATCAAATTCGGATATTTGTTCACCAGCTCTTTGATATATCTTGTGTCTGTTGAGACGAAAGAGGCGTATGCTTCGTCAATCAAGACCTTCGTTTTGGCAGGAACTTCAGCCAGCAACTCATCCAGTTCTTCCGGAGTCAGACCATTCCCGGTAGGATTATTGGGCGATGCAAGCAGTAAAATCTTCGGATTTTCTTTTTGTATCATATCTTTCATGGCGGCGAAGTCGTACTTGAACGTGTTTCCGTCTTCATAAAGAGGATATTGTAAAGTGCGACCGTTCACTTCATCTGCGATAGACTTATAATACCACCATGAGAATTTAGGAATCAACATCGTTTTATTTCCGTCTTCTTCTGTGAGGAAATAATGTACGGCCTGTTTCAGAATATCTTCTCCGCCGTATCCTAATAAGACTTGTGTTTCATCTATATCGTATAGTTCGGATAAGAAAACAGATAATATACTTTTCTTTCCTTCATCATAAATGCGGGTATAAAAGCAAAGTTTATTTATATCGAAGTTTTTTAAAGCTTCTACTACTTCTTTTGATGGACTGTAGTTAAATTCGTTTCGATCTAAAAAGTTCAAATTCTTTTCCATATTAGTTTTGTATGATTCCTTTTTCGCACCAGGTCAGCTTTTGGGTTTTGGTATCGCTCAAAATGCTGCGGTTATTGCTCAAATTGTCGGTTCCATGAAGTTCGTGATAAAGGTGGAATACAATTCCTGCAAATTTGATAGTACGCTTGCGCACTCCGCTATTGATGAGTCGGCACACTAATTCGTGGTCTTCGCTTCCCCAACCCGTAATTGCTTCGTTGTATCCGTTAACTTTCAACAGATCTTCTTTCCAAAAAGCCATATTGCATCCTCTGGAATAAGAAATGTCCCATTGGCGATAATGTTGTAACAGAGGACTCAGCCATGGCAAGTGTACTCCGTTGATTGTATTTTTAGTACCTTTGTCGTGAATGGAAATGATGCAGTTTTTTTCTGCCAACATTTTTCTGTTAAGCCTTCCCGGATTAATACACGGCTACCAGTTACGAAACTGCCTTTTTGGCAAAGCGAACATGATCTTTGACAAAGTCTTTATGCAAAACGATGTCTCCATCGATTTGTATGATGTATTCTTTAGTAGCTTTTACAATGGCTTTGTTACGGATTGTAGCTAATCTGAACCCTAGATCCTCATGCCAGACATGTATAATGGGAACTACAGAAGTAGTTGCCAATTGATGAATTAACTCTCCCGTTTCTTCTTTAGAACCATCGTCTGCGATAATGATTTCATCGGGAAGGAGAGATTGACGTAGCACGCTTTTAACGCATAATTCTAATGCGTCGCTTCTATTATAGGTGGATATAATTAGCGATGTACTTATGTTGCTCGCCATTGGTTTATTCATAAATTTATTACTAAGTTAGTTAAATAGTTAAGGGGTTTGTACTAAAATTCTACAAATGTAGACATTTTATTTGGTTGTAACAAGTGTTACTGCCTTTTTTGCTAAACATTAGAGGGTTAGCTTCTTCTTTGAAATAATACGTGTATTTTAAGTTATGGTTTCATAGATTTCTTAATAAAGTTTATCTTGAAATATCGGTAGAATATAAATGTACGTTTTTTAGATAAATAGGTTAGCTCCATTTTAAGGAAGATATTCGATCTTTGGTTTAAAAAATAATCCATTCCAACAGGCTTTTCTAATGACTTTTAGAAATTCCTTTTGTCATTCCCTGGCCTTTTATTAATATGTCTAACTGCTCGTCTGTATGCGTTTATAACAGATATAAAAAATAGAAAATTCTTTTTTCTCATTCGACGCAGGAATATGTCATTTCGGAATCCATATTGAAATTTCCATAAAGCTTCTACCGGAGCATTTTGAAGTTGTGAGATATAGTTTTCTGTCGTTTTATGTATTACAGTACTTTGGCTTGCATATAAGCACACGTATCCATGTTGGTAAATTCTAGTAGTAAATTCAGTATCATCCCCCCAAATGAAGAACTCTTTTATAGGTAATCCTACCTCACGAACCGCTTTTGAGTTTATTAATAGTGAGACGAAAGACGCAGCTCTTATTAAAAGAACGTCAGCAAGATTTGAATAATAATTGATAGGAAGGTGTTGTTTATTCTCGCAATCAAATCTGGGAATATTCATTTTATGTATCATGCCATCTGTCCATACAACCCGGCTACATACATAACCAACATTTTTTGTAACAGTTGTTCCTTTAACCAGTTCTTCTAAAGCATTATTCATCGGAATTGTATCGTCGTCCATTATCCATGCCCAATCACAACCATCTAACACTACTCTTTTTATTCCCTCTGAAAATCCCCCTGCTCCACCAATATTTTGAGGTAGGTTAATAATGACAAACTGAGAATCTGCAATTAGTTCTTGTAGATAATCGCTCGTTCCATCTGTTGAGTTATTGTTTATGATATAAATCTTATTTATTTTGTATGTTTGGTTCTTAAGAGCGGAGATACATTCTTTAAGTAGACTGAGTCTATTGTATGTTACTATTACACAATTTATTTTCATTTGAGCTCATTTTTAGTTGTTTGAACAAAAATACGTAAATATCAAAGATAATCCAAATTCATGAAGAAGAATCTGGTAGGGATTGTTTGATAATGTAGTATATTTGCATTCAGTTCATAATTTATAAAATTCATAATATGCCTACTTTATCTATTATAATTCCAGTTTATAATTCGGAGAAATATCTAAAACAATGTCTTGACAGTATTTTGGCACAAGCTTCTGATGACTTTGAAATTTTATTGATAGACGATGGAAGTACTGATTTCTCCGGGAAATTGTGCGATGAGTATGCTAGTCGATATAATAATATTTATGTATTTCATGAGAAAAATAGAGGGGTAAGTGCTGCTAGAAATAAAGGTATTGAGCGGGCACAAGGGGAATATGTTATTTTTGTGGATAGTGATGATTGGTTGGAAAAAAATGCTTTATCTTTTTTAATGGCTCAGGAAAGTGATGTTGATTTAATCTTTTATGGTAGTTCATTTCATTCAGTGAATGGGAATGTGACTTTATATTCTCCCAATTTATGCATTTGTCATGGCTTTTCTGAGGTTCAGGAAGGGATGATTGATTTGATAACAAACCCGAAATATTATGATTACTTGGGTTTTACATGGAATAAGGTATTTAGAAGCAATATTCTGAAAGAATACAATATACGTTTTATTGAAAATTTATCTTATCGAGAGGATGAGGTTTTTACTTTACACTATGCTCATTATTGCAAGAAACTTATGATTTTACCTAATATTGTTTATAATTATAGAGTCTCAGATACCGGGTTAACGAAAAAAAAACATACTTATGATGAGTTTCTATTATTATCTCATGCATATCAAGAATCTTTGATTTATTACACAGATAAAAGACTTCAGGAGTACATGATTCTGCAAATTATTCGAAATTATCTGAATGCAATTAAACGAATTTCCAATATTAGAAAACGAAATACTATTATCAAAGAATTATGGGTATTTTATCAAGAAAAAAGAATATTTTCGATATGTCATTAAAAGATAAAATCAGTATATCGTTATCTATTATGTCTTCCTAGTGCTTGGTTTATGAATATATATATGAGCATAAAACTTTTATTCAAATGATATAATGTATTTTAAAGTGCTTCTTTTAAAAAGGAATGGCGAACTTTTTGTATAGAGAGCTGTTTTTTTGATATATTTACGTGAGGATGTAATTAATTGTTTTATATGTAGAAATAGAACTTATGAAATATGATTATTTGATTGTTGGTGCAGGACTTTTTGGAGCAGTTTTTGCCAATAAAGCTAAAGAGTTGGGCAAGCGTTGTTTGGTTATTGATAGGCGTTCTCATTTAGGAGGAAATATTTATTGTGAAGAGAAATATGGCATTAATGTACATAAATATGGTGCACACATTTTTCATACATCAGATAGAGAGGTTTGGAAGTTCGTAAATTCTATTGTTGAATTCAATAATTTTATCAATTCCCCATTAGCTCAATATAGAGGGAAGTTATTTAATCTTCCTTTTAATATGAGTACATTTTATCAAATGTGGGGAGTGACGAAACCAGAAGAAGCCAAAGCTAAAATAGAAGAACAAAAAGCGAAGGCCTTTGAATTTATAAAAAATCAGGGACGTAATATTCCAATAAATTTAGAGGAACAAGCTTTAATGTTAGTAGGTCGTGATATTTATGAAGCATTAATAAAAGGATATACAGAAAAGCAATGGGGAAGATCGTGTCGGGAATTGCCAGCGTTTATAATCAGGCGCTTGCCGGTGCGTTTTACTTTTAATAATAATTATTTTAATGATACATATCAAGGGATTCCTGTCGGTGGCTATAATAAATTGATAGATGGTTTGTTGAATGATGTGGAGTGTAAATGTAATACTGATTTTTTTGAGAATCGTACTTACTTTGAGAATATAGCTGATATGATTGTATTTACAGGGGCAATTGATGAATTTTATCAATATCGTTTTGGAAAATTAGAGTATCGTTCTCTTATGTTTGAAGAAGAAGAACTTGATTGTTCTAATTACCAAGGAAATGCAGTGATAAATTATACGGAACAGAATATTCCGTACACAAGGATTATTGAGCATAAACATTTTGAATGTTTTGGAAATGAGGTGAATAAATGTTCCAAGACTATAATTACAAGAGAATATTCTGCTGAGTGGGAAGAAGGTAAGGAACCTTATTACCCAATTAACAATGAGCGTAATAATACTTTATATGAGCAATATCGAGCGTTGGCTTCTTGTGAGAAAAATGTTATTTTTTTGGCGGACGTTTAGCAGAATATAAATATTATGATATGGCCCCGATAGTGAAGAAAGTGCTGAATATGTTTAAGACAAAGGCGTATGAGAGGTAGAAATTTAGTTGGTGTTTTTTATAGTTAATGTCAAAAAAGTACTTATTGTTCTTTTTACTCTTTATTTGTTTGAAAATAGTGAATTGATTTTATATAAGAACATGACGATTCGTTTTGCTCTTTTTTGAAATTTACGTGTTTTGTTGAGAATCGGAATTATGTCTTTAAATACAGACAGTTGCAGCTCAGTTAGTTCAATGGAGGCTTCGTAAAATGGTTTGGAGAGATTGCTTTTTAGCCATTCGATACGTTCTTGTTGTGATGTTTGATAATCTGAACTGATACCATTTTGATCGTATTCTGCTATGGTGTAGGGAATATGTTTATAGCTGCATTCCTTGAAAATAATAGACCGTACACTATGTATCCAATCAGCCATAATCTTATAATTTATATCGTATTTCTCATTTTGGAATAGTGTGTGATGTATGAAACAAGCTTGATGATGTAAAGACTTTGTTAGAAAGAACATTATGTCAGCCTTATCTGGACATTTATCTATTCGTCTTTTCCCTTTACCGACCATTTCTATATCTCCATAAATATATTCAGTTCCATCGAATGGTATTTTTTGAAGGATATTTTCAATTAAACAATCACCAGAATTTAGAAAATATAGGTATTCTCCATTGGCATGTTCTATACCTTTATTCATTCCGTCATATATACCTTTGTCAGGTTCTGAGATCCAATGGCTAAGATGGATATTTTCTTTTGCATACTTTTTTTATGGTGTCTTTACTGCCATCTGTGGAATTCGCATCTATTATGATATGCTCATACGAAGAGAATGTCTGTTTCTTTATGCTTTCTAATGTTTGGATTAAGCCTGTGTTGTTATTGTAATTGACGGTAATGATACTTAAAGTTACTCGTTTCATGTTCATTTAATGTTTAAGATTAAGTGAGAAGTTATTCCATATTCAACGCTTTTAAATACGTTTTCTGAGTTAGTGCGGTTGCTTTTTCCCATGAATAAAGTTTGAGACGCTCTCTCCCTCGCATGATGAGCTCTGTACGTTTTCTGTCATCGTATATAACTTCTTTGATGCTTTCAAGTATAGATGTTTCAGAATAAGGATCAAAGTATATTCCTGCATCTCCTGCAATTTCAGGAAAGCAACTTGTGTTACTTAGAGCCACAGGGCAATAACAAGCATAGGCTTCTAAAATAGGTATGCCGAATCCTTCATATAGTGACGGAAATACAAAAAGTTTAGCTCGACTGTATAACTCTGCAAGAGTTCTGTCAGTAGCTTTGATGTGTATTACTTTGTTTGAAATGTTTAGTTTGTCAAGTAGTTCTTTTTCTGATTGTTTAAATGGCATTCCTGTACATACTAGGAATAAATTTTCATCTTTAGTACTTAACTCTGAAAAAGCTTTAGCTAAGCGATTAAAGTTTTTGTAAGGAGTTCTGTCTCCGACAAAAAGTAAAAAAGAATCAGGTAATGTTAAGTGTTGTTTCCCAGTGAAAGGCCTCATACTAGTACTATGATAGATTACGTCTATTTTCTCAGGAGAAATATGTAATAATTGGATAATATCCTCTTTAGTGTTTTGGCTTATTGCTATAATGCGTTTTGCGTGAGTAATCACTTCTTTTTTATGTGCTATAATTTCGGAAGCATCGGAAAAGTATGAGGGGAATCTTTCATGAATCATATCATGTACGGTGATAACATATGGATTACTTCAATATATTTTAGAAAATATGGATCGTAATAAGTTGGGTGAAAAAAGATACTTATTGCTTTGTTGTAATAGATTTTTGCTTAATTCTTTGTTTTGGTTTTGACATTGTTTACGATAATGCTTAAAAATGAATCGGGGGAGCGGTATACGATGTTTGCCTAATCTGTAAGTCGTTAAATAATAATTTACAGAATAGCGTACTGCAATATCCTTTTTCATGTTTAGTCTTCGCAATATTTCACAAAAGTAACGTGATATACCTCCAAATCGTTGAATATCAAAGATTTGATTATCATATAAAATGAATGGTTGGTGGCTTTGGCTCATACTGGATTTTCTTTGCTGATTTTATATGCAAAAGTATGAAATTTATCTTATTAATTTCTTTTATCTATCTTGATTTTGTATATCCTTATTGCATTTATTGAGACCACTGTGATTTTATTGAAAGTTGAGTAGTTTAATAGGTTGTTACGATTACAAGTAATTAATTACATATTTATAGGGGAATAGTTGCTCTTGTATAATCTGTGCTAATAATTTGGTAGGTTAGTGAATTACCAATAGCAACCATTCTCGATTTTCATCGCATTTATTGGAGTTTCCTCTTTTGAAGGTCTTATCCAATGTTCATTCATAAATTCTCCATATTCATCTTCCCAACGCTTTCCTTTAATCCCAAATAACATTTGAGTTGCTCCCCCCATGTGTATGGCTTTTTTCCCCATTCGCTTAACATGAGCTGCCAAAGGAAAACCATATGCCCCGCATCCTAAAATACAAATATCATAATTTGATTTATTAATTTCTGCTTTCATGTATTCAAAAGCATCAAACCAATCTTTAAATCCTTCATTACATACTCCACCAATGCCTTGCACAGCCTTTATCGTTTTTAAGTCAAAGTCAGGAAGGGTTTGGGGGTGTTTGTGAAGGAAGGCTCTTTTCTTATATTGTTTTTTGTATAGAGTCTACAAATGGATGTACCACTAGCACTTTCTTCCCTTCTAGGGCACGTGACCACGGATTTTCGCTCCAATATGGGTTAAGATATTCTAGCCAGATTTTATATACATTTGATAATTCTTTTTCAAATCGACTTTCATCTTGTAACCACGATGCTAAAATATCGACTGAGGACATATCTTGTATCATTAGTTCGGAAAACCTTCTTAGATTTTTATCACTAATGGAGAAGAATCCTGCATTGTTAGACATTTGTTGTAATGTTGGTTTTGTCCACCACCATGGTTCGGCTTTTCCTCGGATATAGTTTAATATATCCTTATTTCTTACCCCAAGATAATTAACGACACATCCTAATTCAACTGCGCCAAATCGTGCAATCATACAAGGCTTATCTGATAATAGTGTTTTATATATTATCTCCGATACGCGATTAGGGTCTTTATCATATTTTAGTGGCTTTAGAGCTGTTGGAGGAAAAAGCTTGATGTATCTTTTTCGTATGGAAGTTGGAAATCTTTGGCTGAATTTACTCATTTTATTTTAGCTTTGATAGTAACACGAGGCAAAGGTATGAAATTTATTCTATATTGCTCTTTGGGTGTTTCCAATTTTATATATCTTTGTTGCATTTATCAATAAGCCCCTTCTGTATGGAAAGTAATTATTTAGTGAGTGTTATTATACCTGTACATAATACAGCGCCTTATTTACATAAATGTGTGGAGTCTGTACGTAATCAATCCCTAAAGGAAATAGAGATTATTCTTGTTGAGAATATGTCGATAGATAATTCTGCTGAAATTTGTGATGAATATGCGAAGATTGACTCTCGAATAAAAGTAATCCATCTTCCTATTGCAGGTTTATGTATAGCTCGAAATGCTGGAATAGATGCTGCGACAGCTCCCTATATTGGGTTTGTAGATAGTGATGATTATATAGGGACTGATATGTTTAAAGATTTGGTTGAAGCAATGACTGAGAATGATGCAGATCTAACTTTTTGTAATTATTGTTATGAATATGAGGATGGACATATAGAATTGTTGGCTCCTAACTCTGGAAATAATATTCTTTGTGTAAAAGAAGAATTACTTCGGGATTTAATGTGGGAGAGAAAAAGTTGTGCAGTCTGGATAAGACTATTTAAAAGGGAACTGTTTACTTCCTTGAGATTCCCTGAAGGATTTGTCTATGAAGATCGTAGAAATATGCCTCGTTGGATTATGATGTGTGATAGAATTGTTTGGGTTGATAAAACTTATTATTATTATGTAGAACGTGCAAATAGTATTTGCCATACAATCTCCCCAGAGAATCGTTATCATTATATTCTATCTTGTTTTATTTGGTTAGACTTTATACACGAACAAGCATTATTTTCTGGCAGGGAATTGGTTGATGTGCAGACTGTGATACTTCGAAATGCTTTGATGCAGTTTAAACAGGCTTTACAAAGGGTGAGGCCTAAAAACTTTAAAAATGAAATTGATGAGATACGAAAAGGCTTCAAACATTTATTGACATTTCCTAAAAATGAATTTGATGTTAGAGTCTATAAGCGAATAAGAAACATTGCTTATTATTGGCCAATTACTATTGTGTACATTTTGCATTTAAAGAGTTGAAGCAGTAAATATAGACTGTTTTTTGGAATAATTATAACTTTTGTTTATATATAAATTTATGATACCTAAAGTCATTCATTATTGTTGGTTGAGCGATGAGCCTTATCCGGATGGGATTCTGGCATGTATATATAGTTGGAAGAAATATCTTCCAGATTATGAGTTTAAATTGTGGAACTTTAAGTGCTTCGATATTGATTCATCACAATGGGTAAAGACGGCCTTTTATGCAGGTAAGTATGCCTTTGCTTCAGACTATATTCGTGCATATGCTTTGTATAATTATGGGGGAATTTATTTAGATTGTGACGTAGAAGTCCTAAAATCTTTTGATGATTTGTTGCATTTGCCTTATTTTATAGGAAAAGAAAAGAGTGAGAGTGTTATTGAAGCTGCTACTATCGGGTTTGAGAAGGGGCATCCATTGATGAAATATTTATTAGATTATTATCAAGATAGACCATTCTATGTTAAAGGTAACCATGAATATAACTGGGATTTTGATATTCAAGTTATGCCTTTAATTATGCTAAATATAATAAATCAGCATTTTACTTTAAAAGAAATTCAGAAAGTTGATGAGTTTGATTTCTCTCCTGAGGTTATATCTATTTTTCCTGTAGACTATTTTAGTCCCAAAACATTTGATACTCGTGAATTGGAAGTAACTCCGCGAACATATTCTATTCATCATTTCTCAGGTTCTTGGCTCAAAGATTCTAAGAAAAAAATGAGAAAGTTTAAGTGGTATCGCTTTTTGGGATTCTTTTTAAGAAATACCGTATGTCATAAAAGCGTTTTAAGAAGTTGTAAGATTAAGAAGATAAGTTGTAAAGTAATTTTGTGATATGAAGAATATAATATGTGGTATCGATGATCAGTATTGTCAACATTGTGGAGCTATGTTGCTATCTTTATTTGAGTCTAATCCGGGGGCTATTACAATATATGTTTTATCATTAGAACTATCAGAGAAAAGCAAAAACTTATTGAAGGAGTTGGTGGATAGTTATCAAAAACAAATTCATTTTATAGATATACCTTCAGAGTTAGTATTAAATTTTCCAATGAAATCAACCGATTATCCTTCTTTGGCAACTTATTTGCGTTTGTTTATCCCTCAGCTGTTACCTTTTGAAGTTGACAAGGCTTTATATGTTGATTCAGATATTATTTTTTAAAAAAAATATCTCTGCTTTATATGATTCTGATATAACAAATTATGCTTTAGCTGGCATGGAGGATGCTCCAAATCAGAATGCTTTAAGATTGGGATTCCCAGAATCGGATTTGTACTTTAATGCAGGATTTGTGTTGTTGAATGTGAAATATCTGCGTGATATGGATTTCACGAATAAGGCGATGGCGTATATTCGTGATTGTCGAGAGAAAATTGTCCTTCATGATCAGGATGTTCTGAATGCATTACTTCATGGGAAAGTACTGTTTGTGCCAATCAAATGGAATATGTTGGATTGTTTTTATAGAAAACCACCTTTTATTGCGAAGAAATATATGCGAGAACTGCATGAAAATCTAGACTCTCCAGCGGTGATACATTTTTCTGGTCCTTTAAAACCTTGGCATCATGGATGCCCGCATCCTTTGAGAAAGGAATACTTTAACTATTCAAGAAAGCTTTCATGGGGATGTCAAAGCCCCGATTATTACTATGTTTTTAGCGCTTTTAAGTTTCCTGTTAGTTTGTTTATATGGCTTGGCTGCACTTTGGAGAAAGCCGAGAGACTAGACAGAAAAATCCGTTTTAAAAAGAAGAGATGATTTTGTCAAATTTGGTGCGAATTGTTTTATAAAGTAGGATTTGTAAGTTATATTAAGTATGTTGTCAATCATTATATGTTCAATTTCTTTAAAATATTTAGAGGCGTTAGAAGCTAATATACGAAAAACAATTGGCATCAGTCATGAAATTATTGCTGTTGATAATCGTGAGAAACGATGGCCGATAGCAAAAGTTTATAATTATGGTGCACAAAAAGCTAAGTATCCTTATCTGTTTTTTGTTCATGAGGATGTTAATTTTCATTCTAACGGTTGGGGGGAAGTAATTGTGAATAAGCTTGCAGAACCAGATTGTGGGGTTATAGGTTTTGGAGGTTCTAAAGTTAAATTATCTAGTTACTCTGGGTGGTATCAGTGCGGTGAATGTACGGTTAATTACTTTTATCAGAACCTTCATAATGGGTTGACTGCATTTCGTGCCTCTAATACATATTTAGAACGTTCTTTTGAGGAAGTTATAGTATTGGATGGGTTGGGGCTATTTGTTAGGAAAGATGTTTGGAAACAATATCCATTTGATGAAGAACTATTAACAGGATTTCATTGTTATGATATTGATTTTACTCTACAAATCGCACATGCTCATTTTAAAAATTATGTGTGTTGTTCAAACCAGGTTCTAATTGAGCATTTTTCTATGGGAAGTATGGATGAAAAATGGTTCTCCGCTACTATTTGTTTACATAAAAAATGGAAATATTTATTACCTATAAAAACTAATGATGTTAATATCTCTGATAAGCGTTTGATGCGTTATGAGGAAAAAATTTCTTATGATTTTTTTACATAGAATTTTAAGAACGAATTGTAGCCGATCAGATAAAAGAAAGGTATTATATGAATTTTGGTCTCGTCCTTTTTCTTGGAAACATCTTTTACATTGTATTGGTTGCACATTCAAATACTTAAAAAGATAGTTGCATATTGCATAGGTCTTTTATTGTTTACATTAAATTGAGAAATGTATTTATGGAAAAAAAACAAATAACAGTAACATCTCCTTTGTTGCCACCACTTGATGAGTTTGTTGAATACTTGCGTGATGTTTGGAATAGGAAGTGGATTACTAATAATGGATATTATCATCAAGAACTAGAAAAAAGCCCTTTGTACTTATTTAGGTATTGAGTACATTTCTGTTTTTACTAATGGAACACTTCCACTTATTGCTGCTTTACAAGCTTTACGTATATCGGGAGAAGTAATTACTACCCCGTATAGTTTTGTAGCTACGACTCATTCTATTTGGTGGAATGGTATTAAGCCAGTTTTTGTTGATATAGATCCACGAACAGGAAATCTGAATCCGGACTGTATAGAGGCAGCTATCACGCCATATACAACTGCAATTATGCCAGTTCATGTATATGGTATGCCTTGTGATACAAAGCGAATACAAAATATTGCGGATAAATATGGATTGAAAGTAATTTATGATGCAGCGCACGCTTTTGGTGTAAAGGTTGATGGGGAGTCTATTTTGAATGCAGGTGATATCAGTACGCTTAGTTTTCATGCAACTAAGACTTATAATACTATAGAAGGAGGTGCATTAATATGTCATAGTACTCACATGAAGCAACGGATAGATTATTTAAAGAACTTTGGCTTTGCAGATGAGACGACAATTGTAGCACCTGGTATTAATGCTAAAATGGATGAAATCCGTGCTGCATATGGGATTTTAAATTTAAAATATATTGATGCAGCAATTGAATCAAGACATCGGGTTGCACTTCGATATCGTGAAGCTTTATATGATGTTGAGGGTATTTCATTTTTTGAAGATATTCCAGGTGTGCGACATAATTATTCTTATTTTCCAATATTTGTAGATGCAAATAAGTATGGAATGTCACGAGATGAGCTTTATTTTAAAATGAAGGCTGCGAATATATTAGGACGACGTTATTTTTATCCTCTTATAAGCACTTTTTCTACTTATCGAGGGTTACCTTCTGCTTCTTCTGCAAATTTACCAGTTGCTACACGTATGGCACAAGAGGTTATTTGCTTGCCGATACATCACGAGCTCAGTAATGATGATGTAAATCATGTAATATCCATTATTTGTAAATAATCATGTGTACCTCTTTTTATACAAATGATGAGCTATTGGATTTAGGCTTTCAATGTGTTGGCTCCCACGTACTTATAAGTCGTAAAGCTTCGCTTTATGGTACCAAAGGAATGCAAATTGGTGATAATGTACGAATAGATGATTTTTGTATTTTGTCAGGTGAGATAACTCTAGGTTCAAATATTCATATCGGTGCATATTCGGCTCTTTATGGAAGTATGGGGATTGAATTGGAAAATAATACTGGAATTTCTCCACGTTCTACACTTTTTAGTGCAATGGATGATTTTGGAGGAGATTTTATGATAGGACCTATTCATCCTCAAAAATTTACACATGTGACTGGAGGGCGGATTTTATTAAAACAGTATTCACAGATAGGAGTGAATTGTATTGTATTTCCTAATGTTACGCTTGAAGAGGGTAGTGTTGCAGGAGCTATGTCTTTAATAAATAAATCTCTTCCTGCATGGACAATATCCGCTGGTATACCTGCGCGTGTTATTCGTGAACGTTCTCGAATGTTGTTAAGTTTAAAGTAATTTTTCTGTTTGGCTATAAACTGGTTTATTAATAATATAATTAAATGGAAACAATTTTTTCAGATAGTAAAATGGATATAAAACCTTTGGTTTCAGTATGCATGATAACATATAATCAATCTTTGTATATTAAGCAGGCGATTGAGGGAGTACTTATGCAAGAAACAGATTTTCCATTTGAATTCATTATTAGTGATGATTGTAGTACAGATAGTACACGCAAGATATGTCAATACTACAAAGAACTGTATCCTGATAAAATAACACTTTTACTTCCTGAAAAGAATTTGGGAATAAGTGATAATTTTTTACACTACCTTATTTAGTGCTACAGGAAAATATATTGCATTTTGTGAAGGTGATGATTATTGGATTGATTCACATAAACTACAGAAGCAAGTTGCCTATTTGGAAACTCATCCCAACGTAGGTTGCGTGTATACTGATTTTAATCGATTGTGGCAAGCTAATGGCTTCCTTGAATGCTCTGTATTTCATACTAATTCAAAATGGTTTCCCTTGCATAGCGATTTAGCTACATTTGTTTGTACTCCCTCATATTTAGCTCCTTGTACATGGATGTTTCGTAAAGAATTGTTGGTTAAACCTTCTTTTGAATCGGTTGATTCAACATTTGTGCTATTTGCTCATATGCTTTCAAAAACTGATATCTATTTTTTACCTGATACTACAAGCGTATATCGTCTCTTACCAGAGAGTGCTAGTCATTCGAATTCTTTAGAAAAAACATATATGAGAGTGTCAGGATTGTATACAGCTCAAATGGAATTGGTAAAGTTATATAATCTTCCAATGAATATAAAAGAAGAAATAGATGAGAAGTATTATTTAACTTATTTGAGACTTTTGGCTGCTTTTTGGAGATAAAGATGTTATAATTGAGATGAGACGGGCATTGCGAGGAAAACGATTGAGCTTTTATCAATATTTTCGGTTGCAGGTGGCGCGTACTCAGTTAGGGCGTAAGATAATACGAATACTTTATAAATTCTATTTTCATAAATATCAGCGTCTATGAGAAGATACTCTTATTGGGATAGCTAACTTATGTTAGATCTGAGGAAGAATCAATTTTTAAACTTTAATGTTTAATTCATTCTAAATCAATTTTATTTGTTTGTATAATTTTCATCTGCTTTTTATTACCTGTGTAATAGACAGATATACACGATGTCTCCCAATCTAAATATTCTCCGAATCTCCAAACATATGGGTCTAGCCACCATGAGAAGGTTTTTCGTTCATAATTGACTTCACCACTATCTGATTGTATGTAAGTTTTGATTAGGTTTTGGTATTGTATGTAGGTTTGTTTTGACTTAGGAACAACGTAGGCCATATGTATTATAGTTAATGCAGCAATTATGTTGGAAACTTTTTTAAACCATGAAGAAGAACTTGTTACAAAGGAGCTGATACTTTTTATGAAAAGTATAATAGAAAATAATTCTATTCCAAATAATTGCCGTGCATTTCGATAGCCAATGAATAAACTAAAAGCGCAGTTGATAAAGATTATGTAAAAATAGAATTGATTGTCATAGATAAATTTTCTAAAGATGTGTGTATTGTATTTTTTTCATATAGTAGCATGCCCCCAAGTAAAAAGAAAAGAATATAGAATGCTTTGAGCTGACTAGCCAAGGCAAGACATGTCTCCCAAATAGAAACGTGGTCTAGTAATGCTCGATCACGGGCTGCTGGGGATAGGCATACTAACAATGTTCCAATCCAAAAGCCAACCATCATGCTGATTTCTGCCTTTTTTGTTTTTTGTTTTTTATAGTGTAAGCAGTAATTGAGAAATAAGGCTCCAGAGATACCTATAACTAATGCTTCATGCGTCCAGCTTGTAATAATGCTAAATAGAAATAAAAAATATAGTAGCTGGCCAATGGATATTTTGGGCATGTTTTACTTTGCAATAGACGAAAAGAAAAAAATAGGCAAAGAAGTGCACTCCAAACATAGTTAATAGCGCATACCATTGGTAAAAGAATATCAGCTGGATGAGGTAATAAGAACCATACAGAAGAAATCCCTATCGTCCAATAAGGAAAACTGAATATATTTTTTTTGTTTGATAATCTGATTATTAGCGCTGTGAGTAATAAGAAGAATAATACATTAATCCAATTGAACCATTCTTTTCCTAAAATACCTGCGAACCCCTGTTCAATGATATGGGGAATTGTACGCCCATTAACAAAAAAATAATGATTATATTGCGAATGTATAATGTCTGATGTTGATAATATCTTCTGCTCAAAGCCTATAAATGTTCCTTCAAAAAAGGATTTAGCTGCCTTTGGTGTTAAAAAAAAAAAAGAATACAAATAGTCGTCAGAGATCCATGGTGTATACAAATTTATTAGATAGAATAGAATACCAACTATCGAGAGAAATAAACTGATTTTTAGCAGTGGTGTTTTTTTATACATTCTATTTATTGCTTTGTCCCATTATACTCTCTTGCAATGTATGCTGGGCGGTTTTTTGTTTCGTTAAAGATTCGTCCAATATATTCACCTATAACACCTAAAGATAGTAGTTGTATTCCTCCTAAAAAGAGAATCGTGACTAATAGTGTTGGAAATCCTTGTACTTTTTCTCCCCAAATTAATGTTTTTATCATGACAATACACATATAAATAAAAGCGATCAATGATATAATGATTCCAGCAAAAGTCGAAATACGTAAAGGGGCTATGGTAAAAGAAGTTATCCCTTCCATAGCTAGACTCAGTAGACTGAAGAAGTTGAATGAAGAGTTACCTGCAATGCGATTCTCCTGCTCAAATTTAATTTCTTTTTTACGAAAGCCAATCCAACAATACATGCCTTTAGTATATCGTTGACTCTCGCGAAGCTTTTTTAGTGCATTGATACAACATCGATCTAATAATCTAAAATCTCCTACATTCGTGAGAATTTTAATACGTGTAGTTTTTTGCAGCAATTTATAAAACAGTAAAGATAAATGTTTACGTATTAAGCTTTCCTTACCTCGGGTTATACGTTTCGCATATACGTCTTCATAACCTTCTTCCCAATATCTTAGCATTTCTGGAATCAGATAAGGAGGATGCTGTAAGTCGGCGTCCATAATAATTACACAATCTCCTGTTGCGTAATCAAAACCTGCTAGCATTGCGGATTCTTTTCCAAAATTTCGAGATAGATCAACAAAGTTTATTCTATTATCTTGTTGTCTCAAAGATTTTATGATTTCTAATGTTTTATCATAACTACCATCATTGATAAATAAAATCTCCCATTCATATTGTGAATGAGTCTCCATCACTTCTTTCATTTTTAAATATAATTCTGGTAGAGAAAGTTCTTCATTATAGGCTGGTATAAGAACACTGATTTTACTCATATCTTTTTATTTGAAAAGAGGTTGTAGGTATAACAAAAATAGATACATAAACAATATTTGATCGTCTGAGCATACCTGACTTCATGTATCAATATTTAACAGAGGACGTTTGTAGAATGATTTTTTCATAAACATTTTTCTGACGTTTAGGTATATAATGTTGCAATATTATGAATAATATATTATAAAAACAAGAAAAGCCTGATTAAATATGATAAATAGCTAATAATAACTGAGACTGTTATTTTCAATTTATTTTTTAAGTTTGAGCATAAAAGGGCCAGTTAATAATTTTAGATTTTCCTTATTGGGGCTCCGCATAGAGCTGATATTCATTAAACCTTTCATTCTTGATTAATACGATCCTTGATTTTGGAGTAATCCATATACATAGAGGATAGGTGTTTTCTTCTTTATACACGAATAACTCTTCGCGTTTTTTGAGGAGAATATCATCCGTTTCGTCATAAATAGGAGTTGTATTATATAGCGAATTTATATAGTCAGTGAGTATTTTTTTACTTCGTATAAGAAAGGCGGGTCTGTCGTTCTTTTCCTTGTCGCGAAGATACACGGATACAGAAGGGATTCCTTGATGCATATCCTCATACGTGATACATTCATAATCGTTTAAAACATCTTCGTATCCTGTCGCATGTCCGATAGAGCCTTTTATGTCTTTCCAATTATAGCAAAGAAAATCTTTAGTGTTTGTAATCTCTATTTCTACGGTGTCACTGCTGATTACTTCTTTGTTTTTGTATCCTGACACATACGCTTTGTATTTTCCCGGGCTATAAAAAGAATGAGACCATTGACGTATGAAATTGGCGCTACCTTCTGTATGTTTGAATATTTTCAGGCTGCCGTCTAAATTAGAAACTTTCCACGTGATTGAATCGTAAATGTCGAATAGAGAAAACATAATGAAATAATCATTGGGAAATAAGCCAAAACGGCATAATCGAAAATGTTTTTCCGTGTGTCTTCTATCTCTAATTTTAACGGAATGATTTTCTCCGTATTATTTTCCTCCTCGTCGTTTATCTCAGGAAATGTGCTGTTGTCCGTATCTGAGCATGACGAGATAAATAATAAAATGAACAAAACATTAAGTAGATTTTTCATAATGGCGTTTAGTTTAGTGTGTTAATAATCTAGTTTGTGGTGCGTTTCTACAAATATAGAGAAAATATTTGTTTTATACACTGAATTAAGCGGAAAAATAGTTTTTACTGAAATGATATGGAAATTATTTCTTAGAAGTTGAGCATTCATATTCCTCTGATTAAGTAAGGGGGCTCATTTGTTCATGTTAATTATATTGGAGGTTATGGATTATTTAGTAAATTTGCCTGAAATAGTTGCTTGTTTTTTTGATTTTTCATATATTTCGGAAAAATATTGGATTATGAAGAAGATCATCTGTCTAATGTGTATTTGTGTAGGGGTTGCTAGCTTTGTTTATGCCAAAGAGAGCACTTTGCTAAATTTATTAGATACAATAAAACGCGAGTCAGTAATTCTTGATAAGAAATTAGCCCAAACAGAGAAAAAAATCAGTTATGAATTGAGAGACTTAGAATTAAAGCAAAAAAGAAGCTATATTAACTAGATATAGTACGGAGTTGGGAATACTTCTTTCTGCTTTCGGGGTTATTTTTGCAGCATTTACTTTAGGATTTCCCATATATGCTATAAAAGTAAATAAGAAAATTACTAAGCATTTAGAAAAAGGAAAGACGGAGTTATCTGTGAAGATTGCTGAATTGGAAGAAAGTGCTCAGGCGCATATCCAAGAGAGAGTACAAAAAATAGATGATATTTATGAGGATGCCCAAGAAGTAAAAAAAGAAATTGGATGCATTAAGTAGACATAATATGGATAGCATTGAAATTGATGAAGTTAATCGTGCTAATTATAGAAATCAGGCGGAAAACATAGAACTTGATGAACAGGCTACAGAAATACAAAAAAGCCTGTGCTAATTTTTATGCAAAATTTTATGATGGAAATTATAGAGGGGGAATTGAACAGTACGATGTAATTATTGATAAATATAAGGGGGAAATTGCGGTGTCGGAAGTTGATAAATTAGATTACTATGTTGGCTTATGCTATTATAAACTTGGGAAATACAAGCAATCGTTGACATTCTTAAAAAGATATAACAAGACTACAGAGAATGTGAGGTGCTGGTATTACCTTGCTAATTGCTATTTACAACTAAAGGAATATCATTTGACTATTAAATTTTTTAATCAATGTTTGGAAGATGATAGTATTAAAGCTGACAAGAGGATTCTGGATAATGTTCAAAGCGGGTTAGGAATTGCTTATTTGGAGATAAAAGATTATGATAAGGCATTACATTATTTCAGAGATGCCTTAAATACTCATGAAGATATCGAAGATTATATAAATATTGCGAAAGTTTTTATTTGTAAGGCTCAACATGATAGATTTCTAATGGATGAGGAGCACGTAAAAGAGGCATATCAGGAAGGAATAGCAATTTTACAGAAGGGGTTAAAGCAATGTTCTTTGTATTTAGATGTCAAATCTTTTGTGAGTGTCTACACTATTTTGGGGGAGATTTATCTTGCTTTAAATGACTATATCAAAGCTTTGAATTGTTTTAAAGAGATTTTGAAGAAGGAGGAGGGGAACCTTACTGCGTGGCTTAATATCCTTCAAATATATAGAGAATTTGAAACAATTGACCTCGAGAATAGAACAACTCTTTTGTTTAAAGCTAAACAGTTGATGAATGCTTAATTAATCACTTTAAAAATAAATAATTATGTTTGGAAATTTAGTTACTAATAAACAATTGAATGATTTAATACGATATAAAGTCGTTGAAATTACACCTTTTAGACCGGAAAACATGAGTCTAGCTCATTATACTTTACATGTAAGTAAAGTATATAGAAAATTACCTAATGGGCAAATTAATTTGGTACATGATTTTAATGTGGAAAAGAAAGCATACATCATGGCTCCCAATGAATATATAATTGTTGAAATAGAAGAACAAGTAAAATTTTTCGAGGAGAGTATTGTGGGGCATTTTGTCCCTGCGTCTAATTTGATAGAGGCAGGATTGGGGGTGACTGCTGGAAAAATAGATAAGAAATACGGCTCTATGGGTGGTAAAGATGTTGAAATGATAAGATTTGGCTTGAAAAATCTTACTGAATATAATTTCTCACTCACGGCTAATTATAGAATAGCACATTTAATACTATTTGATTTTAGAGGGGTTGCTTTGGAGAAAGTAGAACTGACAGAAGAAGAGAAAAAAATTCGAATTCAGCGTCTATTGAGGGGATTTGATGATGGTCCTGTATATCAGGAAGATTAGATATCTTGAATGAAAGTTATATTGATTTTTATTCAAATATGAGGGATATTGTCCCCAATTTAGTTTAGCTAAAATAGGATTCAGATATTTCTTTTATATCTGGATTCTGTTTTTTAATATCAGTTACCGGAATGTTATATATATTCCATATGTTTTTATGTTTATTTGTCTGATATGAAATCTAGTGGAATATGAGTAATAAGATTTCTCATTGTTATGTTTGAAACCTATTTTCAGGGAAGTAAGAGTGTTTTAAAGGGTTGGCTATGGAAATACTGGAAAGTGTAATTATGATCTGCACTGGATGGTTCGTGAAGAAACTAATGCTCAAGTGTTGAACAACATAGATTCTGAATTTATCAATCCTATTCCGGTGCTTTATCAGAGTGGATACCTTACTATTAAGAGATATGATGAAAAATTGGGTATTTACCGTTTGGGTTTTCCTAATCGTGAAGTGGAAGAAGGTTTTGTCTGTTTTCTGCTTCCTTATTATGCAAGCGTGGATAAAGTGGAATCTCCCTTTGAAATTCAGAAATTCGTTCGTGAGGTACGTGCCGGTGATTAAAATTGAAATAATTTTCGTTTGCTGTTTTCAAACAGCAAAAAGTAGCGGAAAATGCTGTTTCCAAACAGCAAATGGTTATCTTTGTATTTGAAAGTACTAAGATATAGAAATTTATGGAAACTCTTTTTGCGAAACAAGATCGTTTGTTGTCGTTGACATCAACCGAGATAATAAGGACATTGATGTATCAGATCAATTGGGATGCCCAGTTGGTTGCTATTAAAGGGCCTCGTGGAGTGGGAAAGACTACTTTAATGTTGCAGTATATGAAGCAGCATTATGAGGTTTATAGCAGGGAAGTGCTCTATTGTACGCTGGACTCTGTTTATTTTTCCAATCATACTTTGTTGGAGTTGGTGGATGTGTTTGTGAAAAATGGAGGGAAGCATCTCTTCTTGGACGAGGTACATAAATATCCGACTTGGAGCAAGGAGATAAAGGAAGTATATGATATGTATCCCGATTTGAAAGTTGTGTTCAGTGCATCCTCTTTACTTAATATATTGAATGCTGACGCTGACTTATCCCGGCGTTGTATCCCTTATGAAATGCAGGGACTTTCCTTTCGGGAATTTTTATTGTTTTATAAACAGTTGGATTTACCTATATGTACTTTGGAAGAGGTTCTGACTTCTCCTGGAAATATCTGCTCGGAGGTGAACAAAGTGTGTCGTCCTTTGCCTCTTTTTAGAGAATATTTGCAGTATGGATATTATCCGTTTTATTTGAAAAATCAGATAGACTATTACACAAGCATAGAACAGGTTGTTAATTTTATTGTAGAAACGGAATTACCTCAGTTGTGTGGAATTGATGTGGGTAATGTGCGTAAGATAAAAGCCTTGTTGGGTATTCTTGCGTCCTCTGTTCCTTTTGAAGTGGATATATCCAAATTGGCGACAACTATCGGTATTCATCGTAACACGGTTATAGAATACCTGAATAGTCTGGAAAAAGCAAAACTACTGCATCTCTTATATGCGGATTTATTATCTGTCAAGAAGATGCAAAAGCCGGATAAGATTTATTTGGATAATCCTAATCTGTTGTATGCTTTGGCTTCTCATCCTGTGAAAATAGGAACAGCACGTGAAACTTTTGTAGTGAATCAACTTTCTTGTGATCATGAAATAGAATATGGAAAGAAGACAGGAGATTTTAAAGTTAATGGGAAATATACTTTGGAAGTTGGCGGTGAAGGTAAAACGTATAATCAGATAGCGGATGTGCCTGATTCCTATATTTTAGCTGATGGGATAGAAACACCTTACAGGTGTAAGTTGCCTATTTGGGTTGTTGGTTTTCTATATTAGCTCGATCCTCTGACGCGTATTTTTGATTTTCATTTCTCATATTCTCATAAGCTCGCTATAAATCGCAGATAATTAGTAAAGTAGACTATGAGAAATACTTTTAGGAACTTGTATTTCTCATAGTTTTTTTGCAAAACGACCCTGATTTTGCTCATTTCTCATAGTATCCCGCCCCTGCAACATAGATAGGTTGCGTAGGCTTCCCGATATTTTGCAGCTTACCTTCTGCCTTTAGCCTGCGTATTTGCCGGCTGGCCATACTTTGAGTGAAGCTGCAAAGAGACTGCATATTAGTACGAGTCAAGACAGGATGCGTTGCAAAATATTCCGTGAGTTTCCGGTCAATTTCTTCTTCTGAAAGAGAGGCGGAATGCGGTTTATATTTCGAACGCCGCAGGTGTGTGGTCATACACAAACTTTTCAAGTCTCTGTCGGCCTGGAAGTTGATGGATTTTAGTTTCACTTTGTCGGCGCGGGTAGTAAGTGAGTGTATGGGTTCGGCGGCTTGCAATGTGATTTGAAAATACCCGATCCCGTCCAGATGCACTCTTTCTCCTTCGCTCAGATGATTGCCCATGCATCTGCTCAGTTCCATTAACATTGCCTCTACTTCTGCTTTTCCGAAAGTAGTTGCCATGTGGATTTCTCTTGCCAGTCGCTGAGTAGTGACATGTTGAAAATTAACCACCCGTGGGTGGTAACTAGGTTCTTCCCCTTCTTTTTCCGGTTGGGGATTCTTATAAAACTCGAATTGTATTGCCATTGCTGTTTCAATTTAATGGTGATTTATATATTATGTTACTTAGGCTGTTGCTATATCTTGCCTTCATTCCTTTCTTTTCCTACCGATGCTTCTATCGTTCCACTCCGGTAGACGGTTCTTTGCACTTCAGTAGACAGAACTTTTTACTGGAGTAGACAGGCCTGTGCACTGGAGTGGAACGGTTGGAATGTTCCTTCAAAGATACAACAATATTGGGCGGAAAACAAGTAAATGCTTAGTTGTTTATACGTAAATAATAGTTTAATTTCATATTGGATAAGGTTATCCGGCATTAGGCAAGCAGAGTTGTGCTGACTATGAGAAATACTCTGAAAAACAATGAGAAATACCCAAATTTTGAGCCGAAATGTGGAATAAACTATGAGAAATGCCTGTTTGAAAAAGTATTTCTCATAGTACATCTATTTGATTGACTACACTTTAACTGAAAAGTATGAGAATATGAGAAATGAAATTGAAAAATCTTTTCTAGTAGAAAGAAGAACCAGCGCTTTTAAAATTTGTTTGTATGGAATATTTACAGTACTTTTGTCTCCGGTAATAATCGCCCTACACAAACATGCAGGACAAACTAAATAAGTAATGAGAATAACACAAATTAGAGACGACGGCAGAGTGAACACTTTGCGGACGTTGAAAATCGAACAGCTCGTGGAGCAAATGAAAGTGGAAACTAAAGCACAACTCGTCTCAGGAATGAGAGAAGTCCTGCCTTATATATTTCCGGGAGATAAAAATGACTATGTACAGAAAGTGCCGAAGTTGCTTCCTGCGGCTGCCTTTGTCCGTAAGAACGGGGTAATGACAATGGACGAGTACAACGGAGTGGTGATGCTTCAAGTGAACAATCTCTCCGGACCTATGGAAGCGGATGAGGTGAAAGAACGTGTGAAGGAGTTTCCGCAGACCTATCTTGCTTTTACCGGTTCTTCCGGAAAGTCGGTAAAGATATGGGTGCGCTTTACTTATCCTGACGATCTTTTGCCGGGCAACCGTGAGCAAGCGGAACTTTTCCATGCGCACGCTTACCGGCTCGCCGTGAAATTTTATCAACCGCAGCTTCCTTTCGATATCGACTTGAAAGAACCTTCACTGGAGCAATATTGTCGTCTGACCTTCGACCCCGAACTGTATTTTAATCCCGAAGCGATGCCTGTCTATATGAAACAGCCTATGGCTATGCCGGGAGAAACGACCTATCGCGAACAGGTGAAGGCGGAAACCTCGCCTTTGCAACGGCTTGTACCGGGATATGAGAGTTATAAAGCTCTTTCCGTACTTTTTGAGGCGGCTTTTGCGCGGGCTTTGGATGAGCAGCATGGTTATCAGCCGGGAGATGATATACATTCCTTGCTGGTTTGTTTGGCCGGACATTGTTTTCGTGCCGGTATTCCCGCAGAGGATACAGTGCGGTGGACTCGTGCCCATTACCGCTTGCCGGATGATGAATTTCTGATCCGTGAGACAGTGCAGAATGTATATCGCACTTGCAAAGGATTTGCGGATAAAAGCAGTCTGCTGCCGGAACAACTGTTTGTGATGCAAATGGATGAGTTTATGAAACGTCGTTATGAGTTTCGTTTCAATCAGTTGACCTCGCAAGTGGAATGCCGGCAACGGAACAGTTTTGATTTTTATTTTCGTCCGGTAAATAAGAGGCTGATGGCAAGTATTACCATGAATGCGCAATACGAAGGGCTTAAATTGTGGGACAAAGACGTGGTGCGTTATCTGAACTCAGATCATGTGCCGGTTTATCAGCCTATTGAAGAGTTCCTTTATGATCTCCCCCGTTGGGACGGCAAAGATCACATCGGAGATCTGGCAAAGCGGGTTCCTTGCAATAATCCCCATTGGGCACAGTTGTTCCGTCGTTGGTTTCTCAGCATGATAGCTCATTGGCGTGGACTGGGTAAAAATCATGCAAACAGCACTTCGCCTATATTAGTCGGTCCGCAGGCTTACAGGAAATCTACGTTTTGCCGCCTGATTCTACCGCCGTGTTTGCAGGCGTACTATACGGATAGCATTGACTTTAGCCGGAAACGGGATGCGGAGTTGTATCTGAATCGTTTTTTGCTGATTAATATGGATGAGTTTGACCAGATAGGTATCAATCAGCAGCCTTTCCTTAAACATATTCTGCAAAAGCCGGTCGTTAATACACGGCGCCCGAATGCTTCGGCGGTAGAAGAACTTCGCCGCTACGCTTCTTTCATCGGAACAAGCAATCATAAGGATTTGCTGACAGATACTTCCGGCAGTCGTCGTTATATAGGTGTGGAGGTTACGGGAGTGATTGATGTGGTTCGTCCTGTTGATTATGAACAGCTTTATGCGCAGGCAATGGCGGCGCTCTATCACAATGAACGGTATTGGTTTGACGAAAAGGGAAGAAGCCATTATGACGGAAGCCAATCAGGAGTTTGAACAGTCACCGCTTATCGAACAGCTGTTTCTTGTATATTACCGCGTTGCGGACGATGAGGAGGTTGGGAGTGAAATCGTACAGGAAAACGCGCGGAGTTTATTATCATGTGGTGGCTGTCGCTCAAAAAGAGATACAGGGTAATTGCGAAAGACTTACCGGAAGAAAGACTTTATGACTCGGGAAATGAGAGTTTGTCGGATATATGATCGCTTTCTTACAAGCTCTTTTCGATAAATCGCGTTAATAATTCGGTGAAACTGCTGTCTGTTAATCGGTTTTATTGTATCTTTGCGGTCTTAACTTATTTAATGGCAAGTAATGAAGGAATTTCTACAATTGATGCGACGTTTTGTGTCGCCTTATAAGAAGTATATCGGCTGGGCTGTTTTGCTGAATATTTTATCTGCTGTATTCAATGTGTTTTCATTCACTTTTTTTGATTCCTATTCTGAGTATCCTGTTCAAGACGGAAGGGGGCTGATAAGGTCTATCATTTTATGGAATGGGGAAGTGGTGATTTGGCCGATGTTGCTAAGAATAACTTCTATTATTATATCAGTAACGCATCGATTGACGCCGACATTTATCTTTTTATATGGTGATCTTGTATATGTAATCAATCCGTTGAAAGATTTTGAAGGCAGGATAACATCCCGAAAGGTCTGGCTTCAATGGAACGTGTAGACAAGATTCTGAAAGCTGAGAATAAGATCAAAGAAATTTCGAACTGAAACCGTTGAAGGGACTGAATGACAAAAATTGAGTTTAAGGATATCACTTTCAGTTGGCGACGGTAAACGGGAAGTGTTGAAGCATGAACCCGACAGCTCCTAAAGGTCAGACGATCGCACTGGTAGGACAGTCGGGTCGGGTAAATCGACGTTTGGTGGATTTGCCGCCGCGCTATCACGATGTGCAGGAAGGAGAGATATCACAATGACGGAACCAGTATACGTGATGTTCGGGTATTGCCGATTTGCGCAGTTTGGATCGGTAATCCAGAAGCAATCTTGTTCACTCTTCTCAACAACATCGCTTTTGGTGGAAAAATGCAACAATGGAGCAGGTGATTGAGGCCGCCAAAGCCAACAATGCACACGATTTTATCATGGAGAAAGCCGGACGGGATATACCATACTGAATATCGGTGACCGGGGCGCAAGCTTCTCCGGTGCCAGCGCCAGCGCATCAGAGTTCGTGCTATTTTGAAGAACCCGCCGATTCTGGATTTGGATGAGCTACTTGGACTGGATACCGAATCGGAAGTCTGGTGCTGGAAGCGCTGGAGGCGTTTGATGAAAACACGTACGACGATTGCCATCGCTCACCGTCTTTCTACCAGTTTAAGAATGCGGGATGAAATCTGCAAAAGTGCTCGCGAGGGAGAGATTGTAGAACGCGGCAAGCATGAGGAACTCATTGAACTGAACGGATATTACAAACGCTTACACGATATGCAGCAACTGTAACGGAATACATGATGGAACTAGTTGAATCTAATGAAAGGAATTTATAAAAACGTTTTTGAGTGCTACCTCTTTATATCTGTTATCCATAGCTACGTGGCAGCTCTCTTCATTTTCTTTTATTTTCCGGTTCACCCTGTTCTGTTCCATTGACCATCAATTCGGCAGAAATAAAGGGAGATGATCGTTTGCAGTCCGGAAGCTCCTCCGCTGCGGACTCTGGTTTGACAATGTAATAGCTTCTTTGTTATATCCTGGTGCTGGTTGTTTTGTGGATAGCCGCTCTTTTGTAACTACAACCGCTAAATGGCCGTTTAGGTCTACAAACGGTTTATTATAGTTGTTTTATTCGGTATCATCCTTTTGTTATCGCTGCCGCTAATACTCCATATTTTTAGACTTTCTTCAAAACGATTAATTTCTTTCTTATTTTATAATTGGTTCGGCTATGGCGGTACAACAGACTGGTCTGATGTTTGGGGAGTCTTCTACTATTTTCCGATATTCCTCGGACTCCTGTCTATCGTGGTATTTGTTGGGGAGTTCTTGCACTTATTTAGCAATACGTAACTGAACGAAGTACAACAATGGAG
>VOFI01000416.1_pt1 | contig 180001 bp, 241 predicted proteins | sample 5384131 | NCBI WGS metagenome assembly VOFI01 (sample SAMN12384728, study PRJNA508395) | human gut metagenome | isolation source: healthy gut H | host: Homo sapiens | reverse complement strand
CAGTGACGCTGTTGTCTTCTTCTTTCGGCAGGCAGGTGGATAAGATCACCGCAGTATATCGCTATGCCGGTTATCTCTATCAAACAACCGCTGGGAGATTTTGCGGAGAGCCATGAGGAAAAAGTCAGCGGAACAGCAGGAGCCGCTTTTGAAATAAAAAAGACCGCCCTTATACGAAAAGGTACGGTGCTTGATAGCTATCTTTCCCACGCTGACGCATCAGGCTGTCTGTGGCTCACGGGAAAGGCAGAGCAGTATTATGATATGATCGAATATAATGGAAGCCCCATGGACGTTAGGATAACCTCTGACAGCCACAGCCTGAAGCTTGATAACGAGAACGGCAGGCTCGTATGCAGATTGAAGCTCACTGTTCTTGCACACAGTTCTCTTTGATATCCGTGACGAGAAAAGTTCAGACCAGGTGGCGGCACTTGTAAAACAGCGCCTTGAAGAAAACATCACAGGGGTGTGGAACAAAGCCCTGTATGAGAACAGGACGGATATTTTTGATGTGTGGCGGCTTTTCCGTCACAAATATCCGCAAAGCTCTTGAAACGGATATCACCTGTCGGGTGTCATAAGACAGAGCATATCCTCGGGAAGCGGTCATGGTGTGGGAATAATATACATAAGAATGTGAGTTTATATACTGCCTCGATCCCACATAGCTGTCTGCTCTTGCAATATCAACAAAAAATCTGCGGACAGTCCACATTTCAAAAGATGCAAAAGGTATAATGACAATGAGGTCAAGAAACCAGAATAGCCTTACGGAAACATGATCTTTTATTCCCTGCCATGAGAAAAAGTACTCCCAGCCGATGCGTTTGAAAAGCATAAAAAGGGCAAGCTCGCACAGACCAAGAAATACAAATACCGCAAACAAAAATGCCGTGAGCGATACGCAGTTTCCCATGTTCTGGCTTATATTTTTTCTTGCCGATAGTTTTATCTCTTTGTTTGTCAAGCCTTTTCCCCCCTCGTTTCTGTTTTTACTGTTTACTTATCCTCTTAGTCGGTATAATAATCCTCAACAGTGTAATCAGGCATTTCCTCATATTTTGGCGGATATGTTCCTATTACCTCGAAAGCGTTTGAACGCTGCCACATGGAAGCTGTCACCATGACTTCAAAGCCCTCACCGAAATCGCAGGCGTAGTCCATAGGCTTCCTTTTCGGCACACCGAAGCCTGCCAGCATATTCATTATAAGACCTCCGTGGGTGCATACCGCAACATTTGTAAGACCCTCGTACATCATATCGGAAATGATGATGTTCAGAGCTTCATAACAGCGGTTTATGACCTCTCTTGTTGATTCGCCGTTCGGCGGAGGATTGTCAAGTCCTCCTTTTATGAACTGCTCATAATCAGGGTCATTCATAAGCTCATCAGCGGTCTTGTTCTCAAACTTGCCGAAGTCCATTTCACGAAGCTCGGGCATCTCAGCCACAAGCCTGTTAGGCTGGAGTATAGATATAGTCTGTTTGCACCTTTTTTAAAGGCGAGGTGTAGACCTTCTGCACCGAAGGGTAATCATACTTTTCTATCTTTTCATAAAGCTGGTCAGCACCCTCTCTGCACAGCGGCAAGTCGGTAGTACCGATATAACGTCCGTCAAGATTTGCCTGCGTCATTCCGTGACGGATAAATGCTATTCTGTAGCCTTTCATATTTAAAATACCTGCTTTCTTTTTCTTTTATGATAAGTGATTTAAAACCTGCACAAATTTTTTTCACTTAAATACGTCATTTTATAGATTTTATATTTACAAATACATAAATTTATAGTATAATAGAATAATGGTTGAAAAACCAATATGATTTTATACATGGGAGATATTACATGAGCAATGACAGCAAAGATGAGCTGACTCTCAGGATAGGTGAGAAGCTTACCGCCGCAAGGATAGAAAGCGGCTATACACAAAGCTGTGCGGCTAGAGCAGTCGGCACCAGCCAGTCTTGCATATCAGCCGTTGAACACGGCAAAAAGCAGAACGTCAATATCATCATTGCTCTTATAAAGCTTTACGGTGCTTCCTATGAAGATGTGTTCGGTTTAGTCAAGGTCAGAGAAAAAAAACTCTGCGTTAGGCTGTCCGGACGAGGGAAGCGAGCTGCTGAGGGCGCTTATAAAAGACAGCGGCATAAAGGGCCTTTGAAACTCAGACGGACATGGCGGTGAAAATATGCACCTATATGCTTTTGAGAAAGCTTTACTCTGAAAATCCTCACAACTCCCACAAGCTTTTTGAGCTTGACACTGAGGAAACCATGGAACGCTGTGTAAAATATCTTTCTGCTCAGCCTAAAGACCTTGACAGGATCCTTGGTATGGCAGGAAAAAAGGTGAACAGGCTCGAGGTTTCAGTGGAAAAAAATCCTGAACTGAGGGCGTTTATCAAAGAGTGCGAACACATTTTGCTCGCTTGCACATAAGAATTTTGATACCGATGTTATCATACTTCGGATATTATAACACACTTTTCAACTAATTTCAAGTGAGGTATAAAAATGAAAAAGCCTGAAAGGCGGCTGTTTGTATCGGTAGCGTGTGCGGCGGCTCTTATGGTGTGCGGAGCGGTTATGATTCATCTTGATAAGAAGCCAGATGAAGCGACATTTTTCGCCATGGATTGCCCATGCACGGCGGCTGTGTACGGCGGCGACGCTGAGGCGGTGAAAGAGCGGATAAAGGCTTTGGAAAAGCTTTATTCGCCTTATGAGGAAGGCTCGGAGATATCACGGCTCAATGAGAGCGGCAGGCTTGAGCTTTCTGAGGAAACTGCACATCTTATAGAAAAGAGCATAGAGCTTACAAAAAAATACGGCGGAGCGGATATTTCCGCAGGGGCAGTGACGGAACTTTGGAACGTTACTGGCGATGAGCCGAGAGTGCCTGAGCAAAGTGAGATGCAGACTGCTCTTTCCGCTGTGGGATATGGGAATATAAAGCTTTCGGGGAGCGAATGTGTCCTTGAAAACGGCACACAGATAGACAGAAGCCGGATAAAACAGATTTCAAGCAAAATGGTGGAGATCGACACGGACGGAGAGCAGGAGGTATCACCTGACGTAAAGCCGCCTGTTATAACAGACAAAGCGAGCCTTTGCGAAGCCGTAAGGCAGTCAGGCTGCTGCGGAATGGGCGGCGCAGGCTTCCCGACGCACATAAAGCTCAACTTTGACGAGAACAAATACAAGGTCGATACCCTTGTTATAAACGCCGCTGAGTGTGAGCCTTACATAACAAGCGACTACCGTGAGATGATGGAGAACGCTGACGATGTTATGTGCGGAATAAAGCTCGTGCGTGATATGCTGGGGCTTAAAAAAGGTCGTTATCGGTATCGAGGACAACAAGCCACAGGCTATAAAGCTTATGCGTGAAAAGTCGGCTGATGATGAAAGTATCGAAGTAAAGGTGCTGAAGTCATGCTATCCTCAGGGTGCAGAAAAGGTGATAATATTCAACGCCACGGGACGTGTAGTTGGCGAGGGTCAGCTTCCGTCAGATCAGGGCGTTATCGTAATGAACGTTACCACAGCAGGCTTTATCGGCAAGTATTCCAAAACAGGTATGCCACTCATATCAAAGCGTATAACTGTTGACGGTGACGTGGTATCTACTCCATGCAATGTGAAAGTACCTATAGGAACTTCTGCGGAGGATATACTGAAATTTGGTGACTGTGATAAAGAAAAGGTTAGAAAAGCCCTTTTTGGCGGTCCTATGATGGGAATGTGCCTTTATGAGCTTGACACCCCTGTGACAAAGACCACAAACGCCATTCTTGCATTTGGTGAAAAGGCTGATAAGAAAAAGGGCATCGAGGACAGGTGCACACAGACAAACTGCATAAAGTGCGGAAGATGTATCTCTGCTTGTCCGCTGAATCTTATGCCTACAGAGCTTGAAAAGGCTTATGACAGGCGTGATAAGGAAGCTCTTATGAAGCTAAAGGTGGGTCTTTGCATGAACTGCGGTTCGTGTTCATACGTCTGTCCTGCAAAGAGAGATCTTGCAGAGAAAAATCAGCTTGCAAAAGCTTTCATAAGAACATAAGGAGGTAAGAAAATATGGAAAAAATGCTGGTAAGCCCTTCACCTCAGATAAGGGATAATATTTCTACCTCTAAGGTGATGACCCATGTGCTCATTGCTCTTTGCCCTGCACTTGCAATGTCTGCCTATGTTTTCGGCGGACGTGCGCTCATGCTCACAGGCTTCTGCATGATAACGGCACTCATATGGGAAAGGCTTTGCAATCTTATAATGAAAAGACCTGATTCCACAAAGGACGTTTCGGCACTTGTGACCGGTATGCTTTTGGCGTTCAATCTCCCTGTGACAATGCCTTATTGGCAGGCTGCTATCGGCACATTCGTTGCTATCGTTATAGTAAAGCAGCTTTTTGGCGGTCTGGGACAGAATTTTGCAAACCCTGCTATTGTGGGAAGAATAGTTCTTATGGGCGGCGTAATGCTCGGTGCATTCTTCATGGCAACTGACTATGTTACAACTCCTGTTACAAAAACAGGCAAGGTGATATTCGGTATCGGCTGTGGTATCATCACTTGTGTGATACGCTTCTTCGGCTCTTATCCTGAGGGCGTTTCATTCTCAATACTGCTTATGAATATACTTACACCATATATCGACATGGTAACAAAAACAAAGCCTTTAGGGGCTATAACAAAGAAGAAGGAGGCGAAGTCTGAATGAAAGATAAAATAATGCCTCCATTGGTGCTGACTATAATATGTATAGTTGTCAGCGGACTTTTTGGTGCTTGCCTATAATGCCACATATGTTGACAATACAGGTGTTCTTACAGACGATATGAAAAAGGGCTGTGAGGAGATATTCGGCAAGGGCGATTATGAGATAATGCTTGACGGCGAGGGTGACAGCAAGACCCCTGTCACATTTGATACAGAGGGCGTGAACTCCATTATCACAGATAAAGATAACGGCAGATGCGTTATCGAGATAACGGAGGACGGCTATTCAAAGGGTGGACTTCATCTGCTTATCGGTATAAACAGCGAGGGAACTGTCGAGGGGATAGAATTTCTCTCTATAGGCGAAACTCCGGTCTTGGCACAAAGGTGCAGGACGATAGTTTTCTTTCAAAGCTAAAGGGCTTTGGTGTTGACACTGATGAAAATTCTATCGACAATGTTACCGCTGCCACCTATTCTTCAAAGGGAATGAAATCTGCGTGCAAAAAAGGCTGTAAAGCTTTTTGACGAGCATAAGGAGGAGATACTCAATGGCTGAGAAAAATTCTAATCTGTATGAATTTACAAAGGGTATCATAAAGCAAAACCCGACTCTTGTTACGCTTCTTGGTATGTGTCCGACGCTTGCGGTCACAACAATGGCGAAAAACGGTATCGGAATGGGACTTGCCACAACGTTCGTGCTTGTCTGCTCAAACTTTGTTATATCCCTTTTGAAAACGTTATCCCAAAGGCTGTAAGACTGCCTTGTTTTATCGTAATAATCGCAGGCTTCGTTACTCTTATCGAGTTTCTTATGAAAGGCTATATACCTGAGCTTTACAGTGCATTAGGCGTATTCCTGTCCCTTATCACGGTAAACTGTATTATCCTTGGCAGAGCGGAGGCTTTTGCCAGCAAGAACAAGATATTCCCGTCAGTCCTTGACGGACTTGGAATGGGTCTTGGATTTACACTTTCACTTTTCACAATGGGATCTATAAGAGAGATACTTGGAACAGGCTCATGGTTCGGCTTCAAGATACCTTTCCTGTGCGACGATCCTATGACAGTGTTCATCATGCCGGCAGGCGGATTTTTTTCGTGCTTGGCTGTCTTATCGCACTTGTGAACAAGATAGCGAACAAGAAGCCGCCAAAGGAGATATCCTGCTCAGGCTGCCCAAATGCGGCTTTGTGCAAGGGTCAGTGCAGAACAGAGAGTGAGGAGGCATAAAAATGAGCTACATACTTATACTTATCGGCTGTGTGTTCGTAAATAACGTTGTGCTTTCTCAGTTCATGGGAATATGTCCTTTCCTTGGCGTATCAAAGCAGATGAAATCATCTGTGGGAATGGGCGCAGCGGTAATATTCGTTATGATATGCGCAACAGCTATCACATATCCTGTATACAGACTGCTTGAGCATTTCGGTATAGAGTATCTAAAAACAGTGGCATTCATACTTGTTATAGCAATGTTCGTCCAGCTTGTTGAGATAGTCATGAAAAAGATGATGCCGCCTCTTTATAAGGCTCTCGGCGTTTATCTGCCTCTTATCACAACCAACTGTGCGGTGCTGGGCGTTACTATCGGAAACATAGACAACGGCTATAATTTTCTTCAGTCCCTTACAAACGCACTTGGAACAGGACTTGCGTTTACTCTTGCCCTCTTGCTTTTCAGCGGAGTGAGAGCAAGGATAGAAAACTGCGATTTTCCTGAAACTTTCAAGGGCGTGCCTGCAACGCTCATTGCGGCGTCTATCGTTTCGCTAAGCTTTATGGGCTTTTCGGGAATAATCTGATAATAATTTATCGATATGAAACGATCAAGGGTTGAATTTACAAAGCCGATGAAAAAGACCCACACTATATTGATACCATCAATGCTTGACTTCCACTTTCCACTGCTTAAATATGCATTTCTTAGCGGCGGATATAAGTGCGACGTTATCGGGGTGAACGAATACAGTCGGTCAAAAATGATAAACGCAGGCTGGGAATATTCAAATAATGATGTCTGCTTTCCCTGCAACCTCATAATAGGACAGTTCATATGTGCATTGAAAAGCGGCAAATATGACACCGCAAAAACAGCCCTGCTGCTGCCTCAAACAGGAGGAGGGTGCAGAGCGTGCAATTACATTATGCTACTGCGAAAAGCTCTTTTGAAAGCCGGTCTGCAAAATGTTCCTGTGGTGTCACTTAATGTCAGCGGCGTTGAGAAACACAGCGGATTTTCCATAACGCCTAAAATGGTGCTGACGGCTTGTGCAGCGATCTATTACAGTGACTTGCTTTTGTATCTTTATAATGAGCTTTCACCCTATGAACTAAAAAAGGGTGAAACGCTTGATAAAGTCCGCCTATGGAACAGCAGGCTGTCACGGCTCTTTGAACATGGCAAAGCAGCCGATCCGATCTCAATGTGCGTCATATTCCGCAAGATATGCGAAAGCTTTGCTACAATAAATTGTGATAAAAGCAGATCGGTCAAAAAGGTCGCCGTAACAGGGGAGCTTTACATAAAATTCTGTGCTCTTGGCAACGGCGAAACGGAGAAATACCTCCGTGATCTCGGTTGTCAGATATATATGAGCGGCTTTGTTCCATACATAATGTACCTTGCCGATTCCTGTACAAATGATGATAACATTTACGGAAGAAAAACCTTGGCAGGTGTGGGAGCAAAAGTCCTTATTGCCTATATGAAAACGCTTTGGTGCAAAATGAATTCTGCACTTGTACAAAACGGTTTCGAGCCTATGGAAGACTATAGATCCTTGAAAAGCTACGGTGAAAACTTTGGCTGCCTTGGCGAAACAATGGGGGACGGCTGGCTTATCGGTGCAGAAATGTGTTCAGCGTTGAAGAACGGCTGCAAAGGTGTTGTGATGCTGTTGCCGTTTGGCTGCCTTGTGAGCCACACCTGTGCAAGAGGCATAATAAAGCGTATAAAAAGCTCTACCCAGACAGCATCATAACGGCGGTCGATCACGATTCGGGAACAGCGGACGTTAATATCAAAAACCGCATTAAGATGACCCTTGATTTTATGGATAATAATATAATGAAACACAACAAAAACTGAAATTCTGAAAGAGGAGAATGATATGGAATATTTGATCCCTTTGGCTATATTTGCCGCTTTGGGCATATTGGCAGGCGTTCTGCTGACGGTGGCTTCAAAAGTTTTTGCCGTTGAGGTGGATGAGCGTGTTGACGCTATCGCAGAAGCTCTTCCGCAGGCAAACTGTGGTGCTTGTGGCTTTTCAGGCTGTGCAGACTATGCCGACGCTATCGTGAACAAGGGTGCGGAATGTAACCTTTGCCGTCCTGGAGGCGAGGCTGCTGCAAAGAAGATAGCCGAGATAATGGGCGTTGAAGTGACTGTAACAGAGCCACAGGTGGCTTTCGTGCGCTGTTCGGGAGATTGCTCTCATACACCGCATAAATACGATTTTGACGGCATTCAGAGCTGTGCGGCGTGCAACAGGTTTTATGACGGAAGCAAGCTTTGCACAAGCGGCTGTTTAGGCTACGGCGATTGTATCAAGGTCTGCTCTCAGGGGGCAATATCTATCGTTGACGGCATTGCCGTTATCGACAAAGCAAAGTGCATGGGCTGTGGGCTTTGTGCAAAAGCCTGTCCAAATGGTCTTATTGCAGTTAGAAGGATCTCTCAGGCTGTGGATATCTGCTGTTCATCAAGAGATGTGGGCAGAGTGACAAGGTCTGTTTGTCCTAACGGCTGTATAGGCTGTAAGCTGTGCGAGAAAAAAAACTGTCCGTCAGGTGCCGTTACAGTGCAGAATAACCACGCTGTTATCGACTATGAAAAGTGTACAAACTGCGGAAAGTGTGCAGAGGTGTGCCGTGTCCACGCTATCAGGTCTATCATGGGTGAAAAAGTGGAAGTGCAGTAAAATATTTTGCTTTAAAGGCTCTCTTGACGTTTATGCGTCAGGGGAGCTTTTTTTGTGCCAAAAATACACAGCCAAATTTGTGCAGTGTTCACGAAAAGTTTAGCGTTTGTTGACAGATACTTATAAATGATTTATAATACTATTTGTACGAATAATTGTCAGCGGCAAGAAAAATATAGCCGAACTTTAAGGAGAACACAAAAGAATGAACATTAAAGGCTACAGAATTATCAGTGAAAAAACGTTTTCAGACGGATAGCGGCACTTTTGACAACGCTCTTGCTCGTTATCACCGTGATTCCCGAGGGCTTCTCTACGACTATAACATCGGTGGCAGAAGCGGCAGATACGGCTGTGACAGGTGCGTATTTTGATACAGACGGTATGGAAATCGTCACTTATAACGTGGTTAATGACTTCGGTGCAGACAACACAGGAAACGCCATGACCGGAAAGCAGATACAGCAGGCACTTGACGCTGCACAGGAAAAATCAGGACAGGGCATTTTCACAAAGGTCGTGATACCAAAGGGAACGTATCTTATTTCTTCTGCACTTGTGGTATACAGCGATACTTGGATATACTGTGAAGAGGGCGTTGAGATAAAAAGGTGCATTTCCTATGGACCTATGCTCAGGTGTGATAATAATGGTGTCGGCGGCTATGACGGCGTTAAAAATGTTATCGTTGAGGGCGGGCTTTGGAACGGAAACACAGACCAGTGGCCAAATACCGCAGATTTTTCAAATATCAGATTTGCACATTGCAGAAATATTCTTCTGAAAGATATGCACGTCAAAAATAACGAGAACGGTCATCATATGGAGATAGGCGGTGCGGCTGACGTCACCATAGAGGGCTGTACTTTTACAGGATATACAGGCTACAGGAAAAAAGAAGCCATTCAGCTTGATTGCATGAACAACAGCAGAGTTTTTGCTGGCTATGCGCCTTTTGACGATACATCATGCGAAAATGTGGTCATAAAGAATAATCTTTTCTCAGGCATTTGCAGAGGTCTTGGTTCTCATTCCGCCACTCTGGGTATCTATTATACAGATATCCTTATCGAGAACAATGTTTTTGAGAATCTCGAAGATATGGCAATGATAATGTACAATTATAAGAATTGTACCATAACAAATAACACTATCACAAACTGCGCAAGCGGTATAGAGTTCAAGGCAATGTCCAGCCTGCCTAACAACAATTTCAATCCCCCTGTGGTAAAGTCTATGGAGGAAGCGGTTGACGGCTTTGAGGACGACGCAAACTCTGTTATTTCATCTAATACTATCTCTGTAAGCGGTGATGACGAATATGGCATTACAAGCGGCATACGCCTGACAGGGTATGAGGTCAAGGACAACGGTGTTATCCCTGATTATAATTTCAGAGTGGCAGGAGTAAAGATCGTCGAAAATCGAATCGAGAGCAACGGAACCACTATCGCCCTTAATGACGCTGAAAATTGCAGTGTCGAATCAAATATTCTCGTTACAAAGCAGGACGGTGTTAATTACAAGGATAAAAATGGTCTTACTCTCAACGAGTGTGATAATATAAAGATAACAGATAACTACATTTCAGGCTCAGCCAGAAACGGTGCTTCCCTTACTGACAGCTCAGGGAATACCCTTGAGAACAATACTATAGAAAACGTTGGAATGAACGGAATAAATATCTACAACGGCTCTGAGAACAATATTGCAAGCTCAAACAGCGTAAATTCAGCGAAAAAGCATGGCATAGCAGTGGCTGCAAATTCTTCCGCTGTGATAAAGTCCAACAGCATTTCAAAGGCGGGGGACACGGGCATTCTTATTTATAACGGCTCAAAGGGCGAGTGCTCAGGCAATAAAGTTAAAAATGCCGTGGGGCATGGTATCGTGTTCAGCAAGAACGCTTCGGGCAAGGCGGCTTCAAACACTGTTTCAGGGGCAGGCAAGCATGGCGTGCTTGTTACAGACCACTGCGGCAGTGTGGCTCTAAGCTCAAATAAGATATCAAACAGCAAGCAGAACGGCATTTGCGTGTCAAATTACAGCAGTTCTGTGAGTGTAAATTCAAACAGCATAAGCGGCTCAGGAAAAAGCGGCATAAGCGTAAGCTCACAGCAGGGCTTCGCTGAAAGACAACGCTGTGAACGGCTCAAAGTCTGCGGCAGTGTCAAAGAGCGCTGATTCTTCTATCAGCCTGCCGAAAGTATCAGGATTGTCTGTGAATTCTGTGAATAACACGGATATACAGATCAGCTTTTCTGGCAGATCAACTAACAAATGCGGTTATGAGATATACAGGAAAACAGGCGCAAAGGGAAAATATTCTGCCGTGGGGACGACTGCAAAAGAAAAGTTTACAGATGGATTTTTCAAGGCGAACACAGATTATTATTACAAAGTACGCTGTTATGAAACTGTGTCAGGCAAGAGGGTATACGGCGGATATTCCGCTGAGATAAAGGTAAGATCAGCAACGAAAAGATCTGTCGGGAAGGCGTCTGTCAAGGTGTCAGATCAGGTGTGGACAGGTAAGGCGCTGAAGCCTGCTGTCACTGTAAAGGACGGAAATGTCACCCTCAAAAAGGACAGGGGCTATACTGTAAGCTATTCTGCAAACAAGGGCATAGGCACTGCTAAGGTGACTGTCACAGGGAAGGGAAGCTACACAGGCAAGATAACAAAGACTTTCAAGATAAACCCACAGGGACAGAGCATTTCTGTCAAGGGTGACAAGAGCGGAAAGAAGATAGCGGTCACTCTTGCAAAGCACAGCTCAAATTCAGGCTATCAGGTGTCATATGCCGACAACAGCGGCTTTAAAAGCAAGTCCTTGTGGCTCAGCGGAAATTCAAAGAACAAAGGCACAATAAAAGGTCTTAAAAGCAAAAAGACATATTATGTCAAGGCAAGGGATTATAAGACCATTGGCAAGACCAAAGTGTACGGCAAATGGTCGGCTGTGAAGAAGGTAAGTATTTAGGGCAAAAAATTTTCCAAGCCGATTGACAAGGCTCTTATAATGTGGTATAATTCAAGATATGACAAGGAAGGTGAATGTAATGACCAATGTTGTAAAGGGCGATCAGGTAAAGGATTCATACGGCAAGATCTATGATGTTATCGAAGTTCATGAGCATAATGTTATGGTGCTTGAGCCGGGCAAGCCTTTACTGGGAGCGTATCTGCATGGGACGTTTTGATTTCGACTCATATTTCAGAAGAGCAGATGAGCCTATGACAGATGATATGCCTCGTCCAATGGGCATCGATGAAGAAGACTTCGATGAGGACGAAGAGGAAGAAGAATAAGATTTAGCGATTGATAAGATTTGTGATAGTTGTCTTTCCTGCGCCTGTTGAGCCAACAAAAGCTATCTTCTGACCAGGCTTTGCAAAAAGCTTTACGTCATGAAGAACTATCTTGCTGTCGTCATATCCGAAGTCAACACCGTCAAATACGACCTCGCCCTCCATTTTCTTGTAGTCAACAGTGCCGTCAGCCTGATGACGATGCTTCCAAGCCCATATGCCTGTACGCTCTTTGCATTCTTCAAGCTCGCCGTTCAGGTTATATTTTGCATTAACGAACTCAACATAGCCCTCGTCTGTTTCAGGCTTCTGGTCGAGGAGGTGCCGAGGGTAAGACCTGCATAGCCGTTTATGGCAAGGATAGCTCCCACAATGGCACAAAGCACATAGCTGAGGTTTCCGATATTTGCGTTTATCGGCATCATGATGTTAGCGTACTTGTTAGCTTCGTTTGCACTGACTCTCAGCTTGTCATTTATCTTTACAAAGTCTTCTATTGCCTTATCCTCGTGACAGAACACTTTTACTACTTTCTGTCCGTCAAGCATTTCTTCTATAAAGCCGTCAACTGCGCCAAGGTCACGCTGCTGAGCCGCAAAGTGCGCTCCTGACTTTGAAGCGAGATCGTTGGTCACCTTTACCATTACAAATGCCATTGCAATAGAGAGTATGGTAAGAGGAATGTTGAGGATTATCATGGAAACGAGGGTGGATATAAGTGTTGCAAGAGAGTTTATAAGCTGAGGTATGCTCTGGCTGATAAACTGTCTGAGAGTATCAACGTCATTTGTGTATACTGACATGATGTCGCCATGCGGGTGTGTGTCAAAATACTTGATAGGAAGTGTTTCCATGTTGAGAAACAGATCATCTCTTATGTTTCTCAGCGTACCCTGACCGATGTTTACCATTATCCTGTTGTATGCGTATGAAGCCGCAATGCCCACAACGTATACTACTGCAAGACCGCCGAGAGCCTTTGCAAGGGGTGAAAAATCATGGCTGGAGGTCTTTAGCATAGGTGTGATGTAGTCATCAACAAGTGACTGCATGAACATCATTCCCGCAAGTGTGGTGACAGCCTGAATAAGTATGCACGCCACAACTATTATAAATGAGAACTTATAGTTTTTGAGCATATATTTCATTACTCTGCCGAGGACTTTCATCTGGTCGCCTGACATTTTAGGCTTGCCGCCCATTTCTTTATTCATTGGCTTAGGCATTTAAGCTTCCTGCTTTCCTGCTGACTGAACGTCGAAATCTCCGCCGCCCTTTACCTGAGATTCATATATCTCACGGTATATCTCGTTTGTTTCAACAAGCTTTTCGTGTGTGTCAAAGCCGTTTACTCTGCCACCGTCAAGAACTATTATCCTGTCGGCGTCCTGGACGCTTGAAATTCTCTGTGCGATAATGAATTTTGTTGTGCCTGGGATAGATTTTGCAAATGCCGCTCTTATCTTTGCGTCTGTTGCAGTGTCTACTGCGCTTGTGGAGTCGTCAAGGATAAGAACCTTTGGCTTTTTCAGAAGCGCTCTTGCGATACAAAGTCGCTGCTTCTGTCCGCCTGATACGTTTGTACCGCCCTGCTCAATATAAGTTTCATACTTTTCAGGAAAGCGTTCAATGAACTCGTCAGCGCAGGCAGCTTCACAGGCTTCGATACATTCGGCGTCTGTTGCGTTTTCATTGCCCCAGCGTAGGTTGTCAAGGATAGTGCCTGAGAAAAGCACGTTTTTCTGCAATACTACAGAAACCTGATCTCTCAGATATTCCATATCGTAATCTCTTACGTCCTTGCCGCCAACGCATACAGAACCTTCGTCAACGTCATAAAGACGGCTGATAAGATTTACAAGGCTTGTTTTTCCGCAGCCTGTTGAGCCTATGATGCCGATAGTTTCACCTGACTTTATGTGCAGGTCGATATTGTTAAGCACCATTTTTCCGCTTCCATGCTTGTATGAGAAGCTTACATTGTTGAAGTCAACAGAGCCGTCTTTCATATCCTTTGCTGGGTTCTCACCGTTGTGAAGATCAGGTGTTTCCTTGAGTATCTCTGAGATACGTCTGATACTTGCTGTACTCATTGATATCATAACGAATATCATAGAGAGCATCATAAGTGACATCATGGCGGAGATAACATATGTGAAAACAGATGAAAGCTCGCCTGTTGTCATCGTACCTGCAACAACATTCTTTGCGCCAAGCCAGCTTATGAGCATTATGCAGGAGTAGATAACGAACATCATAACAGGGCTGTTCAGTGCGATAAGGCTCTCAGCCTTTACGAACATCTTATAGAGGTTGCCTGAGGCTTTCTTGAATTTCTTCTGCTCGAAGTCCTCTCTTACATATGCCTTTACAACTCTGATAGCCGATACGTTTTCCTGTATGCTTGCGTTAAGGTCGTCATACTTTTTGAAAGCCTCTGTGAAAACTTTCATCGTCTTTTTAACGATGATTCCGAGAACTATGCCAAGAAGAACGATAGCTGCAAGGAATATAGTGCTCATTGAGCCGCTTACTGCAAAGCACATTGCCATTGAGCAGATGAGCATCAGCGGCGCTCTCACTGCGATACGGATTATCATTTGGTATGCGTTCTGAACGTTTGTAACGTCAGTTGTCATTCTTGTTACAAGACCTGCGGTGCTGAACTTGTCGATGTTTGAGAACGAATAGGTCTGCACCTTGCGGTAGATAGCTTCACGAAGATTGCAGGCAAAGCCTGATGAAGCCGAAGCCGCATATTTTCCTGCAAGAAAGCCCGAAAGCAGGCTGACCATTGCCGCCACTACCATTACGCCACCGAATTGTTCGCCTCCTTACATTTTTGCGCCTAACATTTTGCTTTAATTAATAATATCACACTTTTACTTGAAAGTGAAATACAAATATGTTATAATTAATAAAAGAAATTTTATAGATTGCTATCAAATTTAATTTTTATTAAGAATTGTTTACCAAACGAAACAATTTGCGGAAATAAACAAACATAAAGGGGTGTTTTTTGTGAATACTGTACAATTGGAGTGCTTTTTGGCTGTGGCGCAGTATCTTAACTTTTCCAAGGCAGCGGAATCTGTGAGCATCACTCAGCCTGCGGTGAGCCACCAGATAGGTTCTTTGGAGGACGAACTAGGGGTGAAGCTTTTCGTGCGAACGAGCAAGAGCGTTTCGCTCACAAGAGAGGGTATAATGTTTATTTCAGACGCAGAGCAGATACTTAAAATAGCAGGCTCAGCAAAATTCAGGCTGTCAGAAAAGCCTGAGGACGAACCTGTGAGGATAAGTATAGGCTGTCACAATCAGGCGGAGCTGAACGTTTTGACTCCTGCCCTAAGAGAAATGTCCGGGCTTTATGATGATCTTTTGCCGTATATAGTTCTTACTCCGTTCAAGTCTATAGATAATCGGATACTTGCGAACGGCAAGGTGGATAAGATAATATTCTGTGGAGATTATGAAAGCGCAGTTGCAATGGCGGAAGCGGGGCTGGGGTTTATGATTTTCCCCGCCATAGAGGACGCTTACAAAGGTCCGCTAAAAGCGATACCGATAGAAGGCGTGAAAGAGATATCTTTCGGTGTCTATTATCTCAGGTCGCAGCTTGAACAGCAGGCAAAGGATATGCTTAGGATACTCAAAAATCAGTTTGCAAAATAAAAGCACTGTATCGGTGGGTGATACAGTGCTGTGAATGTTGCAAAGAAAATAATTAGTGGGCGACCTCAGGTCGCCCATACATAAAATCGCATATCAATAAGTGGTAGGGGCGAACAGCGTTCGCCCGCAGTATTACATATCAAACAATGGGTACATAATTTCATTTTTATGACACATTCTGTAAATATTCTTCAAGACAGAGGTCATTTTTATACATTTCCTTTGCCGCCTTTTCGCCAACATATCTGTAGTGCCATTCTTCTGGGATAATGCCTGTAATATCCTGCTTTTCGTCTGTGTAACGCTCTATAAAGCCATATTTGTAGCTGTTTTTGGCGAGCCAATCCCATACTTCCTGATTTGTAACTCTGCTGTCACCGCTTGCGATATCGACGCACAGACCAAGCTCGTGTTCGCTTGTGCCGGGCATCGCCACCCATTCTTCCGCATAGGCTTTCGCCTTTTTGTCGCTGTAGCCTATTTTCTGATAGTGTTCATATTTGCTCTCAAGTATGTCCTGCTGATCCTCTGCGGTGCGGAACGATGATGTGATAGTTGGATATATCCCCTGCGAGCGTGCGTCATCAAACATTTTCTGAAGCTGTGGGTAAATGCGGCAGTCCACTGCCTGACCATTGTCAAGGGCGGTGAGTATCACTGAGCAATTCTCGCATATAGGCGTGTCATTGTTCATGAGCTGCCAGTCCTGCCGGGCATTATACTTCGCAAGCTGATATGAAGTCACGCTGTCGTCATAGGTGTATTCCACTGATGCAGGGGTGAACTGCTTCTTTGGCTTCATATCAGGAATGTAATATCTGTATATAAGCAATGCCACAACCAAAATAATAATTGTGGTGGCAATTACGATATGCTTTTTGTTTTTATTTGTCATAATGACCGCTCCTTTGCTTTTGCTGTATCAATGATACCATACTAAAGAAGCTTTCGCACGAGTATTAGCTTAACTGTTTCATAAGATTTTCTTAATGTGTAGGACTAGCGTTAAGCTATCGTCGGTGATAACAAATTTTGCATGACGATTTGTGCATATCGACGATTTTATAGAAAAGGTCTTGACTTGGAGCTAACTCCAGGTGGTAAAATGTAATCAATAAATAAAACTCTAGGAGGTAATTACCATGGCAGTAAAACAGACAGCAGGCAGAAATAGTCTTGGCGACCTTGCACCTAAATTCGCAGAGCTTAATGATGACGTTCTTTTCGGCGAGGTATGGTCAAGAGAGGACAAGCTCTCACTGAGAGACCGTTGTATCGTTACGGTAACAGCTCTTATGGCAAAGGGCATTACAGACAATTCTATCAAATATCATATAGAGAACGCTAAAAATCACGGAGTAACAAAGACAGAAATGGTGGAGATCATCACTCACGCCGCATTTTATGTTGGCTGGCCTAACGCTTGGGCTGTCTTTCCAATGGTAAGGGAAGCGTATGCTGAGGAAAAGGACGGCTGTTCAGACTCGCTTTTTGGTCTTGGCGAGCCAAATGTGAACTTTGCTCAGTATTTTATAGGTAACAGCTATCTTAAACCGCTGAATGTCAAGGGCGTAGGCGTTTTTAACGTTACCTTTGAGCCAAAGTGCAGAAATAACTGGCATATCCACCACAAGGGCGGACAGATAATTCTTTGTACAGATGGCGAGGGCTGGTATCAGGAATGGGGTCCTGCAAGAAAGCTACACCCTGGTGATGTTGTTTACATTGCTCGGAGATAAAGCATTGGCACGGTGCAACAAAGGACGAGTGGTTCACGCACGTTGCTCTTGAGATACCTGCCGAGGGCGCATCGAACGAGTGGTGCGAGCCTGTTTCAGACGAGCAGTATAATGCACTTTAATAGAGAGGCAAAGCTATGACTATTTCTGAAGTTAGTGAGAAATACGGGCTTACACCCGATACACTGAGATACTATGAGCGTATAGGACTTATCCCGCCTGTGCCGAGAACGAGAAGCGGTCTTAGGGACTATGATGAAAGTTCATGCAGTTGGATAGAGTTCATAAAGTGCATGAGAGGCGCAGGTCTGCAAATAGAAGCCCTTATCGAGTATGTTGCTTTGTATCAGCAGGGCGACAGCACTATCGAGGCAAGAAAAAATCTGCTTATCGAGCAGAGAAAAAATCTCCTCGAAAAGCAGGCTGAGATAGCTGCGACTATCGACAGACTCAACTATAAGATAGACAATTATGAAAAGATATGCGCTAAGGTCATAAAGTGACGGATAAGGTCATGATACAAAGGACGGCAGTAAAATGCCGCCCTTTTTTTGCAAAACTTGCTCTTTTCTGCTTTGATTTTTAACAATTTTATGCTATAATAAAACATAAATAATATGATTCTCTAGGAATCGTGGAAACATTCACTTAACACTATAATAGAATAAAAACGAAGGATATGGAAAATGCTGATGTGGAAAATAATAGCAGCAGCGAAGAAACAGAGAAACAGGAGGACTGTATATGACTTATAAAAAGAATGTTTCAAAAATGGTGATTGTTTGCCATGCGTTTTATTGTGTTCATTTTTTGTTCGAATGCAGTGTCAGCAACGGTTGTGGATGCGGACAAGCATGGGACTGGCGGTTATGGGTAGATGGAGCCAGATAGGATGGAGGAACGATATTTTTCCATTTTATTATTATCCCGAAACAAGTCTCATCTAAAACCAGATGAAAGTGTGTTGGTAAGTGGTAACATCGAGTTTATGGATGAATCGACAAAACAGGGTGTGAACGCAGACTTGGTTATCGGAACAAGGGTGCCAGTACTTTATGTTTGTTTTATCCTCGGTTGGTGCAATTTGCCTGTTACCATCTGCAATTCGCATTTCCATAATAAACCGTGGAGTAGTGATGAGGAGATAGGCACTAGGAAAAAATTAGTGAATGCATTTTATACGGCTGAGATCTTAGCACTTGTAGTTGCTTTGATTTTCTTTGTGGCTGGTATGACGCAAGTGGTTGGATATGCCTGTAAGAAAAATCATACAACAGGAAATGTAACATATCAAAATTCTCGACAGAGCTCCCAGTATGTCAAGGTACATAGCGGAAACGGTGTCAGAAATTACAAATCACATTATGGGAAAGGCATTCGGTCAACCTATACGGTGTTGCAGATCAAGGCGAATTTGCCGGTCAATGGCACCGATGTGTTCTGGTACGAGGGAAATTGCATTATTCTGGGTAGCAAGAACGTTTATATAGGTTATAATGATAATTCTATGTCAGTCTTATCACAGTTTGAACTAGTAATGACGATCATAAGCGGTATGTTTTTATTAGTTCATGCAGTTTCTGCAATGTTGATCAGCAAGAAAAATCCATATGGAGGGAAATTTTTCTGGTTCTTTAAATTTTGACAAGCTCTTTCAGGAGTTGTTTTATATAATTTCACTTAAAATATTTGAGAGAAATGTATAAAGCTATATTGACAATAGCATTTCTCGTTATGACCTATGAAATATCCATAGTATTTATTGCGATCGTTAAGACTTCAATTTATTTTTGATAAAATGCCTCTTTTCAAATTACTATTGAGTGTGCTATGATCGATCATAGTGCAATACGCTCCTTCTTTCATTTTTTTATTTGCCTTTTGTTGCTTAAATGCGCTATTTTTTTCAACATTTTATTGTTGATTTTGGGGAAAGTTAAGCCTCGCCTGCGTTGACAAACAGCGGTTTTAATGGTATAATGGAATAGCTTACAGATTTGTGGGGATAATTTTGACAGAATGAAAAAAGGACGGTGCGCTATGGTAGTGAAAAATGTGGAGTTGCCTGAATACAGCGTGCTTATGTCTGTTTATGCAGGAGAGAAGCCTGAACATCTCAGGGCAAGTATCGAGAGTATGCTCACAGACCTATGTGACGAACGATTTTGTGCTTGTGTGCGATGGAAAGCTCACAAAGGAGCTTGACGAGGTCGTAGACTACTATGAGGAGAATTATGAGTGCTTTCACCCCATAAGGCTCAAGGAGAATGTTGGCACAGGAAGATGCGCTAACAGAGGTATAGACGCCTGCAAAAATGAGTATATAGTCAAAATGGACTCTGACGATATCGCTAAGCCTGACCGCTGTGAAAGGTCGCTTTATGCTTTGGCGAAGCACCCTGAGATAGATATGCTTGGGGCTTATATAGACGAGTTCGACAGTCAGACGGGCGAAGTGATAGCCACAAAGAAAACGCCACTGACCAATAAAGAGATACACAAATATGCAAGGCGGAGAAATCCGTTCAATAATCAGACCCTTGTTTATAAGAAATCCCGTGCTTTGAGCGTGGGAGGTTACAGCAATATAAAACGCTGTGAGGACTATGAGTTCGTGGTGAAAATGCTTGCGGACGGCGCAAGGGGAATAAATCTTGACAAAACGCTTGTGATGTACAGAGTTACGGCGAACAATTATGAGAGAAGAAGAAACTGGGCGAACACAAAGTCCTTTGTGAATGTCAGGTGGAAGATATTCCGTATGGGATATTCAAACCTGTGGGACTTTATTGTTCCATGCACTTTTCAGTTTTTCATTTTCATAATGCCGAAATCGCTGACAGGCAAGATATATAAGAGGTTTCTTAGGGGATAATGGAGAGCCGCAAACGTATAATAAGACAGCACATAAAATCAGCACTGCAAAAACGCTTTTGCCGCTGTGCTACAAGCTGTCAAAGAAAAAGGATATAGACAAAAAGCTCGTTATCCTTGCAGACCTTAACAGCGTTTCTACTCCTGATAGCATGGAGCTTATAAAAGCGGAGCTTCAAAGCCGTGGCTATAAGGTCAGGGAGATGTACTGCGACCTTTCAAGCTGTGGAATGGTCTCGGGGCTTAAATATATGATGAGCTTTATGAAAGCTTACGCAAATGCAAGGGCGGTGTTCATATGCAACTATTTTGTGCCTGTGACTTCCTGCAAAAAGCGTGAGGAAACGACAGTGGTTCAGCTTTGGCATTCCTGCGGAGCATTGAAAAAAGTTCGGCTATGACAGCGAGGAGGATATATCTTCCCATTTCAAAGGCTCTGTTACAAGAAATTTTGACCTTATCACTGTAAGCAGTAAAGAGTGCGTAAAGGCTTTTGTGTCTGCGTTCAGGCTGAAAGAAGATATCGTAAAGCCCCTTGGCGTCAGCCGTACGGACGTGTTCTTTGTTGAAAGCTACAACGAGCAGTGCAGACGTGAGTTCTTTGAGAGATATCCCGACTATAAGGGCAAGAAGATAGTGCTTTATGCGCCGACGTTCAGGGGGAATGCTTTGGATTGTCATTGCGTGGGCGAGGAGTATGCCGCAGAGCTTGAAAAAAAGCTTGGGGGAGGCTTGGAAAGTCATTATAAAAATGCACCCCAGACTTCACAGCGGGCTGACTAACTGCGATATTGCTACAAACAGGCTCATGCCTGTGGCAGACGTGCTTGTGACGGACTATTCGTCGCTTGTGTTCGAGTATGCGCTGTATAAAAAGCCGTGGGTGATATTTGCCCCTGATATTGAGAGCTACAGCAAGGGCAGGAGCTTTTATCTTGATTATAAAACAGATATGCCTGCGCCTTTGGTGACGGAGGGAGAGAAGCTTGCACAGGCTGTGCTTGACTGTGAAAAGAGCTTTGACCATGAGGGCGTGGAGCGTTTCACGGAAAAATATATGTCTGCCTGCGACGGCAGGTCAACGGAAAGAATAATCGACAGCGCTTTGGAAAAAGAGCGTTTTTGACGGAGATGATAAAAATAGAAGGAAAAAAGTTTGATTGGTTCGGGCTTACCCAGATATTAAAGGAGCATAAGGGAAAGCTCAGACAGATAAGAATGTTGTCGGTGAACGAACTGAAAAAGAAGTATAAGGGCGCAGCGTTAGGTCCGATTTGGGCGCTTATCAAGCCGACATTTACCCTGTTTATACTGTGGTTTGCCTTTGAAATAGGTTTAAAAAAGAAACGGTGGAGTGCATTTCATTAACGGAAGTATACTCAGTTCGTTTTCATGCTCACAGGCTATGTGCCGTGGTTTTATATTTCAGAATGTATCGTTGGAGGATCGAGGTCAATAAGAAGCAACAAGCTGTTTGTAACAAAGCTGTCCTTCCCTGTTTCAAATATCATGACCTTTACCTCACTTTCGGGACTTTATATCCACATTTTGCTGTGTGCTATAATGTATGTGGTGTTGCTGTGTCTGGGCTTTGGACCGAGTATTTATAATCTTCAGTTTATCTATTATGCGCTGATGATGTATTTTTTTTCTTCCTTGTGCTTTCGTGGATGACTGCTCCTCTCAGTGCGTTCAGCAAGGATTTTGAAAATCTTATAAACTCTATTATAACAGGACTTTTCTGGCTTTCAGGTATATTCTGGAACACATATGATATCTCACCTTTGTGGCTGAGAAAGCTCATGTATTTCAACCCTATAAACTATTTTGTAAACGGCTATAGAAAGAGCTTTCTTACAGATACGTTTATTTTTGATTCTAACTATACCACCGAAACTATAGTGTTCTATGCGGAGTTTATCTTTATGATATTCCTCGGAGCGCACACCTATAAGAAATTCAGGAAGATACTTCCTGACGTTCTGTAACAAAGGCTGAAAGGAACTGACTTTTAAATGGAAAATCAAGCGACTGAGCCAATTATTGAATTTTTGGACGTAAAAAAGAATACTTTTTATATAAAAACGAAAAGGCACGCTTTAAGGCTATTTTTCACTGGATATGACGGGTATGGAAAATATCTATCTAAAGGGCTATCTACTTGGTCTTAATGACGATCAGATAAAGGAGATAGAGCAGGATATAATTGATTTTGCAGATCTTGGAGAGTATATCGACCAACCAGTAAGAACATATTCAAGCGGAATGAAAATGCGTCTTGGCTTTGCTATCAATATAAATATCAAGCCTGATATCCTCGTTGTTGACGAGGCACTGAGCGTGGGCGACGCAGACTTTCAGAAGAAGTGCCGTGACAAGATAAATGATGTTATCTCCACTGGTGTAACGGTACTGTTCGTTTCCCACTCACGCAAGGCTATCGAGGAAACTTGCACAAGGGCGATATTCCTAAAAGACGGCAAGGTGCAGGTGGACGGCACTGTTGAGGAAGCCTTTGACGCTTACGATAAGAAAAAATAATCATGAAAGCTTTTCGTTTTTGGCGGAAAGCTTTTTGTTTGCACTTATTATAGTTGATATTTGATAAGTATATACAATTATCAATATTTAATTGTGTATAATAAATCATAGTCAAAAAGCTTTACAAAATCGCAGAAATGTGTTATAATAAGATATTATCGAAAGGAATTGATATTATGAATTGGGTTGAAATGGATATATATACCACAACAGAAGGCATCGAAGCGGTAACGGAAGTCTGCTTGGAATGGGTATAAACGGCTTTGTTATCAAGGACGCAAAGGATTTTCAGGACTTTCTTGATGATAAGGACGGCAATTGGGATTATATAGATGATGACCTTATGGGTCTAAAGAACTGCGAAACAACAGTGACAGTTTATCTCCCTGAGAACGCTCAGGGTCTTGAAAATCTTGAAGCTATGAAGCTGGAACTTAAGGCGCTCAAAAAGCGTGATGTGAACAATGAGTTCGGCAGACTTGAATATGAGCTAAAAAACGTCAAGGAAGAAGATTGGGCGAACAATTGGAAGCAGTATTTCAAGCCACTTTGCGTTGGCGAAAAGCTTCTTATAAAGCCGTCTTGGGAAAAGGTCGCTGAGGGCGAAAAGAGAAAGATACTGGAAATAGACCCTGCTTCATCTTTCGGCACAGGTCAGCATAACACAACCCAGCTTTGTCTGGGGCTTGTGGGGAAAAATCTTCATGAGGGCGACAGGATACTTGACCTTGGGTGCGGAAGCGGAATACTTTCTATCGGCGCATTGCTCCTTGGTGCTGAAAGTGCAACAGCGGTGGACGTTGACGAAAATTCTGTTAAGATAGCAAAGGAAAATGCAGAGAAAAAACCATATAAGCGCAGAAAAGTATACAGCTTACTGCGGAAATATCATAGACGATAAGGCTCTGGTGGAGCAGATAGGCACAGGCTATGACCTGCTTTGTGCAAATATCGTGGCAGATGTTCTTATAGGCATGAGCGGGATTTTCGGCGGATTTATCAAAGACGGCGGAACGCTCATAGTTTCAGGTATAATCGACCAGAGAAAAGATGAGGTGCTTGACAGGCTTAAAGCAGAGGGCTTTGAGCTTATTGAGATAAGAGAAAAAGAAGACTGGGTGGCTGCGTCATTCAGGAAATAAGAGATGAAAGGACGGATCAAAATGCAGTTATTGTTTTTGGTTATCAAGAGAATCGAGTTAGTAGACGAAATCATGCGTTCGCTGGCACAGGCAGGCATAAGAGGAGGAACGGTCATTGACAGCGTGGGAATGGCGAAATCTATTTCTACAATGGATAATCTGCCTATGATCGGCGTTCTGAGATCTATTCTCAGCGGCGAGGACGCTGCACAAAAGGGCAAGACAATTTTCGTTGCCGTTGCAGACGATCAGGTAGATGTTGCAAGAAAGGCGATAACTGATGTTACAGGCGACCTTTCACAGCCTAACGCAGGCGTGCTTTTCGGTGTGCCGATCAGCTTTGCAGAGGGCGTAACAGCCCTCGTTTATCATGCGCTCGATAGTTTCCTTTATCTTCATGCGTGCGTCCTCTGGAAGCTTTGAAAGCTTTGTGTGCAGACCCTCGCTCACAAGCTCGTGGAGTGACTTGCCGAAAATGTTTGACTCCCATATCTTTTCAGGTGATTCCTCAAAATCGTTGAGCATATAAAGCACAAGCTCCTCAGATTGCTTTTCTGAGCCGACGATAGGTGCTACCTCGGTGTTGATAGTGGTTTTCAGCAGGTGAATGGCTGGTGCGGCGGCTTTGAGCCTTACGCCGTATTTTCCACCCTGCTTTATTATCTCAGGCTCATCAAGGGTCAGCTCGTTCATTTCAGGCATAACTATTCCGTAGCCTGTTTTCTCCATTTCATCAAGGGCAGAGCTGAATTTCGAGAAACGTTCTTTTATCTTCACAAGCTCCAAAATTCTCGGCATAAGGTCGTTTTCGTCCTTTATCTCAAGCCCTGTGGCTTCGCCTATTATCCTGACAGCGCAGGGTCAAGCTCTACCTTTATGACAGCCGAGCCTTTTCCAAGGTCTATCTCAGCCACCGAACCAGATGACACCTGTTCACAGCAGCATATCTTTTCGGCACAGTCTGAAATGTCACGAAGATTTGTCACAGCCGAAGCCGCTTCCTTGATATGTCCGAAAACCGCTTCTTTCAGCCAGTGACCCTTGTCAAGAGAGTTTATCCATGAGGGCATTGAAATGTTTATCTCTTTCACAGGGAAAGAGTATAGCAGAAGCGTAAGTATCTCTTTTATCTCTTTTTTCCGAAAGCTCTAAACAGTTTATAGGCATAACTGTAGTGCCGTATTTGTCGGAAAGCTGTTCGCAAAGGTCTTTTGTCTGCGTTCCCACCTCAGCCGCCATGTTGAATGGTACTTCCGTGTCAAACCACGGTGTGACCACCATTCTCGGGGCTTCATTCTCTATGTAGCCTATGGCGCTTGGGATTATGTAGCCCACACAGTCTATCATTCGCACGTTGAAGCTTGCTCCGCCCTCTAGGGTGATGTTCACAGCTTCCTCAGGAATGAACTTAGGCTCGGTGGTCATGATAGTCTTGCCTGCGGAGGACTGGGGCAGTTCGTCAATGGCACGCTCCTTGCGGTAGTCGCTTTCAATGTTCGGTATAACGAACTGCTCCATGAACTGCTTTATAAAGGTGGATTTTCCAGTGCGGACGGGACCTACCACGCCTATATAGATATCGCCCCCCGTCCGTGTGGCAATGTCGGTGTAAATATCGTTTTTCATGTGTCTGTCCTCCTAGTTCATTAATGGGATAAGCAACATTCCCTGTTTTGATATTTTATCGTCGGTAAGCTCGTTTTCTTCAAGTATGGCTCTCATTGCAGTAGCATATTTTCAGAGCGTATTTGTCATTTTTCTCTTTCGGCTTATCTGTGAGTACCCTAAGCTCTGATATCATAGTCCCTGTCTGTTGAATAGTCATTTCGCCGCCTATCTTGATATCGGCTTTAAGCTCCGCTGTTGCTTCGTCTGCAAGATAGTATGTGCAGTTTTCTATGCACAGGTCAGGGGATATAGATATCTCACCATTGACATTCTCCGGAATGGGTATCTCATGCTCAATAGGCGAATCGTTTTCAAGATAAAGGGGGAGTGCCGTCCTCATTCCTGCCGATAATACAGAACGTCACGCTTCCTGAAATGATAAAGGCTTTCTTTTCCTCGTCAAGCCTTGATGTCACATTGGAAAGGGTCGCCCAACTGTCGTGAACACAGCGTATCTCGCCCTCCTGACAGGAAAGCTTTGCAGTAACACTGTGGCTGTCAGATAACTTTATGCTTTCGCTGTCAAGCTTCAGCCTCGCACTCAAAGCAGGTGGAATATGCGTCTGTGACTATCTCACAGGTGGAAAGCTTTTTGGCAACGCAGTTCACAAGAAGCACAAGCTCACATTCAAGTGTGCCGGAATCGTCAGACTTTGGTATGATATCACACCCTGCAGGTGTTATCCTCACATCTGCGGTGAAAGTATCGTCAATGCCGTCTATGTCGATTATCTGTGAGAACGGCAGAGTAAACCGCATTGTTTCAGCGGTTTCTTCTCCATCGGTAGTTACGCAGGAGTAAAGCATCATTATCTCAGCGTCGCCCTTTGTCACAAGCTTGCCTGCTATCATCTTGTGTTCCTGTGGGATAATGCGGCAATCTGTCCGCAGGATAGTGCCAACAGGGGCTTTTGCCGCAGAAAGCTGCAATTCCTCTATTAGTGTGATACGTTTTGCAGCGGTAAGACGTTTTGCAGGGTATGTAACAGCAACCTTTTTAAGCTGAATGCCGCAGCCGCACTGCCATGTCAAAGCTGAGCTTTCCGCCGTTTATGGAATGGCTCTGTACTGTTGGCATGATAACGCATTTTAGTACCCTGAAAATATCGGGATAATAGTCGGGCAGCAGAAAATCCTTTTCCACAGCCTGCTCGCAGGAGGCGTCAAGGATAGTCCGTGTCATTGACAGCATCTCTCTGTTAAGCTTAAGATCCATAGTGTTCATCTTGTCTGTTTCCTCCTAAAAATAAACTGATCATACGATCGTAAAGGGCTTGTAATGCCCTGCTGAGAACATTATATTCACTTGGGACGGGTCATATTCTGAAAATCTCAGACAAATTTAATGTATTTTGTCGTCAGAGGCTTTTTCACACAGCGTAAAGGCTTTTCATAGACTAAGATATGTCATTATCTGACATAATACTGTCTGAAAGGAAACATAATAGTATGAATGGTCTACTTTGGGCTGCGGCAGGCACGGGCTTTACATTCTCTATGACGACGTTAGGTGCGGCTGTGGTCTTTTTCATGAGAAAAGAGGGGCAGAGCGAAAAGGTGCAGAAAGCCTTTTTAGGCTTTGCCGCAGGCGTTATGATAGCCGCAAGCGTGTGGAGCTTGCTTATCCCTGCCATAAACGAGGCGGAAGCTCTCGGCAGGATAGGCTGGATACCTGCCGCAGGCGGCTTTGCGCTAGGCGTGCTGTTTCTTATGGGGCTTGACAAGGCAATGCCTTATTTTTTACCTGAGCCTGAAAGGGAAGAGGGCGTCCGCAGGGGGCTAAAGCGTTCGGGAATGCTTATTTTCGCTATCACACTGCACAATATCCCGGAGGGCATGGCAGTAGGTCTTGCCTTTGCGCTGGCGGCACATAATGACAGCTCGGTATTGCTGGCTTCTGCTATCGCACAGGCATGGGAATACAGAACTTTCCGGAGGGTGCGGCTATCGCACTGCCGCTGAGGCAATCGGGCATGGGCAGGGCGAAAGCATTCGGACTTGGCACTCTTTCAGGAATTGTTGAGCCTGTTTTCGGACTTCTCACCGTTCTTGCCGCAGGTGCTATCCAACCGCTTCTTCCGTGGCTTCTTGCCTTTGCCGCAGGAGCAATGCTCTATGTGGTGGTGGAGGAGCTTATCCCCGAAGCACATCTGGGGAAGGTCACATGGGAACAGTTGGCGTAATGCTAGGCTTCTTGCTTATGATGATACTTGATGTGGCACTAGGATAAAAAGGCATATGTGTTAAAAAACTGCAGTGAAATTTTTCACCGCAGTTTTTTTGTTGTGATAACGCACAAGTATCATGTGTTGACTTTGTGAGTTATTGCTTTCGTCTTTTTGACGTTTTTCGGTTGACAAACGGGGCATGATTTGGTATAATTGAATATGTGTAAAATATGTTCTGCTAAAAAGATAAAAAGAACAAAAAAGAGAGCAGCGATAACCCTAAGACAACGAAAGGACAGATGAGAATTGACAAAGATAACTCGCACCTTTATTGCCTTTGCAGCGGCGTGTTTACTCGCCATTATGCTTATGACAGTAAGGTGCTTTGCTTATGATTATTCCACTATCACCGGCACAAAAGCCAGTGGAGCGGAAATAAGCGGATATTCGGGAGCACTTGAAGTGAATGTTGTTGACTTCGGCGCAGACAAAAAGGGAAAGAAAGACTCCTCAAAGGCGATACAGAAAGCCCTTGACTATGCCATTGACAACGGCTCCAACTCTGTGCAGATAAAGGTCGTTGTGCCGAAAGGAAAATACAGAATAGACAAGCTTTTGGAGATATATTCAAACACTTGGCTGTATCTTGAGGACGGAGCGACTATCGTCAGAAATTTTGACAAGGGCTGTATGATAAAGAACGCTCAGGCAAACGGTGCAGGCGGATATGGCAGCGAGAGAAATATCGTTATCGAGGGCGGCTGTTGGGACGGCAACCCTTCGCCTACTTCAAGACCATTTTCTAATATGAGATTTGGTCACATGAAAAACCTTTGGATAAAGAACGTTGAGATAAAAAACAATTACAATGGTCATCATGTTGAGATAGGCGGTGTAAAGGGCATCACTATCGAGGATTGCGATTTTCATGGTTATACGGGAACATCTCAGAAAGAGGCTATACAGCTGGATACCATAAGTAACAGTGATGTTTTCCGGCGTATGAGCCTTTTGATGATACCCCTTGCGACAATGCTGTAATAAAGAACAACAAATTCCATGACCTAATAAGAGGTCTTGGCTCACATTCAGCTTGTCTTGGTGTATATTATACTAATACACTTATATCAGGCAACTCATTTTATAATATGAGCGGAACAGCTATCGTACTTATTAATCATAAAAATTGTATAATCGAAAACAATACTATGAAAAACGTTGGCTGTGCCATAGATCAAGTACATGACCGATTATGAAAATGCAAATTTCCATGTGCCTAATTCAGGCTATGCAGGCATAAAGGATCGTCTTGACGATAATGCCAACACCATAATAAGAAACAACGACATAACCGTTGTGGGTACATATTATTATCCAGAACCGTATGCGATACGAATATTCGGCAAGAAGCTTGAAAAGTCATTTTCACACCCTGATTACAACTATACCGTAAAGGGCGTGAAGATAGTAGACAACACTATAAAAACAGCTGGTTCGGCAGTAAGGCTCACGGACGTTTCGGGAATTTTCATAGGTTCTAACGATATAAGCTATGACTATGACAGATATAATTATTCCATGGATCTTATATGGCTCAGTGAATCGTCACAGGTGACTGTGACCAAAAATAAGCTTACAGGCACAAAGCAGAACAGCGTTTATATAAGCGGTGGTTCAGGCAATGAGGTAAGCTCAAATACCATTAAAAAGCCAGGCGTGTCGGGAGTTTATGTTTCAGGCGGTTCTGATAAAAATACCATATCAGGCAATACTATAACCTCCGCAGGCTCCAACGGCATAAAGATAACCAAAGAAGCTAAGGCAGATGTGAGAAAAAACACTGTTAAGAAGTCTAAAAATCACGGACTTATATTCACTGACGGAAGCGGTAAGGCTTCTGACAATATCCTTGAAGAAAACGGTCTTAGCGGTTTTATGGCTGACAACAGCGCTTCTGTGGAGTTTTTCAACAACACCTGCAATAAAAATAAAGGCTACGGAATAAAAGCTAATAAGAAATCTCAGGTTAAAATAAGCGGAAACAGCTTTGCTGACAACAGCAAGGGCGATGTTTACGTCACAGGCAGTGCGGCAGTGCTTCTGAACGCACCTGATAACGTAAAGTCGCAGGATATCTGCTCTGATAAGCTCACTTTAACATGGGACGAGGTGTCGCAGGCTGACGGCTATTATGTTTACAGAAAAACCGACGCTGAGGACGCAGAGCTTTTCTTACACTGTTGACAGTGTCCAGAGGGAAGCGACAGTGCAACTGTAACAGACGGCACTTCATTTACAGACTATGGACTTGTTCCAAAAACAAGATATGTTTATAAAGTGCTGAACCCAGACACCTACATTAATTAAAATTATTCGCAAAAAAATGAGCAGAAAAAAATATAATAACTCTGTAAATATTGAGGATGCTCTATACCACCTAACTTAGATTGAACTATTTAGACTTATTGCTGTCGATTAGTCAGTATATTATATATACCAATTAGAATTGAACAAAGTAATGCTATCCCATTAAGACTATAACTTAGAATCATACCGAAGCCGCTTCCTGCATTAGGTGTTCCATAATCACCATTGAAAGCCATAAATATATGAATAAAAAAATCAGTATCGTAAAATATATAACCGATTATAACAGAAAAACAAATGGTCAATATAACACCCAAACAATATATTTTTATATTATGGCTGCTTAACTTAACAAAAAAAGCCAACTGTACCGCTGCATAAAGAATAAAAAAAATAAATATAGAAATAACAGAAGCTATCCCTGCTCCTAAATATGCAGTTAAATTAAACAAAAGAGCATATATGAAACTCATCAATACATATTTAACATATTTCATTATAATAATCATATCCCCTTTTGATGAAATCTAAGTCATCCTGTTTTGTATGTCTTTATTTTGTTATCTTTTACTGCGGAGTCTGCTGAACGTCCTGCATTTGCGGAGCAAAATTTGCAAGGGAATAGAGCCTGTTCATGAAATCACCGTCAACAAAGAGGTTTTTCACAAGCACCTTTGTGTCAGGATTTTTGTTCTTAGGGTTGATCGTCTGCTGATAAACTGTGAGATAATTCTCATTGCCTGACTTGCTCACATAGCAATCTATCACCATATATGTAGGCAGGAATTGAGTAACAGCCGTCTGATAATCAAAAAAGCGTGTAAGGGCTTTGCTCCATTGAAACCTTAAATGACTTTATGTCCTCAGGCACCATGAATTTGTATGCACCCTTGAGGTTTTTGTATTCTGCCCAATCGTCCTCAGACTCTATGAAAGGCTCTTTTTGACTTGATTCTCACACCGCCCACAAGGAAAGCCAGCAGAAGGATAAATTCACTGCCCCATACTATCCACAGGATCGTGCCGTTCACAAGCGAGCCGTTATCTCTTGATGAATGTGATGACTTGTAAGACCAGCGACCCTCTTCGTTAATGGACTTTATATCCTTCCAAAGGTCAGACGGGTGTGCGATTATGTCAAAAAGACTTGTCTTGTCATAATTTCTAAAATCGTAAGTGTAGTCATATGCGTTCATGGTGTATGACTTTTCTAGGCTTTTCTTAGCTGAGTTTTCGTCCTTGCCGAGAAGCTTGTCAAGCTCGAAAAACTGCCATACAGATTTTTTCTGCATTGTGGCAATGTCCTCGTCTGAAAAATCGCCTGTTGAATCGTTGCTGAAAAGATCATATGCCTTGGTCTGGTGATAAAAGTCATAATAATCACCGAAGCCGTCTGTGTTCTCATCAAAAAGCATATTCAGCTCGTCATAATAATCATAGGCTGTGTATTCTTCCATAAGCTCATAGCCATATTTTTTCAGATCGTTGTAATCATACAGTGCCCATTTAAAATATGTGGCAAGCAGGAAACCAACGACTGCGCAGGCAACTGCTACAACAGTGTTTCGCATTTAAGCCTTTACTATCTTTCCGCCCACAAAGCCCAGCGCAAATGACACTGCCACTGCGGCGAAAACGTTAAGATAGATGATAGTACACCAGCCCTCAAAAAGCAGATAGAGCCAGAAAAGCAATCCTCCACAGACCGCTGTTGCAAGCACCATGAGTACTGCTCCAACTGGGCTGAATTTGCCCGACTCTTTGTAATGTTTGTGTTCTCCCATTTTAAATACCCCCTTATATACTTCAGGCATAAGCCATGAAGAAATTATATCACAAATTTAAAGATTTTTCAATAGTTTTGCTGAATTTATGCAGGCATAAAGAGAAATTTTTGTGGAAAACTAGTTGCAATTATGAAAGGAGCGAACTTAGATGATAGAACAGGATACAATAAAGCTTCTCAGGGAGTGCGATGCAGGAATAAAAATGGGCGTGCAGTCTATTGAGGATTCGCTGAAATACACTTCAAACGGAGAGTTGAAGCGAACGCTGGAGAAAAATCTTGCAGGGCATGTGGAGATACAAGAGAAGGTTCAGGGACTTTTAAATTCATATCATGACAGCGGAAAAGAGCCGCCTGCTATGGCAAAGGGCATGGCGTGGCTTAAAACCAACTTCAAGCTTGCGGCAGAGAGCAGTGACGACGCTGTGGCAGATTTTATAACAGACGGCTGCAATATGGGTGTGAAGTCCCTGTCTGGATATCTCAACAATTATCAGGCGGCAGATGAGAAGTCCAAGAACATTGCCAAGGAGCTTATATGTCTTGAGGAACGCCTTTCTGTGGACATGAGAGGATATCTCTCTGCAAAATAGGCATGAAAATGGCAGCCGTGGAGTTTTTCCTACACGGCTGCCTTGATCTTATTTAGATACAACGCAGTTTTTGCCCTGATTTTTGCCCTTGTATAGCAGCTTATCCACTTTTGAGATACCCTCGTCATAGTTTTCGTTCGAGTCACTGAGTAAACTCCAAAAGTCATGGATATATTGAAACTTCGAGAATTTTCCTTAAATGTACACTCATGTATTTTCTGGCAAATGCTCTTTGCTATCTTCTCACAGCTTTCTGTTTTGATGTTATAAACAAAATCACTTTACTTTAACAGATATATTATATACTATTTTAAACGTTTGTACAAATTATCATGATGAATTTTGTAGGTGCTAGTCTAAAAAGTGCGAAAAATGGCACTTTTTTGTTGCTTTTCATAGTGTGCATAAATCATATTATATTGATATGAACAATATGAAAAAATATAGTGAAAAAAATATTGCCGGCAAGCCATGGTGTAGGTTTGTCAATCATATTGGACACTATTATTAAGAAATTCGATAGGCGAAAACCATTTGAGGGGACGCATAGGACGGTTGTTTGTTCGACTTAAACGTGCAGCTAGCTGCACGTTTAAGTCGTCGCAGGAATAAAACCTATGGCACGAATAGAATTTGTTGTGATCTTCTCGGTGACTGCGCTCTACTTTGCCATTGTGCCTAGGCGTATATGGACGAATGAGTTTGTGTTCAATGTAAAGTTGTGAGAGCGTATTCTCAAACAGCGTTTTCTTGTCTCTTTTGCTTGGCGAAAAGCGGTTAGTAAATTCAAATCCATTGTCGGTCTGAATACATTTCACCGTTATTCCTCTGCGTTTGTACCATTTCACCAGCCTTTTTACAAAGTCTGCTGAAGAATAGGTGCTTTGCTCCTCATATCCGTATAAAAATCTTATCCTGGTATACTCATCGATTGCCGTGTATTGGTACAGCTTCATCTCTGGGTCAGCTATACACTTTCTCGGAACTACCTTTACGTCCACCTGAACACGTTCTCCGGGGTATGTCATCTGCTCGTATGGCTTTGGTTTATACGTCGCTTTCTTCGGCTTTTTCGGAAGCATTCCTAGTTTTTTTTCATAACCCTGTAAAGACTTTCAAGACAGCGTGTATACCCTTTTTTCTGAGACGATGCCATAGTTCGGGAAGCTCAAGTTCGGGTTCCGTTTGTGATACCTTTTGATAAGATCTATTTCTTCCTTGGTATGCTCGTTGGGATGATGATGCGGTCGGCGTGATTTAACTGCCAGGGACTCCACACTTCCGTCCCAGCGTTTCAGCCAGAAATATATATATGAACGTGATTTATTGTATTTTCTGCTCGCTCGGCTCACTCCATATTTCTTTGCGTAATTCATTAAGGATTGACGAAACTTCATATCTTGTGTTATACTATTCATGAGAGATAGGCTTCCTTTCTGATTTGTATTTGGTGTGATAACTTTATTTTATCAGATTTTTGCCTATCTCTCTTTTCTTTTTTCTTAATTTTGTCCAATATCTATTGTAGCACTACAAAAAAAAAATATTGCCGACAAGCCGTGGGCTATTGAAAAATCCTGATGGATATGTTATAATAATGTTTATGAGTATTTTTTAAGAGGGTTTTATTATGCAGGGTTGTAAAAAAGGTTGTTTCCATTCAGGATATATCAGGTCTTGGCCGGTGTTCGCTAACAGTGGTGATACCTGTGCTTTCTGCTATGGGTATTCAGGTGTGTCCTGTGCCTACGGCTGTGCTTTCGGCACACACCGGCTACAGCGAGTTTGTTATGAGAGATCTTACAGACTTTATGAAGCCTGCATTGGAACACTATAAAAAAATGGATATGAAATTTGACTGTGTGTACAGCGGATTCCTGGCTTCAAGCGAGCAGATAGATCACTGCCTTGAGTTTTTCGAGGCTTTTCCTGACGCCCTGAAGGTCGTAGACGTTATGGGTGACGGCGGAAAGGCATATAAGACTTACACAAAGGAGCTTTGCAGCCGTATGGTCGAGCTTGTAAAGGTGGCGGATATAATCACGCCTAACCTCACAGAGGCGGCTATACTTCTTGGCGAGGAATATCCTACGGCTTCAATGCGCAGCTCTGAGATAAAATCATGGCTTGTAAGGCTTTCAAAGCAGGGCGCAAAGATCGTTGTTATCACAAGCGTAAATCTTGCAGACGGCGGAATGTCAACTGTGGGCTATGATAAAGAAAATAACAGCTTTTGGAAAATAAAGAATGATTATGTTCCTGCACACTATTCAGGAACGGGAGATATGTTCACAAGTGTTCTTATTGGAGGCCTTCTCAAGGGTGACAGCCTGCCTATCGCAATGAACAGAGCCACAGCGTTCACAGAGCTTACAGTCAAGACTACATACAGCTACCAGACCCCATGGACAGATGGTCTTATGCTGGAGGGTCAGCTTCCTTGGCTCACAAGCTATCAGGAGCTTAGGGACTATACAAATTTGTGATATCTGGAAGTGTTACCGAAGATGAACAGACTTAATATCGTGCTTGTAGAGCCGCAGATACCGCAGAACACAGGCAATATTTCAAGGACTTGTGCTGTGACAGGTGCGGCACTGCATCTTGTGAAGCCTTACGGCTTTGAGATAAGCGACAAAAAGCTAAAGCGTGCAGGGCTTGATTACTGGGATAAGCTTGAAATATACGAGTATGATAATATTGACGACTTTTTCTCCAAAAACAGTGGTGAGTTTTACTTTTTTACCACAAAGGGCAGAAAGGTACACTCAGATGTGGATTATCCGCAGGATAGGGAAGTGTATATAATTTTCGGCAGAGAGGACAAGGGGCTGCCTGAGAAACTGCTTTATGAAAATCCCCAAAGCTGTGTGCGGATACCAATGAGGAAAACGCTCAGAAGCCTTAATCTGTCAAACTCAGTGGCGATAGCCTGCTATGAGGTGTTAAGACAGTGGGATTATCCCGACCTGGGCAGAGAGGGCAAGCTGACGCAATATACATGGGACGAATAAAATAAATAAAAAACGGAGGGTGAATTTATGGCAAAAATAAAATTTCTTACCGACTCAGCGAGCGATATCACTGAGGAGCTTGAAAAGAAGCTGGATATCCAGATAATGAATTTCAAGGTGGCAATGGGTGATGACAGCTACACATCAAGGATAGATTTCGACAACGAGAAATTCTACAAAATGCTTGACGATTTTGACGGCATACCTGTTACATCGCAGATAACAGCCTTTGAATATCAGGAAACTTTTGAGAAGCTCTACAGCGAGGGCTATACTGATGTTATAAACACTACCATAAACTCAAAAGGCTCGGCAACATACAACAACGCTGTTATGGCGGCAGAGGAGTTTTATTCCGCTCACCCTGAGGCAAAGGGCAAGTTCACTATATACAATATAGACGGCGAGAGCTACTCAGGAGCGTATGGCTATGCAGTAGTTCAGGGCGCAATGAAAGCCACAAAGGACGTTCCTGCGGCTGATATCGTGGCATTTATGGAGGACTGGATAAAGAACTGCGTTATTTTCTTTTGCACCATATACGCTCAAATATGCAAAGAAGTCAGGAAGGATTCCGTCTGCGGCTGCTTTTGTGGGCGAGGTAATGGGTCTTAGACCTATTATGAGGATACATGACCATGCTATCGTTACAGAAACAAAGGTAAGAGGCGACAAGGCTATTGTGCCAAAGATACTTGACCTGACTGTAAAGGAAATGATACCGCAGACACCTTACTGCATAGTTTACGGCAATGACGAGAGCGTCAGGGACGAAATGGCGCAGGCTATGACGAAGAAGGTGGGCTATCCACCTGTGGAGTGTTTCCAAATAGGTGCGGCAATTGCAATAAACGCAGGTCCAAAGGTGACGGGCGTTATCTTTAAGGCACAGAACAAGTAAATTTGATATGGATATAAAAAGACGGACGTTTCGCTTTGAAACGCCCGCCTTTTGTCAGCTCATGCTGTTATTTGTTTTTGCGTGATTTTCTGCCTGCAATCACAAGTCCGCTTCCAGCTATAACGAATGTAAGCAGTATACCGCTAACATTATTGCCTGTGTTAGGGTTTGTGCTTCCTGCATTGTTCTTTACAGGGTTCTTGCTGTCAGTGTTTGAGTTGCTGTTTGTGCTTGTGCCACTGTTATTTGAACTTGTGTCTTTGCTGTCTGAGTTTGTATCGCTGCTGTCAGAGCTTGTATCATTTGCCTTTGGCGTCATAGTAAGGTCAGTGATGACCCACAAGGTGCCGTCAGAGCCGTCGCTCGTATCATTTTCATAGCGTTTGTAATTCACAAATTCGCCGTTTATCTTAAGCTTCGTGTCGGGTCCGAATACATAAGAGGTATTTTCACTCTCAACAAAACCAACAGCCGTCACATACACACCATAATAGTAAGTCTTTCCGGCTTCAAAAGCGGTGATCTTGTTTTCATAAATTTCGCTTCCCCACTCTGGCTCTGTAGAGATCAGACCGGTCTTGCTGTCAAGCTCCCACAACGCAGCTCGGAGCGCATAGTTTGCGCCGTCTGGCACATTGCCTGTAAACACGGGCTTGTCGCCGTCCTTGAAGTTGACGGTAGCGTCGTTGATCTCCACCACGTCTATGACTGTCACCGTAGATGCAGTGATCGTTTTAACAGCCGGGACATACATGAAGCCATCGACGAAATGAGCGGACACTTTCTGCCCGTTTACAGTAACTATAGTTTCGCTGCTGAAGGAATATCCGTCTTTTGGTTTAAGCATAAGGGAATACACATATTTTTTGCCGCCTTCAAATTTTGTGAAGGTTGGCAAAGAGCCGTGCGAACCATTGTCAGAATACCATGCGGCAACAGGTTCATTGTTTTCAAATTGCTGCCAGCATTCATAAGCCACATCGTATTTTTCATAGTCTACTGGTGTTACAAAAGCCGATGTCTCAGTTGTATCGCGCCCCATAATTAAACCTAACATCTTCAATAGTGGCATTGGTGATCTCTGATCTGTCAGGATATTCAGATATCTGCTTAAAGTGAGCTGTGAACGTCACATCACTTTTCACGGTAATTTTGCTCTGTATTTGATCAGAGGAAAGAGCGGTGCCAGCAGAAATGGGAGTATCACCGTCGACCTGGTAGACGGCAGCATCGGCAGTCCAGTAGGCGAACTCATAGCCTGGACTTGGTGACAAAACATTGATTATGCTGCCGGCAAAGCTGAGAATTTCTGTTTCGGATACATTCAGCTTGTAGTAGTATGGCTTGTTAACATCATCGTCAATGCCATAATACACAAACGGGATCTGGTCGTTTTTGGTCATGGTCCCATGATCTCCAGGGTAAAATTTAACAGCATACGTTTCAGAATCTGCAAACGCTGTCATTGGCATTAGTGTCAGCACTATACACAGCGTAAGCAAGGCTGTCAGCAGTTTTGTGGTCGTTTTTTTCATAATATACATCTCCTTTTGATATTATAATTTTTTTCATGTTCGCTACTATCTTATAAGCACACCTCCATTACTTTGTATTTTCCCTAATGTGATATCCTTTATCACATTATAACAAATCTATGAATAAATTTGTGATTTATTTCATAATAGTCATATGCCAATTCTGAAATTATATATCGTGGGGGACTTCCTTTTTTGATAAATATGATATATAATTAACGTAATACCATATGACAGCGGGAGGGATCGTTAAAATGAAGTTTTGCGAACAGCTTGGTAAGTATATAGAACAGCTTTCCTGCACGGCAAAGGAGCTTTGTGAGTTGTCAGGGATATCTCCCTCAACATTTAGCAGATACAGAAGCGGAGAGAGAATACCTGAGATAGACACTGTGGCGTTTGACGGGCTTTGCAACGCTCTTGAGGCTGTGGCAAGGGAAAAAAGGCTATGGCGATATGACAAGGGAGAACATAAAAAGAGCCTTTCTTGACTGTGAAGATATCATACCTGCCGACAGAGAGTCTATGCGGCAAAATTTCAATACCCTTATCTCAGCCCTTGATATAAACATCAAGCGTATGTGCAAGGAGATAAATTATGATGTTTCCACCGTTTTCCGTATACGGAACGGTACTAGAAAGCCTGCCGACCCTGAACGCTTTGTCGCCGCAATAGCAGGCTTTACTGCAAGGGAGCTTAGAACTCCCACAGAGATATCAGCGGTCGCACAGCTTGTGGGCTGTAATGAAAGTGATATAGAGGATGTGTCACAGCGTTATGAAGTGATATGCAAATGGCTGTTCAGCGATCATGCCAGACAGAGCAGAGAGATAAAAAGCGGTGGAATTGAAAAGTTTCTTGATAAGCTTGATGAGTTTGACCTGAACGAATACATAAAGGCGATACGTTTTGATGAAATGAAAGTACCTGCATCGCCTTTTCAGCTTCCTGTGTCAAAAAGTTATTTTGGCATCAAGGAAATGATGGAAAGTGAGCTTGATTTTCTGAAAGCCACAGTCTTGTCACGTTCTAATGAGCCTGTGATAATGTACAGTGATATGCCTATGAAGGAAATGGCTGATGATCCCGAATTTCCGAAGAAGTGGATGTTCGGTATGGCTCTGATGCTTAAAAAGGGTCTGCACCTTTGTCAGATACATAATCTTGACCGCTCCTTAGATGATATGATGCTTGGTCTTGAAAGCTGGATACCGATGTATATGACGGGGCAGATAGCGCCTTACTATTTGAAAAACGTACAGAATAATGCTTTTTTGCATTTGCTGAAGGTATCAGGTGCGGCGGCTCTTTCAGGGGAAGCCGTGGCAGGCTTTCACAGCGAGGGCAGATATTATCTGACCAAGTCCAAAAAGGAGCTTGGATATTATCGTAAACGTGCCAATGATCTGCTTTCAAACGCCTGTCCGCTTATGGAGATATACCGAAGTGACAGGGAAAAAGATTTCAGCGATTTTCTCACTGCCGACTCTCACAGACGTGGCGGGCGCAGGAGTATTTTATCTGCTCTGCCTGTTTATACTATGAATAATGACCTGCTCAATAGTATACTTGACAGAAACGGTATTGACGACCGCCGGGGCAGAGATATAAAAGCTTATGTCAGCGAGCGTAAAAAGCGAGTTGAGAGCATACTGGAAACCATGACCATAGAGGACGAGATATGCTGTCTTTCCCGAGAGGAATTTGAAACACGTCCCCATGCCCTTGAACTGTCGGGTGTATTCTGTGCCAGTGATGTTCTTTACAGCTATGATGATTATTCTGCACATTTAAAATGCACAGAACGCTATGCACAGACACATGAAAACTATAGCCTTAAATATGCTAAGCGGCAGACCTTCTGCAATTTGCAAATACTGATCCATGAAGGTCAGTGGGCGATGATATCAAAGGGAAACGCGCCTGCTATACATTTTGTTATACGACACCCGAAGCTTCTCGGCGCCTTAGAGAATTTCATTCCGCCTGTTATAGAAGAACAATAAAATGCAGGATCATACTATCCCCTTGGTGTTCCTGACGAAAAACGGACGTTTCCATCGGAAACGTCCGTTTTTATAGCCAAAAGAAATATATTCGGTTATTATTCTTCGTCCTTTGCGGCAAATCTGTTGAAGATAACTGCAAATATCGCAAAATTAACATATCCTGCGGCAATGACAGTGAGAATGTTCTTTGTCATTTCAACGCCTGTTGACGGATTTACTTTTTGAGCTGTCAGCCTGCGATGAGAGGCCTCGTCAACTATCTGCTGTATCTTTTCTGTTGCCTGTGATCCTGTAAGCTCCTGCGAACTGTCGCCCTCGCTTACTGTAGTAACAGCCGCACCGACATTTGCAGGCTGTCTGGCTGCTGTTGTGGTGGTGCTTTCAGGCTGTGTGTTTTCGTCAGCCTTGGACTCTGTGCTTGCTGTTGTAGTAGTTGTGGTCGTTGTATCGTCAGTAGGCTTTGGTTCTGCCGCTGTGACCTTTGTAACGTGTGTCAACTGCTTCCTTGACAGGTGTTACTTCCACGGAAGCTACCTGAAAATCTGCATTTGCCTTTAAGTAATAAAGCTGTACGAAAACCTCGTCGCTTGTTCTTGAAGGGTCAAGATCTGAGTATATCCACTGTGCTTCCTCGCCGCCTGTGAGTTTCGTACTCTGTGCAGACCAGCTTCCGTCTACCAACGCACCGACTGCACCGCTTGCGTTGCCTGATGACTTTACGTTGACCTTTACATTGTAATGCTGAGAATAATCTGTTATGTAGTCGGAAAGCTTGAAACCGAACTGAAGGGAAGTTTCGCTGTTGAAGTCAGCGTCACCCTGCTTGTGTGTGAAAAGCGGTTCGGACTCAGGCTGTGCAGATGTTGCAGTTGTAGTGGTCTGAGTTTCGCTCTTTGCTGTTGTAGTCGTTGTGGTAGTTTCAGCAGGCTTTGTCGTAGTTGTTGTAACTTTCTCAGACTTAGCCGTAGTTGTGGTAGTCGCTTCGGACTTGGTCGTAGTCTTTGCTGTAGTCGTCGTTGTAGTTGTGGTCGACTTTGATGTAGTCGTAGTAGCTTCAGTCTTAGATGAAGCGGTCGTAGTGGTCGTGGCAGGAGTTGTTGTGATCTCCTCCCCTGCACTGACAGTGAGCGGTGAACCCTCTGTAGGTGCTGAGTATGAAACTGACTTGTATCCACCGTCAGCTTCCGCCACCATTGTTTCTACTTCTACCCAATAGTTTATCTTGCCTGTTACGCCGTCTTTTACCTTGAAAGTCGCAAGGGCAAGGTCTGTGCTGTCCTTTATGTTAGAGCCTGTGAGGTTTGCACCGACTATTTTTATAGTGCCTGATGAAGCAACGTAGTTTGTTATAACGGAAAATTTGCTTCCCACATTGTATGTACTCTCGCTCTCCTCATCGGTCGGCACATATACTGTTACCTTTGACGGGTCATAATGCAGGTCTATAGTGAAGCCTGCAATGCCTGTTTTATCAGGCTCAAGGCTCGCTTTACGTTTATGCTGTCGCCTGCCTGTGCAAAGTTCTTGTCGCTTGTGAGCTTTATCTCGTTTCCGCCCGATGCACTAGCCACCGTGGAAACAATGCTCGTGAGCATAAGAAACGCTGTTGCCACCGACAGCGCCACCTTGTTTATTTTCAGTTTTTTCATTTGATACCTCCGTTGCAAAATCGTGTTTTTCTGTCAGTATTTTGCTCTTGATTAATTTTGTTTACTATTGTTTTGTCTTTAATTTGTAATATTTCATTATAAAATATTACAAGTTCTGTTACCTTTGCCGTATATAGGATTATATCACAATATAAAGTAACACGTCAATAGTCAAAACAGCGAAAATAAGCATATTTTTTTGGATATATTTATAATGAGAGCATTTGTGTCACAATATGTATGTAACGATCAACAGCAAAGCCACTAAATAGGCTGTAATAAATCTGTAACTTTTAAGTGAAAGCTGCATTTTGCTAAATGTAAATTTTTTGTGAATCAAAAGACTGTTGACAAAGCCCTGAGAAATGTACTATAATGAGGGTGAAGTTTTGTACTTGATACAGAAAAATGTACAAACCAATGTGTGTAAAAATAAGGACTTATACATAGGCGTGCCTTGTTGCGGTATTGCCTATATCTTCTGAGGTGAACGAGTTGATAAAAAAGATGATTTCATATATCCTGTCATTTGCTATTGCAGCGTCAATGGCGGCTTCATGTTTGACAGCTTCAGCGGCAAATATGACGGGAAGCTGTACGGCAGACGTTCTGAACGTTCGCAGCGGTGCAGGCACAGGCTATTCTAAAACAGGCACAGTAAGCTATGGCGACAGCCTGACTATACTTTCCGAAACCACCGACTCAAGCGGTGCGAAATGGTATAAGATATCATGCGGCAATTTGACGGGCTATGTTTCGGCGGCATATGTTCAGCTAACATCAAGCGGTTCACAGGGCAGTTCTGACGCTGATTTTGAGAGGTATATGACAAAGCAGGGCTTTCCTGAAAGCTATAAGCCATATCTGCGAACGCTCCATGAACAGCACCCAAAGTGGATATTTACCGCTCAGAAGCTTGGCGTGGATTGGAACACTGCGTTAAAGGAAGAATGTGTTGTGGGCAGAAACCTTGTCCACTCGTCGGCACTGGCTTCATGGAAGTCAATGGAAAAGGGTGCATATGATTTTAACGGCGGTTATTGGTATGGGCTTGACGGCTCGTGGGTGGCGGCTTCAAAAGAGATAATAATGTATTATATGGATCCGAGAAATTTTCTCAACGATACATACATTTTCATGTTTGAAAATCAGTCATATGATCCCTCGTATCAGACGGAAAGCGGTGTAAAAACTATTCTTGCAGACACTTTTATGAGCCGAAGCTACACTTGTCCTGACACAAAGAAAAAGTATACATATTCGCAGACCTTTATGGACGCTGCAAAGAAATCGGGCGTTTCACCTTATCACCTTGCTTCAAGGTGCAGGAACGAGCAGGGCGTAAATGGTGCGCCGCAATCCCTTGGTACTGTGAAAGGCTATGAGAATTATTTCAACTTCTTTGACATTCAGGCTTATGCGACCTCTACCATGACAGCCGCAGAAATGGGCTGTAAGTATGCAAAGACTACTAATCCGACCTATCTTCTTCCCTGGACAAATCAGTACAAGTCCATAGTGGGCGGCTCGATATTCTTAGGCACAGGCTACATAACAAAGGGTCAGGATACCCTTTATCTGCAAAAATTTGATATGGTAGACGGCGGAAACGGGCTTTATTACCACCAGTATATGACCTGCGTTTTCGGTCAGGCGAATGAAGCAATAAGCCTAAAAACGCCTATTCTCAGGATATTTTGAACAGTGCAATGGAGTTCAAGATACCTGTTTACAACAATATGCCTGATAAACTTTGCCCAAAGCCTACAAGCAGTGGAGATAACAACAATTATCTTAAATCTCTCAGCGTTTCAGGCACAAGCATTTCACCAAAATTCGATAAGTTCACCGCAAGCTATACTGCCAAAGTCAATGCGGAGGTTTCTTCTGTTACTGTTAATGCAAATCCGCTGGGCAAAAGCGCAAAGGTGTCTGGAAAGGGCAAGGTAAGCCTTAAAACCGGCGAAAACACTGTCAAGGTCACCTGCACAGCGGCAAGCGGAGTGAAACGGACATACACCATAAAAATAACAAGAAAAGCCGCTTCACAGACCCTGCAGCAGGGAGATGTGAATGGTGACAAGTATCTGACAGTTGTGGACGCTTTGCTCATGCTGCGTTACAATGCAGGCAAGACGCAGCTTGATCCCGCTCAGCTAAAGCGTGCGGATATGAACGGTGATGGAAAGGTCGATGTTATCGACGCTCTTACACTGTTGAAAAAGATAAGTCAGAGTTAAAAATGCAAAAAAACAGGAGCGTTACCACCATGGTACGCTCCTGCACGAGGGCTATTTCATCATTATTGAAATGCCGTCCATTACGTCACCGATAGCTCTGATAGCACGTCCTGTGCGGCTTTTTGAGCATTTTCTTTTCGCTTGATGTCGCCTCTGTGACTGCATAAGCCACTGTTCCTGCGGCTATCGCCATTGAAACGCCTGTTATCATTGACTTCATCTTCATTGCTGTTTCCTCCTTTTTTCTTTGTAATATTATTTTTCGCAGAAAGAGAACAGCTATGCCATGCAAATGAAGTCAAGAGGGCTGACGGTATTTTCCCGTGAATGTTCGTATTTTGTGATGATGTGAAGGATATTTCAGTTGATGTGTAGTGCTATTGTACAAAATGTGATTAAAATTTTTGCAATTTATATGTAAAAGTAAAAGAGATATGTTCCTATCTCAAACGTTTAGTATAAATATTATTCATAGATATATAATAAATATGTATTTGCATTAACATCAAAATAGTGGTATAATAAATGGGTATAAAAAATAAAGGATCTTGGTAAACTCTGAGATCTGATAGTAAGGAGTAATATTAAATGGGTATGACAATGACTCAGAAAATTCTGGCAGCCCACGCAGGTCTTGACGAAGTCAAGGCAGGTCAGCTTATAATGGCGAACCTTGACCTGGTTCTCGGCAACGACGTTACGTCCCCTGTGGCTATCAACGAGTTCAATAAAGCGGGCTTTACAGATGTTTTCGATAAGAATAAGGTCACAATGGTCATGGATCACTTTGCACCTAACAAGGATATCAAATCCGCTACACAGTGCAAGACCTGCCGTGATTTTGCTTCAAAGTATGACATAAAGAATTATTTCGACGTTGGCGATATGGGCATTGAACACGCTCTGCTTCCTGAAAAAGGACTTGTCGCTCCGGGCGACTGCGTTATCGGTGCTGACTCACATACTTGTACATATGGTGCACTTGGTGCATTCTCAACAGGTATCGGTTCAACAGATATGTGCGCAGGCATGGCAAAGGGAAAGACTTGGTTCAAAGTCCCTGCCGCTATCAAGTTCAATATCGTAGGCAAGCTTCCAAAGTAGTGCCGCTAAGGACGTTATACTTCATATAATCGGCATGATAGGCGTTGACGGCGCACTTTACAAGTCTATGGAATTTTCAGGCGATGGTCTGAAAAACCTTTCCATGGAGGACAGGCTTTGCATGGCTAACATGGCTATCGAAGCAGGTGCTAAGAACGGCATATTTGCAGTTGACGATGTTACACTTGATTACATCAAGGATAAGGTAGACAGAGAGTATAAGATATACAAGGCTGACGATGACGCTGAGTATGAGGCTGAATACACTATTGACCTCAGCCAGATAAAGCCTACAGTTGCTTTCCCACATCTGCCTGAGAACGCAAGAACATTTGACGATATCCCAGAGGTGAAGATAGATCAGGTGGTCATCGGCTCATGTACGAACGGAAGAATAGAGGATCTGAGATGTGCCGCTGAGATACTTGACGGCAAAAAGGTGGCAAAGAACGTTAGATGTATCGTTATCCCTGCCACACAGAAGGTATATCATGAAAGAGGGTCTGCTGGAGATATTCATAAATGCAGGCTGTGCGGTTTCTACACCTACCTGCGGTCCATGTCTTGGCGGACATATGGGTATTCTTGCAAAGGGCGAAAGAGCCGTTGCAACAACAAACAGAAATTTCGTGGGACGTATGGGTCACCCAGAATCAGAGGTTTATCTGGCTTCACCTTACGTTGCCGCCGCTTCAGCTGTGACAGGCAAGATCTCACAGCCGTCGGAAGTTATGTGATATTCGGGGAGAAAATCAGCTGACAGATCTTGCGTTGGGGGAATAATTGATATGCGGCATGACCGCATATACGACTTGGGAGCGAGAACAGATGAAAAATTATCTTAGGGAAAGATTCTCCGATATACTTCTTAGTATTGTTACAAAGAAGTACGGAACTTCACTAAATGACTATCAGCGTGAGGAGAAGGCTGACGAGATCATTCAGGAACTCCATGACAAAAATACATTTACCGTGGAAATGACGCAGGCTCTATTGACAAGAAGGGCTTCAATACCTTTTATACCTCCAATATCGGGGGTACACCTGTGTATGCTCGTTAAAGAGGGAATGTTCCACAAGGTAAAGATCTGCTATTTTATTACAAGAAACAAGGATACTATAGACGGCCCGTATCTTGAAAAAGATATATGAAGAGCTTAGAAAACAGGCGATAGGAGAAAATATATTCCATTCGTCAGAGTTCAAGCAGGGCTGATAAAGTTTGACGAAAGGGGTTTTTCATAATGAAAGCTTGCGGAAAAGTACATAAATACGGGGATAACGTAGACACAGACGTTATTATCCCTGCAAGATACCTCAACACACCTGATATGCAGGAGCTTGCACAGCATTGCATGGAGGATATTGACGTTGACTTTGCAAAGAACGTTCAGAAGGGCGATATAATGGTAGCAAAGAGCAATTTCGGCTGCGGTTCATCAAGAGAGCATGCGCCTGCTGCTATCAAGGCGAGCGGGATATCCTGCGTTAGCAAAGACATTCGCAAGAATATTCTACAGAAACGCTATAAATATCGGACTTCCTATCATTGAGTGCGAGGAAGCTGCTGAGAAGATAGATAACGGTGACGAGGTGGAGATAGATTTCGACAGTGGCGTTATCACAAACAAGACCAAGAATGAGACCTATCAGGGTCAGTCGTTCCCTGAGTTTCTTATCAATATCATCAACAGCAATGGTCTTCTTAACTCACTTAAATAAGATATTTTGAAGCTTTAAGGGGGATCTCTCAAAAGGGGTCGCCCTTGAACTGTTTCTATGAAGGGGTGAAGTTATGAAAGCTAAAAAGCTATTTGCGGCACTTGCAGCAGGGGTAATGCTGGTGTGCAGCGCAGGCTGCTCGAAAAAAAGAGGAGAGCAGTAATAAATTTGAATACAGCAGCAAGGATTTTCTGCCTTTTATGGTAATGGTGGACGGCAGCAAGATAGACCTGACCCTAAGCACTGCAGAGATAAACAGAAAGCTTGGCGGCAGTTTTGCAAGGGGAACTGCTTCAAACAGCAGTATAGTGCTTGTGGAAAAGGACGAAAAGACCGATAAAAAAGGCGTTACAACAAAGACCTTTGCCTGCAATAAGACTGAGATAAATGGTGCTGGATTTTCCACTTTCAACGGACTTTGGGCGAATATAGACGAAGCAAGCATAGACAGCACTGTTTCACCCAACAGCATAAAGGTCAAAGACTCTGACGGTTTGTCTTACTACTGGTCATATTATATGGACGGCGAGGAGATAGACTATAGTCAGGTGAACTTTGACGGCACTGATACGGCGGACAGTTATATGCAGTATCAGCTCAAAGGCATGGCTGCTGACGATTATTGCAAAAAGAAGCTTATTGACGGCGAGTGTTCAGTCTATACAGGCATTTTGTTCATGACAGCCGAAAAGCAGAGCTATTCCTGCGAGATAAGCGTTTCGACTTTAAATTCTGAGGAGGAAAAATAACATGGAAAAGAAAATAACAGTTATAAAGGGCGACGGGTATAGGCCCTGAAATAGTAACAGAAGCACAGAAGGTCATCGACAAGGTTGCTGAAAAGTTCGGTCATAAGTTTGTTTATACTGATATCCTTATGGGCGGCTGTTCTATAGATAAATATGGCGTTCCGCTTACAGACGAGGCTGTCGAGATTGCAAAGAACTCAGACGCTGTTCTGCTTGGCTCTATCGGCGGAAATACTTCCACTTCACCATGGTATAAGCTTGCTCCGAACCTCAGACCTGAAGCCGGACTCCTGAAAATAAGAAAAGAGCTTGGTCTGTTCGCTAACCTGCGTCCTGCAAATCTTTATCCTGAGCTTAGAGAAGCTTGCCCCCTTAAGGACGATATAATCGGCGACGGCTTTGACATGATGATAATGAGAGAGCTTACAGGCGGTCTGTATTTTGGTGCGAGAAAGACAGAGAACGTTGACGGCGTTGAAACTGCCGTTGATACTCTTACATATAACGAGAACGAGATAAGAAGAATTGCTATCCGTGGCTTTGACATCGCCATGAAGAGAAGAAAGAAAGTTACAAGCGTTGATAAGGCTAACGTTCTTGATTCTTCAAGACTTTGGAGAAAGGTAGTAAACGAGGTAGCTAAGGATTATCCTGAGGTCGAGCTTGAGCATATGCTCGTTGACAACTGCGCAATGCAGCTTGTAAGAGATCCTAAGCAGTTTGACGTTATCCTTACAGAGAATATGTTCGGAGATATCCTTTCAGACGAAGCCGCTATGATATCAGGCTCACTTGGTATGCTGGCTTCCGCTTCACTGAACGACACAAAGTTCGGTATGTATGAGCCTAGCCACGGCTCTGCACCTGATATCGCAGGACAGGATAAGGCTAATCCTATCGCTACTATCCTTTCAGCTTCAATGCTCCTGAGATTTTCTTTCGATATGGATAAGGAAGCAGACGCTATCGACAATGCTGTCAAGAAAGTCCTTGAAGCAGGCTACAGAACAGGGGATATCATGCAGAGGGCATGAAGCTCGTTGGCTGTAAGGAAATGGGCAGTCTTGTTGCAGATATGATATAACAGCACGATACCAGTTTTCAGACGGTGATAATAAATGTATTATTATATTTTCGGAATAACAGACAAGGGAAATTACCGTGAACAGAATGAGGACTGCATTTTAATAGACCACGAGGTCATCAACAGCGGCAGCTATGAATCAACTGTCGCTGCTCCTTTTATTGCAGCCGTTTGCGACGGCGTTGGTGGAGAAAAATGCAGGAGAGGTCGCCTCGGAGCTTTGTTTAAGGCATCTTTCCATTCTTGAATATAATTCAGGGGTGGATATGAAAAGAACGCTTATCAATGTTCACAACAAAATAAAAAAGCAGGGCGTAAGGGCTGAAAACGCTGCAAATATGCAGACTACCCTTTGTTGCCTTGCGGTGGACGAGGAAAGCAGAGCAATGTGCATAAACGTTGGCGACAGCAGAATGTACCGCTATGTGAACGGCACTATCAGACAGATATCTGTTGACCAATCCTATGCACGCTATATGTATGAGCATGGCAGGATAGAAGATGTGTCAGAGCTTGAGCCACAGTATCAGAATGCCATAATATCTTCTATCGGCAGCACTCTCAATGAACCTGATGTTGCACAAACACCATTGGTGGCTGATTTTGGCAAAGAACCTGACGATATGATAATCATAGTGTCAGACGGCGTGTCGGATTACGTTTCTGAGGAAGAAATGGTGGTGGGGCTTGGTCTTGACCTTTCTGTTTCTGAAAAGCTAGGAGCTATAATGGAGCTTGCTCTCACAAACGGCGGAACTGACAATGTTTCCGTTGTGGGCATAAAGCCTTATCTTGACGATCATGAGCTTAAAACGCTCACAGCAAAAAAAGGCTGTGGAAAAGACAGTGAGCGTGCAGGATATGCTTGAAAGTAAGAAGCCTGAAAAGGCGGCGGAAGCTGTAGAGGAAAAGAAGCCTGACGAGCAGGCAAAGCTTTCTCTGATACGGTGGACGAGCTTATGAGCCAAATGAATGAAAGTATTGACTTTTTAAAGCAGATATAGTATAATCATATATTGATATATTTTTATGATCTTAGATGTATTTTGTAATTTGGAGGAAATAAAAAATGTTGAAAGAGTTACGTGGCTCAGACGTTATAATTGAATGTTTGCTGGAGCAGGGCGTCGATACAGTGTTCGGCTATCCGGGCGGAGCAGTTCTAAACATATATGACTCGCTGTATAAATATTCTGATAAGATACACCATGTTATCACCGCCCATGAGCAGGCTGCCTGCCATGCGGCTGACGGATATTCAAGAACAACAGGCAGAACGGGCGTTGTTATCGCAACTTCAGGTCCAGGTGCTACGAACCTTGTAACAGGTATCGCCACAGCTTATGCACTTATGGTCTATGAGAAGAAAGAGCCTAAGAAGGTAGTAAATCACAATCATGAGGGCATAAACGAGGAGATAGCTGCTGCGGCAGAGCTTATAAAGAATGCTGAGAAGCCTTTTATCTACGCAGGCGGTGGAGTTGTTTCTGCTGACGCAACAGAAGAAATGGCTGAGTTCGTAAGAAAAGTGGACGCCCCTGTTTCATTGTCACTTATGGGTCAGTGCGCACTTGACAATACTAAGGACTGCTATATCGGTATGCTTGGTATGCACGGTACAAAGACAGCCGCTATGACGCTCAGCGAATGTGACCTTATGATAGTTCTTGGCTCGAGATTTTCCGACAGAGTTCTTTGCAACGCTAAGACATTTGCAAAGGATAAGAAGATCATACATATTGATATAGACCCTGCCGAGATAGGCAAGAATATCGACGTTTACAGCCATGTTACTGGGGACGTTAAGTATATCCTTGCAAAGCTTTGCGAGTTGCTTCCTGATATGAAGCACGAGGCTTGGATGAATACTGTTATGGATTGGAAAAAGCAGTATGCACTGAGAATGGTGCCTATCGAGAGCGAGGACGAGGTGCTTCCGCAGGACGTTATCGAGGAGCTTGACAGACTTACAGACGGCAAGGCTATCATCGCCACAGAAGTCGGTCAGCACCAGATGTGGGCTGCACAGTATTATAACTTCAAGTGTCCAAGAAGCTTTGCTTCAAGCGGCGGACTTGGTACAATGGGCTACGGCTTTGGCGCAGGAATGGGCGCAAAGGTGGGCAACCCTGACAGAACAGTAGTAAACATCGCAGGTGACGGAAGCTTCTTCATGAACTGCAACGAGCTTTCTTCACTTGCAAAGCATAAGATACCGCTTATTGAGCTTGTTTTCGAGAACGACGTTCTCGGAATGGTAAGACAGTGGCAAAGACTTTTCTACGGCAAGAGATTTTCTCAGACTAACATTGAAAGAGGAACAGACCTTATGAAGCTTGCCGACGCATTTGGCGTTGAAGGCATAAGGATAACAAAGAAATCCGAGATAAAGCCAATGCTTGAAAAGGCACTCAAATGCGGTAAGCCTTGCCTTGTGGACGTTATCATCAACAAGGATATAAACGTTCTTCCAATGGTACCTGCCGGCGCAGACGTTTCACAGCCGATAATGAATATCGAACTTGATTAAGAAATCGAAATATAGGGGGTAATAAAATGGTAAAATATCCGAATGCCGCAAGCGGTATCAAAAAGGTGTTTCTGGCAAAGATCATAGGTGTGATAGGAGTTCCGCTTGCTTTTATACCGGGAATAGGCGCACTTCTTTTGATGACTTGTACCGTAGCTGCAACTATTTTCAACGTATGGGGAATACTTGAAGCTTCAAAAGACCATAATGGTTATCAGACAGCTCTTGTTTTCACAGTGGCTGATCTTATCTTTTCAATAGTTGACACATTTATTGACAATAATGCGATATCAAGTGTTCTGAGTTTTGCTCAATGTAATGAACATAGCGGTGCTTTACTATATCTGCAAATCAACAGGCGACCTGCTGAGGGACGTGAAGAACTACGGACTTGCAAACAAGGGCGACCATGTGTGGAATGTAAACAAGACCTGCCTTATTGTCATGGCAGTGTGCCTTGTTGTGGCATTTATCCCGATACTGAACATTCTCGCTGCAATTACATCACTGATAGTCGCTGTTGTGACTATCTATGCGTCTGTGGTATATGTGATCTATCTCTATCAGAGCGGACAGTATCTCAGCCTTAACACTAATTTCTAAGCGATTTGAGAGCTGTATGGCAAAGGCTGTACAGATCGTTTTTGTAAGGAGAAACTAATGAAATTTACAAAAAAATTCAAAGAAAATGCAGCCCTTGTGGTTCTTGGCGTAGTGCTTTTTTTTGGGGATTGACCAACTATGATAAGTTTTTTAGACTTCTGGGCGTAATGATCGGGGTCTTGAAGCCTGTTATATTTGGCTGTATAATCGCATTTATCCTGAATGTGCCAATGTCAGGCATTGAAAAGAGGCTTTTTAAGAAGCCTAAAAAAGAGAAATATACCAAAACTGTGGAAACGCTGAAAAGACCATGCTCGATAGTGCTGACCTTTCTGCTTTGCCTAGGCGTTGTGGCACTTGTGTGCTGGCTTATTATCCCTGCACTCATAAAGACTTTCTCTCAGCTTTCAGACGATATCCCTGTGCTTATCTCAAATATTTCCAACAAGCTCAACAATTCCCCTGAGATAGCAGGGTGGCTTGACAGAATGAATATAAGCACTGCTGATATTATCGATAAGGTTACAAGCTGGCTAAAAGACGGCGTTGTGATCTTGAACACACTCAGTTCAACAGTAAGCTTTGTGACAGATCTTTTCTCAGGTCTTGTGAACTTCTTCTTGGGCATTTGCTTTGCGGTCTATATGCTTGCCGCAAAAGAGCGGCTCAAAGACCTGTGCAAGCGCATAAGCTGTGCTTTTCTCAGCAATCGTATCACCGACCGCATAAGCCGTATATGCCGTCGCTCTATCGACACTTTTGCGAACTTTCTTGTGGGTCAGACTACGGAAGCCCTTATCCTCGGCTCACTTTGCGGTATTGGTATGGCTATCTTCCGTTTCCCGAATGCGGTGCTTATTGCCATACTCGTTGCCTGCACTGCACTTATCCCTATTGTGGGAGCTTTTCTTGGCTATGTGGTGGGCTTCCTGCTTATATGCGTGACGGATTTCAAGCAGGCTGTGCTGTTTTTGTTGTTCATGTTCATTATTCAGGCTATTGAGGGCAATCTTATCTATCCAAAGGTGGTAGGAAACTCGGTTGGTCTGCCGTCACTATGGACACTTTTCGCTATCACCATAGGCGGAAACCTCTTTGGCATATTCGGAATGTTCATCGCTGTTCCTGTGTTCTCTGTTATATACTGCACTTTTGGAGAGGTAGTCAACTACAGAAATGAAAAGAGAGCTGTCAAGGTGGAGGATATATCATAAAAATAGTCCGTACAAAAAAAAGGCTGCACAATTTCGTGCAAACTTGAGCTTATTGACAACGTCCTAAATAAGCGGGACGTCGAGGGCGCCGTCCCCTACAATTGGCGTAAATACGCTGTTTATATGTAGGGGCGACCTCAGATTGCCCATTTATTATAGTTTTTCGACACACAAAAAAGGCTGCACAGTTTCGTGCAGCCTTTCGCTATTTATGCTATTTTGTCATTTTACATAGCTTACATGAAGCAGTTCATGCTCTCTGCCCTTGAGGATACCCTCGTAAAGCTTATCCATAAGCGGATTTTCTTCTGAACGTTTCAGCGTGCAAAGCTTGTCAGCATTGTAAAGATTAACACTGCGCTCTTTCTTCTCGTCGATAGTAGCCTTTGGCTGACCAGCGCCGCCTATACAGCCGTTTGGACAAGCCATAACTTCGATAAGGTCGAAATGCTCGCCAGCTTTCATTCTGTTCATTATGACCTCAACATTGCGAAGTCCGTTTACAACGCAGACTTTGATAGCCTTGTCGCCAAGAGGTACTTCAAGCTCCTTTATGCCCTCGAAGCCTCTTACGCCCTCGAATGCAAGATTTCTCAGGGAAGCGAGTGACTTGTCTGTGGAAACTCGTCTGATAACTGCTTCTGTTACACCGCCTGTTACACCGAAGATAACACCTGCGCCTGTCATAGTGCCGAACGGCATATCAACAGCTTCCGGCTCTATCTCGTTGAACACGATACCGGCCTCTTTTATCATCATGATAAGCTCCTGAGTTGTGATGACAAAATCAACCAGTGGTTTGCCGTTCTCGTCCTTGAACTCATCTCTTGCGGCTTCTCCCTTTTTAGCAGTGCAAGGCATAACAGCAACAGAAAGTATCTTCTTGCCCTCGCCCTTGAACTTCTCGTTTATTACGGAAGCAAACATCTGCATTGGTGAGGGAGCTTTCCGCCGTTTGCAAGCCTGTCTGCAAACTCCTTTGACTCCTCCATAACAGTGAGGTCTGCGGCTGTTGAGGTGTCAAAAATGTAGTTGAAACCTATTCTTCTAAGTGCTGCAACTATCTTGCCCATAACGTTCTCACCGTTGTAGCCGAACTCTTTTGCCACTGCAACTCTTACAGCCGGAGCTACCTGAGCCACTGCAATAGTGTCCTCCTGATTAAGCTCTTTCCAAAGCCTGTGGCTGTCGTTCTTTATGATTATAGCGCCTGTTGGACAGACTGCCGCACACTGACCGCAGCCAACGCAGTTTGAATCGCCTATAGGCTTGTCAAATGAGCAGGCGACCTTCATTTTTGAACCTCTGAATGCAAAATCTATTGCACCAACATTCTGTACCTCGTTGCACACTCTTACGCAGTCACCGCAGAGGATACACTTGTTGGCGTCCCTGGTGATAGATACAGAAGAATCATCGATACAAGGCTTGGACTTTGATTGTCAAAACGTACCCTGTGGATATCAAATCTTGCGGCAAGCTCCTGCAATTTGCACTTGCCGTTTTTATCGCAGGTCGTACATTCGCCGCAGTGATTTGAAAGAAGAAGTTCCAATATCATCTTGCGGTATTTTCTCAGCCTTGGTGTGTTTGTGTATATCTCCATACCGTTTCTCGGAGGAGTTGAGCAAGCGGCTTCCATGCCACCCCACTTGTTTTCCACCATGCACATTCTGCAAGCACCGTATACTGAAAGCTCAGAATAGTAACAGAATGTAGGAAGCTCGATGCCTGCCTTTCTGATAAGCTCAAGCAGATTTTTTTCACCGTTTATAGCAACGGGGATATTGTCGATTATCATAAACTCTTTATTCATAGCTAAAATTAAACCTCCTTGACAGCTTTGAAATGGCAGTTGGAAATACAAGCTCCGCACTTTATGCACTTAGAGGTGTCGATCTTGAACGGCTTTTTGATCTCGCCGCTGATCGCACCCACAGGACAGACTCTTGAACACTTTGAACAGCCCTTGCATATCTCAGGGTCGATCTGATATGTCACAAGCTTCTTGCAGTTGCCTGATGGACACTTCTTATCTCTTATGTGAGCTTCATATTCCTCACGGAAGTTCTTTATTGTAGATACAACAGGGAATGCAGCCGTCTTTCCAAGACCGCAGAGAGCAGTTGAGGAGATAGTGTCGGCAAGCTCAAGAAGCAGTTCGATATCCCCCTCCTGACCGTTACCATTTACGATACGCTCAAGTATCTCAAGCATTCTCTTTGTACCCTCACGGCACGGAACGCACTTTCCGCAGGACTCGTTCTGGGTGAAATTCATGAAAAATCTTGCAACTTCTACCATACAGGACTTATCGTCCATAACAACAAGTCCGCCTGAGCCGATCATAGCACCGACTTTTTTCAGCGAGTCAAAGTCAAGCTGGATATCGAGGTTAGGTGTAACAAGACAGCCGCCTGACGGACCGCCTATCTGAACAGCCTTGAACTTTCCGTCACCTCTCATGCCGCCGCCGATATCGAATATTACCTTTCTGAGAGAAGTTCCCATTGGCACTTCAATAAGACCGGTGTTCGAGATGTTGCCCGTAAGAGCGAAAGCCTTTGTTCCAGGGGAGTTCTCAGGGCTACTATGCTCCTGAACCATTTCGCACCGTTGTTGATGATAACAGGCACGTTAGCCAGCGTTTCAACGTTGTTGAGAACTGTAGGCTCGTTGAAAAGACCATGTTCAACAGTTCTTGGCGGCTTAACTCTAGGCATACCACGCTTGCCTTCGATAGAAGCCGTCAGGGCAGAGCCTTCACCGCAAACAAATGCGCCTGCACCACGGTTTATATGTATTCTGAATGAGTAATCTGTGCCGAGTATATTGTCACCAAGCAGACCAAACTGCTCAGCCTGTGCGATCGCACCTTTAAGACGTGATACTGCCAGCGGATATTCCGCACGAACGTAGATATATCCCTCTTTCGCGCTGTTGCGATACCGGCTATCATCATGCCTTCAAGAAGTCTGTGTGGGTCGCCCTCCATGATAGAACGATCCATAAATGCGCCAGGGTCGCCCTCGTCACCATTGCAGACTATGTATTTTGTAGGGCTTTTCTGCTTTGCAACGCTTGTCCACTTTCTGCCAAGAGGGAATCCTCCGCCTCCACGTCCACGAAGATTAGATTCTGTCATTTCGTTGAGGATATCCTCAGGTGACATATCGAGAAGTGCCTTTTCAAAGGCTCTGTAGCCGCCTATAGCAAGATATTCCTTTATGGAAGTAGCGTCAATGTGACCGCAGTGTTCAAGGACGATACGCTGCTGCATCTTATAGAATGGTATTTCTGACTGCTGGCGATATATTTCGCCGTTTTTCTTGTAGCACAGTCTTTCAACGCACTCGCCATTGCAGATAGTCTTGTCAACTATCTCGTCAACATCGTCAAGCTTCACCTTGGTGTAAAGCCAGCCCTCCGGCTCTATTCTAACAAGTGGACCCATTTCGCAGAAGCCGTGACAGCCGCTTCTTTTTACACCGATAGCGCCATCGTGGACATCATCATCATGTGGCTCGTCAGCAAGTGCTACCACGCACTCCAATCCCTTTGCGGAGATAGTTTCTATAAGCTTCTGGTATATGTTCAGCGAACCGCCTGCAACACAGCCTGTACCTGCGCAAACAAGCACTTTTCTGGCCTGCTTGTCAACAAGCTTACCATACTGTTCACGGGCGTTGTCAAGATCGTATTTCGTTTTCAGCAGCATATTATTCAGCCTCCTTTTCTCTCAGTTCCTTAAGAAGAGCCGCAGCCTTGTCAGGATTCATCTCAGGGTGAACAACATCATTCACAGTGAGAACAGGGGCAAGTCCACAAGCACCAAGACATGAAACAGTTTCCACTGTGAACATCAGATCGTCAGTGGTGGTTTTTTTTCTCGCTAAGACCAAGCTCTCCTCTGAGATATTCGAGAATAGGTATAGATTCTTACATGACAGGCAGTGCCGTCACAACATTTGATAACGTATTTGCCCTTTGGCTCGAGGGAAAAATTCTCATAAAAGGTCGCAACGCTGTATATTCTTGCTTCGCCTGTGCCAAGCTTTTTTGCAAGATATGGGAATATTTCCTTTGGAAGATAGTGATATATCTCCTGAATATCCTGCAATATGGCTATGACCGCTGTTTTTTCATGATTTTCAAGAATTTTGTCGATCGGTGAATAATCAAATTCTTTTGTCATAAAATTTCCTCCATATAATTAAAGTTAAATTTGATTACAAAGTCAATAATCAAGACATACTGTCAACTATAATTATATACTATATGACACAAAATGAATAATGTTTTTTATTTACATGGGCTATATATAATTAGAATAAGCATTGACTAACTTGTAGAAATACACATAAACGAAAACGTTTATATAGTTATAATGCATAAAAAATCGAGTCATTTCTCAATGACTCGATCTGCTGATACTATTGATAAACTGAATTAATTATAAAAAATCATAGCCGTTTGTTTCGTTAGATATACCTAACATTTCGTATGCTATGTTAAGCCTTGCGAATACTTATCTCTCCCGAGGAGATATATTCCTCTCTGCCGTCCTCATATCTGACGTGCAGGCGACAGTCCTCGTCAGCCCCAAGCATTGTGGCAGGAGTTTTCTCACTTCCTCTTATTACGTTTATCTTCTCGCCTACCCACAGCAAGCGTTTTCTGTATTCTGGGTAAAAGCTGTTTTCTTCAAAGCTGTCATAAAGACGCATGAAATTGTTTATTATCTCTGCGGCTATCCTGTTTCGCATATCACTTTTTCTTTCGTGAAATATCGGCCCTGCGATATCTCTTATCGCCTCAGGAAAACCGCCTTCCGGTTCGTAGGTGTTCACACCGATACCAAGCACAGCGTAGTCAAGTCCGCCGCTTTCCATGCTGAAAGAAGCCTCCGTGAGTATTCCGCATATCTTCCTGCCGTTCGTTCACCCATTTTATGTCAGGCTTCTGATCGCTGACCTTTTCCACTGCAAGGGCAACAGACACCGCAGCAGCAGTGGTTATCTTAACAGCGTCAGACGCAGCCATGTCAGGGCGGAGAAGAATGCTCATGTAAAGTCCCGAATCAGATGGAGAAAAGAAAGAACGTCCAAGCCTTCCACGCCCCTGGGTCTGCATACCTGCAACGACTATCCTGCCCTCGGGCACACCTTGATTTGCATAGTCTTTGAGTACCAGATTAGTGGAGCTTACTTCCTTGTATACCTCTATTTCAAGCCCCTGACGATCAGGGGCAAGATATTTTTTATGCCTGCAAGGGAAAGTATATCGGTGTTTTCATCAAGGGAATAGCCCTTGTTCGTCACCGCAGAGATAGGGTAGCCGTTTTCCTGCAAAGCTTTCACAGCTTTCCAAACAGCCCCACGGGTACAGCCAAGCGTGTCAGCAAGCTGTTCGCCTGAAAGATATTTGCCCTTATCGTCGAGAAGTTCCAGCACTTTGTCTTTTATTGCCATAAAAATGCCTCCTTAATAAGATAATTATAGCACAAAAGGTCAAAGTGTTCAACCCTCACCCTAAAAATCCCTAGCTTACTTCACATTAAGAAACCATTAAGAAAAAATTGTGCAAAATGACGGATAATAATATTTGCATTTTGCACAGCTTATAACGGCTCGCAGGTGAAGCTTTATATCACAGATTCCACTTTCACTATCCCTGCACCGCTGTTCATCATCCTTGCAGGCGTCCTCGTTTGGACGGCTATAAACGTTACAAACTGTACAGACGGCGTTGACGGGCTATGCGGTTCATTGGTCATGACAGTTCTTCTGCCACTTGCATTTATGGTGACAAAGAGCGGTGCGGCTGATATGCTCCTTCCTATGATAATGTTCGTGACGCTTGCGGCTTATCTGTGGTTCAACTGCTCTCCTAGCCAGATGCTCATGGGCGATGCAGGCTCGAGAGCGCTGGGCGTTTTCCTTGCGGTGATGTTTTTGAAAACTGCCGCACCGTTCGCATTTATCCCTATGGCTATAGTTATCATACTTGACGGCGGACTTGGACTTCTCAAGCTTTCTTTCAGACGTTTCCTGAAAATAAAGAATTTTATGGAGGGCATAAGAACTCCTCTTCACGACCATGCAAGAAAGAACAAGGGCTGGTCTGATACTCAGGTAGTAATAAGATTTACAATTTTGCAGATAATAGTAAATCTGTGCTTTATTGCATTCGTGCTGTAAAAAATATGTGTGGGACAAAAACGGTCTGACCTTTTAATGGACAGGCTGAAAATTCGGAGATGATGAAAATAAAAAAAGAACCTGAAATATGTGCTTAATATATTCTTTATTGTGTAGTATAGGCTGGCTGACAGTCAGACTGCTTTTCAGAGGAGAAGAATTTTCCGACATAGTGGCGGATCTTCACCTTGCAAAGAAAAGCTGGCTTGCAGTGGGTGCTGTGTGCGTGTTCTGCTATGTGGTAGGGGAGTCGGTCATAATAAAGTATATGCTGAGGCTTTTTGAAGTAAAAACTCCTTTCAGGCGTTGTTTGAAATATTCGTTTATAGGCTTTTTCTTTAGCTGTATAACACCGTCTGCTTCCGGCGGACAGCCTGCGCAGATGTATTACATGAAGAAAGACGGCATAAAGATAGGCTTTTCCACCTTGATAATGCTTATCATCACCATAGCTTTCAAGGCTGTGCAGGTGCTTCTTGCAGTGGCGTTCCTGCTCTTCAACTTTGGCTTTATAAAGCTTCATGTGGGACGGCTTTGGTGGCTTCTGCTTATCGGCTTTATACTGAATATCGCCTATATCGCAGGGCTTGTGTTTATTTTCTATAAGCCTTTGTGGGCGAGAAAAATGGGCATAAAGCTTATAAATCTTCTGACACGCATAAGGATACTCAAAGAAAAGAACAACGAAAAATACATAAACAAAATAAAGCGTATCTGCGACAATTACATGATCGGTTCGGAATATATAAAGAGCAATGTGCATACTGTGATAAATATTTTTCTTATCACACTGGTGCAGAGATTGTTCCTGCTGGCTGTCACATGGATTGTGTATAAGTCCTACGGCCTTAGCGGAACAGGTTTTTGGAATATTATCGCACTTCAGACTATGATAGGTGTTGCAGTTGAAATGTTGCCATTGCCTGGTGCGGCAGGCGTAACAGAGGGCTGCTTCACATATATGTTCATGGGCATTTTCACCGCAGAGCTTGTAAAGCCTGCAATGCTACTGAGCCGTGGACTCAGCTTCTATTTACTGCTGATAATGAGCGCATTGGTAACATTCGTGGCTCACTTTATCGTTATGAGGAATGATAAGAAGAATGGTCTAGAGGGGTCGCAGGAAGTTAAAAAAGAAGTCGAAAAAGAATGAGAGGAAAAGAAAAAATGATCGGTTTTTATAATTATTCGGTAATACTCACATACATAGGACTTGTTTCGTCAGTGTTCGGGATCACTCAGGTCTTTGAAAATCATATGTCCATAGCCTTTCTCTGCCTGCTTCTTTCGGGTATCTGCGACCTTTTTGACGGCAAGATAGCAAGAAGCATGAAAAACAGAACAGAGCATGAAAAGGTGTTCGGCATACAGATCGACTCACTGTGCGACCTTGTTTGCTTCGGTGTTTTCCCTGCTGTCATAGGCTATCACTACAATTCAGTTTATCCGCTTCGTCTTATCGCAAGCATTATGATAGTTCTTGGCGCTGTTATCAGACTTGGCTACTTCAACGTTATGGAAGAAGAGCGTCAGAGAAACACAACAGAGAACAGAAAAGAATATAAGGGTCTGCCTGTTACAACAGTTGCTATGATACTTCCTCTGCTGTTCATGGGTCAGCACAATATACCGAGAAATATTTTTCCATTTGTTTTCCATAGCTTTATGATACTTATTTCAATACTCTTTGTATTGAAAATAAATGTCAAGAAGCTTTCCATGAAAGGCGTGCTGATACTCTTTACTATAGGTGCGATAATCCTTCTCGGCTATCTTAAAATGCAGCATATAATCTAAGATAAAAGTTACCTGAATGGGAAATGTTTTTGCCGGACAGGTGTGTGAAAAACAGGACGTCGGGGGTGTCGTCCCCTACAATAATGTAAATAAAAGGAGAGAAACAAATGAAATATCGTGACAGACAGGGCAGAGAATACGAACAGACCACATCTCAGGATAGCTTTCTTGCGGCTGCCTACAGCTCGGCAATGGGCAGGGCGCTTATGAAATTTCTCGGCTGTCCGATATTTTCAAAGTGTGCAAGAGTGATACTTGACAGCAAGTTCTCAGTGCCTTTTATTTTCGGCTTTGCAGAAAATAACGGCATAGATATGTTTGACTATGAGGAAAGAATGTATCGCTCTTTCAATGACTTTTTCACAAGAAAAATAAAGCCCGGCAGACGTTTTATCACTAAGGACAAGAATCTGCTGGTGTCACCTTGTGACGGTAAGGTGACTGCTTATAAGATAACACAGTCTGATACCTTTATTATAAAGAATGCAGTGTATAATACCGCCTCGCTTCTCAGGGACAGCAAGCTTGCAAAGCGTTATGAGGGTGGCTATGCAGTTATCATCAGACTTTCAGTGGACGATTATCACCGCTATTGCTATTGTGCAGACGGTGTAAAGAGCCACAACAGAAAGATAAATGGTATCCTTCACACTGTGAACCCTGTGGTGAACAATTATCTGCCTGTTTTCAAGGAAAACTCCAGAGAATATTGCATGATAAGAACGGAGCAGTTCGGAGATATTATTCAAATGGAAGTCGGTGCTCTTATGGTGGGCAGGATAACTAATCTGCACACTGAGGGCGGCGTAAAGGTCACAAAGGGCGAAGAAAAAAGGCTATTTCGAGTTCGGCGGCTCAACTATCCTGCTGCTTCTTGAAAAGGACAAGGTAAAGCTTTGCGATGACCTGCTTAAAAATACGAGGGAGGGCTTTGAAACTAAGCTTCTTCAAGGCTCGGTGCTTGGCGAAAGTCTGAAGTAAAAATATCTAAGACGTAAAAAAATATAGGCAAGGGGCATGGTTGATGTACAGATTGAATTATGAACAGTTCGACAGAGATAATCAATATATAGGAAACGATCTGGGTGCGGTCATGAAAGAGGGCAAAACTGTGTTCAAAACATGGTCGCTTGCAACGGGAGTTTATCTTAATCTGTATCTTGACGGCGAGGGCAAAAGCCGTCTTGAAAGCCTGCCTATGGAAAGGCTTGACCACGGTGTTTGGTATGTGGAGATACTCCGTGACCTTGACGGTGTTTTTTTATACCTACACATTTGAGTTTGACCACAAAACAAGACATGAAACTATAGATATCTATGCAAAAGCCTGCGGAGTCAACGGAAACGTTGGTGCGGTGGTGAATTTCAAGACCACCGACCCTGAGGGCTGGGACAAGGTGAAAAAGCCTAAGTGCAGAAATGCCTGCGACGCAGTGGTATATGAGTGCCACGTCAGAGATTTTTCTGCGGACAGTTCATCAGGCGTTGCTCCTGAGCATAGAGGAAAGTATGTGGCTTTTGCCGATAAGGGTACGAAATATCAGGGTGTGAATACTTGTATCGAGCATCTCAAAGAGCTTGGAATCACCCATGTTCACCTGCTTCCTGTGGAAGACTATGCCACTGTGGACGAGAGCAAGCCTTGGCTCAATCAATATAACTGGGGTTATGACCCTAAGAACTTCAACTGCCTTGAGGGTTCATATTCTACAGACCCTTATGACCCTAAGTGCAGGATAAGAGAGTTCAAACAGCTTGTTATGGCACTTCACGAGAACGGCATTGGCGTTGTAATGGACGTGGTATACAATCACACTTACTATACCGAGGAGTCAGCCTTTGAGCGTTCTTTCCCGTATTATTATCATAGAATAAGAAATGACGGCTCTTTTTCAAACGGCTCTGGCTGTGGAAACGAAACGGCTTCAAACCATATGATGATGAGAAAATTCATGATAGATTCTCTCAGATTTTGGGCAACGGAATATAAGATAGACGGCTTCCGCTTTGACCTTATGGCGCTTCACGATATTGAAACTGTGAACATCATAAGGGACGAGCTTAACAAGATAGACCCTCAGATACTAATGTATGGTGAGGGCTGGACGGGAGGAGAGTCTGCTGACAGGCTTGCATATAAATGGAATTCATATCAGTTTGGAAGAGTTGGACTTTTCAACGATAACATCAGAGATTCCATTAAGGGAGGTACTTTCAATCCATATGACAAGGGCTTTGTCAGCGGAAACAGAAATGCGGCTTCTACCCTAAGGCGTGGTATAGCCGGCTCTGTGCCACACTATCAGATAAATGACGCAAAAGAAGCTTGCTGGGCATTTGAGCCTACTCAGGCGGTGAATTACTGTGAGGCTCATGACAACAATACTTTGTGGGACAAGCTTTGTATATCGGCAAAGAATGACAGCGAGGACGTAAGGATAAAAATGGACAAGCTTGCGGCGGCGATAGTGATACTTTCACAGGGCATGCCGTTCATACAGCTTGGTCAGGATTTTCTTAGGTCAAAGCCGAGGATACTCAAAGAGGGCGAAGAGCCAAACGATGTGAATATCTATTCCCATGACAGCTACAATGCGCCTGACTACACTAACTCCATAAAGTGGAACAGGAAGCTTGAATATAAAGAGGTCTTTGAGTATTACAAGGCTCTTATAAGGTTGAGAAAGGGAAGTCCGCTTTTCCGAATGTATACTAAAGAGGACGTGAACGCACATCTTCATTTTATGCACAATGACGATTGGAACTGCGTAAGTTGGAAGCTTGAAAAAGACGGAGAATGCTATGTTATCGCACTTAATCCTTACTACGAGAACAGGGGCTTCGGTCTGCCTGAGGGAAGCTTTTATCTCAGACTTGACGAAAGTGGCAAGATGAACAAACAGCCCGTTTCAGGCAGTTTCGTCTGTCCACCGCTGTCGGCTGTGGTTTATAAGAGGATAAAGAATATCTAACAACCTTGTTAATAAAATGACGAATAAATATTAATAATAAATTAATGTATATATCTTGCAGATAGAGTATAATTAAATTATTGGATCGAGAAATATTAAGGCAAAAGATACAAAAAAATTAAACAATGGAGGAAATCATAGTATGAAGAAGTTTTTGGCAGGCTTCTGTGCTGCGGCAATTGCAGCAGGCTGCATGGGAATGACAGTCATGGCAGACACGGAAGCAACGGACAAGCTCACCTCTTATGAGGCAACAAGCGACAATGTTAAGCTTATCGGTCGTACTTACAGAAAGGGCGACACAACGATACTTGGCTATTCTGCAAGCGGTATCGAGTTCAAATGCACAGGCACAAAGGCTGTTTTCAATGTAAACGGCAGCGTAGGTGAGGCAAGAATTGGCGTATTTGTAAACGGCAAGCTTGTTAAGCAGGGCTACATAAAAAATAAGAAGACAAACGCAGTTGAGGTAGAGCTTCCTGAGGGCGAAAGCACAGTTAAGCTCATAAAGCTTTCAGAAGCTGCACAGAGCGTTATCGCAATTGACAGCTTTGAGGTAGACGGCAAGCCACAGCCAACAGAGGCAGCTAAGCATTCTATCGAGTTTATTGGTGACTCTATCACTTGTGGATACGGCGTTGACGATCTTTTCTATCTACAACGAGAACGCCGCAAAGACATATGCTTACAAGGCAGCACAGAATTTTGGCGCTGACTACAGCTTTGTATCAGTAAGCGGAGCAGGTGTGATCTCTGGTTATTCAGGCAACGGCAAGATAAATGACGCACTGCTTGTGCCAAATTTCTATGATAAGTTCTGCTTTACATGGAGCTGGTTCGACGGTGAGCAGACAGCTAATTATGATTGGGATTTCTCACAGTATCAGCCTGAGCTTATCGTTGTAAATCTTGGTACAAACGATAACTCATACACAAAGGGTGACCCTGATAAGTGTGCTGAGTTTGAAAAGGGCTATGTAAATTTCCTCAAGGAGATAAGAGCTAAGAATCCAAATTCTGAGATACTTTGTACACTCGGTATTATGGGACAGGAGCTTTATCCTTCTATTACAGATGCAGTTGACACTTATAAGACTGAAACAGGCGACAGCAAGGTATCAGTTTTCCAGTTCAGCGTTCAGGACAGCGAAAACAATGGTTATGCAGTTGACTATCACCCATCAGCTGTTTCACAGAAGACAGCAGCTTATGAGCTTACATATGCTATTGAAGGCATTTACGGCTGGGAGAGAGTTGAGTTGGTTAACGACGGCGTTGACGAAATGACAAAGGACGACGACGTTGAGTTCAATAACGTTGTTGAGGAGTCGTCAAGTGAGGAGAGCAGCGATAGCAAAGCAGAGGAGTCATCTCTTCCGAGGACAGCAGCGCAGCGGCTTCTCATCAAAGACAACGAAAATCTAACAGCACCACAAACCCTAATACAGACGGCAATGGGCAGCGCAGCGCAGGTGCAGCTATGGTGGTTTCATCATCAAAGCACAACGTTTTTTTTGACAAAACATATTGTAGTAGTATTCGTAAATATCCTTTACAGTTGTGTACGAACGAACACGAACGTAATATTTCCCTGAAAGCTTTGAAACAGTGGTCTTGTCAGTCTTGTTGTTTGTTATGGTAACTTTCTTTGCACTTGTGAACTTTGAGTTGGTGGCATACTGAATCTCGTGGCAGTGCCCCAGTCCATGTTCTTGTTGTTAGAGTATGAAACCTGTGTAGTCAGTGCCTTTTTTCAATGTTTTGCCATTGTATTTAACAGTAATGCTCTGAGTGATGTTCTTGCCAGTGAAAGCCTTTGTGGAAATGCTCGAAACTGTGGCTTTCTTGAAGTTATTTTTTTGATACTGTAGGTCTTAGAAACTGAGCCAGTGTAATTGCCCTTGCCTGTGATAGTGACCTTTGCTGTTCCTACCTTGGTGTTGTTGCTGTACGAAACAGTGTAATCAGTATCCTTTTTTCAAAGTCTTTCCATTGACCTTTACATTAACGGACGGAGTTTTTGCCTTGCCATCATATGCGTAGGTCGAAGTGGAAAGTGTCACGCTTGCCTTTGAAATGCTAATTCTTGAAAGTGCAGGGATCTCAGCCGTTTCAAGAACTTTCTTGCAGACTGTACATTCCTTGTGCTTTGAACCCTTGACGTTTATCGCAGCGTTCTTGTCGATTATCCAATCACTAGATGTGTGGCAGTCTTAGGGATAGACTCAGTTATCTTGTCATTGCAGTTAGCACAAGTTTTGGTCTTTACGCCATCTTCTGTGCAGGTCGCAGACTTCGTAACAACGAAATCACCATAGTTGTGGCCTGTTGCTGGGATAGTTTCTGTGTAGGAGTCGCCACATTCGCAGGTGTATGTTCTCACGCCGTTTTCAGTGCAGGTGGCAGGCTTTGTGACTTTGCTTGTGTATGAGTGCGTGTGTTCAGATATTATTTCGTAAGGAATGTTGAAAGTTTTTGCGTACTCTTCACCTGCGGTGCCTGCATATACACCAAGCTTGAAATTGTCAATGTATCTGTGACAATAATTTTCTTCCATACCGTCAGGATAGTATAACTCAAAGCCAAAAGCTCTTTCTCCAATAGTTTTGACCGACTTAGGGATAACTACATATTTGAGGTTTGGTTGTGTGATAAATGCACAAGAACCAATGGTTTCAATCCCCTCACGAAGTGTAAGTTTTTCTAATGAGGTACATTTACGAACATCATTATATGATAATTTTTTTTTATTCCGCCACCAATTGTAAGGTCTTTTAATTTATAAGTTGAGTTTAATGTATTGGATGATATATTTTTGACACTATCAGGAATTACCAGCGATTTAAAACTACATCCAAGGAAAGCCTGACCACTAATTGAAATTACACTATCAGGAATTTTTATTGATCTTAATAGGCAATCATAAAATGCAAAATCATTTATAGATGTAACTTTATCTGGAATGGTTATTTCTTTTAATTTAGAACAACAAGAGAAAAGACCAGCAGATATAGTTGTTAAATTTGATGGTAATGTAATACTTGTTAGATTCCTGCAACCACCAAAGACACCCAAGGTAGGACCGCCACCGCCAAATTCGCCAATGCCGACCCATTTTTCGTCACTGTTGCCTAAGTTTACAACACTATTTGGAATTGAAACGCTTTCAAGACTAGTGCAACGTCGAAAAGCACCTTTACCTATATTTTCAACGCCATCTGGAATTATAACGTTTTTAATGCTCGTGCAACTCGCAAAAGCACCACCACCTATATTTTTTACGCTGTTTGGAATTGTAATATTTACAAGATTAGTGCTGTTGTCAAATGCACGATCTTCAATATCAACTACACTATCTAGAATTGTATAATCTGTTTTTGGATTAGCACAAGGATACTGTATTAAAGTGGTTTTATCTTTGTTGTATAAAACGCCATCTACTGATGAATATTTTGGGTTATTTTCATCGATAAGTAAATTTTGAAGATTTGTACAGCCATTAAAAGCACCAAAACCGATTATCGTTACACTGTTTGGTATTGTTATGGTAGTTATACCTGTATCGTTCCAAAAAGCACCTTCTCCAATTTCTTTTACGCTGTTTGGTATTGTTACGCTTTTGAGATTTTCACAGTCACTAAAAGCATAATCTCCGATTACTTTAACACTGTTTGGCATCGTTACGTCTGTGAGACTACTACAGTTCCAAAAAGCAGCCTTTCCGATTTTTATTACGCTGTCTGGTATTGTTATATCTGTAAGATGTGTGCATTTTCCAAAAGCGTAACTCCCAATATTTTCAACACTACTAGGTATAATTATGTTTTTTAGATTTTCACAGTAATCAAAAGCATAATCCCCAATTTCTGTGCGCTATTTGGAATTGTTACACTTGTAAGGCTTTGACACCAAGAAAAAGCTCCATGACTGATCGCTGTTACTTTTTTACCATTAATTTCAGATGGAATAACAACATCTTCAGCGTTGCCCAAATATTTGCTTATCAGCACATTTCCAGCATCATAATAATAACGAAAATCGCCGTAAATGTATCCATAGTCATCACGTTCCTCTGCATAGGCAACAATACTAAAATTGCTGAGTGTTAGATCTCTTTCAGCACCTGGCATCGCAAACGTACCGAATGTCAGCGTCAACGCCAACACTGTTGCTAATAACTTCTTCATAAATAATCACTCCAATTCTTAAATTTAATGCTGTTAGGCATTGGTTTATACTGAAATTATATCACATTATTCCCACGTTTTGTTAAGCTGGCTGCTTAGTATAACGTTTTCGAAATGTAAACAATTTGTAAATTGTCATTTCAAGGCATTGTTTTTTTGAAAATTTAAAGTAAGATTTGGCATAAAAGCTCCGCCACAGCGAATGCCGCGGCGGAGTTTTTAGGACTTTTGGGAGAAATTACTTGTTGCCTGTTGTCTTGTAAGCGTCGATCATCTTCTTGACCATCTGACCGCCTACAGAGCCGACCTCACGAGCTGTAAGATCGCCGTTGTAGCCCTGCTTGAGGTTTACGCCAACTTCGTTAGCTGCTTCCATCTTGAACTTGTTGAGTGTTTCTCTGCCTTCCTGAGTTGTGATACCTTTCATTTTCGTATCTCCTTTTCATTTGTTTTTCGGGTTTGCAATAATATTATATGTCTGCATGATTTGATTATAAGAGGTAATTTATAGAACGAAATGGGGCGGTTTTTGGAATGAAAAAATTAAAAGCTAAAATTAGTATGATTTTAAACGGAGCAAAATTCAAAAAAATCATTTACATATAAATTATACTTCTTTTGGAAATTGTGCGATTTTGTATAGTCACTGTTTTCAATTGTCAAAATTACATGCCCTGCACTGCTGCTGTATTTCAGCACATAACCGTTGAGATCAAGGGTGACGGTGCGGTTGACCACTAATGTGGTGTAAATGGTAATGTCTGACGTCAGTTTGACTGTTCCGTATGAATCTTCTCTGATTGCTGAAACCAGTTCCGCCGCTGTGGAAACTTCCGCCGTCCCACTCGCTGCCATATTATCCTCGGCAAATACACTTGTCAACACAAGGCAAAGAACCATACAAAGGGTGAGCATGATACTGAGTATTCGTTTTTTTATTTTCCGTTACCTCTGTTTTCGTGTATATCGGCTCAGTCAAGAGCGGTTATGGTAATGGTGCCGATGAACTCCATAAGAAGTGTATTGTATTCCGATTGCTCAAATATAAATTTCAATGTTATATCTTTGGCTGATGCGTCATACATTCTGTTGAAGTTAAAGGAATGATAGTCGTTACTATACGGAAGTTTTGTTCCATCTCTTTTTTATGCGTGTGATATCCCTGCAAAAATCTGCATCCTCACTGCTGTCTGTCATTTGGATGCAATAATAACCGGTGCTCCCGGGAGCGTTCGAGCCGACTCCCAGAGAGCCGCTTATGATGATATTGTATGTATGCCCCTTTTTCAGCGTAATTTCATCTGGGGAAGCTGAAATCAGACCGCCTCTGTTTATTTTTTCAGTAAATCCAATTCTTGCGGAATGGTTTTGAAGAAGAGCCGTCCCTACTGACGCTTTTGCATGAAAATACCCCGGGCAGCTGCCGTTCTGACCGGCATCGCCCTTGTCGCCTTTATCTCCTTTTTCGCCTTTATCTCCCTTGTCGCCTTTGTCTCCCTTTTTCGCCGTCTGTGCCGTCAACACCGTCTGTGCCGTCAATGCCTGCGGCTTTTACGCTGGTGTCGGTTTCTCCAATCCACCAGTTGCCGTTCTCGCCGATAAACGGGGTGTTTCCGTCCACACCGTCAGAGCCGTTTTGTCCGTTTGTTCCGTCCTTGCCGTCGGCTCGTCTTTTCCGTTTATACCATCCTTGCCGTCAAGACCTTTCAAAACCGAAAGATCGTACAGGTTCAGCCATATTTCATCGCCGACATAGCGCCACTGCAGGGTGTTTTCGCTTACACGGAACTCCGGTGTCTTTCCGTTTGCTCCGTCTGCACCTTTCTGCCCGGTGGGACCTGTGATGTCGGCTATCGCCACAAGGTCCTGCCACTCATCGCCCTCGTAACGCCACTGTATGTGGGTTTCAGCTCGCTGCACCTCTATGCTTTTGGCGTTAATGCCGTCAGTGCCGTTGATACCGTCTTTGCCGTCGGCTCCGTCTTTACCATTGGCACCGTCAATTCCATCCTTGCCGTTTTTCCCATCGGCTCCGTCTTTACCGTCAACTCCGTTAATGCCGTCTTTTCCGTTTGTACCGTTTATTCCGTTCTTACCGTCGGCACCATTAGAGCCGTCTTTACCGTCTGTGCCGTTCTTTCCGTTTTCTCCGGCAGCGCCCCGCAGCTCGGTAAGCGCCACAAGGTCGTGCCAGTCGGCTTCGTCGCTGTATTTCCATTGAATCGCCGTGCCGTTGTTTCGTACCTCCGGCAGTGCGTCGCCTGTTTTTGCTGCCTTGCTCCATCCTATTGCAAGCACGCTGCAAAGCACCAAAAAGAGCGGTGCAAAGCGCCAAAAGTGTACCTGTGAGTAGTTTTTTTTCTGTTTTCATCTTTTTTCCTCCGTTCGGAATTGTTTATTACGGCGGAGCTTTGCACCGCTGCCCGCGCCGTAAATGAGCGGCGGCTGACCGGCTTATGCTTGGTTTGCTTTGTACTTATCCACAAACAGGGCGACCCCCTGCTTTAAGACCTCCATTTGGGATTTCAGATAATATTCATCCTCAAACATCGCATAATGAACGCAGGCGCGGACGAATATAAAGATCAGCGGCGTGATGACCGTATAGGGAATGCCGATCTTAGGCTCCAACGATTTAGCATATTCCGTATAGCGTTCGTTCACGCCTTCAAAGAATTTCTTGCCGTGCTCGATATACTTCGGGTGCGTATATATCTGATACATCAGGCGATATTTTTTTCCGTGCTTTTTGCTGTCCAATACGGGACCTCCTTCACAAAACGGACAACATCCTCGGGGTCGGTGGGTGCCATCTCCATAAAGTCGTCCTCAACCTTTTCCATACAGTATGCCGTTGACTCAATGATCAGTTCATCAAGGTTTTTAAAATATGAATACAAATTTGCTTTCGTGCATCCGCACGCATCGGCTAGTGCTTTAATTCCTGTGCCTGTGAGCCCGTTTTCCGCATAGCACTCGAAGCACTTTTCCATTAGTTCACGTTTCCGCTCATTGTGCTGTTGCTCAGTTGTTTTCATGTTGCTTCGCTCCTTTTATGCGTACCGACCGTTCGTTTATGATTAGTATAACACAGATTTATAACAAAGTCAAGAATTGTTCAAAAAATGAAGAAAATAAAGTTTCAACATGATCTCATAAAAAAGTCCTTACAGCAGAAAGAAAATAGCGGCTTACCTCAACGATCAAAACCGTACTAATAAATATGTCCATAAGACTTATGGAAAGATGGGATAGGCTTATTGACTTTCCATGTTCGCATATGATATAATAAATTCATATTAACACAACATTTCTGTTCAGGGGGTATATCAAATGAAAAAGCAAAATGCAGGGCTTATCGCTCTGAGTATCGTTTTTATTCTTATGGGTGGTTTCTCTACTATCTATAATCTCAGCTAGTATGTTTCAAACAGGGTTTTCGTGTCAAGTGCTGAGAAAACCACAGGCTATGTGAAGTGGATAGACCATGAGTTGAAAACTTGGGGACATAACAAAAAGGCAAGCAACAAAGCTGAAACATATTACATAACTGTCGCTTTTGATGTTGGCGGCAAGGAGTACACAAGAGAGATCTTCACAGGAACATATTATGTGAGTCAGAACGAAAAAGTGAACGTGTATTACAACACTGATAAAAATGGTGAGCCTGATAAGGTCGTGACCGATATTGATAATGATAAAAGACCGTATCTTACTTGGCCGCTGATACTTTTGCTTGGCATTGTGCTACTTGTGCTTACTAAGAAAAATATTATCTCAGTGGGGGAGAAAAAGATAAAAAGTAATCATTAAAATAGTAACCAAAAGAAACTTTGTGCAACTAAATAACAGAAAAGCAGAAAGGAGATCTTTATGAAGGTGATCTATAAATGTGCCGCCATTTTGACGGCAGCGATATTGTCAGTGCAGTTTCCTTGCGCAGCTTTTGCGGATATGGAGCATGGCGGAGATAATGACAGCCCAAAATTCAAGATGGGCAGGATAATTTTTACTGATAATGGTTATGGCTACGAAAAGGAAGGTCTGGAAAAACCGGAGATTGCTGATGAAGATCTGGCCGATACGGACGACGGGGTTTCACCTTATGCACAGAAGGCAACGGCTTCGCTGCCTGCGAAATATGACCCCAGATCTAAGAATACGCTGACGACTATCAAAAACCAGTTCCAGACAGGCACTTGCTGGGCGTTTGCGGCACTTTCCTGCACAGAGAGCAATCTTATCCAAAAGGGGCTTGAAAATCAAAACGTGCAGTTTTCTGTGCCGAGCCTTGTCCTCTCTACATATGCTAACGGCGGATTTGACGAGTCAATATGGGATTGCGGCGGAACGTGGATGGATTCGTCCCTTGCAATGGCGGCTCATAGAGGACTTTGCTATGATGAATATGAGCCTTTCGTGTCCGACGGAACGGAAGCCACTATCGTATCTGAGGAGAAAAAGGGCGTTTGCGAATATCAGCTTAATTACGCTTCCACTATCACAGGCGGACGAAACGCCATTAAAAACAAGATAAAAGAGCTTGGCGGAGTAATGGTGAGCTATTATGCAGACGACCTGTATATGACCTTTGATAACAAAAGCTATTACGATCCGAAACTACAAAATATAGTGGAATAAATCATGCCGTAAGCGTAGTGGGCTGGGACGATAATTATAGCAAGTCAAATTTCCTTGCAGGCTATCAGCCAAAGAAAAACGGGGCATGGCTTGTGAAAGGCTCTTGGGGAGTATCCGTGGCACAGACGGTTATTACTGGATATCCTATGAAGAGGCAGAAATGACCGATTGGGTGGCGTTCGACCTCACTGAAAGCTGTGATAATAATTACCATTATCCTGCTAATAAGGATAATTCTATATTTTATGTTAGCAATGAAAACAAAATGAGCGGTGCTGATGTTTTTACAGCAAAAAAGACGAGCTTCTTGACAAAGTGGGCTTTATGTATCTTGGCTACACTGGAAAGTCTGACTACACCGTGCAGGTCTACACTTCTGTTTCAGACAGCACTCCTGTGGGGATACTTGAATGTGAGGTCAGCGGAAAGGTGCAGAGCGACGGATTCTATACCGTGGATATCCCTGATGTTGAGCTTGACGAGGGTGAAAGATATTCTGTCGTGATGACATTCAGCGGTGATGACGGCTCAGGTTATGTGACCGTTTATGGCTATTCAGACGGGGTCATGAAGCCTGGTCAGGCGTATATTTCCAATGACGGCGACAGTTGGACCGACGTTACCGACAAGGACGCTTATACTGGTCAGCCTATAATATTTGCCTATACCGATGATATAGATAAGTCTGATAAAAGCGAGCTTGAAACACTTGTGGCAAAGTATGAAAAGCAGAGCGGTTATGAGCGTGAGGTCAACAACGGCAAGAAAGTTATTGCAGATGAAAACGCTTCAAAGAACGATATCACCAATGCCAAGCTTCTTATAAAGGCAAAGGCGAAAGAGATAAAGGAACAAAGCCTTGTTATAAAGACAGCGACGGATTGGAAAAACTTCGCAAAGCGTGTATCAGGCGGTGAAAGCTTTGCAGGAAAGCGTGTTGTGCTTGAAAAAGACATCGACTTCGGAGGTGCAAAGATATCGGCAGTAGGAACGGCTTCAAAGCCTTTTTGCGGATATTTTGACGGAAACGGACACGTTCTGACAAACGCTGTTATCCAAAACAATTCTTATGCAGGTCTGTTCGGCTATGCTGAGGACAGAGCGCAGATAAGAGATCTCAGTGCTGAGAAAATAACTGTCAGCGGTAAGTATGCAGGCGGGATCGTTGGTGAATTTGATGCGGTATCTATTCAACGCTGTACGTTCAGCGGAACTGTCAAGGGTACAAGCTCGGCAGGCGGAATCGTAGGCAAAGCAGGTGGTCTGACCCTGACAGAGTGTGCTTCAGACCTTGCAAAGTCAAGCAGTTCAAATGCTAAAGCTATGGTGGGCAGCATCGATAATGACGCTTTTTATTATGGACAGCAATATGCCGGTTGCTGGTATAACGGCAACTTTTCTGACAGCAAGGTAAAGAAAACGGCTTTGTCTAACGTTACAAGCTCTGCAGCTTATTCGCTGAATACCGTTGGCGGAAAGCAGACAGACAGCGGCAGGTGGACAATGGCAGGCGGCAAAGCAAGGCTAACTCGTCCTGGGGAGCAGGCTTCCCACAAGATAACATTTGAAGCTCCTGACAGCAAGCATTATGCCTGCACTGATAAAGACGGCAAGGTGAAATATCCTGCTGTCAAAGTGCAAAGCGGTTATGCTCTTAAATGGTACAAGAACGGAATTGCTGTCGATGCGAACACAGTTTATACTGCTGACAGCACAGTAAAGGCAAAGCTTGTTGAAGCAAAATTTGTCACTATAGACTATGTTTTAAATGGCGGCACGAACAGCACAGGCAATCCAGAATACCTCAGCAAAGGCGAAAGCGTGACGCTTTCCGAGCCGACAAAAAGAGGGTGCAGACTTTGCAGGCTGGTATGATAACGCTGCACTTTCAGGTGAAAGAATAGAAAGCATCTCATATTCAGGCGGTGCAAAGACCCTTTATGCCGCATGGAAGCCTTATACATATAACGTTACGTTTGTGGATAAGGACGGCAAGGTTATAAGTCAGCAGACAGTGGAATACGGTAAGTCTGCAAAAGCTCCGAAAGCCCCTGCTATAAAGGGTCTGCGTTTTACAGGCTGGGATAAGGACTATAAAAACGTCACGGAGGATATGACTGTCACAGCGGAGTATTCTGACAGCAAGCTCATTGCAGACTGCGAGATATCAGGCTTCAAGAACAGCTTCACATACACAGGAAAGAATATTGAACAGCCTGACGTAACGCTCACCTATGAGGGCAAAGAGCTTAAAGAGGGCGTGGATTACACTGTTTATTATAAGACCAATCTTAACGCAGGACCTGCAAAAATGACCTTTGTTGGAAAAGGCGAATACAGAGGCTCTGTTGCAAAAAGCTTTACTATCCAGCCAAAGGACGCTTCCAAGTTCAAGCTTTATTATGCTACACCGCTGTCGTTCACCGGCAAGGAGATAACACCTGATGTGCTTATAAAGGACGGAAATAAGACCCTAGAGCGTTATGTTGATTATATGGTGATGTATTTCTCAAACGTGAATGTTGGCACGGGCAAGATAACAGTTGAATTTTACGGAAACTATAAGGGCAAGCAGACCGTTTCCTTTGTTATAAATCCTGCAAAACAGCAGATACAGGTGTTTGAAACAAGATACAAGGGCTTTTTTTGGATTTTGTGCAGAAAGGATCTGCAACAGGCTATGAGGTCCAGTATGGCACAAGATCTGATTTTTCAGATGCTTCCACATACAGATCCACCAACAACAAGACGGATAAGATGACGGTACTTGGATTAGGGACTTCAAAGACATATTATGTAAGAGTTCGCTCTTATACTGTCAAGGGCGGAAAGACCTATTACGGCAATTGGTCAGACGCTAAAAGCATTGTGACGGCAAAGACTAATTTTGCAAACGCAAAGGTCAGCGGTATTTCTTCAAAAAGCTTTACCGGCAAGGCGATAAAGCAGAAGATTACAGTAAAACACGGCTCAAAGACCCTTAAAAACGGCACAGACTACACTGTGAAATATTCTGCAAACACAAAGGTCGGCACGGCAAAGGTGACCATCACAGGCAAGGGCATTTACGGCGGAGTTATCACCAAAAGCTTTGCTATCTATCCTGCAAAGCAGGTGATACAGAAACTTTACGGCACATATGCAGGTTTCTTTATAGATTATGCACAGAAAGGCTCTGCCACGGGATATGAAATATCATATTCACAGCGTTCCGACTTTAAGGGAGCAAAAAGCGTAAAGGTAACAAACAACCGCACCGATAAAAAGACAGTTTCCAGACTTGCAAGATATCAAAAATATTACGTCCGTGTAAGAAGCTACACTGTCAAAGGCGGAAAGACTTATAACGGAGCGTGGTCCGATAAAAAATGGGTCTATACTCAATGATCCGACAGACGATAAAAATGCCCCTGATTATTTTCTGGTCAGGGGTATTTTTTTGTGTGCCTAGAAAAGTTCTGATTTGTACTTGATAGAATCCTCCTCAGTTATTTCACGGATAACTCTGCATGGATTTCCTGCCGCAAGAGAATTTGGCGGTATGTCACGGGTGACAACGCTTCCTGCACCGATAACACAGCCCTCGCCTATGGTAACTCCGCCTGTGATGACAACATTGCTCGCTATCCAGCAGTTGGAGTGTATGGTGATAGGCTTGCCGTATTCATCATCATAAACAGTGCCGTCAGACTTTTTCTTCATGTTACGCTCCTGCCATCTGAATGGGTGAACAGGTGTGGCAATGGTGCAGTTGGGACCGAAAAACACGTTGTCGCCAATCGTCACAGGGCAGGTGTCAAGCACTGTCAGATTGAAGTTTGCATAGCAGCCTGAGCCGAACTTTGTGAAAACGCCATAGTCAAAATACACAGGACCTTGACCTTGAAGAAAAAATCCCTCGCCATGGTCGGGAAGAAGCTCGTCAAGGATAGCGTTTCTTCTCTCATCATCTTCATACAAACTGCTGTACTGCTGTGAAAGCTTGTGAGCCTTTGCCCTCAATTCTGCAAGCTCCTTGTCGGAGGAGTCATATATCTTGCCAGCAAGCATTTTTTTTTTCAGTCATTATAAAACGCCCTTTCTGTGTGTAGTTTCATTTGATTTTGTTGAGAGTATAGCACAAGTTTCGGGCTGTGTCAATAGTTTTTGGGGGTCGAGTGATAGAATAAAAAATGGTATACAAAAGTGGAGAATGCTTATGGGCAAAGCACTCTCCACTTGATGAGTATACTATTTAAAAAGCTTGGCAGGATAGAAAAAGTTATAGGTAAAATCCCTGCATATAATTTGTGTAAATAAATGTGTCCTCGTCATCAGCGGTATTGTCACCAGCGGGCTTTTTTCTGCCACTAACACAAGAAGCCAAAATTATCAGACCGCCTAGAACAATTGCAACGCTCACTCCAAGGGCTACCAAAACCGCACAGAAAATTTTTACTATCATAAACACCGCTCCAATCATATTTCTCATACTTCGCCATAATTACTATTATGATTATATGCTGGTTTTGCCTGATAATCAATAAAAGCCGTGTAAAATGCAGATAAAAATCAAGTCAGCTTTTGTCTGGAACAAAAATCTTGTGGTAAAAATATTATTCAAAACGTTTCATGATTTAACAATTTTAAATGAAGAAAATTATAGCTGTCAGCTTAGTATAAAAATGCACAAACTGAGCTTTTTGTAAATGGTTAGCATTGTATATTACACTGAAAATGTACGATTCTTGAAAAAAATATACATAAGTATGGGGCAAATACTTGACTAGATTAAAATTTTGTGATAAAATTATTAACGTGAATGAGTGTAATTATGGTTACTTATATGAAATAAATATGGAAGAGGGAAAAATAATGGGAAAAATAGAACCCTTTAAACAAAAAGTATGGCTTGCGTCACCTACAATGCATGGTGAGGAGCTTGAATATGTTACTGAGGCTTATAATACCAACTGGATGTCTACAGTCGGTAAGAATATAAATGAGGTCGAGAAGATAGCGGCGGAGAAGTCTGAAGTCAAGTATGCTGTTGGTCTTTCATGCTGCACGGCTGCGCTTCACTTGTGCTGTAAGCTTGCTGGCGAGAGGCTTTATGGCAAGCCTGCTATATCTCATGGTGCTCTTGAGGGCAGAAGAGTTTTTTGCAGCGACATGACCTTTGACGCTACTCTCAACCCAGTTGTTTACGAGGGCGGTATTCCTGTTTTTATCGACACTGACAGAGATACTTGGAACATGGATCCTGTGGCGCTTGAAAAGGCTTTTGAGATGTATCCTGAAGTCAAGCTGGTAGTAAGCGCTGAGTTATACGGTTTTCCTGGAAGAATGGACGAGATCAAGAGAATATGCGAGAAGCATGGTGCGCTTTTGATCGAGGACGCTGCTGAGGCTATGGGCGCTACAATTGACGGCAGACAGTGCGGAAGCTTTGGCGATTACAGTGCTGTAAGCTACAATGGCAATAAGATAATAACAGGTTCTAGCGGCGGATGTTTGCTGACGAGCAGCCTTGAAGATGCAAACAGGGCTCGTAAGTGGTCAACGCAGGCTCGTGAGAATGCGGCATGGTATCAGCATGAAGAGGTCGGGTACAACTATCGTATGTCGAATGTTATTGCAGGAGTCGTTCGTGGTCAGTATCCGCATCTTGAGGAGCATATTGCGCAGAAAAAAGCAATATACGAGAGATACAAAGAGGGTCTTAAAGGACTTCCTGTTAAAATGAATCCTATCGTTGAGGGAGCAGAGCCGAATTATTGGCTGTCTGCACTTATCATAGATAAAGACGCAATGTGCAAGCAGGTCAGAAGCGACAGCGAGGCTTTGTACATTAAAGAAGCAGGCAAGACTTGTCCTACTGAAATTTTGGAAGCGATAGCAAGCATAAATGCAGAGGGCAGACCAATATGGAAGCCAATGCACATGCAGCCTATGTACAGAATGCACGAGTGTGTTGGTCGCAACGGCAGTATCAGATGCCGCACAAATGCTTATATTGCAGGCGGTGCAGAAGATGTAGGCGCTGATATCTTTGACAGAGGCGCTTGCCTGCCTAGCGATAATAAGATGACTGAGGAACAGCAGGAGAGAATTATTCGGGTTATCAGGAGTTGTTTTGAGTAAGGAGAGGCAGTTTGAAAAAGGGTAAGAAATTTGCTTTGCTTACGGGTGCTGTTGTAGGTGCTACTGCAATTGCGGCTCATGTTATGAAGAAAAAAAAAGCTGAGAAAACTACATATGAAGCAGATTTGATAGAGCCTATTGAAAAAAGAAAAATGGGCTTCTATGAGAAGTATGGCAAGAGAATACTCGATATAGCCTGCGCTACGGCTGCTATAGTTGTTTTTTTTCCGCTATATTTGGGCGTTGCAGCTCTTGTTAAACTGAAATTGGGAAGTCCGGTTCTATTTACTCAGGATCGTCCTGGTCTGATTGGCAAAGACGGCAAGGAAACTGTATTTAAAATGTATAAATTCCGTACCATGACTGATGAACGTGATGAAAATGGTGAGCTTCTTCCAGATGATGTGAGACTTACGAAGTTTGGCAAGTGGCTGAGAAATACAAGTCTTGACGAACTTCCGGAGGCATTTAATATTCTAAATGGTAAAATGTCTGTAATTGGTCCACGTCCACAATTAGTCAGAGATATGACATTTATGACGAAAGAACAAAGGGCTAGACATACTGCAAAACCAGGCTTGTCAGGCTTGGCTCAGGTAAATGGTCGTAACGGCATTTCATGGGAAGAAAAGCTTGAATGGGATAGAAAATACATTCAGAATGTAAGTTTTGCGGGTGATGTCAAGATCATATTTGATACTGTGAAGAAAGCGTTTATAAAGCAAGAGGGTATAACTCAGGAAGATATGGCGACTGCTGAGGATTTTGGGGATTATTTGCTGAGGACGGGGAAGATATCTTCAAAAAGAATATATGATGAATCAAAATAAAGCAAAAATGATATTAAATGGTGACGACGGAAATGAGAGAATACCAAATTTGGTTTCAATAATCATGCCGTCATATAACACAGCACAGTATAGAGAAAACAATTAAATCTGTTTTGGATCAGACGTATACGAATTGGGAACTTATTATCGTTGATGACTGTTCTACAGATAATACCGATGAGGTTGTAAAAAATTATCTTACTGATAAACGAATCAAGTATCTGAAAAATGAACAAAATTCTGGCGCTGCAGTTAGCAGGAATAGAGCCTTGAGAGAAGCAAAGGGTCAGTGGATTGCATTTCTTGATTCTGATGATCTTTGGATGCCAGAAAAGCTTGAAAAGCAAATACGCTTTATGAAAGAAAACGGTTATTTCTTTTCATACACTGATTATGAAGAGATCAATGCAGAGGGAAACATGACAGGCGTTTTTGTAACTGGTCCTAAAAAGATTACTAGAACAGGTATGTATAATTATTGTTGGTACCAGGATGTTTGACGGTAATGTACGATGCAACAAAGGTTGGTCTTATCCAAATATCCGATATAAAGAAAAATAATGATTATGCCATGTGGCTAAAAGTTTGCAAAAAGGCTGATTGTTATTTGCTTGATGAGTGCTTAGGACAATATAGAAAAGGCCGTGTTGGCAGTGTAAGTACACATAGTATCAAGACAATGATTGGCTGGCATTATAGGCTTTTTTCATGAGGCAGAAAAGAGGAGCGCACTCGTTTCAGATATTTTTACTCTTAGAAATCTCTTCTGGGGTGTTCTGAAGAAAATCAGATATGTAAAGGGGTGACTTTGTGATTGCAAAGGTAAGCGTACTTGGACACTTTGGAAGGGGGAGAAACCCTTCTGAATGGACAGACTGTAAAAACTAAAATCATCACTGAAGAATTGCAAAGAAGGCTCGGACGGAAACAGGTTTTGAAAATAGATACACGCGGCGGATGGAAAACGTTTCTAAAAAGCACCATTTCAATCTTTTTATGCGTTAAAAAGCAGCAGAAATATTTTAATTTTTCCAGCACAAAATGGATTAAGGGTATATGTACCCCTGTTATCATTTTTTAGGCTCTTTTTCAAAATAGAAGATTACATTACGTTGTAATCGGCGGATGGCTTCCGAGTTTTTTGACACAACGAAAATCTCTTACGAAAGTGTTGAAAAAATTTGATGGAATTTATGTGGAAACTGCCACGATGAAGGATGCTTTGGAAACTCTTGATTTAAAAAATGTGTTCATTATGCCAAACTGTAAAAAATTGAATATACTTAAAGAAAACGAACTTGTGTATAACACATTTGAGCCTTATAGATTGTGTACTTTTTCAAGAGTTATGAAAAAAAAAGGAATTGAAGATGCTATAATTGCGGTTGAAGCTGTAAATAAGAAAATAGGAAGAATTGTATATGAACTTGACATTTATGGTAAAATTGATTCTAATCAAACAGAATGGTTTGAAGATTTAAGACAAGAATTTCCTAGTTTTGTTAGGTACTGTGGCTGTGTAGATGCTGATAAAAGTGTTGAGATTATAAAAGAGTATTTTGCACTTTTGTTTCCAACACATTTTTATACAGAGGGAATACCTGGTACAATTATAGATGCTTATGCGGCAGGAGTACCTGTTATTTCTGCAAAATGGGAGAGCTTTGATGATGTTATAGAAGACTATGTTACGGGTATTGGTTATGAGTTTAATAACATTAATGATTTGAAGCGAAAGCTGTTCGATATTATCAGAAGTACGGGGCAAATAAATTCTTTAAAATTGAATTGCATAAAAAAAAGTAAGCAGTTTTTGCCTAATAAAGTAATTAAAACATTTCTTGGACACCTTTTGTAAATCAAGATGTAGGTGGTTTAATAATATGTGGACAAAAAAAAGAGTAAGATTCTATTTGTATTATATAAATTGACAGCACAATGGTTGCCAATTAGCCAGCATTCTTCTTTGTCAAAGAAAATGCGTGAATTCTTTGGAAAAAGAATTGCTGAAAAATTTGGAAGGAATGTAAATATCGAAAGAAATGCTTTTTTTTTTACATCAGAATTAAAATTTGGAAATAATTCTGATGTAGGAATTGATTATGAAGTTTACGGACCGGTAACTATTGATGAAAATGTAATGATGGGTCCTGAAGTAGTAATATATACAAGTGGTCACAAACATGATTGGCTTGAGACATTGCGAAAAAAAATTTCCAGATTACATCAGCTATTGTGGACTGATCTCGTTTGAGAAAAGTGTTGAAACTCTGAAAGAATACTTTGCATTGCTACTTCCTACGTATTATGAGGGCGAAGGTTTTGCAGGAACACTCATTGGTGCGTATTCTGCAGGAGTGCCTGTAATTGCGAGTGATTGGAAATACAATGTGGAGCTTGTAAATGAAAATGTTGGGTATGTATACAAGACGTGAGATAATGTTGCATTTACGGAATTGTTGTATGCAGTGGCAACAGATCCGACCATGATACTGAAAAAGAAGAAGTCTTGCTTGTATGAGGCTAAGAAATACACCGTTGAAGAAACCATAAAAAAACACTGGAAAAGCAATTGAGAATATAGGTTTAACTTATGATTTCATTCGGAAAAAAAAAGCAGATATTTTGTAATGCGTACACTTCCCTTTAATAAGAATTAGTGAGGAGAAACATATGAAGAGAGTACTGTGCCTGATTTCGGGCATGAATGCCGGTGGTGCAGAAACATTCTTGATGAAATTGTATCGCCAGTTGGATAAAACGAAATATCAAATGGATTTTTGCATAAATGTATTTGATAAATGCTTTTATGAAGAAGAAATTTTGGCTCTAGGTGGAAAAATATACAGAATTCCGCCGAAGTCCGTATCGAGAGGTGCATTCAAAAAGCAACTTTATGATATCGTTAAAGCAAATCACTACAATTATGTCTTAAGAGTAACTTCAAACGCTTTTGGCTTTATGGATCTGAAAATTGCTCATAGGGCTGGAGCAAATGTGTGTGCTGCCCGTTCAAGCAATTCAAGCGATGGTGAAGGTCTCAAAGCAAAAGTTGCACATAAACTCGGACGTCTTCTATACAGTAAATATGTAAATGTCAAGATAGCACCTTCTGATCTTGCAGCTAAATATACATTCGGAAAAAAAGATTACGAAAGAGGTTCTGTTAATATTCTTCATAATGCTATTGATATTAACAAATATGGTTTTGATGCAAATATGCGATTACACACACGTTCCAAGTTTGGAATATCCGATGATATAATGGTACTTGGGCATGTTGGACGTTTTATGACACAGAAAAATCATATTTTTTTACTTGAAATTTTTTCTGAATATGTAAAATTAAATAAAAATAGCATCCTGATGCTTGTAGGGGGCGGAGAACTCGAATCCAAAATAAAGCAAAAAGCATCTGAACTCGGAATTTATGAGAAAATTATATTTACAGGAGTACGATCTGATGTGCCTGCACTCTTGTCAGCTATGGATTTATTCGTATTTCCGTCACTGTATGAGGGTATGCCAAATACTGTGATTGAAGCACAGGCAACAGGACTTCCTTGCATAGTTTCCAATACAATCACACGTGAAGCGGATATAACAGGATTGGTTCATTACTTGCCATTAGGCAATGCAGGAGAGTGGGCAAATTATTTTGAGCAGTTACCTCATGTGATTCGAGGAACGCCAATACAAAAATTCAAGGAAAATTGTTATGACATAGAGTCTGTAACAGAACAATTTGTAAATCTGATTTTCCGTGAGTAGGAGATAATGGGCTATGGATATATCGTTGCGCCAAGTGGCTACAGCACTTATATTTGTGTTTACTACAGCATTATTTGTATTATTTATATTATTCGATACGTACACTTGGGGCAAATATGCATTTATAGGCCTTTTCGATATGTATATTCATGCTTGGTTGTGGAATAAACAATGGAAAAATAGGGATCCGATTTACACAGTATACTACATTTAACGTCCTGTTTATTGGTTTTACATTGCTTTCTTCTTTATGGGCAATTAGTGCTTCTGACAGTGTGGTTATGGCGAGAACATTGATGCGTATTTTTATATGTGCATATATGGTATATATTGTTTCTAAAATCAGTTATGTGGGCAGGTTATATTGTTTCACTTTATTCTCTATCTTTTTATGGATTGGACAGAATGATTGTTGCTGGTAGTTCAAATTTGAGAATTAGTAATGAATTTGCTAATGTTAATACAATAGGGTTAGCTTGTGCACTTTCGTGTGTTATTCAAATAAACTTTAAGTGTCTGAGTTCCAAAAAACATTTTAGTCCGTCAGCGTTGCTTATGATCCCGAGCGTAGTAGTTATTGCAGCTACTCAAAGCAGAAAAGCGTTAGTATTCTTGATAGTAGGTGTTTTGGGATACGCATTTATAAAAGCACAGAAATCCCCAAAAAGTATTTTTTATCAAGGGCTTCAAAATCATGTTTTGGATTTTGATTTTGAGCTTTGTATTTTATTGGATATTGCAGCTGGGTATTTTTGAAGGAATACGAGAACGCATGGAAGGCATGTTGAACGCTGGTTTTGGCAATGGTCAGGTGGATCATTCTACAATTGTTCGAAACAACCTTAAGACACTGGGGATAGAATGGTTTCTGAGGTATCCTTTTGGTGGAATCGGCATTGCTAATCCGCATATTTTAGCAAACTATTACTATGCATTTGACGCGTATCTTCATGATAATTTTGTCGAATTATTGTGCGGTGGTGGAATTATTGGATTTAGTGTTTATTATTCTATGTATGTATATCTTTTTATACAGCTATGGAAATATAGAAAAGCAGATCCGCAGAGAGTAACTTTTTTTTGCAATGTGGTTGGGGCTTATGTTTGCTATGGACTACGGCATGGTTTCTTATTATGGAAAATCAAATAATTTCTATCTTATGATACATTTTTTTTATGTGTTTCAATTAAAGCAAAAAGCAGTGTTAGAGAGAGGTAATATCTAAATGAATATAAAAAAAATATGCACGTGCAATAGGAAAATATCTATCGGACTCAAATTATAGATTTTTAATGAATGCTGGGTTAGGAAAATATAATAATTTATCTGACAAAAAATATTTGGAACGAAAGTTTGAGTGTTGCATGGGAAAATCGCTTGACTTTGAACATCCTCAAACATTCAATGAAAAACTCCAATGGTTAAAGTTGTATGATCGTAAATCAGAATATACCGTCATGGTTGATAAATACAAGGTACGCGAATACATAAAGAATAAAATTGGAGAAGAGTATCTGATTCCGCTTATTGGCGTATGGGATGATCCTGATGACATTGACTTCGATGCTTTACCAGATAAATTTGTTTTGAAATGCAATCATAACTCAGGTTTAGGAATGTGTATATGCAAGGATAAATCTAACTTAGATATTAAGAAAGTAAAAAATGAATTGAGAAGAGGATTAGCTCAGGATTATTATCTTACTGGACGTGAATGGCCATATAAAAATGTTCCTAGAAGAATTATTGCTGAAAAATACATGGAAGATGCAACCGTTAAAGAACTAAGAGATTATGAAATAAATGGAAACATTATTCAATAGACAAAAAAATTACATATACTGAGGAACCAATCAAGCAAAAATGGAATGGTATGGCTCAGCATTTTGCCTCATATGTCCTTAATGGAACGGATAACATTGTATTGACTATGTTTTCAACACTTGGAAATGTATCGATTTATTCTGTCTACAATGTTGTTATAATTGGTGTGAAAAATGCACTTTTGTCCGTGACAAACGGTTTTCAGTCACTTATAGGAGAGATGCTTGCCAAAAAAAGAAACTATGAAACTTAATGCATTTTTTGATTTGTTGAATGGTTTTTACACACTGGTACAACGTTGGTTTTTGGTTGTACAGGAGTTTTGATTGTAGATTTTGTAAGAGTTTATACTTATGGTATTAATGATGCTGACTATATACAGCCATTATTTGCAGTTTTGATAACTATTGCAAATGCGGGACATTGTCTTAGATTGCCATACAATATTTTAATTTTAGCTGCTGGACATTACAAGCAAACGCAGAGTAATTACATTATAGCAATGATTTTGAATATTGTTGTTTCAATTGCGACTGTGAAAATGTGGGGGCTTGTCGGAGTAGCTATAGGAACATTAATAGCTATGGCGTATCAGACAGTATGGATGGCAAAATATGATTCAAAGAACATTATTTGTTGGCCTTTTAAGAATTTTTTTTTTGAAACAGTGTGGGGTTGATGCGATAACAGTAATCATTGCAAGTCTTGCAACGTTTAAAATACCTATGTTGTCCGTTTCTTATGTTTCATGGTTTTTACTTGCTATTGAAGCCTTTGGTATTTGGCTTATCATTTCCATTGTAATAAATACTATATTTTATCGAGAAAGAGTTCTATCAATATTTATAAGAGTGAAAAGGAGATTTGTAAATTGAAAACAATCTTAGTCACCGGCTCAGCCGGTTTTATCGGAAGCAACCTTGTAAAAGAGCTTCTGAAAACAAATGAAGAAATAAGCATTATAGGCTTTGACAGCGTAAATGATTACTATGATGTCTCCATAAAGGATTATCGTCTTGCTGAAATAGAGAAGCTTGCAGGATCAAAGCCGAAGTGCAAGTATACGTTTATCAAAGGCAATCTTGCTGATAAAGCGTTGATAGAAAAAATATTCACAGAAAACAAGATCGATATTGTGGTAAATCTTGCAGCTCAGGCAGGCGTTCGTTACAGTATCACAAATCCTGATGCATATATAGAATCAAACATCATAGGTTTCTATAACATTCTTGAAGCTTGTCGAAATCATCCCGTTGAGCATTTGGTTTATGCAAGCTCGTCAAGCGTATACGGAGGCAATAAGAAAGTGCCTTTTAGTACAGATGATAAGGTGGATAATCCTGTAAGCCTTTATGCAGCGACAAAATGATCCACCTGAAAGAAAAATGGGTGAGGACGGACTTCCTGTGCCTCCTTAAAAATATATAACATTGGGAAACAATAACCCTGAAAATCTTCTTAAATATGATTATAAGCGTTATAAAAAGATGGAAAGCCACCAAAATTTCAAATTTATTTCAGAAAAATAAAAGAGTCAAAAGGTATAAAAAAATTTATCTATAGGTGTTTTTTTTGCATATCAAAAAAGAAAAAATTTAGTTGAATTAAATTATAAGACTCTGATAGGTCCAGGTCTATACATAGGTCATCCATATGGTATAACTATTAATCCTACAGTTGTAATAGGCAAAAACTGCAATATTCATAAAGGCGTCACCATTGGTCAAGAAAATAGAGGAATTAGAGAAGGGACTCCAACTATTGGAGATGAAGTATGGATAGGTGTTAATTCAACTATTGTTGGGAAAATTTCAATAGGTGATGACGTTTTAATTGCACCTAATACATATGTGAACCGTGACATTCCCTCCCATTCAATTGTATTTGGAAATCCTTGTATAGTAAAAAAACAGAGAAAATGCAACTGAGCAATACATAAATAACAAAATATGAGTTGTCAATTGCAACATTGCTTGCACAGCATAATACAGTAACAGCAGTTGACATTATTCCTGAAAAGGTAGAACTTATCAACAACATAAAGTCACCGATCCAAGATGACTATATCGAGAAATACCTTGCCGAAAAGGAATATGTAAAGAAAACAAGTAATTAAATCTCCAAAGTAAGGAACTATTATGACAAAAATGATTTGATATATTACCTTAAATGCGATGAAATAGCACGTTGGGGTAGAAAAGCAACAGCACTTGAAAAGATTAGACTTGGTTCCATATGGAAGTATAACATTGTATTAAGAAAATTAGAATACATTAAGAATGGCAAAAAAGGGTTGATAAAACTTATATTGTATTACATATATAAGTTTAGAAAAAGAATCCTTGAACATCTTACTGGTTGGTATATTCCTGAAAATGTATTTGGGTCTGGTTTATGTTTAGTTCATAAAGGACCAGTTATAGTAAATAATAATGCAAGATTCGGTTGTAATGTTAGAATTCAAGCAATGGTTAATATTGGAGCGTCAGGTGGTAAAAAAAAGATGCTCCTCATGCTGGAGATATGATATATATAACTCTTGGGTCGAAATTATTTGGTAACATAGAATTGAGGAATAATGTTGCTATAGGTGCAAATGCAGTTGTAAACAAATCTTATAAAGAAGATAATATAACACTTGCAGGAGTACCTGCAAAAATTGTTTCTTATCATGATTGCCGAGATTACGTTATCGATGCAGTCGATTTGGTAAATAATGCTTATTAATAATCTTTTTTATTTGGCAAAAATAATTATTGCAAAAAAGTTAAAGGAGAGATCTTTTATGAAAATCGCAGTAGCAGGAACAGGATACGTAGGACTGTCAATTGCAACATTGCTTGCACAGCATAATACAGTAACAGCAGTTGACATTATTCCCGAAAAGGTAGAACTTATCAACAACAGAAGTCACCGATCCAAGATGACTATATCGAGAAATACCTTGCAGAAAAGGAACTTGACCTGACAGCAACTCTTGATGCAGAATCAGCATATAAAGATGCCGATTTTGTAGTTATTGCAGCGCCAACTAATTACGATAGTAAGAAGAATTTCTTCGATACAAGTGCAGTTGAGGCTGTTATCGACCTCGTAATGAAATATAACCCAAATGCAATTATGGTCATCAAATCAACGATCCCTGTAGGATATACAAAGAGTATTCGTGAAAAGACGGGCAGTGAGAATATCATATTCAGCCCTGAATTTCTGAGAGAATCAAAGGCTCTTTATGATAATCTTTATCCGTCAAGAATTATCGTTGGCACCGATATGAATGACGAAAGACTTGTGAAAGCTGCTCATACATTTGCAGAGCTTCTCCAGCAGGGTGCGATAAAGGAAAATATTGATACGCTGTTTATGGGCTTTACGGAAGCCGAGGCCGTTAAGCTTTTTGCAAATACATATCTCGCACTCAGAGTTTCATATTTCAATGAACTTGATACTTATGCTGAAATGAAGGGACTTAATACTCAGCAGATCATTGACGGTGTGTGCCTTGACCCAAGAATCGGTACACACTATAACAATCCAAGCTTTGGATATGGTGGATATTGTCTGCCAAAGGATACAAAACAGTTGCTTGCAAACTATGAAGATGTACCGCAGAATATGATGTCTGCTATAGTTGAATCTAATAAAACAAGAAAAGACTTTATTGCTGACAGAGTTCTTGATAAGGCTGGCTATTATAGTTCAAATAGCGAATGGAATGCAGATTTTGAGAAGAAGATCGTTATTGGAGTATTCCGCTTAACAATGAAATCCAATAGTGATAACTTCCGTCAGTCTTCAATACAGGGTGTTATGAAGCGTGTTAAGGCTAAAGGTGCGGAAGTCATCATATATGAGCCTACGCTAAAAGACGGAGAAACTTTCTTCGGAAGCGTTGTGGTGAATGATCTTGCAAAATTCAAGGAAATGTCTGACGCAATCATTGCAAACAGATATGATTCTTGCCTTGATGATGTTGAGGACAAGGTGTATACAAGAGATATATTTAGAAGAGATTAAAAGGAGACACTTTTATGTGCGGAATTGTTGGATTTACTGGAAATAACGAGGCAGCCCCAATACTCTTGGACGGCCTGTCAAAGCTTGAGTATAGAGGCTATGACTCTGCCGGTATCGCTGTAAGAAACGGTGACGCAGAGCCTGAGATCGTAAAGGCAAAGGTAAGCTGAGAGTCCTAAAGGAAATGACTAACGACGGAAAAGCTGTAAAAGGCGCCTGCGGTATAAGTATACCCGTTGGGCTACCCATGGCGAGCCGTCAACTGTAAACGCCCACCCTCATTGCAGCGACGATGAAAATGTTATCGCCGTACATAATGGTATTATCGAAAACTATCAGGAGCTTCGTGAAAAACTTATCAAAAAAGGATATACCTTTAAGTCAGAAACTGATACAGAAGTTGCCGTAAAGCTTATCGACTATTATTACAAAAAGTACCTGGGTACTCCTGTTGACGCACTTAATCATGCCCTCGTCCGTATCCGTGGTTCTTATGCCCTCGCTGTTATGTTCAAGGACTATCCCGGTGAGATATATGCCGCAAGAAAAGACAGCCCTATGATAATAGGCGTTACAGGCGGCGAAAGCTACCTTGCCTCTGACGTCCCTGCAATTCTTAAGTATACAAGAAATGTCTACTATATAGGCAATATGGAGCTTGCAAAACTTACAAAGGGCGCAGTTGCTTTCTACAACCTCGATGGCGAAGAAATACAGAAAGAAATGAAAACTATCGAGTGGGACGCAGAAGCTGCAGAAAAAAGCGGATATGAGCATTTTATGCTCAAAGAAATACACGAACAGCCAAAGGTGATAAAGGATACTATCAATTCTGTACTTGCAGATGGAAATATTAGCTTTGAAAGCGTCGGACTCTCTGACGAGGATATGAAAAATATCCAGCAGGTGTATATAGTTGCCTGCGGTTCTGCCTACCATGTGGGTATGGTGGCTCAGTATGTTATCGAAGAACTGACCTCGCTCTCCGTCCGTGTGGAGCTTGCTTCTGAGTTCAGATACAGACAAATGAAGCTTGCAAAAAATAGCCTCGCTATCATCATCAGCCAGTCGGGCGAAACTGCTGACAGCCTAGCAGCTCTCCGCCTTTGCAAAGAAAAAGGAGTAAAAACTCTCGGTATCGTAAACGTTGTTGGCTCATCGATCGCAAGAGAAGCCGATAATGTCTTCTATACCCTCGCAGGTCCTGAAATATCTGTCGCAACAACTAAAGCCTATAGCTGTCAGCTCGTTGCCGCATATCTCCTTGCAATGCAGTTTGCAAAAAGCAAGAGGGGAGATATCCGACGAAAGATTTGCTCAGCTCGTTGAGGAGATCAATACTATCCCTGAAAAGATAGAGAAGATCCTCGAGGATAAGGAGCGCTTGCAGTGGTTCGCTTCAAAGGTAGTGAATATAAAGGACGCATTCTTTATCGGCAGAGGTATCGACTATGCAGTAGGTATGGAGGGAAGCCTTAAACTCAAAGAAATAAGCTACATCCATTCCGAAGCTTATGCGGCAGGCGAGCTTAAACATGGCCCTATCAGCCTTATCGAGGACGGAACTGTCGTGTTCAGCGTGGTAACTCAGTCTGCACTTTATGAAAAGACCATAAGCAATATGGTCGAGGTAAAAAGCCGTGGAGCAAAGCTTTTCGGACTTACTACCTATGGAAACTATGCTATGGAGGACGTTGCTGACTTCACAGTTTACACTCAAGGATAGATAACCTTTTGCGGCAAGCCTTTCAGTAGTACCGCTTCAGCTTTTGTCATATTATGTATCAGTAGGAAAGGGCTATGACGTTGATAAGCCGAGAAATCTTGCAAAGAGCGTTACGGTGGAGTAAAAAGAGAAAAATACTTACAGCGCTGTTTGCAGTGTATATCTTTGCCGTCCTCTGGCTCACACTCATAGACCGACAGTGGGGAGAACGTCAGGCGGAACTTGTGCCATTCTGGGAGGTGCGAAACCTTTTGGAGAACATAAGCATCAAGTATCTGCGGGATTTTTGGCTGGTACAGATTTTCGGAAACATTGCAATGTTTATCCCCTTGGGTGTTTTGTTGCCGTATCTTTTAAACGTCACAAAGTTCAAAAAAGTTTTTCTCATGTCCATTGCCTTTTCAGCAGGTATTGAGATAACGCAGTATATCACAGGCAGAGGGCTTTGTGAATTTGATGATGTTTTCAACAACACTCTTGGGGCATGCGTGGGGTTCACATCTTGGCGTTTAAAGATGAGATACAATAAAAAATACAAGAATGAGCAAAGTCCGTGGTAACAGGCTTTGCTCTAGGGCAATATATTTTAGTATTGCCTTTTTGCAAGCATAGTACAATGGTCAGTATACAAGCTTCCCAAGCTTGGGATGCGTTCGATTCCCGTTGCTTGCTCCAAATAGCTAAGCAGACGTTTTGCCACGTCTGCTTTTTCTGTATTCGGTTATTGATTTTTTACAGATTTTATAGTATAATTAGGATTGTAAAAATAATTGCTATCAATAGCTTGGTTGGACACTTGCAGGTTCTCTGCGTGCCGGCGATGTTCTTGTTCTCAGCAATGGTGAACTTGTAACAGTTGAATGGGTTCAGCACGAGATTCTTGAATCACCTATCAAGGTTTATAACTTTGAAGTTGAGGATTTCCATACTTACTTTGTTGGTGAGTGTGGGGTGCTGGTGCATAATGAATGTACGGTTCCTGAATTATCTGATAATTGGAAAGATAATATTACTTCCGATTCAGGTGTAAGAGATGGAACTGACATTCCAAGGTCATTTGAATTAAAAAGGATATGAAGTGAATGGTAATAAAGTTAAAGTTCATCCAAATGCAACAAAGCATATGGCAGAGCGCGTAAACGCAGCAAATGGTTCGATATTAGTAGAAAATGAAATGATGATTAGCTTTGAAGAAAGCGTTGCATCTGTGTTGCCAAATGTTAAAGACAGTAGAAATTTCTTTGAAAATGTAAATGGATGGGAATTAGAATAGATGGTAGCGACGGTACTGTGTATCACGCTCTTTTAAAGTAGGTATATAATATGTTGTTATCTGTAAATAATATTTTAAACAACTATAATTCATTTACATTCGATCTGGAGAAAATAGGCAAGGAGATGATGATGGTTTCCGTTAGCGAAAAAAATAAAAGTAAAGTTATTCCATGTTATTGGAGATTGAAATTTGAAAATAATTGTCCGCCATTAGAAATTGGAATTTCGCCGTATTCAGGTGATGTAATAAATATAACCTGTTTTATTACATCAGATGATTTTAGACATATTAATCTGAATTTTTCAGTTGTTTCCGATAAAAGTATTCAAGTAGATACTAGAATATTTTCTAAAGCCAATGATTTTAATGACAATGACGGAACTGTTAAATTCTTTTTGGAGGGCAAAAATTTATTTTGTGTATTTGGTGATGGTTCATGCAATTGTAAAGTTGTGGTTAAAGGTCAGATTGGCTTTATAGTTGATGATATGGATAAGATGATTGGTTTTGCTTTATATAATTTATCGCAATATCAGATATCAATGATTAATTCTTTGAAATAATGTAGAAAAACCTACGACGCTGACGGAAACATGATCTACGGTCCGCTTAACGGCAAAATGGCTGAGTTTGAGTACGACTGCCGCAACAGACTCGTTTCGGTGGGTGGAATTTCCTACGAATACGACGCTGAAAACAACCGTATTTCTCAGACGGAAAATGGAGCAAAGACCGAGTATGTTGTTGACAGCAACAGCAGTTCGCTTACACGTATTCTTACGGCGGAAAAGGAGGGCGATACAACTTATTATATTTACGGAATTGGTCTGATCGCACAGGAAAACGGTAATGAATACTTAATTTACCACTTCAACAATATCGGAAGCACGAGGCAGTGACAAATATCGACGGAGAAATCGTTGAAACTTTTGATTACGGACCTTATGGTGAGTTGATTTCTGAGAACAAATGTGGTATAATGTTCCTGTATAACGGCGAACTCGGCGTAGCTACGGACAGCAACGGTCTGTACTACATGAGGGCGAGGTATTACAACCCCGAGATCAAGCGTTTTATCAATCAGGACGTTATGACGGGTTCGATCACCGACACCCCGACTTTGAACAGGTACGCATATGTCAACGGCAATCCGATAAGCCTGAACGACCCGTTCGGACTAAGTCCGTTTCTTAACTGGCTTGACGGAATTACGGGACATGATATTCTTGATCTGCTTGGAATGCTTCCGGGTATTGGATTTGTATTTGACGAGCTTGTTCATATTTGTGTAAATGGCGAAACAATTTCTGCTACGCCGACACACCCATTCTATGTTTACAAATTTGGCGGGACTCGCTATTTCACTAAATAATGCAAAATTGTAGTATTTGTACGGAAGTGGTGGAGTATGAACAGGCTAACATACATCGCCGCAACACGATCGTAGACAATTGGCTTGCCGATTGATAATGCTGCTTCTCTGTTATATCCTCGAAGTCGATAAGGTTTGTCGAGATTCTCTTTGAGTTTTCTACCGCAGCGTTTAAACTCATCCTTGATTTTCTGAATGTATTCTGCACGCTTTGCAGGATCATTTTCCATTTCCTGCAAAACGGCATTATATGTAATCTGTGCGCACATAGCCCTGCAATAGTGGAGTCCATCTGGGACGTGAGCTTCTGCCTTTGTCAACAAAAAATCATTATTCGTTTTCTCTGCACGACTCATTCTTTAAATGAGCTCCGTGGCGTGGAGGGTGTCTAAATTCAATTGTTCTTCTTCCGAAAACTTTACAAAGTGCAGAAAGATCAGTGTTGAGAGTATCAGCTGATAACCCCCTTGCTTCTCGTACATCAATGTACTCCTGTATATATTTTTCAGCCTCGAACATTGTTAGGTGACTTGTCTGAAATTTTGCAGCAAGATATTTACAAAATCGTTTTATTACTTTAAGATATCTATTAAAGCTGCTTTCTGTAAATATTCTCCATTTATAGATAACTATTTCATCTAAAAACTTTTCAATTTCTTCATCTGAGAAACCTTTGTGTTTTAAATTCTTAGTATTGGCTCTCCTGATACTATTTTTGATTTTTAGTTTATGTTTCTTTGTACCAAAAAAACGCATTCCTGTTAATCTTTTTGTAAGAACATACTGCAACGTATTATGACCGATTTCTATTTCGATAATTTTACCTTCAATTATTCTCTCTACTCTTTTGAATTTATTCATCGTAATACTCCTTTTTATGGTTCTTGATTTGTGTGTGAGTGGGGGCAAGTGCGGTTGATACTAACAGTATAAAGGTGTTATTTAGCAGCACCAAAGGCCAGTGAATCGGATAATAGTCCGACCACCAAATGAAGACGCATGTCTTTCGAAAGACATGCTCAGTGGACACCTTTATAGTGTTAGTGGCTCTCTTACGCCGAACCTCGCGCTACTGGTCAGGTAGACTAATTGATCTAAAAAACAATTAGTGGAACCATTTTGGGAGTATTATATTTTTTTATTAATAAATTTGTAAAATGCCAAAAGCTTCTACAAACCGTATGATTTATAATGCAAACTATAACAAAGTGGGTCAGTGCATTTATAATAAAGATCTATGGAATAGACCTTTATTAGATTTTGAATGGAACAGGTTTCATATATGCCAATATTATAAAAAACGATCATATATGCTATACAAGACGTTATTAGTCTTAACTGTTTATTCAACTCATATTTTTTACAAAACTGTTTTTTGCGTTTCCGAAAATCAGGAATGCAATGTTGGACTTTTTAAACAAGTATTTCCTTGTTAGTATCGTTGAGCTTGTCAATTTCATATTACGTAAATCAATAGCAAATAGTATAGCCTGAATTATTTCAAATTAAAGATATTGTTTTTTTTAATGTAAAATACTTTTTGTTGAGCTGACATACCACAATATGGATCATGAGCATGTTCAGATTTTTTATTGTTTTAATTTACTTCAACAAATGTTTCCTGCTGGAATTGCTGAGGTGAATTTTTTGTCATATTTCGCAAACACGACGAAAAAAAAAAGAGAGCCCACATTCTTTTTTTTTACGAATGTGAGCTCTCTATTTTTTGATACAAAAAAAGAGCATCTAAATTACTTAGAAACTCTAAACTTATACTTCTTTTAACAATTTTATATTATCATATTTCTGTTCAAAAGTCAATGCCTTTTATCAAAAAAATAAAATTATATTTGAAGTTTATGCATTTCCAACAATGAATAATAAGCGTATTTGGATATAATGTATAAACTGATTGGCGAAAAATATCAACTATCTAAGTTGAACACTCATTATATAATAAGAAAGACAGCGAATTTCACGATTGATAGTATCTTTGTTATAAGCTTGAATAAGTAAAGATACCGAGTAACTTATTATTCTATTTTATTATGAGCAGTATAAGAAAAGAGATAGATATAACATATAAGTCAATTACATCTTTTTTTATATTGCAGCTAATTATAGGTGCTTTGTCAATAAAAAACTGAGCCACTTATCCTTATTACTTATTTATTTGCTTACTTATTATAGCTTTATGTTTATATAAATGAAAATTTGTTGTTTTCTAATGCATTATCTTTAAAACTTCTTGAGCTATTGCTTTTTTAAGGCAAACGTGATATAGAAAAGAAACAACTATTATTTGTATTTAAAACGATATATCTTCTTCCTTTCTAATATAAGAAGCGGTGCTTTCTTTTTATATTATAATGAGTAGCTTATTCTTCTTATTTTATCTTATAACAAGAATAAGTAAACATACTGAGTATATATGCTAAAATAAAACTGAACCACTTATCCTTATTTCTTATTTATTGCTTACTTATTATAGCTTTATGTTTATATAAATGAAAATTTGTTGTTTTCTAATGCATTATCTTTAAAACTTCTTGAGCTATTGCTTTTTTAAGGCAAACGTGATATAGAAAAGAAACAACTATTATTTGTATTTAAAACGATATATCTTCTTCCTTTCTAATATAAGAAGCGGTGCTTTCTTTTTATATTATAATGAGTAGCTTATTCTTCTTATTTTATCTTATAACAAGAATAAGTAAACATACTGAGTATATATGCTAAAATAAAACTGAACCACTTATCCTTATTTCTTATTTATTGCTTATTTATTATAGCTTTATGTTTATATAAATGAAAATTTGTTGTTTTCTAATGCATTATCTTTAAAACAACTTGAGCTATTGCTTTTTAAGGCGAATGTGATATGGAAAATAAACAACTATTATTTGCATTAAAACGATATATCTTCTTTCTTTGTAATATAAGAAGTAGTGCTTTCTTCTTATATATTATAATGAGTAGCTTACTCTTCTTTTTTTATCTTATAACAAGAATAAGTAAACATACTGAGTATATATGATCAAATAAAGCTGAACCACTTAACCTTATTTCTTATTTATTTGCTTACTTATTATAGCTTTATGTTTATATAAATGAAAACTTGTTGTTTTCTAATTTGCTAACTTCAGATTTTACAGCAATACCGCAAATGAAACATTAACATATTTGTGCAATACGCTGATTTTATCTTTAAAACTACTTGAGCTATTGCTTTTTTAGAGCGAATGTGATATGGAAAATAAACAACTATTATTTGCGTTAAAACGATATATCTTCGTAATTTTGAATATATAATATGTCATTTATTTTCTTATCTTATAAGTTGAACAAATATATCAAGTAATACAATTTTATTTATAATTATAAACAGTGTTATGGTGATCTGTCGTGGTGCTGCTTGTATCTTTTTCTGGGAAATATATATGCTTTCTTTTTTTTGCTATGCCAAAGATAAGAATGAAAGTAACGAAGTTTTATTTATTGATGATTTTAATTTTAAAAGCGAAGTTCAAATTCTTGGAGAAGAGTTTGTTGTGTCGCCTGCCAAAAATCCTTTTGCGGTTTCTGTTGTAAAAAATGCAGAAAGGCAATCGCTTATTTATCTTCATAACCACCCAAGTACAAATAATTTTTCTGTAGCTGATATTGATACGTTTATATGCGAGGGTTCAATAAAGGCGATGTCTGTTGTTACAAATCAAGGCGAGGTTTATGTTTTGAATAAAAAGGCTGGCTATGAATACAATAAAGCAAGGCAGCTTATGTCTGAAACATTTTATTCTTTTGAAGAAGATGAGATTGATAATAATGAATTTGTAAAAAGATTCATAAAGAAATGTAATGAAGGAGGAATAGAGTATGTTAAATCCAAATAGACCAATTAAACCTCTTGATGACAGACCAAAAACACGCAGTGAAATTGCCGATATTATCGAATCTATGATGCACACAGATGAGAACGGCAATCCGGAAAATTAAACTGATGAACAACATACCGCATAATATTAATACCCAAATATCGGAACTAAGCACCTTAACAGGTGCTTTTTTCATACACAAATTTTAGAAAGCGAGGTCAGAAAATGGACGAGAAAAAGAAACTCCCTGATGAGGAGGAAAAGAAAACTCCCGATACTCACGAGGAGAAAAAGGACGAGCCAAAGGCTGAGGAAAAAAAGCCTGCGGACAAGGCAGATGAGAACTCTGCCGACAAGGAACAGCCTGCGGTGGGGACAGGCTCTATGACGCTTAACGAGGCTATCGATCTAGCCATAAGGGACTTTATCGACAATGGCATAGATCTTCATTGTCACAAAAAATGTTCCGCTAGATCAGATGCTATGAATATAACAGAAATTCACGAAAGGTGAGAATGAAATCCACTGCCCCACAAATTTCAACTATTTAGCAAAATATCAAACCATAGCAAAAATAAGAACAAATTCGTAAAGTATATCTAATAGTATTGTATTTTATACCATCTTGTAGTATAATGTACATATGACAAAAGCCGTAAACCAACTAAAAACAGGACAAACATATGAAGAAAATACTTATTACTATTTGTGTGGCAGTGGGCGTATATTTTGCATTTAGCAATACAATTGATGAATTTCTGTATTCAGAGAAAAGACCAGGATTGAATACATACGACACATACACCACAACAACACAGCAGACCACTACCGCAGTTACTCAGCAAACACCCATAGTCACTGATGAGGACGGATATGTGCCTCGTGACGACCGAAAGCCTGACTATGTTCAACCTGCAGACCCCACATGGTCGAAAAGGACTTTTAACTGGACGAGCTATGACAAACAATATACCTTTGAAATATCAATGAATATTCAGGACGATATGTATGAATATTATCATAGTCTTTTGAGATACTCATATGTGAAAGATTATCATAACTATGTAAGTGACGACAATAATCATAAGCTCGTAAAACAGCTTGCAGACGAAATAAAAAAGCCTTTGCGACCAATGTGGTTATGGCGAATCTGAGACTATAAGAGAAACTGCAAATTTCGTGCAGAGCATAGAGTATGTTGACGATATGACCTCAACGGGATATACTGATTTTCCAAAATATCCTCTGGAAACGCTTTATGACCAGTGCGGAGATTGTGAGGACTCGTCCATACTTTTGGGAGCTTTGCTTAAAGAGCTTGGCTATGGCTGCATTTTTATTGAGCTTCCTGAACACGTTGCAATAGGAGTAAAGGCGACAGACGACGCCCCCGGTACATACTATGATTATAATGGAAGCCATTATCTTTACATAGAAACTACCAATTCCGGCTGGGATATCGGAACGCTTCCTGATGATTTCAACGAGGAAAAGGCTAAGATATATGATGTGTGGTAAAATTTCAAAAAGCCCACAGATGCGATCAATGTGATCGGGTCTGTGGGCTTTTTTATTATGTTAGGTATCTGAGATTTATCTAATTACAAAATGAATACCTTGTATCTGTTATTTTCTATCCTTAAAGAAATCCGCCCATTCGGGATTTTCTTTATCAAAAATCTGTTTCTGCTCTTTTGTTAATTTATAAGGATAATCATGGAACATATTAAATTCAGTGGTTTTGTCAAAGCTGAATATCCACACTCCGATAACTGTAGGGTCATCTTTCCACCAAATAGTATCGGTTTCTTTGTTTTTGTACCATATGTTTGGCACTGCACTCGACCTCTTTTCATAAATCACATTCTCTTGCAATTTCAGTACATTCAATCTCAAACTGAATTATCAAGTCTTAGAATATCAACGCTGAAATATGTGGCTTCAAAAATTCAAATGTCATATTAATTTTTGCAAACTATTTTTCTATCCTGCAACAATGTCTCTTATTATCATCATAACTTATCCTCTCTTCTTGTCGATTTTTTGTTGCTTTTATTATATCATTTTTCTGTAGCAAAAACAAGGTGCAAAAAAAGTTTATTGTATGAGAAATACACTATCATATATCTCGCAAAAAAAAATATAAGAAAAAAAGAATATATCATAATTGTGCCGAATTGGTTCGGCAAACTGTACTAAGTGGGTGCTATAATATATACAGAAACTTGAAAAGGGAATAAAATCAAAAAAAAACACATCACAGACCATTTTGGAACAGTAAACAGAACCTTAAAGGTGCTATAATAAGCACATAAGGTCAAGACAGAGTTGATACGGAGGTAAGGCTATGAAAAAGAACACAAAGATTTTTAACACAGAGGTCATTGAGAGATTGGCATTGTCAGATAACATTCCGCCATTTGACGAGCAAAGAAAGGGTACACAGGTCATCATGACCGAGGAGGGCAAAAAGACGGTGATATATGATGATTATTCTATGTACTGTGACGCTGACGCAAGAAAGTGGAGAGTAGAGGCATACAACAGGACGGACGGCAGAAAGTATGATAGATTGTGTATGTGCGGAGGCGTTTATCCTACAAGAAAAAGGGCTATAGCTGAGATAGACAGATTTGCATACAGAGGTAAAAATCTGGTGTTCTTTGTCCTTCCAATAGATTTTACATATGACAAAAAGGCTATGATATGGCAGGGCGAGGAGCAGTACTCATGCGATGATAAGCTAGTCCTTGCAACTAAAAAAGAGCTTGTGGAAGAAAGCAAAAAGCGCATGAAGTTCATGACGGACAGAATGGGGAGTGGAAGAATAAACAGAAAGAAGCTCACAAAAGCGGAAGCAGAGGCTCTGGCGGCGTTTGATGAGTTTCAGAAGTATCGTGAGGATAAGTGTTATCCATATGCTATCATAGGTGGCAATGCAGTGCTTTATGTTAGTCCGTACAAAAACGATTGGAAAGCCGAGCGTGAGTGCCTGGATATGAAAGGCGACGGCATAGACGGCTGTGTTTCAGCCTTTGTTTATAACAGTATCACTCCTGAAACAAGCGAGAAAGGAGATATTTTTTCAAGATAATTTCAAATACTATAATTCGTGTGGCGTAGCTGATTGACAGGAATATATTCCCTGTGATACAATATAATTATAGAGATAATTGTTATAGGAGGGCGAACTATGGCAGAAAAGGAAAATATAAAAGATAAGCTTGAAAACCTGAAAGAGGGGCATAGAAAGAGCAATAAGGATATCATAGAGTCGCTGTTTGCGATTCTGGGGTATCTGAAAAATAATACAGATGTGGACAATCCCACAAGTCAGACGCAAATGCGCAAGGTGGAGGAAATAAGCGAATATCTTGGCACAAAAAGTACATTTCACAACAAAATGGTAAACATGGCGATAGCCCTTGATTCCGCTGACGGCGTGACTTTGAATGAAAGACGTGACTGTAGATTGATGTTCGATCAATAGACGCACTTATCAAGGAATATGAAAGCGACGAGTATTTTGATGACGATGATGACGAACTGACCCTTGCGGAGAAAATAAACTCTGTGAGAGGTATATACTACAATCACCCATTTTCAAAAAAGCGAGGTCACAGATCTTATAAATGCCGTGAAAATGTCAAAGGCGATAGACGAGGATAAAAAGCCTGACCTAGTTGAGCGTATAAAAACCGAGCTTGCTTCAAGCCATTATAAGGAGTATACCTGTCCCATATACAACACCGAAAATACAGATTCTCAGGGGCTAAGAGAGAATCTGAATACTATCCAGCAGGCGATCAGCAACAGGCAGCAGATAGCCTTTAAGTTCAATTATTATACCACAGAATATGACCTGAAAGCCAGCCAATATATACTCAGACCTGTTTTGACAAAACGCAAGGATACTTTTGTAAGCCCGCATTTTATTGTTGCTGATAAGGGCAGATTTTATATGCTCGGCTGTTTGCCGAGATATACAGAGGGCAAAAAAGAAGCTTTGTATATATCGTATCGACCTTATGTCGGATATCAAAATAAGAAAGATAGGCAAAAGTTTCGCGGCGGCAACAGGTGCTAACAACGTAAATAATGCCGTTCAAGGAAACAGTTACGAGCGTTTTAAGAACAATCACCTTGGAATGAGCTATGACACCCCTTCAACTGTTACCTTAAAAGTGAGAAATCCATATAAAACAGGAACGAACAATCTTACTTTTATCCATGACAGCTTTGGCGAGGATTATAAGATAACAACAGAGGCGTATAAAAGGAACACAAACTCCCTAAAAATCAGACGGATTTTGAGATAGTTGAAGTAAGGACAAGCCCATACGGCATAGTAAATTGGGCTTTGCAGTATTCAGACAAGGTGGAGGTGCTAGGACCTGAGAGCGTAGTCAAAAGCATAAAAGAGCGAGTTGAAGAACTCTGTAAAAAGTATAATGTGAATGTTTAGGAGGAAAAGTTATGGAAGCTAACAAGAAGATAAAATCGTATGAGCCAGAAAACTTTGAGGAAAACTATAAGGCGTATTTGGTAGACCTGTTGTCAAAAACATATGAAAATAAAGGGGACGCTGAAAAAGAAAGAAAAAGAATTTGGAAACAACTCGGAGATAGTGAAACAGCTTACTGTGATATATATATAGACCCTGACTATAAGAAAAATAAAGACTTTTATAGACACCTATCAAGTTTTCTTAATGCGGCAAGCTGGAAGAATAAAAAAGAAATTGTATTTTAAGGCAAATGAACATAAACCTGATAAAAATATTGACGGCATGATAACTGTTTATAAAGACCCAAAATGTGAAGACTACTGTTTTACACTACACTCAGACCAGCTTGGTTTCAGCGCAGTTCCTTGGATTTATTTTAGCACCAAATATCCATTGAGTAGATATTTTGAAATGCAGAAAAATAAATCAGACAAAGACCCAGACGCAATAGCTAATTTTCTCACAAAATATGTTTACACAACAAGAACTCTTGGTGGCTCTTTTTTCTTTTAGTGAGAGTTGGTATAAAGCATACAATATGAATGGGTAATGGAAAAAATGATAATAAAGACAATAACAAAGATAATAATATAGGCTATATTGAAGATAGGGTTGACTTAACTTTGCTGGAAATAAAGCATTACTTTGAGTATAGAGAATTGGACGCTAAAAAGAATTTTAAATATAGCGGAGATATTCTTTTCCGTTATTATGATAATTTAGACGCTCAAACATGGTTTGGCTTCTTTGACAGCTTCGAGGACTATGTAGACTTTTTTTTTTTCTGTTTAACGGTTTTGTAAAGGAGATAAATAAAAATGGCAAAAAAGAGTATATGCCGATAAATATTCTTACTGGAAAGCCTTTTAAAAAAGATTACTTAAATTATGAAAAGAACGTTCTCAAAGGGCTAGAAGAAGATAAGCTAAAAGCAATGCTCGACCTGGTTATGCGTATGGTCAAAACAAGATCTGAGGACATGGAAAAACTGATAGCTAAATACAAGCAAACTAATGATACAAAAGGAGAAAAGTATGAAAATATACTGCATGAGTGATATCCACGGCTGTTATTCAGCACTTTGCAACGCTTTGGAGCTTGTCATTGACCACCTTGACGAGCCTGACACAAAGCTTATCTTTCTGGGAGATTATATCCACGGCGGTGAGGACAATATAGCTGTGCTTAAAAAGATAATGGGCTTGCAGAATATATATGGTCATAGGAAGGTGGTGGCGCTTCTTGGCAACCACGAGGAAATGGTGATGAGCGGTTTTTTCGGTCAATGAAATGCTAGGCAGCGGCGAATATGATGACTCTGATGACTCGTATAGATATTGGTTTGAACGTCTGCCGAGATACCATGTTGAGGGCAACACTATCTTTGTCCACGCAGGCATTGACGAGGATTCGGGCAATGCTTGGGAATACTGCACCGAGGATTATATTTTTACAGAGCAGTATCCCCACAGGCTTGGCAAGATACACGGACTTGACAAAAAGGTGGTGGCAGGGCATGTCCATACCAACACGATTTCAGGCGACCGCAGATTTAACGATATCTACTATGACGGAGCGAGTCACTACTACATTGACGGAGATGTGCTCAGCACAGGAGATATAAATGTTCTTATGGTAGACACTGACACTGATAAGTATTATAAGGTAACAGAGAATTACAATATTCCTATTGAGCCTTATGACAGTGAAGCTTGGTAGACTATTGTATGCCGTCTTAAAACCCAATATAACACTAACGGCGCTGTAAAAAAAGAACCAACAAAGCCCGTGGATTCCCTCAATATGGAAGCCCACGGGCTTTAATATATCACACAGCAAAAAAGAACTATCTAATCTTGAAAAAAGGGTATAGCAAACACACCGGCAGAAATACAGCGCTTTTTGCCGATTATTAAAATGTTGAAAAATATCTTTTTCAGGCTGCTTTTCTGATTGCGATCTTCTTCAAGTGAAATTTATGCAGATTAAAACCACAGCAAATCATCGCAATTTCTAAATTCATGGCATTTAAGCCACGTCTTCTGGCTCTTGTGTATGACAATTAAGATTGTCCAAAACTTCTTTGTGAAATGCAGTCAATTCTTCATTTATGCGAACTATGCGATTTCCCTTGCATTTGCAGCACTTTTCTTTTATGAGAACAGTTTGCACATTCTTCACACTGATAGAATTCTTCTGTTCTCCCATATTTGTTTCCCTTTATGGGTCTGCTGTAAACGTAATGGAATTTTTTGTTGTTAGGACACACCAAATCACCATTTTCATCTATGCGGAAATTCACTGCTCTGTATGGATCATTATGGTATTTAATATTCTTGATTTCTTTTTTCATACATGGTAAATTTCATGTATTTTCCCATTCCGTGTTCTTCACAGTACAGATAGTTGTTGAAGCTTCCATAGCCTGCGTCGGTAACTGGATATTCAGGATACTTTCCATATATTCTGTGGAATTTTTCCAAGCGGCTTGAAGCAATCCATATCCGAGGCATACTGCTTTACGTCATATACGGCGATATACTCATCGCAAACGCCAAATTGTATGTTGTAACCTGGGAGCAGTTGATCGTTTCCCATATAGTCTTTTTTCATACGCATAAATGTTGCATCATGGTCTGTTTTGGAATAACTGTTTCGTTCATTGCCGCATATTTTTATGTGCTCTGCATACTTTTTTAGTCTCGCAATATAACTTGTAAGCTTATCATAATATCGCTGTTCTGGAGTTTTATGATGTCCACGTCCCCTGACAGCAGAAGAAGGATCAAAACCGCAAAGCTGTATATATTGCTTTAATATCTGTTCGAGATATTCGATGGCATATTCTTCGCGAACTCCAAATTTCACACCAAATGCGGCTATTCTTTTATTTATCTCACTTAACAGTTCTGTTATCTTTGCAAATACTTTCACGCGGTTGGCTGTGATCTTTGTTCCGTCTATGTACACATGATCCATATCTACGTTTTCTTGTTCAAATATGTAAGCATTGATGTCAGCGAATATCTCTTCTATTTTTCCGTTAAGCACATTGTTCATAAAATTGTCTATCGTCATATGGCTTGGCGGCGGTTCGTCCTGTAATAACCACATAAAGCGGATATCTGTTTTGCACAGCTTTTCTATTTTTCTTAATGATTCATAGCCATTTTCCATGAATGCGAACAGTATTACTTTTAGCAAAGTTTTTTCATCATATCTTGGTCTGCCTGTCCTGCGTTCCTCAGTCGTCAGGTATTTATTTAGGTCAATATGATCAATAACTTCACAAAATGTATATACCGGATCTGTTGTTTCAATAATTTTTTCAATTTCTATAGGAAATTTTAATTGATATGGTGTATTATATTCTTGTTGGTATTTTTTCATCAAATTTATTATTGTTCGATTTTCTGTTGTAAAACAGAAAGTTTCGTGGTATACTATTATACATAAAGGAAAAAAAGGCGGTGATGCTATGGAAAAGACCTATGTTGCAATAGACCTGAAATCTTTTTATGCTTCGGTTGAGTGCGTGGAAAGGCAGCTTGACCCATTGAATACAAACCTTGTGGTGGCTGATGAGAGCCGAACGGAGAAAACTATATGTCTTGCAGTGTCACCGTCACTGAAAAGCTTTGGTATTTCAGGCAGGGCAAGGCTTTTTGAGGTCATTCAGCGTGTGGAGCAGGTCAATAAGGAGCGTTTGCAGAAAGCTCCTAAAAGACAGTTTTCAAAGAAAAGCTATATCTATTCAGAGCTATCCGACCCTGCCTGCGAGCTTGATTATATCGTGGCAACTCCGCAAATGGCGAAATATTTGGCTGTGAGCGCAAAAATATACGGGATTTATCTGAAATATGTGTCACCAGAGGATATTTTCGCCTATTCTATCGACGAGGTCTTTATTGACGCAACGGGCTATCTCGGGCTTTATAACGTTGACGGACGTGGCTTTGCACAAATGCTCATTTTGGACGTGCTGAAAACTACAGGTATAACCGCCACAGCAGGCGTTGGAACGAATATGTATCTGTGCAAGGTGGCAATGGATATTGTGGCAAAGCATATCCCTGCGGATAAAAACGGCGTCCGTATCGCTGAGCTGAACGAACAGCTTTACAAAGAAACGCTGTGGGGACATACCCCTATCACGGACTTTTGGCGTGTGGGCGCAGGCACAGCGAGCCGCCTGGAAAAGCTTGGTATTTACACCATGGGGGATATCTCACGCTGGTCGCTGGATCATTATCTTATAGGGAAGCTTTACAAGGTTTTCGGCAAAAATACCGAGCTTCTTATCGACCACGCATGGGGTATCGAGCCTACCGCCATACCTGACGTGAAGTCATACCGCCCCTCGAACAACAGCATTTCCTCTGGGCAGGTCTTGCAAGAGCCGTGTAATTATGAGCGCACAAGGCTTATTCTGTGGGAAATGGCTGAGTCCCTTGACCTTGTGGATAAGGGCGTTGTAACAAATCAAATCGTTCTCACTGTGGGGTATGATAAAGAAAGCTTGGCGGACGGTCACTATACGGGCGAGGTGGTTTGCGACCACTATGGCAGGAAGATACCAAAGCACGCCCATGGTACTCAAAATCTAGGCAGGCACACTTCCTCGACCAGAAAAATAACAGACGCGGCCATGGCTCTTTTTGACAGAATTATCGACAAGACTTTGCTTGCAAGACGGCTTAATCTGACTGCCTGTAATGTCATAAGAGAAGAGGATATCCCCGAAATTGAGAGCTATGAGCAGATAAGCTTGTTTGATATGGCGGAAGCGGCAAATGCTGATAACAACGCAGAAGAAAAGAAAGGGCATTGCAGGAAGCAATGCTCTTGATAAAGCACAAATATGGGAAAAATGCCATTTTGAAAGGCACGAACTATACCGAGGGAGCTACGGCAAGAGAGCGCAACCGCAGTATAGGCGGTCACAAGGCATGAAAGGTGGGGCTTACAATGTATGACAATTATTATGATATAAAGCAGTTTTCACGTCCGCACTATGACGATCATCCGCAAATGTCTATATCGGACAGGGCGGCGCAGTTCAGCCCTTTTGCAGCTTTGACAGGCTATGACGCTGCTGTTGATGAAACCGCAAGATACACCGAAATCAGGGAGGAGCTGACCGAGGACGAGGTAAACAAGCTAAATGACGATCTCAACCGCCTGCTTGATATGCTTGACGAACGCCCTGAGATAAGGGTGACATATTTTGTTCCCGATAAGAGAAAAAGTGGTGGCAGTTATCAGACCAAGACAGGCATAGTGAGAATTTATGACAGCTATACTAATGAGCTTGTTTTTTATGGACAAGACTAGGATAGCTGTAGAGGATATGTGTTTGGTGGAGTTTGTGGAGGAGAGAGGGAAAATACAGTAGAATAAACCTTATTTGCTGATTTTTCTTGACTTCAGATATTTGCCGTAATGTTTTTTGCACTTTTTTGTGGTTATGCGGAATAAGAAACGGATAGCCGTCTGATGAGGACGGTTATCCGTGTTTGAGTGTATTCGGTTACTAAGCTAAATTAGAATTTATATATATCCATTATCCACAACAAATCTCATATTAGACCTATTTAACATCCAAGATTTATTTCTGACACCTTTTTTATAGTCAGCTATTTGTTGCTTGTCAGAATCGCTTAATTGTTCTATAAATTCATTCACTCGATACATTACGCTTTCTTCCCCAAGAACATCTATAAGAAAATCGAAAAACACATGATACTCGCTAAACTTTTCTTCGAGAAGATACTGACACGCATCTTTAAAATCTTTATCAAATCTATTAGACAAATCTACAGCTGTTGTCTGAAGCTCCATTTCAAAATATTTCAGTATCTCCTCAAACTTATCTTTATTTGAAATATCGTACCAATATTCCTTGCCAGATTGAAAACTTTTACAGGCTACAATACTGTGTATGGTTGATGCAGCACCATATTTTTTGTATGAAACCCGAAAGTCAGCATTTATCTCAATATTATTGTCATCATTCCATTTTGCCGAAAAAATATGACTTCAAATACAATCTGACCAATCGTTTTCTTGAGTGATCTGCTTCTCTTCAAGTACTTATAACCTGTAGTCTCAGATAGTTTACTTATAAACAATGATATTGTTTCGTTAGCTTTTCCACTCATAATTTCTCTCCAATCTGCCAATTACGATTTAGCAGAGAAAGCCAAGTTGCCCTCTCACTAACCCTTATTATACCAAACAGCTCCGAAAAAGTCAATCTCTGCACACTTTTTTCATTGCAATATACCGCCATTTGTGCTATAATCAGGATATAGAGCAGAGTGGAGGTGAATCGCAATGGATAACGAAAACGAAGAATTAGTAAACTGTGTATTATACAAGAAAATCAAACGGGTGGAGATCGCAGAAATCTCTATCAGCAAGACCATGATAAAATCGGCTCAACAGGATAATGACGGCAATTGATGATCATATTAAATGAATAGGAGGGTTTTACTTGACCGTTGATACAAAAGAGGTAGTTACTACTATAGCCTATATGATAGGCGTCCGAATGTCAGCTCTGACCGTGAGTTACGGTGAATGTTCCGAGCTTATCGAGAAGCTCCAAGCCGATAAGGACGCCACTACGATAAGATATTTATGTAAGCTTCGAACAGTACTGATGCAGAAATTTAAGAAGACCGATGATCTTATGCGGTATCAGCTCAAAAATTTGCATAACATAGAATGGTACGATACGGATAATATCAAACAGCTTGAAAAATGGGGATTTACCATTATCCAAGCGAATTGCCGTTCAGAGAAGTATATGCAGGAGTTTACAAGGCTCATCAATGAAAATATCGACAAATGCTCTCAACTATTCTACGATTGGCTGAATTGGGAGTATATCAGAGATCTGTTCTTTGTCCCGAAATACAATAAGAACGGTGTAATGAAATCCGAGTTCAATAAATATATGGCGAATATCGAACATTACCCATTTCAGATGTATATTCACTGGCAACCTGCCGAAGTCGGGAGCATCATCTATTCCGACCGTAAGTTTTTGAAGATCATCTACGGTCAGCATAATGACAGCTTCACCGATTATACGAAATATCGGGACGCAGATGATGAAACACGAAACAATATCTATAATTTTATCGACAGCACCGAGAAAACAGCTATAGCTGTCGATTGTGAGAACTCTGATCCATACAAGCTTTATAGTGTTCTGAAAGGCTTGAATCAGGAGGAGCTTGCTAAGATCGAGAAGATCACGCTATATGACGATCCGAACACTACCGCAGGCTGGGATTGGCTCTCTAAATTCACTCAGATACCCGTTGAACATATAGAGATCGACCGAGTGACAGACAGAAAGTCACTGGTCGATGTGCGAATGACCGCAAGCGTAGTCACGGACTTCTATCGTGACGGGATAACATCTTTTATTATTGTGTCAAGTGATTCGGACTTTTGGGGACTTATCGAGAGCCTGCCGAAAGCAAAGTTTCTCGTTATGTACGAATACGAGAAGTGTGGAACGGCGATCAAGAACGCCCTCGCACAGCACGGCATCTATTATTGTGCCATTGATGATTTCTGCACCGCAGGCACGGAGGAGTTGAAACGTGCCGTACTCTTTGCAGAGCTTGAAAAGCATTTGCCCTCACTCATTGGAGAGAACCCTCTGGAGCTTACTCACAAGATATATGAAGCCACAAAAGTGACCGCTACCATGAAAGAAATGGAGAACTTTTGCAATAGATATGTCAAGACATTGCGTCTGAAGGTGAACTCCAAAGGGAAATTCGTGATAGAGATCCAAACAATCTAAGAGAAACTCGCATGGCTTTCTATCAATATCATTAAGCTAATAAAATCAAGAAATAAAATTGCGTGAAAATATCTAAGCCCAGTGTATTTAAGGTCATCAGAAGAAAAAAAAGATCTTCAGATAAATTTGTAGCAATTACTTCATAGCTGTCATCAGATATTTTAAAGCGAACAATCCGTACAGGCAACTCTAAATAACAGTAAGCTCTGATTTTTTTGAACGAAGAAAATCAAAGGTACAGTTAAAACTTTTTTTTTAGCATAAAAAGACTTCATACCGCTGTGAAACAGTATGAAGTCTGAAAAAAATCTTAGATCACCAGCAGTAGCATACAGAGTAGATCGTTACTGTGCCGTTTGCTGCACCTGCATGGATCTGATCCAGCTTTCCGCCGAAATCGGAAGTGCCGAATGCTGACTTGCAGTTGTTGTAAGAATACTTTGCGTAGTAGTGTCCGTTTGCTGTGCCTGTTTCGCTTGGTGAAACCTTTGCCCACTCTGCTCCGCCTGACCAGCTCTGAAGAACAAATTCTACCTGATTCTGTGTTCCTGAGTATTCAACGTAGAAGTAGCCGTTTGACTGAATGTCATATGCGTTGAAGCTTCCGCCATTCTTTGAAGTCATTGCTGAAGCAGCCTGACCCCATGCTGAAGCAGTTGAAGAACCCCAGAAGATCGATTTGTAATTGCTGTCTGAACTGCTTGAAGAAGATGAAGATGAGGAAGAACCTGATGTTGATTCAAGATACCAAAGCTGGCACTTTCCGCCCCAGTAGCTCCACTGGTTAATGTTTGCTCCGTCAGCTGTGTTCTGTTCGTAAACGTCAAGGCATGAGAAGCAGTCTGAGATCTTTGTCTTGATAGCATAAGCGTCGCCGATCTTTACAAGCTGGAATTTCTGACAGTCACCGCCGTGATACTGCCACTGGTTGATGTTAGCACCATTGTCCCTGCTCCAGTTGTATACGTCAAGACAGCTTTTGTAATTTGATGCACCTGTGTAAATAGTGTAATAGCCGTTTCCGTCGCTTACAAGCTTGAATTTCTGATTGTTTCCGCCTGTACCTCTGTACTGCTGAACGTTTGTGCCATTGTCAGCTTTTGCCTTGTATACGTCAAGATACTTGCCGCTGAGTGCGCTCTTGATGTAATATGTTCCGTCAAGTCCGAGAACTCCGCCGTTGGAATCTGTTGAAGTTCCTGAAGAAGAACCGCCGGAAGAGCTTCCTGAACCGCTGTAAACTGAGCAGATCTTAGAAGTTGCCTTAATTCCGTTTGAGCCGTTGATAAGTGTATTTCCCCATGAAGAAAGGCTTGAGCCGTCCCATGAGTTTGCAATGTCGAGGTAGCTCATGTCAGAGTTGTTGCCCTTCCATGACCAGCCAAGATAGCCTACGCCCTTGCTTGTGCAGTAGCTCATGATAGTAGCCTCATCAACGTCGCCGTTTGTGTGCTGACCGCCGAACTCGCCGATAACAACAGGCACACCGATGTTGAGTGCGTTATCAATGTTGTTTCTTACAGTTGACGCGTTTCCGCCTGCGTATTCATACATATGAATGGAGAATACGGTGTTCTTCTGTGAGTCTGCGTTGAAAACAGACTTACCGTAATCCTTGATGCTGTCAGGATACTGTCCCCAACCTGCACAGTCTACCATAAGCATATTTGTAATGCCTGCGTTTCTTACAGATCGGATAGCAGACTTGTAGCCGTCAGCCCATGCGCTTCCGTTCCATGTGCCGTACCACTCGTTTGCGATGTTTACGATAACATATTTCTCAGTACCGCTGAGAACGTTCTTCATTTCCTTCCAGTAGTCAACGCACTTGTTAAGATCATAAGTGCTGTCGCTGCCTGTTGCGTCATGTACTTCGAGAATGCATATCAGCTTGTTTGATTTGCACCAGCTGATGATGTTCTTTACTTCCTGTGCGCTTGTTTTTGTGTACTTTGAGCCGTTTGCAAGTACGACTCTTACGGTATTTGCGCCGTTGTTTGCAGCGCCCTTGATAGAAGTTTCAGTCTTCTCTGTGTACCATGCATGAGCAATGTTCACGCCACGCATAACGAACTTGTTTCCGCTAGCGTCATAGATACTAGTACCGCTTACATAAAATCCTGATGCCGCCTCTGCGGTCGGTGTTGTCATAAAACCGAAGCAGGTTATTACGGCAAACATTACAGCAACAAAAGTCTGTAATGCCTTTGCAGAAAAAAGTTTTGTTCTGTACCATAAAAAGCTCCTATTATACAATTATTTTTTAAATACCGGTATTCTAAGGCAGCACTGCATTATCCTCGTGCGTTGCTGCCTTAACTCTGTCAACGTAAAACATTATATTATTAAAAGTAAAATAAGTCAACTTAAATATTTAAGTAAAACGTTTACACAAATAATTTTCGTATTTTAGCACAATTTTTCGTAGATTAATTGAACAATATGACTAAATTTTATCGCATATACAGTATAATATGTTGTATGTGTACAAAACTCTGCTTTTAAATTTCAGAAAATTAAGAAACTTTTTGAAACAAAAATCTGTATATACGCTGCGTTGAACATATATACCGATATAAAATTTCCTTTATATTGATTCTATCAAGCCGTCAGAATATATCTTTTTTGTTCTCGTACAAATTCAGAGATCTCAACTTCACGATCTAACTGAATGTCATGAGGCTTTCTATTTGTTGTATTTTATCTTGACATTGTCACACCTTTGTGATAAAATTAGTAATATGTAGGAAAATTATAGTGGAAAGGAAAAAAATAATATGAAGTTATTTAAGCGGACGCTTACGACGGCAGTGGCAGTGTGTCTTGCACTGCAAAGTGCAGTGGTATGCTTTGGAGCTGAGGCAGAGGAGCAAATTCCTGCTGGCGGAGAGGAAGTCGGTCTTTATACGTCGGAAAACGATGAAGCCATTCAGTTGACTGAGGATATGTATAGCAGTTGGTATGAAGGCGATCAGACGTATGACGGCACGGAAAAAGACGCTTTATGGCTATTCTCTTAAGGACAGCAACAACTATTACCAGCTCACTGAGGACGAGGACTATGTTGTTACTTATGAGAACAACATAAACGTAGGTACAGCGACGGCTACTTTCACTGGTATAGGTAATTACACAGGAAGCTTTACAAAGAATTTCAATATCGTGCCAACTGATATTTACCGTGCGAATATTGACTGCGAGTATGAGCAGAGCTACTGTGCCGGTAACCCTGTTCAGCCAAAACCTATTGTTACATACAATGATATTGTGCTTGCTGAGGGCGTTGACTATGAGATCGAATATGAGGACGACTGTGGCGAGCTTGGCTGGCATTATGCTTATATTAAAGGCATCGGCAACTTTAATGGGACCGATTCCTTTGAGTATAGCGTTGTAGAGGCTGAAATATCCAGCGAGAATATTTCTGTGGATACTAGCTGCACCTACACGGGCTATGCTCAGACTCCTGCACCTGTTGTTACAGTTAATGGTGCGGTGCTAAGATGTGGCGTTGATTATAATGTATCATACACAAACAATGTGAATGCTGGAACAGGCTATATGACCATAGCAGGAATGAACGGCTATACAGGATATGTGACAGTGCCTTTCACTATCAGCCCGAAAGCTGTTTCTGAGGTCGAGATACTAAAGATAGCTGATGTGGATTATACCGGCAAAGCTGTCAGACCGAGCCTTTTTGTCAAGGCGGACGGAAATATGATCAAGAGTTCTGACTATACTGTAACATATTACAATAACACAAATGTAGGCACAGCGACCGCTGTTGTTACTCTTGGTGAAAACTACGAAAGCAGATACCCTGTTTCGACTACATTCAAGATCGTCCTTGGAAAGCCAAAGGGGTTTAAGGCTACCGCTGACTCTACCACTTCTGTAAAGCTTAGCTGGAACAAGATCGGCAATTGCAAATACAGGGTTTATCGCTATGATCCAAAGAAAAAAAAAAGACCTACAAGCGTCTGACGGTCACGAGTTCCACAAGCTATACTGACAAGAAGCTTTCAGAGGCAACGAGTTATACTTATGCCGTAAAGCTTGAATACAACTCTAAGACCGGCCCTTATATAACAGTAAAAGGCAACACAAAGATATCCGCTCCGAAAATGACGGTAAAGGCTTATAATAAGAAAAAGTCACAATAAGCTGGAAGAGATGGATATCAGATATACTGGTGCAAGGGCGATGAGTGGACTATCCCACATAACGATTACTATAGTATGCCAAAGGATTGCTATAACGATTATGTTCAGCTTAAGAAGATAACAAAGAACAGCACAACCTCTTATACAAAATCAGACCTTTCAGGTTCAAAGAATTATCACTTCAAAATGAGGGCTTATAAGACCATAAACGGAAAGGTGGTTTACAGCAGCTGGACGGGTATCCAATGCAAGATAAACACTGTTTCAAGACTTAATGCGGCAACAAAGAAGAGCCACAGCACTTATAAGATCTACAACGTTCAGGGCAAGAAAACAAAGACCTCGACGCACACTCTTACAGCAGAGGAGAAGAAGATACTTAAAAACTTTGCCTCAAAGCATTTCAAGAAAGATTGGTCGGCGGCAAAGAAGATCGAATATACTGCGGACTGGATAAGAAAGAATTTGAAATATGGCAGGATACCGACAGGCTCGCATACAATGGCGCACTGGTGGAAATGATGGTTTATCTCGGATATGACGCAAACCTTGTTATGGGCAACCGCAAGGGCGGAGGACAGCACTTCTGGGGCGAGATAAAGATAGACGGAGTGACTTATCTGCTGGAAGTCGGAGAAAAGGTCTATGACAGCCCACAATGGAATTACAAGTGGCAGTTTATGTGCCTTAAATATTCTGAGGCTGACGGTGGTTACAAGAAAAACGGAAAGCTATACTAAAACAAAATGCTCTGCGGAGAGTGTGATTCCGCAGAGCATTTTTTTTTTCGCTTTAATAAATTTGCGATACCTAATAAACACTGCAATTGCTATTTCGATAATGATCGTTTTTTCTTGTAAACTAAAGAGCAGCTGATAATTTTCAGTCGCTCTTTTTTTGTTTTATGATGGCAAAAAATCTTATGATACTTCTTGCCAAAACCCTTCCAATATATTATAATGTATTTAGAAGATCATATTTGAAAGGAACATATGGAAAATGAAAAACATTGTTACAGCCCTGATGCAGTTTGTGATACTTGTGGTCGCACTTGTCATTGTGACCTTTGCTATACCTAAGATCGCAGGAAACGATGACAGATATGATAAGTACATAGCTGAAAACTCAAAGCAGACCGTCACTGTGGGAAGTGCCTTTGGCGTTGTCAAAGACGGTGAAAAGGCTTCGTATACTGATATTGACAACAGCCTGAAAAATATCTTTAGTAAAGTAACTCCACTGCAAAAGCCTGTGAATAAAATCCTGAACAGGCAGATAAGCTTCAAGCAGGCAAAATATTTTGAATATTATTGGCTCACTGCACTTATCTCAGGCGTACTTTGCTGGATATTTGCGGCAGGCTTTCCGTTTAGGATAGGGCGAAAGGGCTTCAATGTGTTTGGTTCTGTGTATAATAACTTTTCAAAAGTTGTCCTCCTTGAAGATGAGATGACTCGTGAGGAATATGAGGTCGATCTAGGTATGACTATATATGGGGGCCTTTGTGGATAATCCTTATTGCTCTGCGTGCGACCTTTGCTATTACATGGGGCTTTATCCTGCCTTTTGTGATAGCCGCCAATCTTGCCATAGGTATTATAAGAATAGTTGGAAATGTTATTATCGTCAGCGTCCGTAGCTCTGCTGCCACTGCAAAAAGGCACAGCCTTTCGCAAAAAGCTTGACAAAACGACCTTTTCTATTTATCCTGAGGGCGGATATTTCAGAGTAGAGCAGGATCAGGACAATGGTCAGGGCGTATATGTGAAAAATTATTGGAACGCTGTTGCGGCAAAGGCATTGTTTGAAAGCGAAGCGAAATAAGTCTTTCAGCAAGGAGGATTCTGAGGAAAACATTCTTCGTGGAGATATAAAAGAGAAGAAGTTTTATGAAACATATCGTTTGCTCAGCCGTATAAAGGGTCTTTTCAATAATGATATCAAGAGTAAAAAAGCAATTATCACCGCTTCATTAAAGAATAAAGAGGGTGGCTATGAATACAGATTTATTGCCGACTCAGAATTATATCATGTTTATATGGTGGGTGATGAAAAGTCAGAAAACCTTAGCCATAAGGATCTGAAAATAGATTTTAATGCCGCCATGCTTCTTGACCTGCTTGACTTTGACCGAAAGGGTCAAAGATATGATCATAATGATTTTCTTAATTTGTATTATGCTGATAGTGATGAATTTACGGCTAAGCTTATGAATTATAATCATAAGCTGATAGCAAAGTTTGGCAGAAACAGATATGACGAGTATTTTGAACAGCACAAACAGCAGATAATCGAACACCGCCGATATAAAAAGCTCGGCTGTGGGAGAGGACGATGAATGAGAAAATTAAATATTCGATATAATAAGCCTCCCACGGAAATTGTTTCTGTGGGAGGCTTTGCTTTCCGTACACCAAATCACCTACCGCTTGTGCAACTTTTTTGCCGTTTGTGCAAATATTATTGACTTTTTGTTAAGAATCATAGATAATTATTATAAATATTCATGCTGTTAATTAGAGATGTTTGTTAAACAATGAAAATGAGAATAATAGAAAACAGTATGACGATGATAGAAAAACTCAGCGAAAGTGTTTCTGTAGACGATGAACTATGATACTAAAAAAGTTTAGAAAGCAATGGTGGACACTATGGCGGCTGTCATAATGTCAGATGATGAGAGGTGAAATATGGATAAAAAGGTAAAAAGCTTTTTTTGCAGCTATGGGAATTGCCACGGCGTTGTTAGTGCCTGTTTCTGCATCTGCGGATAATTCTGACTCAGAAGTGCAGGTGAGCATCGACATTACTTGGGACTCATTGGAGTTCACCTATACAGACGGGCAGTGGGATCCTGAGACCCACTCATATAAAGGTGGCTGTTGGTCTGACAGCGGTGGAAATTTTACTTTGACAAACACAGGAAATGTGGGTGTTATGGCGGATTTTTCATACAAACAAGCAGAGGGCATGGACGAGATAAAAGGCTATTTTTCAAGCAGTAAGCTAATAGTGCCTATTTCAGAAAGCCGAAACAGCAAACTTACTTTGTCGGGTAAACCGACAGCGCATTTTGAAAGCATGACGGTCGGCACAGTTACAGTGAATGTTACCACTGATGATTCGGGAGATGCAGGCGACAGTACGATAACAGGCTGGTATAAGGATGAGGAAACCGGCGATTGGTACTATTATGATAAGAACGGCAAATTGGTCACAGGTTGGTTTAAGGACGGCGGAAGTGAATGGTATTATGCCGATGAAGACGGCAAGCTTGTCAGAGGTTGGTTTAAAGACGGCGGAGACGATTGGTATTATTCTGATAATGACGGAAAATTGCACACAGGCTGGCTCATAAGCCCTGACGGGTTTAATGAACAAACTTTTTATTTTGATGATGACGGAAAAATGCACACAGGCTGGCTCGTAAGCCCTGATGGGTTTAATGAACAAACTTTTTATTTTGATGATGACGGAAAAATGCACATAGGCTGGCTCATAAGCCCCTTGGGTGCAAAGGGAAAGATGTTCTATTTTGACCCTATGGGCGTAATGCAAACAGGTTGGTATGTAGACGGCAATAATCGGTTTTATTTGGGAGCTGACGGCACAATGCTTTCCGCATGACCACTATGGACGGGAAGCACCTTGGCTCGGACGGAAGGTGGGACGGATACGGTGAAACACCAAATATGTAAGTAATATAATCAATTATAAAAAAGGAGAACTCACTTATGAAAAAGACAATTTCTATCACAATGGCATTTGCACTTGTGGCAACACTCAGCACGGCGGCGTTTGCAGCGGTGGCTGATGACGCTGACATCAAAAAGGATATCGGCGTAAATGCAAAGTATGTTGAGGATATCAAGACTTCAAAAACTATCAGTGCCGACGTTGTGTGGGGAGAAATGGAGTTCACATACAGCGTGAACGGAACAAAGACTTGGAACGCTAAAACCCACGAATATGACATTGATACCAAGTGCGAATGGTCTGCAAAGGGCAATGATATAAGCGTTACAAACCATTCCAATGCGGCAATCGACGTTGATTTTACATACCAGCCTCTTGATGAATACAGCGTTGTAAAAGGCACATTCACAAATGACGAATTTACCATACCCACAGCCGAGGGCAAGGCTGTTAATGATGAAAGCCTTACAGTAAGCACGGCTCTTACCCTAAGCGGCGAGCTTTCATCAGATGTTACCGCTCTTACAAAAGTAGGAAACGTAGCGGTAAATATTGCAGAAGCTTCGGAAAATGCAGATACAGACGTAAAAACAGTTTCATCATATAACGACCTTGTAAGCGCAATGGCAGCAGGCGGAAAGATAAAGCTTGATGACGATATCACACTGAAAAGCCGCATAAACTGCAAAAAGAACACTGTTATCGAACTCGACCTTAACGGTCACACTATCACAGGACAGATAATGAACAATGGCGCAGATTGTACTATCAAAAACGGCACTCTTAACGGCGACGAAGGTCCGATAATGGTGCAGGGCGGCACAACAAATCTTATAGGCTGTAAGATATCCACAAAATATACTCCTGTTTATGTTTCGAGGGGTACTGCAAATATAACTGACTGCACTCTTACAAATGAAGATGCGAATAAAAGCGTAGTTATCAATAATACAGGTACAGTAAATATCAGCGGTACTTACGATCTACAAAAATCCAAACAGCAAATATCTGCCTCACGTTCTTGCAGGCACATATAATTTTGACCCGACCGACTTTGTTGACAGAAGTTTACTAACTCAGAGCGGTGAAAACTGGATAGTTGCGGAAAAATCGCAGAGAAGATAATAAGTTTTGACGATTCAGGGGTCTCATGATGAATAAGCAAAAAAGATGACGGCAAATTGATAGTATCTGTGCTGGCGGTTTGCTTTGCGGTGACGCTGCTTGTTATGATATATGCACTTTGCAGACCGCAGACAAAGCCCAAAGCAGAGTTTGTTCCACCCCCTTTTGAAAGCGAAGCACAGCAGGGCGTGCCTGATGTTCCGGAGGAGCTTGGCTACAGTTCTCCTGACAGGGACGATATGAGCTATGATTTCGCAGTGTGCGGAAAAAGGCTGGGATAGTATGAAGCCTGAAGAAAAATACGAACATATTTTCAAATGCATTTCCGAGATATGCTTTGATTATTTTCTGTCAACAAAGACGCAGGAACTTCTCAAGGTAAATATCAATAATACATTTTCACAGCTTATTGACGAAGTTGTCGAAGAAAGAAATCAAGAAATTCACGAGAGATTCAAGGAAAAGGCTGAAAAATATATGGTGTACGCTCGTTTTGATTATACCGTGGTCATTATTATGGTACTATAAGTGCCGTTTGTTGAATTATAAATAGTTTGGTATGCGACAAATAACTTACTAGACGTAACGGTGGAAGCGTGTTATACTATAAATATAGAGAAGATGAGTATGAAAGGAGGGGCAACGTGGAAAGCGGTCGTGTTCAGGATAGCTTTTTGGAATGTCTTTTTAATCACCAGATGTCCTGGATAGATGAAACTGTTTCACACATAGTCACACATAATTTACAACCAAAGATAAGTGAAGAAGGTAGAGAATCCTATGGTCAAAAGGGCTACACACACGCCTTGAAAAGAATATTTGAAGTAATAAAGAGCGACCCAAAGAATATAACGAACCTAGATGAGATTGTAAAGGCGGAAAGAAAATTGAAGGACTATCTATATGACGGGAAGTTTTCAGATGATGAAATGCTAAGCTGTTGGGGTAAATACACAGAAAATTATATGAATGAGTTGTAGGATATGCGATTATAAGAAGAGAGGTTATTTTTATGTCAAAGAAGAAGTTGAATATTCCACTGTCGGAGTTTATAAACTTAAAGGAGAAAAAGCCAGAGGATATGACAGGCTGTGTCGTGCTATATAAGAATGGCAGCTTAGACGTAGCAACTTGGTATTCGCATGCCTACAACCCAGATGATGAGCCAGGGTATTTCAAACAGGGGTGTTTCTATATGGGTAAAGAAAATATAGTGGCGTGGCTTTCGATAAATGATTATGTTATTGACATGAATGATTCAGAATGATAATGGGGGAGATATGATGTACTTTTATCAAGTGCTCCAAAGCTGCGATGAATTTAAGGTTGTCAGCGAATTTTTAGCGATGATCAAAAGCTCTGAAAAATGCTCTGCCAATCAGAGGATAAGAGAGACTATAAAGGCGTTGCCTCAGATAACTCCCAACAAATCGGACAATGAAGTTTTATATATTGAGGAGCTTAAAGAAGCACAGGAAGAGGGCGAAAATTTTTATAATGTTTATCTGCTCGATAGATCAAATAACGAAACTTACAGCATAGAGGCGGTTCCTTGGGATGAGGTCTTAGGTTATGCAGTCGATGAAGCAAGCATGGCAAAGTATGGTGATGTTAAATTCACAGCGTTGGATTTATATGAGATGACGTATTTTGGCTTTTCTGAGAAACAGATACAGAATACTATCAAAGCTTTTAATGATGAGGAGGCACTCTATCCAAAAAAAGCTGGCAAATGCCATTAGAACCATATGATTATGAATAGTGATATGAAAGGTGGATATGAAATTGGCTAACGTAAAAAATCAAGAATATACAAAAGAAATGTTTAAAGACATAGCGTTCTTTACTCTTGCCGAGCCTGGTGCTATGGGGGACGGCAATCTTATGGAATTTATCACAGCCGAAGGTGAGAAGTTCTCGCTTTTCTTTTCTGAAGAAATGCCATATTCAAAGGTCAAGGAGTATTTTCCTGCGTTAGATGATTGCTATTGGAATGGTCCTGAATCAGATGAATCCTGCAGAACTGAGTTCGTGTTCTATGCTGATAGAGACGAAAGAAACTTCAAGCACACAAAGTCACCGGAAAATTATACGCACTTATATGAGGGCTTTGGCAATCACATATGCATACGAAACGATTATTATCCTGTGGTCGAGCCGATCATAAGAGATCTTATAGAAAAGAATGAGCTTGTAAATTGGTATAAAAGAACTGAAAAAATAATAAACGCAATAAAAAATCTAACGGCTGAAAAGAAAAAAGAAAATATAAAATGCGATTAGAAGAATTTTTAGATTGTTTTGACATTAATTGTATAGTAGAGATAACGTGTGAAAGTGAACCTGTTAGGATATGCGACCTGGGGGACGTTCAGAAAGTGTATAAATACTTATTCCGCTGAACACGAAGAAAATGGAGCAGTATAATGACCCAAAGTAGGTGGATATTTTGTCAGAATCGTCGAATATTTTAGCACCAAAAAATTATACGTCAGACCTGCATTTTTTTCTCTAATAGGATCGTTTGGATATATAATGGGCATACTATAAGGGATAAAACAGCAGGATATAAAAACAAAGAATGCGTTTTTATGCTTGATTTTTTCGAGCGATTGTATTATAATAGCATTGAAAGGAGCTGATAATCGGTGATTAAGGTTTTAAAAATATCTGCCGAAGGTCTTCCACTATACGATGGAAAATGTGAAATCAACTTTATCAACACACAAAGAACAACCTCGAATGATACCGAAGGAATGTTTAAGCTTTCTTCCTCAAACGCTAACAGGCTGTATACAAATAATATAGAAAGTTTTTTTTGGAATCAATGCTTCCGAAGACCACAATTTTAAGGCTTATTTCTTTTGTTTTTTCTGTTTTAAACAACGAGCAAATAAATAATATAAAATACTGCGGAATACTTGGGGAAGGCAACGAGCAGAATGAGATTGTTTTTGATATTGTATTTGCGAACTGCGATACTGTAAATCTGCTGCACACAGTTATTAAATATGCAGATGAACACTATATAATAACTGAGGAATATATTAAGTCTAGGAAGTTGCTCGCATCTGACAACAAAACAAGCATTTTTGACTTTTCTTCGGCAACAACGATAATGAAAAGGAAAGATGATGAACAATACCTAGTAGACGATATGAGCATTATTGTAGGATACAAAAAAGCAGAAAAAACAACGATCGTATTCTCCGATATGCTTGAAATCACGAATATAAACAGACTCAAACTCTTAAAGGAATATCCTCTAAGTGTTCTATCTTATTTTGATTCCAAGATAGAATATATAAACACTAGGGAAATCAACGGAAAAACGGTTATATATCTTAAGTTCCGAGGAGAAAAAGAGAAAATTCTATATGATCTTGCGGAACTCAATACCTATTTATCCTCAGGAACGATAAAAGGAATAAATATCTTTGGAAGAGCCATATCTCTTTTTGAAACTGGTGGATATCTTATAATCGATGACCTAGAGAATCACTTCAATCAGGAGATCGTATCAACGCTGATAAGATTCTTCACGAACAAAAAAGTAAATCCACATGGAGCAACCCTTATTTTCTCCACACATTACTCCGAACTCCTTGAACACATAAAAAAAGAAATGACTGCATTTATATTGTGGAAAACAAAGATAAAATCACAATAACTCCATTAAATGAACGAATGCAGAGAAATGATGAAAATAAAGTGCAATCGTTTAAAAGTGGGCTCATAGGCAATACTGCTCCTTCATATGAAGCATATATCCAGCTCAAAAAAAGTATCATAAACAAGGTGGAGGCAATCATCCCAAGTCCTGTCAGACCATAGTTTATTCATCGTTCACCTCGATAAGCTTGTGCTGCTTGCCGTTTCAGCTTGAAAGCTGATCCATAGACCTGTCGATCATAGCAAGATATTACTCATTGTGTGCTGCCTTCATAATCTGATTGTATTGCTCAAGGCTCATTATAACAACAATTTGCCATCTTTTTTACTTTTACCATTCCACAAATTTCTCCTGTTGTACAGTTTGTAATAAAAATGTGATTATTTTATACTTCTGTTTTGAAAATTGATTCCCGTGAGATAAATACCACAACAGTTGACAAAATTGCAAAAATATGATGTAATTTTCAGGTAATAATTTAAGGGCAATGACGCTCCGTGTAATTTTTCACAGGGCGTTTTTTATTTTTTTTGTGGGGGGTGTTTTCTGTGAAAGTCAATAAAAAGAAGGGTAGAAGTGCGCTCAAAAGCCGCAATATCACCATTTGTGCAGTTGTGGTGTTTCTTCTTATTACGGCTCTTACTTTAATGAGCAGCGGATAGACCCGGTGTATCGACAGAGAAAATACCGCACAATCAAACAGGGGAGAGCTTTCTGACCTTGGACAGGAGCTTGCGGACGCTTCCGATTATCTTACCGATGAAGTTAGAAAATTCTCCGTAACAGGGGATATCGAACACCTTTATAATTATTGATATGAGGTCTATGAGGAAAAGACTCGTGATCGTGTTATAAACAGCCTTTCCGCCATTGACCCTCCTGAGAACGAAACTGCGCTTCTTGCGGAAGCCAAAAAGTATTCTGATACTCTCATAAAGACCGAAACAGTGTCAATGAATCTTATGTTCACTGCAAAAGGGATAACAGCAAAACAGTTTGGTGACAGCAAGGACGGCAGATTGGCTGAGTATGTTTCCATTGTGTAGAATACGCCCCTGCCTGAGGAATACAGTGATCTTAGCCCTGATGAAATGAAGGAACGTTCCCGTGAGATACTTTATGACAGCTTTTATAACGACTCCAAAACTATGATAATGTCGCCATAGAACGCTTTCGTCAGGCTCTTAATAAACGTCTTGACGCAGAGGTGGAAAGCGCTGCCGCAGGACGTGAAACTGCACTGGTGATACAGCTTGTGTGTTCAGCGAGCGTACTTGTTATTGTGGGCATAGTGCTGATAGTTTTTGAAAGCCTTTATGTCAGACCTATAAACGACTACTCCGAGAGCCTTTCAAAGCGTAATGAAAATTCTGCCGAATTTGACCTTCCAAACGTCCGTGTGTCCCTAAAGGGAGCATATGAGCTTTTTCGTTTTGGCGAGCTTTTCAACCGACTTTCGCAGATACTTCAAAATGAGCTTAAAAAGCGTGAAACAGCCGAGGTGTAAATGTGGCAGGCTAAAGAAGAAGCAGACAGGGCGAACAGCGCGAAAAGTGATTCTGCGGCAAAGCGGCATGAAAGCCTATGAGATAAGCGAGGAGCTTGGCTATTTCAGTGCAGACTATTTCACAAAGGTGTTCAAAGAGATAACTGGCGTTTCCCCTGCACAATATAAGCAATCATTGTGACTTGTCTGAAAAATATTTTCTCTGATTTTTAGTGTTTTTATCTTTTGACCCCTGTGCTATACTATAAGCACAGGAGGTGATAGAAATGGACAATTTCGTTATTACCATAGCAAGAGGCTTCGGAAGCGGAGGAAAGCAGATCGGACTTGCTCTTTCAAAACAGCTTGGGATACCTTGCTATGAAAACCAGATACTCAGCATGGCTTCAAACTACAGCGGAATAAACAAGGATCTGTTTTTTTCAGGTGGACGAAAAGCTGAGGGGCTACCACCTTATCAAAAGGCTTATGAAGTCTGCGAATAAGGACGATATCGTTGAGCCGACGGACAAGAGCTTCATTTCTGACGTTAATCTTTACAATATTCAGGCGAAGATAATCAAGGAGCTTGCCAAGCAGCAATCCTGCATTATCATTGGAAAATGTGCAAATCACCTGCTGCGTGACTATGACAACACCGTAAGCGTGTATATAGAAGCTCCAAGAGCTTTCTGCGTAAAAAATGTTATTGAACGCCTTGGTGTCACCGAGGAAGAAGCCCACAGAATGATCTATCAGACTTCTTACTTCTCTCGCAGCCTTGCATAACCTTCGGACTTATGAGGGTCATAAACATGGCTCACGGAGAGTTTGTGATGATAGGCGCATATACAACATATGTCGTTCAGCAGATATTCGTAAAATACTGTCCCGAAAGCATTCGTGACGTTTATTATTTTGTTGCGATACCTGCCGCATTCGGTGTGACGTTCATCCTTGGAAGCTTGCTTGAAAAGTTTATCATCTCCCGATTATACGGGCGAGAGATAGACGGCTTGCTTGCAACAGGGACATAAGCCTTATTTTACAGCAGGCGGCAAGAAGCATTTTCGGCACACAGGGTGTAAACGTAACAGCACCGTCATTCTTAAACGGTGGAATAAAGATAGGCGGCTGTACATTCTCATACAACAACTTTTCATCATTCTTCTTGTGGCACTTTGTCTGCTTCTGGTGTGGTTTATAATGTATAAGTCAAACTTCGGTAAGCAGATGAGAGCTGTTATGCAAAACAGAACAATGGCGAAATATGTTATCAAGAGCAGAAATCTTGACGAGTAAGGGAGGTGTTTCGGTCAATGAAACTAAGCAGATTTTTCAGAAAGAGGGGAGCATTTTTCAGTGGCAGTGCCGCTTTTTGATATATTTTTAATAATTATTAACAAAATATCACAAAATTACTCTATAAATAGTTGTATTATTAAATCATATAATTATGACGGTAGAAAATGCCGTTAAAAATAACGGAGGAAAGAATATGTCTTACAACGAATTTTTACCAAGCTATTCTATTGGCGACGATTGCTACAAAGAAATACCTTATGTTACCCGACGTTATGGAAAAACCGCTGTTGTTATCGGCGGCAAGACCGCTATGGAAAAGGCTAAGCACCTTGAGATAACCGACTTCATATGGTATGGCGGCGACTCAAATTATGAGAACATTGAAATGCTTAAAGCTATGCGGAAGTGCAAAATGCAGATATGGTCTTTGGCGTTGGCGGCGGACGTGCTGTTGATACTGTAAAGACCCTTTGCGCCAGAATGGACAAGCCGTTTTTCACTTTCCCGACCCTTGCTTCAAACTGCGCTTCATGTACGGCAATATCTGTTATCTACAATGCTGACGGCACTTTCAAGGAATATGCTTACCTCAAAGCACCTGCGCTCCATACTTTCATTAACACAAAGATAATCGCAGAGTCTCCTGAAAAGCTTTTCTGGGCTGGTATCGGTGACGCTCTCAGCAAAGAGTACGAGGTGGTCTTTGCCTGCCGTGATAAGGATATGACCCATACGCCTTTGCTTGGCAGAGTTCTTGCAGAGGCATGCACAAAACCGCTTGTATCCTACGGAAAAAAAGCACTTGAGGATTGCAGAAATAACGTTTCTTCAAAGAATATCGAGCAGATAGCTCTTGATATCATCATTACAACAGGTCTTGTTTCAAATTTTACTGTTCATCAGAACAACCCCGATCCAAAGGACGATTACTATTATAATTCATCTCTTGCCCATTGCGTTTACTATGGCGCTTCGCTGTTTCCAAAGTGCGAGCATGATCACCTCCACGGAGAGATAGTTTCATTCGGCGTGCTTTGCCTGCTTACATATGACGAGCAGTATGAAGAACGTCAGCGCATTTTTGAGTTCAACCACAGTATAGGTCTGCCATGCACATTAGGAGAGATAGCTCTGACAGAAGAAGATGTCCCAGCCATTGCACATAAGGCGGCAAGCGTTGTTGAGTGGACTTACGTCCCTGGTGAGCCTACAGAAGAAAAGTTTATCAAGGCGATACTTGATACCGATAAGGCAGGAAAGGAATTTCTTGCAAAGAGAATATAAGCGCCTTTCCTTTAATAACATCAATAAAAATGATGCTTTGGTCATTAGATCAAGGCATCATTTTTTTGCAATGTTAATAAGAGATAAGCTCATTAAAGCTTTACAGCAAATCTGTCTGTCATTCCTGCAATGAAATCTATTATTGCCTGTGCATAGATCAATTTTGTTTCTAGGCTTCCATATATTTTTATGTTTTCACAATTCAAAGCTTCGGATCTCAATTCTCTGGCGGATACAATATCAGTAACACAATATTTTGCAAGCCATTTTTCAAAAAGAAGATATAAGCAAAGGGTAATATCTTTTTGCCGTATCAAGTGATTCAAAAGAATGCTTTCCGTCATATAGTTTGTACAACGTTTCAAAGATCTGCGACAAAACCAGCTCAGAATACTTTTTGAATGCATCAAACCGCTCGTTGTTATATATCTTATCGTAGTTGAATTTCTTTATGGTATTCAACTGCGCAAGAAATATATCGCTAAGGCATATTCCTTTTTCGGGAGAGCTGTTCTGACATACGTCAATAATAAGATTATGCATTATTACTGTTGTGTTGATAGCGTTTATATCGTTTGCCTGTGCCATTTTTTTCGTCAGTTCTTCGACATACGTCAATAATTGTGTTGATAGCGTTTATAATTTTACAACGCACCCCTTCCATGTTACAGGTGCATACTGACCTGCTTCCTTAAAATCTTCTTCTAATGATATAAATTCTGTCCTTGGCTTTGTTCCGTTTTCATCGACCTCACCGCAATGCGAGATTATTCCGTCACGGACCGCATATGTCAGATCAAGATTTTTGTAATCGTTGTAATTGTTGTGCTAAGTCAAACGCTATTCACACTTTGTTCTGTTTTTCATCAAAGCCAACTGCCTGTCCACCCTCTCCTTGATTTTCCTGCGAAAATCATATGGCGAAAGCACCTCCACCACAGGTCCGAATGATAACAAACGTATTATTATCTCATTTTCATTCTGCTCATCATATTTAATAGATACCATACATTCACCGCTGACCTCATCAAAGACCGACTCTCTCTCAAGCTCTGCAAATTCAAGCATAAAACGATTTACCGCATTTCGCTCGTTGAGTATCTTTATTTTTGCCTGCTTTTTCTTGTCTGTGACAGCTAAAAAAAAGCTCTCAGGCGTTATATCTGTCAGCTTAGTGAGTGTTACCTGCGACAGGTTTATAATTCCGCTGTCAACCATTCTGCGCTTTTGGTATCGGTTTACATAAACCCTGAACTTGTTGTTTTTGGCAGAGTATTCGATTTTTGTGGGCAGAAAATAGTGCGTGATACGATTATCTTTTTCTTGTCTGAAAGCTTATTTTGATAAGCTTTTTGCCATGGATAGCCGAGAGTATATCCCGAAAATGCTGTATGTATTGAGGGTCATGAAAATCATCGCCGTCAGAATATTGGTCAAAGCAGGTCAAAAAGTTCCTCTGATATAGCTTTTTCACACCAAGCAGTTCCGCTAACTGCGACTTTTGCTCAGTGTCAAGAAACAGACCGCTTCTCGGGTCGCTTAGCACCGCACAAAGCCACGCTTTTTCAAGTGCCGTCAGCGGGATATGAGGCTCTTTTTTCAGGATAGATCTGTATATGCTGTCCTCTTTTTTCAGCAAGCCATATCCGTCAGCTCCTGTGAGCTTAGGTTCGAGAAAAAAGAACGCTTTCAGAAAAGCCGTTTTGTCTGATGATATCTGCTATCTCAGCCTTTGTGACAGTGTGTCTTTTCAGGATTTTCTCCGTTATGCTGTAATAGGTGCTGTAAATTTCCGAAAACAGTTTCATTCGTAAGCACCTCCGTATATTTCATAAAGCCTTGCAATATCTGAATCAAATTTATCCTGCAATTCCTCATTTGTTGTTTCAAATGCCACTATCCTGCCGATGAACGTTTTTTTATCCATGGGAAAGCTTCGTTAGCGTCAAAAAGGTCAATGTCAAAGGCATAAAGCCCGTCGGATTTCTTTGTTACAGTACCGCTTCTTTTTTCACGTTCCAAACGCTTCACAACATACATTTCTTTTGCTTCGTCTACCGCTATCTCCATGTGAATATGCTCTTTTTGTCCGTATCTGCGTGATTTTCCAAAGCTTTCCCAAAAAATGGAATCTGTAATATGTATCATAGTCACCTTTCACAATGGAATCCACCCTTACAGACATCAAACGTTTCTGCTTTGTGAAATACATAATAAGATAATTTCTTCCTGTCTGCACCGAGCAATGTATCTTCAGCGGAATGGCTGTTATCTCGTGCTTTTTGTCGTTCTTTCGGCTTACGCAGGATAGCAGAACAGCCTTTTTCTGCTCCATTGATAAAGCTGCCCACCACGCCAAAAGGATTTTCCTCAGAGAAGAATTTTATCATATCCCCCAAGCCTTTATACTGACTTACGATATTGTCAGCATAACAGTTGGTAAAATGTTTGAATATTACGATAAAGATAAAATGCTAGTACCGATCAAGATATGGACAGAGTCTATAGACGATATCGAGGAAAGCTGTCTTGAGCAGGCGATAAACCTTGCAAATCTTCCATTTGCCCATGACCATATCGCATTGATGCCTGATACTCATACAGGAAAGGGAATGCCTATAGGCGGTGTGATAGCCTGCAAAAAATACGGTAATCCCAAATGCAGTTGGCGTTGACATCGGCTGTGGAATGGCATTCGTGCAGACAGATATCCCTGTGAACATTCTTCGTGACACTGTAACAGGGAGCGGCGAGCTTATAAAGGTGATAGTAGGAAATATACTCCGTACTATCCCTGTGGGTTTTAGTCATTATGGCAAGCCACAGACTTCTGCCGTGCTTGATAAGGCGCAAAGCGAGATAGAAAGATACGATGCTGACAGCGAATTGCTGAAATTTATCGAGCAGGGATATTATTCCGTTGGCTCATACAGGAAGACGAAAACGGCATGGCTTGTATAATGCTCCATTCGGGAAGCCGAATGTTCGGCAACATGATAGGGCAGTATTTCAACAAGATAGCCCATGAGATTAATGACAAGTATTTTTCAACTGTTCCCTCAGAGTATAATTTGCCGTTTCTCCCTGTGGATACAGACGATGGTCAGAGATATCTCAACTGGATGAAGCTTGCAATGGACTTTGCTTTTGAAAACAGAGAGGTAATGCTTGAAAAGGTAAAGCATATTTTCACTGAGCAGGTTGAGAAGTATACGGGTATCACACCAAACTATAGTGACGAGATAAACTGTCACCATAACTATGCCGCACTGGAAAATCACTACGGTGAGAACGTGTGGGTACACCGCAAAGGCGCTATCCATGCGGCTGAGGGCGAAGTCGCTATAATCCCAGGCTCTATGGGCTCAAACAGCTATATAGTCAGGGGCATGGGCAAGGCTGAAAGCTTTTTGACTTCTTCTCATGGTGCAGGCAGAAACTATTCACGCACAGGCGCAAAGGAGAAATTCTCCGTTGAGTCTGTTATGGTAGACCTGAGGCAAAGAAACGTGGTGCTTGGAAAGACCAGTAAGAAAGACGTGGCTGAGGAGTGCCGCTTTGCTTACAAGGATATAGATGTTGTTATGAAAAATCAAAGTGACCTGACCACCCCTATAAAGAAGCTTTTCACAGTGGGTGTTGTCAAAGGATAGGAGGTAATTTATATGAAACTTGCAACTGCATTGGCTGAACGTTCTGATATCCAGAACAGAATAAACACGATCTCAGTCAGACTTGACAATAACGCAAAGGTGCAGGAGGGCGATGTTCCTGCGGAAGACCCAAAGGCTCTTATGGAGGAGCTTGACAGGCTGATAGTCCGTCTTGAAGATCTGGTGGCACGGATAAATCTTACCAACAGCGGAACAGTATACGAGGGCAAGACTATCACAGAGCTTCTTGCACACAGGGATTGCCTGAAAAAGAAGGTAAGGGTATTGCGGGATTTTCTGGATACCGCAAGCGACCGTGTCACAAGAATGACAAGAACAGAGATAAAAATAGTCAGCACTGTGCCTGTGACAGAGATACAGAAAACGGTTGACGGTCTTGCAAAAGAACTGAGAACTGTGGACGAGAAAATTCAGGAGCTGAACTGGACAACAGAACTGGTGTGATGAAATGGGTGGGATATCTACAGGGTGGATGTATCTCTATCAGCAGAGAATGTGCTGATTATGGACAGAAACTTCGGGCAGGTTTCAGAGGTTCAAGTCCTCATTTGACAACGCATTGCCAGCAACGTAACATGCGTATCGTAACAAATTTTTATTACCACCTTGCATCAACTGTAGATAGGGTAGGGATATGAAAAACGGCATGACCTTGATTTGGTCGTGCCGCTTTTTTTATGCAATGTCATCAGAATATTTCGTGAAATGTGCAAATACACAAAATATTCCCTCATAAAATGTGTGAATGCTCAAATTATTCACTCATAAAATGTGTGAAATCAAAAATTATTCACTCATAAAATGTGCAGAGAGTGCCGCAATCGCCTATTTTACACCCTTTTTACTCTTCATGTGCAAGAAGTCTTTTATAGCTGCGGTCAATGCCTATTGCACCAAGTGGTGCTGTGATAAGGATCGCAAGCACAGCCACAGAAAGTACTATCTTTCCGCAGGGCAGACCAAGGGACATCGGCACTGAGCCGATAGCCGCCTGAACTGTCGCCTTTGGCATATATGCCGTTACACAGAAAAGCTTTTCTTTAAGGGTCAGCTTCGTGCCGAGAAGACATATCCATACGCCCACGGCTCTGAAAATAAGCGCTCCGAAAATAAGAAGCACAGCCGCCGCACCTGCCGTAAGGGTGTAGCGTATGTCCACTGCCGCACCAACAAGGACAAAAAGCACAGCCTCAGCGGCTATCCAAAGCTTGCCGAACTTTTCTGAAAGCCTTGCAGACACGCTTTGTCAGCCTTTATTTTTATCACGCAAGCCATTGCCACAACTGCAAGAAGTCCCGATACAGCTACATAAGGTTCCAAAAATGTTTCCACTGACATGAGCAGGAACGCCAAGCCCAAGATAGCGATGACCTTTGTGCTGTTTTCTTATTTTGTTACCTTTGCGGTAGGATATCTCAAAAATATAGAAAAGCACAAACCCTGACAGCGAGCCGAGAAGCACTCCGAGGATTATTGACACAGGGATATTGAGAAAATCCGTCGCCTTTGCAGAGCCGCCCTGCGCCATTGTTACGAATGTGGAGAACAGCACGATAACGAAAATATCATCGCATGAAGCTCCCGCAAGTATCATTTGCGGTATGCTTTTTTCAGTGCCATATTTTTCTTCCATAAGCTTCACCATTCTCGGCACTACCACCGCAGGGGATACCGCACCAAGCACCGCACCCATAACAGCGGCTTCCGTGTGGTTTATCCCAAGAAGCAGCGGAGCAAGGATAAAATATCCCAGTATCTCAAAGCTTGCAGGCAGAAATGACATCATGACCGCAGGTCTGCCTACCTTTTCAGGTCAGACAGGTTCAGGGAAAGTCCTGCTTTTATAAGGATTATGATAAGTGCGATCTGCCGCAGCTCTGAGGATATGCCAAGTATCTTAGGATCCAGCAGATCGAGAACGTAAGTGCCTGTGAGAATGCCCGTTGCAAGCATACCGATTATCCTCGGCAGACCGATAGCCTGAAAAATGGCGGCGGCTGACAGCCCCACAAGAAAGATCACAGCCAGTGAAAATAACATAATTATACCTCCCAAAAATCAAAAAAAGCTGATAACTCCTGCGTAAAAAACAGAAGTCATCAGCTTAATAAGCGGTTTAGGTTTCCCAGGGGAGAACATCATTCCCCAATATGAGATTTTACTATTGTATTCTACCACATCACTGTGGTATTGTCAAGACCCTAGCAGGTCTGCGGTTGGGCTTTTTTCATTTTTGTGGTCTGGCGCTGAGCCATAACAAGCTTGTAGTATACGCCTTTTTTCTGCATAAGTTCAGCGTGAGTGCCAAACTCTGCAAGTCTGCCCTTGTCAAGGACGATAAGTCTGTCGGCGTTGCTGAGGGTGGAAAGTCTGTGAGCAATGGCAATTGTCGTCCTGCCCTTTGTGAGCTTGCCCAAAGCGTCTTGTATCTGCTTTTCCGTCTGAGTGTCAAGAGAAGCCGTCGCCTCGTCAAGTATTATTATCTTAGGGTCATGGAGTATCGCTCTTGCAATGGCAATTCTCTGACGTTCGCCGCCCGAAAGCTGATAGCCCTTGTTGCCCACTCGGGTGTTGTAGCCGTCAGGGAGCTTTGTGATAAAGTCATGTGCATTCGCAATTTTCGCTGCCCTTATTACTTCCTCAAAGGTAGCGTCAGGCTTTGCATATGCTATATTTTCAAGTACGTTTCCGTCAAAAAGGAAAGTTTCCTGCAACACCACGCCCACCTGTGAACGCAGGCTGTGCAATATCCTTTATGTTCACACCATCAATGCGTATCTCTCCCTGCGTGCAGTCATAAAGTCTGAGAATAAGATTTATCATTGTGGATTTTCCCACACCTGAGTGTCCCACAATGCCTATCATTTCGCCCTTGTTTATCTTGCAGGTTATGTCTTTCAGCACAGGATTGTATACCTTGTAGCCGAAATAAACACCGTCAAATTCGATATCGCCTTGAATGTCAAGGTCAATGGGGTCATCACAATCACGAACGTCAGTGTCCTCGTCAAGTATCTCAAAGACCTTGCCTGCGGAAACTGAGGTGTCCGCAAGATTTCTCGGTATCTGTATGAGCCAGCGTATAGGCTCGTAAAGCATTGCAACGTAGGTGGTGAACTGTATAAGCTGACCTAATGTCATGGTGTGGTCGAGAATCATGTTTCCACCGAAATACAGTACGAAGAAGTTACCAATGGTGAGGATAAATTCTGAGGCAGGAATGGTGAGATACCACATCATTTCCGCACGAACACAGCTTTTCGCCCAGCGTTCGGAACATTCTGTGTAGCGCTGTATCTCCCTTACCTCGTTGCCGTAGGACTTTACAACTCTTATGCCGTTTAAAATATCGTGCAAAGTTTCTCCATGAGAAACGCCGTTTTTCCATACCTTTGTGTAGCGTATCGCCATGGCGTCAAAAAGCTTTTTGCACTATTATGAAAACTATCGGCACAGGCAAAACTGTCATAAGCGCAAGCCGCCAGTCCATGATAAAAAGCAGTATGCCTATTATCACAAGGGAAAGTATTTTTACTATGGCGTCCTTGCCGTTTGCAGTGATGAAGTCCTTTTCGGCATCGCTTGAAACACGGTTGATAAGCTCGCCTGCTGTTCGATTTGATATGGAGTTCATGGAAAGCTGCTGTGACTTTTCAAATATCTCCCTGCCTTAGGTCACGACCCAAATTGAGTGCGACCTTGAAGCTGTTTTTCATGTTGAAAAACTCAAACACTCCTGCCAAAAGCAGCAGGGTGACGATAGTGATGATAACTCCTGCAAGACCTGCCCAATGGGTGTTTTTCGGGGTAACATACTTGTCGATTATAACTCTGTCAAGATATGGCGCAAGCACCCAAATAAGCTCGGAAAGTATCGTGCATATAACTGCGATCGCAAAATATTTCTTGTATGGCGCAATGCGTTTTATGAGCTTGACCATTGTCTTGCCCTTGCCTGTGCAGTAGATACATTCCTTTGCGCCCTCCAGTGGCAGACCGCATTTTGGGCATACAGGCTCTTCCGTGTCAGTTATCTCCATAAGCTCGCCTGTACGCAAACAGTGGTCAAGAAGTTTCATAAGCTCGGCGTATCTGAGAAACTGATCCTGCGAAAAACCGCAGAAGCAGATAGTTTCACCGCTTTTCAGCGTTCCCTGAGCCATTGAAGTGCCTATCTGCTGTTTGCACTCAAACTCGGAGAAATCGTCTATGCTGTATTCAAGTGTTATCTCACTGCCGTTGTAAATGTATATCTTTTCTTTTGTCACGCAGAAATGTCCGTCCATTTTGTCGCCCTTACAGGTGAAGTTTGCAGGCAGGGAATATATGATATCTGCCTTGGCGTTTTCAGGAAGAGAGGTTTTTAGATCCATATTTTCACACTCCTTTCAGTGTGGTCTAACACCTTTTAGGTGTACATTTCAAGCACCTGACGGCTCTTTCTGTCAAGCTTATGAATGTCAGGGCAAAAATATTTGTTGCCGTCTGCGTCGTTGACGTAGAGATAATCATAGCCTATCATTCTGAAATTCTGATACCAGTCACGGATACAGATAGTTTTCTGCCCTGAAGTTGTGTCAGCCTTTACAAAGATCGCACCACGCATATTGTCCTTTATGCTGTAGACCTTTGTTATCTCAGGCATATAGTATTTGTATTCAAGATAACTGTCAAGAAGCTTGTATTGCTCATCGTCAAGCTCCGCCATATCTTTTATCACGCCTATCTCACGGAACTCTTTTTCGGAATTTTCGTATGAAAGGCTTATGTAGGTGGTCTTTGAGTAAAATGGTATGAGCCTTGTGGGGTTTACCTTGTGATAAGTCCTGCCCTCATAATCGAGGGTAAGAAAACCGCTTTCTTCCTTTGCAAGGCGTATCTTTTTGCAGTCAAGCAAGGTCAGCTTATCGACCTCGTAGACCTCCTGCTCAGCAGTAATATTTTCAGCCATTGTGTTCATCTCCTTACTATTCGTTTATGAACTGCAATGCTTCAGATTGCAGCTTGTAAAGCTCGAAATATTTGCCTTTTTCTTTTATGAGCTTGTCATGTGTTCCCATTTCTTTAAGCTCTCCATTTTCGATAACGCAGAGCATATCAGCGTCACGGAGAGTTGAAAGGCGGTGTGCGATAGAAATAATCGTCCTGCCCTGTTTCAGATTATCGATAGCGGCTTGTATCTTTCGCTCTGTCCTTGTGTCCATGGAAGCGGTCGCCTCGTCAAGGATAAGTATGTTAGGCTTCTGAATGATAGCCCTTGCGATAGATATTCTCTGCTTTTCACCGCCTGACAAGGATATTCCGCCCTCGCCGACCTTAGTGTTATAGCCCTCAGGGAGCTTTGTTATAAACTCATGTGCGTTTGCGGACTTTGCCGCTTCGATAACTTCTTCCATGGTTGCGTCAGGGTTTGCATAGCGGATATTGTCAGCTATCGACCCTATGAAAAGGAAAGTTTCCTGAGAAACTATTCCGATATTTCTGCGCAGATCGTCAAAAGCTATCTTTCTGATAGGTACGCCGTCAATGGTTATCTCACCGCCTGTTACGTCATAAAGCCTTGCCATAAGGTTTATGATAGTGGATTTTCCTGCACCCGTTTTACCAACGATTCCAAACATATGCCCAGCCTGCACCTTGAAAGAAACGTTTTTTATGATAGGGTGTCCTGCTTCATATTCAAAGGATACATTTTTAAGCTCGATATCGCCCCTCATGTTTTCCATGTGAACAGGGTGTTCGTCCTCTTTACAGTAGGCAGAGCGTCCATTATCTCAAACATTCTTGATGCGGCGTCCATACATTTTGCCCAGCGGTCGCCTATCCATGTGAAAAAGTTGATAGGATCCATAGCCATTTCGGTATAGGAAATAAGTGCTGAAAGTGCGCCGAATAGTATGTGACCTTTATAACAAGCACTGCGCCAAGGCAGAAAACAAGCTTGTTCACTATCCTGTAGAACGTCCATATAACAGGGATAGTGTTTGCTATTCGTGAGTTTATCCTTGAGTTTATCAAAAATGCGTCAGTGTTTTTTACCCTATAGCGTTCTATTTCTCTGTCCTCACGGGCGAAAGCCTTTACCACACGCTGACCGTTCATAACGTCAGACAGCACCGAGTTTGCAGAACGCATTGCAACGTCATATTTGCGGTAAAGCTTGCGCTGGCTTTTGTAAAATTGGTGCTGAACTATCTCTATCACCGAGATAGTGAGGATTATACCAAGTGACAGAAGTGGCGAAATTGTGAGCATTATCACCGCAATTCCCACTATCTTTACCACGTTTGTAAGTCCATACGGCACTATATCCGTGAAAAACCAGTAGATGTTCTGACTATCTCTGTCGACCCTGGACATAAGCGAGCCTGTCTGTTTGCTTGTGAAAAAGTCAAGGGAAAGCCGCTGCATTGAGGAGAATATCTTCACCCTAAGCCGGTGCGTAACAACAGGCACGACCTTTGAGGTTATAATGCCTGAAATGATACGCATTATCATTCCTGCAATGTTAATGCCCACGATGAGCATTACTATCATGAGTATCTTGCCATAGTATTTTCCGTTTTCCGCAAGCACATCATCATAGAGCATCTGAGAGCCGAATATCGGCGAAAGCACTGCGAAAACATTGCTTAAAACTATGGTGAGCAGTATGAGAAATACCGCACCCTTAAATTCACCGAACATAGAAAGCAGGCGTTTGAACACCGAGCGTCTGTCTACACATCTCGGACAGACAGGGCGGTTAGGGTCAGGATAAGGCTCACCGCAGGTAGGGGCAGTGGGTCTTTACTCCTTCCAGCAGGCGGTCGTCAATAGGCTCGTTCTTGGCTGTGCAGTTCACACGCTGGCTGAATTTCTCAAATTTGTCAGCAAAGCCAAGTGAGAACCTCGCTATAGGGATTCCTTGCCTGACTTGTCCTTTATCATAAGTCTTGCGGAATTTGCATAGCGGTCAACAAACATTTCTTCAATGCTGTCTATGGGGTATTCATCATAGCCTGATACTGTGAAGCTTACGAGATTTTTTCTCTTCTGCCCACGCTTCATTTTTCCGTATTCTTCATAGCCACGGAGTATGCAAAGGGTGTCTTTTGTGAAAGTTATGTATACGTCCACATATCCGCCCTCACCGTCAAGGTCAGCTTTTACGCAGTAAAGCAGCTCGTCAGTCATAACTCCACGCTTTAGCAGTTCGTTTTCTGCAAGCTGTGGCAAAACGTCAAAAAAACTTCATGTATTCCCTCCTTTTCGGGATAAATTTCATATTCTTCCGATATAATTCTGTAAATTCGCATAATGTAACTGCCTATAACAGGTCAAAAAAAAAGACCTCTGATACCTGATATCAGAGGTCGCAATAGATCTGCAGTATAATATCCAGAAAGCTGATAAAAATCTCATTAGCTTTTGGCAATAAGGGCAGGCAAAATGACATCTGAAAGGCATATTGAACTTACATTATTTGCAAGACTTATATTCTCGTTAGTCTTTAGAAGATCAAAAAGAATATTTCTCATTTCACCCACCACCTTTCAGTTTATTCTTATAGCGTTTATCATTATACGAATTTTCGTGAAACATCACGCAAGGTTTATTATATAGCCAAACTTTCTATTTGTCAATAGGATTTTCCAAATTTTTTTTTGCTTTTTGAGAAAGTTGCCCAGAATATCAGCACAAGAAGTATCACCGCAAAGCACATCCAGCCTATAAGGACCGGCAGACTTCTGTTTGAGAATGTGTCATAGTATCCTTTGAGGTAGATGAAACAGATAAGTGCAGGCACAACGTAGGCCATGTAGCTGCGAAGTCCGTCAGGGATATGCTTGCCCTTGCCAGTGTTGGCTTCCTTGATGAAGTTCTCCCAGCCCCAGCCGTTTTTGCGAACGCAGAACAGCAGCCCACAAGAGAGCCAAGTGGCAGAAGATTCGATGATACCAAAAAGTCTTCAAGGTCCATGATAGTCGAACCTGCTCCCATTGGCTGGATATCTTTCAGCAGGTTAAATCCAAACACAGCAGGCATTGTAAGCACAAGTATCATCACAAGGTTTACAATAAGTGATTTTTTTCTGCTCCAATCCCACAGTTCCACCGACATTGTGATAATGTTCTCAAACACTGCGATAACGGTGGAAAGCGCCGCAAATGACATGAAGATGAAGAAGAATATTCCCCACAAACGGCTTGAAGCCATATGGTGGAAAACGTTAGGCAGAGTAATGAAAAGCAGTGACGGACCTGAATCAGGCTCGATTCCGTATGCAAAGCAGGCAGGGATTATGATAAGTCCCGCAACGACAGCCACGGCAGTGTCAAGAACGATAACGTTCACAGACTCGCCTACAAGAGTGCGGTCCTTTTTCAAATAGCTTCCGAATATCTCCATTGTGCCTATGCTATGCTTAGTGTGAAAAACGCCTGAGTCATTGCGGCGAAAAGCACTGATGTGAAGCCTTTTTCTTTAAATACGTCAAAGTCCGGCACAAGAAAGAATTTAAGCCCCTCAGAAGCGCCTTTCAGCCTGATAGAGTTCACTGCCAGCACCACCATGAGCGCCATAAGCAGTATCATCATAATTTTCGTTACCTTTTCAATGCCGTTTTGCAATCCCAGTGCGCAAACACCGATACAAAGTATGATAACGATAGCCGAGAATATGAGCATGAGCCACGGGGAAGCTTGCATATCCTTAAAAGCCTCAGCCGTTGCCGCGGTGCTTGAAGCGTCCAACGAGCCAGTGGCATATTTAAAAGCGTAGTATAACATCCAGCCTGTGACCATGGTGTAAAACATCATGAGCAGATAGTTTCCTGCAATGCTCGTGTACTTCGTGCAGTGATATCGGCTACCGGGCTTTTCAAGTCGGTTGAAAGCCTGAGAAAGACTTCGGTTGCTTCCTCTGCCTATGGCAAATTCGCATATGAGTATTGGAAGACCCAACAGTACAAGGCAGATAAGGTATAGGAACAGAAAAGCTCCGCCGCCGTTTTGTCCGCAGATGTATGGAAATTTCCACACGTTGCCAAGACCAATGGCACACCCTGCGGACACAAGTATAAATCCCAATCGTGATTGAAAGGTTGCTCTGTTTTTATTTTCGTTCATAAAAAATATTCTCCTGTAAAAATAGTCATACAATCTCTATTATATAGTATATCGTGGCTTTTGTCAAATTTTCACAAAGTATCATGTTACTATGCTAAAACGTGCTAAAACGAGCCTTTCAAAAACGCAAAAGCGGGGCGTCGAGGGCTCCGTCCCCTACATATACTGCAAAATGTTTTGTGAAATTTTGCCGAAAACAAAAACCCTCCCGAAAGTGTGGCGCTAATATAGCAGTATAGAATCAACCACTATATTAAGACCCGAACAGCGAGCTATGAAAACAAAATCAGATACTTCTTTAGGTCGGTACTCATATAGAAGTTTTTCAACAGCTATTATGAAAGACCTATACAGTGAGCTATAAAACAGAGTAGGCAGAGCTTCCATAACGAAGTTCTGCCTATTTTTTCATTATGATGTTTCTTCATACGATGAAGAGTATCGCTTAGCTTTTAGTTTATGAATAATGTTTATTTCAAGAACCGGTATTTCTCGTCTTTCATCAATTAGTTCTTGTAACTCCTTTACAGTTTCAGCCGTTAGTTCTCTTTCAGCGTGGCTTTGGATAGCATCTATCTTAATGGATGTTTTGTGATAAGAATAGTGTTTAATAATTCTTTCAGCAATTTTCATTATTATTCCGATTGCACAAACAATAATACTCAGTGCATCAGATTTGAATAGAACAAACATGGCAATAAACAAAGAGATTAGTATAAACAAAATGATAGGTAAAATAATCATGCGATTTTTAACCATCTTCTTATCCCACCAAATATTCTGTACCAGTATTATGAATGTGGATATCCGCTTCTTTTTTGTGCTTATTATATGCGGTTAAGGCGATTTCTCTTAGCTTTTGTTTGCAAATATCTGTATAACTATCTTCGCCTATCATTAAAACATAAGAATCAAAATAATTACGCAGAGAAGCAGCTTTTTTTAGCTTATTATTAAAAATGTAAGCGGTTATAAATGCAAATACTTCTAATAATGCTGGTATTCCCAGGCTGATGACTTTTGAAGCAGAATCAGGTATAAAAACCATTATAGCAGATACTATACATAATAGCCAACTTACATAATTCACTTTTTCCGCAGAATTGAAATACCTCCTTGAAGCATACTGAATCTTCAATAACAGGTTTTCATTTTGACGATTGTTAATGATTTGATTGTTTATCATACTCTTTTATCGCCTCACATACTCGAATAATCATTTTTGGCAATAGAAAATAAATAGTCATCGCTAATAAATGGATAAATAAATCTCCCATGACATCGTCTTGTGATCAGCCCCGATTCACAAGGACAAGGTAAATGGCCTTTGTATTTTCTTCGAGAAATTGCTTGAAGTAGCTTATATACTTTCGCACAATCGTTTTCATCGAAAATTTGCTGATATGTCTCTATTACACCAACAAGATCATGCCCTCGATCACCATAGGGAAACTCCCCAAACCGTGAGAAATACTCATAAGAATAATAGTATGGTTCAACAATATTCTCCATCCATTGCAATAGGCTACATCCATTATAGAAACACAGAGCTATGAATGCTTTTGTTTCTAAACAAAGCTTCCATCAGGATATCGGTGAATATATGATTTATCAATATGGTTTCCGATATCCCAAACATCAGGTAATTCGTCATTATTTAGAGGAATAAGGATTCGGATATCATATTCCTTATCTACGGTGAAACCATTGTAAGAGCGATTAATTGATACTCTTCCAGAGAGAATAATTGATGTATTTTTATCAGTATTTTCTTCTTTCAAGCCGCCATATGATGTAATAAGCTCATCAATCTGCGGTTTAATATGATTATAGTCTATTCTCATGAGCAATGATATGGCTTTGAAGCAGTTGAAGCATTGATAGGTGTCGCAATACGAGCCTTTCTGTATTTTTTTTTATAATCGGATTGTTAGGATCATAATTTGCAAAACTATTCTCCAAGACAACACCAAATTGATTATCGTCTTTCTGAGTCAACACTTCAAAAAGGTCTTTTTTTATAGCTGTCACCCATTTAAAGAAGCTCTTAGGTATTCTCTCATCCTCGTTCCATTTATTCGCAAGATTATCATCGGAATCAGCAGGATTCGGGACATTCCATTTTCCGTTTTTATATGATAAAACTGGAGAATTATCATACCGCAATGCATATTGTTCAAATGTCATTTCGGTTTGGTGAATACACATCTCAAGTCTATTCAGTACATATTCCAGTAACTCAAATACAGAACAATTCTTCTTTCCGTAGTTAGATGCGATTTGTTGTTATCAATGCAGAAATCGGCTTAATATCGTCACCATCAGAAAGCTTGGAATAATATGCATCGCGCTGATATTTCAAAATCTGTATAACCCTTTGTAAAAGCAGAGCGTCTTACCTCATTGGGTAATTCCTCAGCAGTGGTGATTTCAAATATCCCCGTTTGCATATTTTGGAGCATACATTTAAGAACGGAGCGTTAATTTCATCGAACCACTTTTTAAAGCCTTTGGGATTATTTGATATCCAACGATAGCTTTTTTCCGAATTCTGCCGTGGAATAGCAATGCTTGTATCAACGATTTGAGGAGTTAGTCCTTTTGTGAGGAGAGCTGCCTTCTCAGAATCAGAATCGCTCACCGCCGAACTAAGTCAATCGAAAAGCTAACACCATTGATATCAGCATACTCAATAGTAAAGCATTCCTCCCATTTCACAAGCTTTCCGCCATAAGTATCATTACCTTTCAGTGTGTCTTCAATTAGGTTTCTCAAACCACTCGGGGTGTAATCTGACTTTGTTCCAGTAACCTGACAGATACAATCAAGATCATAACTTGGACTATCAGCCTTCTTTGCAGGACGAGTAACCGTTCCTAATGCAAATGAGCCCTGTGGATATATGGTTGCCTCAATACCATGTTCATCTAAGAACGCAGCAAGGGCTTCATATTTGCTTTGAGCATTCTTAAATTGTGTTGGCGAAATATCCAGTTTTTCAATAACTGACAGGAAATCCTTCTGACGTTCAGAAATGTTCAGAATAAAATCCTCCATTAGTTTTTAGCACTCTCACACATTGAGTGCTAATTTTAGTATAGCATGAATCTGGGAAAATGTCAAGAGGTGTCAAATAAAAAGACAGATACTTCATTGCGAGGTATCTGTCTTTTTTCACTATACTATGCCTTATTCGAAAATACTATCCCGCTTTGCTTCCAATGTCCCGTCCTTAGCGAGCGGCAGTGCATCATACTGGCGCAGATGATGTTTCTCAATCAGCTCCCCACCGTCAAAGCCAAGAATGAAGTGCAGGGCGATCTGATAGATGATCTCAGTCGGTGCAAGCCCATATACTTGATGCTCAAATATGTTCTGTAATCGCTGTGCTTCGTCAGGAAATGCCTGTTTCATGCCGTCGCTGTTGAACAGCCGCTTCACAATCTCTGCGATATACAGACCTGATTTCATGTACAGATCAGCAAAGGTCTTGCTCGGATCATCGAAACAGCCGGGATTTTCCTGCTCCAGCATATTGACCATCTGCTTCACGATACGCTTGGGCGTGAAAATCTGATTGGTCTTCTGTGGTGGGATGTAGTCGAAAATATCCTCTGTATGCGACTCATCAAAGTAATTGCCCAACCGTGTACGCAGTGCGAGAAATTCTTTGATGGAATCATCAAATACCACAGGATCAAACAGCTTTCCGGGATAGCGCTTTTTCTCGCCTGTTTCTGCATCTGTATACGAACCGCCGTCACGCAGGAAGCGGAATTGGTCAAGCGTGATACTGGTCACTTCATAGAATACATCATCGGGGATGATCATATCGAAAGTGGAGAGTGTGGTCTCATCGTCGCCGTATGCCATCAGGAATGACGGGATCGTCCTTGCAAAGCCACGCAGATGGTCACGGACTTCCTCCTCGATGGTCTCCTTTATACGCTCACGCTTCGTGGTCTCGACAGTCTTTACGACTTTCTCACACAAAGTTGGCACAGTCTCCTCCAGCACATTGCTGACACGCTCCTTGAAAGCATCGGTCGCCTCCTGCACCAGTGTATCGAACTGTTCATTGACATCGGCAGCAGTTTGCCCTGTTTCACTCAGATGTGAAAGTGCGTCCTGCCGTTGTGCTTCCAGTGTTTTCTTCTGAATGGAATAATCGCCGTATTCCTGTGTAACAAGCCTGTCCGCTTTCTGTTCAAGTTGCTTTTGGAGCTTCTGTGCATCACGCTTTTTCAGGTCGGCACCATAGGTGTCGTTCGTTACCTGCATCACAGGTGCAACAAGCTCCTTGCGGAATACGTCCTGCAAATGTGATATCTGCTGATCCTCTGTCGATTCGGGGGCAGCAAGTATCTCCTCGGTCTTGCGCTCCAGCGTTTCAGAAATGTCGCTGTAGATTTTATCCCCGAACACATCCTGCGCCGTTCCGATGACAAATTCGTCGGAGAGCTCCACTTCACCCTCGTCATTGACAGACAGGTCTTCCCTTGTTTCAGGAGATACATCTACCAGAGCGCCCTCCGGTGCATTCGGCAGTGAGCTAATAATATCAACGACCTCTGGCGGTGCATTGAAGATATTGGCGATATTCTGGAACAGGAAATTCGACATGAAACCACGGCGGACAACTTCCAGAGAACGTATCTTTCTCGGAATGGACAGCACCTTTTCAGCGTCCAGCTCGATCATCTCGCCGTTTTCGTCCTCTCCGATGACCGGGAAGAAGTTGAGCAGTTCACGCACATTCTGCTTGCGCTGGTCGCTGTCGCCTTTACCGCCGGAAGTGCCACTGGACAGATCATTCGCAAATTCCTCGAAGATGATCAGCGTTCTTGCTGGATCGAAGTCAAATACATAGGCGTTCTTCTGCACATGAAGCACGCCGTTCTCCTGATAACGCCACGGATTCTGACTGCGAAAGGCTGCCTGCATATACAGCGATGGCGACTTTATATTGGAAAGCATAAGAACAGCCGTCCATTCGGGTATAGTTATGCCTGTAGTCAATTGTCCAACTGAGAGCGTGATAGTTTTTTCATGGTGGTTAATAGCGTCACGCACCTTATCATACGAATTTTGGCTCTCATCTTCCTCAGAAAGCCTGCCGTCACCTGCCGCAACAACTATCTCATACTCACCGAAAACAGGGTGAGCTTTAAGCTTTCTTGCCAGCGCCTTTGCACTTTGCACACGATCCAAAAGCCAAAATGTGTGTTTCAGCTCCCCACGAAGCTCAGGTGTAGAGAATGGGAATTTCTCCTGTGAGGTCAGTGCTTCCAGGAAACGGTCAACCGACTCCTCATAGACGAAATCGCCGTTCGCCTTGACAGAGAAGAACAGATTCAGGTCGACCTCCGTTTCGCCCTCGATCTCAACGCCCTGCTGTAACTCTTCACGAATGATCTCGGACATCTGATAGGTGAACAGGTTGAGCTGCGGCAGGTTCTCATAAGGGTTATTGCGTTCCGCATCGTTCCAGCCCGCCTTTGCTTTCTGTTCGTCGGCATACGTCCAGTTATAGATCGCATCGGACGGGAATTTATCATTTGCCAGCGCCTTGAACGGAGTACCCGACAGGTGCAGGGTGTGATTACGCTTGATCTGATGAAACGCCACATCGGTCTTGGAAGTATCAACGCCCTCATGTGCTTCGTCAATGACCAGCAATTCCCACTGCATATTGACAAGCTCTTTCAGCTTGTCATGCTGACCGCCGAAATACAGAGAGCCTTTCAGGTCTTGAAGGCTGACAAATTCGATGCAGTCTGCAAGTTCTTTCGTTAGGCTGTCGGTGTATTCCTCACGGGACATCACAAACGGCTTGCCTTTCAGGGCAGATACCTCGCTCACAAAGCGGAATCCCGATTCCGTGCCGATGAATTTGACAAAATCCTCATACCACGAATTTGCGATAGTGGGGCGGTTCGTCACGATCAGGATATTGCAGGCATAGTCGCCCTTGGTCGACTGCAAGCGCTTGCAGAGGTCGTAGGTCGCCAGCGTTTTGCCGAAACGTGGCTTTGCATTCCAGAGAAATTCGCCCTTTTCGTGGCTCATAAAGTAGTCAAATGTCTGCGAGACCGCCTGCTCCTGCTCGGCACGGAGTTCATAGGCGATCGTTCCGACCGTATCCAAAACGCCCTTGGTACGGCGGAATTTCGAGTACAGCGTGAATGACTCATCGCCGCTGATGCGGAACCACTCAGGCTGTTTCTTGTCGCCGTTCATCGGCTTCATGCGCTCAATGCCCAGCTTTTTGAGATAGGCGTGGAAATCGCTGTCACGGAAATACGTCCTGCCGTCGGCAAAAACAGCAACATCGCTCCATTCGGTGTGGTGCGGGATATGTGCTGTTTGCAGTTGCTGACGAATACGATCCTCTATATCGTCCTGCTCGGTGTAGCCGATCTTCACCCAGCCGTTATTGTTCAAAACTGTTGGAGTAGAATAGCAATAACAGCGTGGCATAGCCGCTTTTGTTGTCTGAATATTTATCTTAGGCACTTAGTTCATCTCCTTTACATGATTTTCTATGAAGTTTATCTCATCAGGTGTTAAGCCATATTTCTTGTAGAGCTGTTGGTCTATCTCGGCAATTGATTTGCTCCAATCTATATCGCTGTCTGAAGTGAAATCTTGGAGGGGGATATATCTCCAAACATCTCTCGGATTGTTTTGTGTTACTTTTAACACACCTAACATACATCTTGCAAATTTAGTTTTAATATAGTTTAAACAAGAATTAGCCTCGAAAGCTGTATCAAAAAAGCCAAAACTCATATATGTTTGTGTTCCAACTTCTTGTGGCTTACCGATAAATGGGCTACTCAATGTTTCACCAAATTGTCCAGAGCCATTAGCTCCTGTTACGAAAACCTTATATTTATCCACGCCTTTGCTATTTTTTATATATTTCGATTTTATATATTTGCCAATACGCTGATTATTTTGTCTTCCAGATATTAATATATAACTCCCCTCATTACTAGGTTTATCTGAAAAAATTTCTGGCATTTTACCAAATATATTTGCATCAATAATATATTCATTACCTTTGGTAAGTCGTTGTTTTAATTCGGGATTTTCTATGTAAATTTCCTCACTAAATCCATATTGGCTTTTTGGGAAAGCACATTCAGACAACGTATTATTCATTTGTATTGATACTTTTTTATAATATAATTTAAAATTGGTATTGCTGTAAATACACCAATCTCACCATATTCTCTATTTTTATTTCTTAATGTAATTGCCACGCCACCTTTTATTTCGGTGTTAGGAAAAATAGATGCTCCGTTTTGTTCGTATAAAAGAACTGTGAAATTCTTATCATTAAGCATTTTTTTTTTTATTCCATGCTTTAGGAGTTTGACCTGCATCAAATAAAAATCTTGCAGGAGTAATCAGTTCGACTACATCTGAAACCTTAAAAGCTTCTTCCATAAACAAATTATAAACAGGTTTTTGCCTGTTATTATTGTCATTGTCTTCCTGATACGGCGGATTTCCAATTACATAATCAAATTTCATGCCTTTTCCTCTTTTCTTTAGACTTTTGAACAGCTTTGAAATATCTTTTCGCCAGTCATATATTTTACAGTAGACGATCTCATCGTCCGCTGTTTCTTCTTCATCATCAAATAGCGACATCTGCACGACCTCATCGGACGGAATACCATAGGGCGGCGTGTCGTTCAAGCCGTCCATCTGCCAGAGGTTCCAGCAGATCACATTCAGAAACTTCTCCAGCTCCTTTTGTGTTGCCTGCCTGTGCCATTTTGCTTCGATATAGTCCGCCAGCGTATACAGCAGGTTCATGCGTGCGATCAGTAGGTTGTCCCCCTGATGCTCATAGCCGTAAACGCTCTGAAATGCCCGAAACGCCCACTTGAACCACTCGGCTTCATCGGCGGCGTTCTCGTTCACGATACGCAGCTTGCGGTCAAGGATACCTATACGCCGCTCGATCGGAATGATCTCACCTGTCGATGTGTCGTAGCGTGATACGATGTAGGGCGCTTCTCCGCAGGTGATCTCCAGCCGACGGGAATCCACATACTGCTTCCAGTCTTTGCCCTCCGGGAATGTGACCGGCTCAGTGCTGACCGTCCACACCTGCCCCTCCTGATGATTGAACACATCGGCACGCCCGAACCACTCCGCATCGCAGTGGTTATTCATCTGATTGACGATCCACGCAGGCGTGAAGACCTCGGCACGTTTTCGTGTGCGCTCCGTCTGCTCCGCTGCCGCCTTGTATACTCTCGGCTGAATATCGCAGGAATCAAACCCCAGCAGCACGCCCTCGGTCATCTGCGAATCATCTCTGTATCCGGCACCGTAGCCAGCATAACTGTCCGATGCGAACAATATATTTTTCCGTGTGGTCTTATCCTGCAGCAGACGCCCTACCAGCCCTCTGATCGGATAAGCATCCAGTTTTATCAGTTCTTCCAAAGGAACACTCCTCACTTGGCTAAACCGGGAGTTATGCCTGCATACCTGATAAATGCGGTGTTATACTATGTAAAGTATCGTGTGAGAGGGTTATTTTTCTCGAAATAGATACATTTGCGAAAATGATCCTAAAACAGCGTAAAAACATCAATATTCAATTTTCAAGATGCTGTTTTGACACCCGTTTACAACTGCATACACATATTCATCATTCTGCGTTCATAGGCGAGGTCGGGGTGAACATATCGGTTAAGTGACAGGGTGACATTGCTGTGACCAAGAACGGCAGACAGAGCTTTCACGTTAAATCCCTTTTCGGCAGAAATGGTCGCAAATGTGTGGCGGAGCTTGTGATAGTTATGATCTTCCACATTGGCAGTACGCAGTATTTTCTTATAGCGACTGCATCGTGCGTGGTTCAACAGGCTTGTCCGTTCCCGAAAGGATATAATTATTAGCTTCGCTTCGGAACATTTCAAAGTATTTCATCAGAGCATCGGGAATCACGATATCTCTGAATGATGTTGCAGACTTCGGAGAAGAAATAACTATCTTTGTTTTCTGTTGCCATTGATGGAACTGATACGCTGGACAGTTCTGCGGATATGCAAAATTCTGTCCTTAAAATCAACATCTTCCCATTTCAGACCGCAAAGCTCACCGATACGCAAACCCATAAAAAGCGACAGCAGGATACCAAAAGCAGTCAGCGACATATTGGCTTTCAGATAGGAAACGAGCTTTTTCTGTTCTGTATCGCTGATCTTTTCGACCTGCTTTCTTTCGGCTTTGGGTAGAACGACATTTTTCAGCGATAATCTGAATCCATATTCCTCCTGTGCATATTTCAGCATCGTCTTGAAAACAGTAAATATATCCCTCACATAGCTCGTCTGCGAGCTTTTTGTTTATAAAGGCATTGATCCTGCCTGCGGTCAGATCTGCACACGGAATATCCCCGAATTCGGGGAGAATGTGCTTTTCAAACTTATTCTGGTAGTTGGCAAGTGTGGATTCCTTGACACGGTTTACCACAGCATTCAGCCATTCCCGATACACCTTGCTGACTGTGATATATCTGCCCGAAAGATAGCGTGTGGCTATCTCACGTCCTATAAGCACCTTGCTCTCGGCTTCTTCGTAGGTCTTGCCATAAACATAATGATATTGTGCTTTGCCGTTATCGGCGTATTCAGCGATGAACTTCCCGACATACCGCCCGTCTTTACGCTTTGTAATAGTTATACCTGTTTTCTCCATTCAGTAGCCCTCCAACGCTCTCAGAATAGCAATCTGCACATCTGCATTGCCCTTGTTGTATACAAACCGCTGATTTTCAGCATTATACTTGAAATTTTAAGTGAAATCTTGTATAATTTCAATAAGGCGAGAAATCGGCTGTTTGTATTATAGAGCACCTGCGCGCAAGTTTTGCGCTGTATGCGCGCTGAATATGTGAAAAAAGCTCCCTACGATCTTGTAGAGAGCTTCATAAATGTAATAAGGCTCCCAGAATACTCTGAGAGCCTTGTTTCAGCTATATGTTAGTAAATCGTCTGTTTCGTCAGAAAAGCTGCCACGAATCAACGTCTACCTCAACTGCAAACCTATTCTGGAAATTCACTGACTTGGCATTATCATCGAATGCGAGACAGGTAAAAGTATCTGTCTCAACTGTATCAACGCCTTTCTGTTTAGGCTGATCAACTGCGATGCAAAATTTGCAGTAGCTGCGATCCTCCTCAGTTACAACGGATAAATCGGTGGTGATACGTCCTGTCATCATTATTTTGTTCAGCATAGTCTACTACTCCTTTCAGTCTTCGTCACTGCACTCGTCCAGTCCGTGCATGAGCTGAATGTATACGCACTCCGCACGTTCATGCTCCTCACCGTCCGTGGACATCATAAGTTCCAGAAAATATGCTTTTGCTTCCTCATAGTCTATCCAGACCTCACGCTTACCGTTGCATACGGTAGTGACTTTGTTTGATCTCGGCATTGCCAATTCAGGTGTTTTCAACATGGCTGTTACCTCCAAAAGTTTTATTGTGACTCCATTATATCCGATAAAACTACCTGAGTCCAGCTCTGTGGAAGGATTGTAATAATTCTTGTGAAAAGCGCAGCAAAAAGTTGATTTTCCCGGTGCATTGCGCTGTAATGATGATTGACTTTTTCGGTGGTATGTGCTATGATATAAAAAGTACAAGAAGCTTAAAAGCAAGTAAGAAGGAGTTCGTATGAAGCTGGATAAGGATCATATAAACAGTATAATTCATGGAAACAGCAGGTTTTTTCTCGACTTATTCCGATCCGGATCCTTACTTTATGTATACTGTAAGGGATATACCGAAGATTTCGAGGAGAAGATTATTGACATCTATTACGACAAGCTGAGATATGCTGTGCAGAATGCAGAGAAGCTTGTCAATGAGATGTTCAGAGAAGAATTCTACGATTTTTACGGAGTTGATAAAAACGCTGTATCTTCTCCTGAACAAATGAAAACTGAATTAGTTTTCGACTCTTTTTACCATGGATATTGATGATATGTCTATAGCTGTTTATTTTTCAAATAAGAGCTTTATGTTCGGACATTTTATTGACGCACGCTGGGATGCTGACTGGAACTTCAGGTGTTACTGGATAGATTAAAAACACGGATAGCCGTTGCATAAATGGCTGTCCGTGTTTTTGGTTTCACATTTCTCTGTTGCAGATTTCCGCATACACATCTTCGGGTATCATCGGTGAGCATATCTCCGCAAGCAATTTTTCATCTATTTCGCCTGTCTCAGCATACTGCTTTCCTGCCTGCTTCACAAGCTCAAATCGGCACAGTTACCTCTGCTGCTTCGGGAGCATTGAACATCGGACTTTCGGGGACGGTGATGATAGTGTGGTTATTTGGGAACATCAGCTTGAACTGCATGACTGCAGGCTCAAAATTCTGCTTGGTGTTCGGGAAACCGCAGCCGCAGGTCATCATGTATTTCAGGTGCGAAAAATCCGCCTGCCCGACGTGAACATACCTGTCACCCTGCTTCTTCATCGCCATACTTGAAAGCGGCATTGTACGGTCAGCAAAAGCCTTTAAAGATGCAGGCATTCCGTAGCAGTAAAGCGGGTAGCTGAACAGCAAAAGATCGCCCTCCAGCACTTCGCTGAGAAGTTCTTTCATGTCATCGTTATGGATGCACTCTCCGCCGTTACGCTTACAAGTGAAACAGCCCGTGCAATATTCGATATGCTTGTCGATAATATCAACGATGTGAATCTCCTGCGGAGCAGCTTCTTTCATGCCTTCAAGGAACGCCCGTGTTATGTGCATGTCACTTTTTTCACGCTTGGGACTGCCGTTCAGAACAAGTATTTTCATAGTGATCTTTCTTATTCCGCCTCTCAGTTTTTATGCTGATATTTTTATTATAAACACGTGCTGAAGTCACGTCAATCCACGCTCCGCAGAGTGGATTATTTCGATGATTTTTTCTCTGTTCAGGTTTTGGAGAATGGTGGCTGTCACCAGAATTTCCAGCACATTGTTTATCAGGTTTCTGTATTACAATGTGCAGAGCTTGCTGGGTGTGATTTTTTTTTTGACCTTGTAGGCATCATATTTTTTTTCTGACTGATTGTTCCAATTTTTTGCTCTTGTTTACTCAGGGTATGGGGAAGTTTCCCTCAGCAAGCATCGTGTATTGTTTGTACAGTTCTTGTGTACACAATACACCGAGCTTGCTGGGTGTGAATCTGAACTTGGATTTTTGTTTTCTTCTGGACTGTTTAGCTCGGTCATTTTTTCTTTTTGATGTTCGGGGTCCAAGGGGTGGAAACCTCTTGCAAGCTATGTATCGGAGCATTCAAATCTGAAAATTTGTAATGCGGAGATACCGAGCTTGCTGGGATTGATTATGCCCCCTTGGTACTTCTCTGTATCCAAGTCATCAGGCTCGGTGTTTTTGCTCACTTGTGGTCAATAATTTTGTATCAGATCTTCATCTATTATCGTTCAGGGGGCATAGGGGTAGAACCCCTGTCAAGCTATGTATCTAGCATTCAAATTTGAAATTTGTAGTGCAGGGATGCCGTGCTTGCTGGATTTGACTTCAATCGAAATTGATAGCCGTATAGAAATTAGCGCTTGGATGACATTTAATAAATAATGTGTAGTTTAGATATTGCAAATAATAAGACAAAATGCTATAATATACATAGGTGTATGGTTTTATTGGGAGGTATAACGGAAATGATAGATACACTCACGGCGTATAAATGCTCATTTAGATTTTTGCAGCGTAATAATCCATTAATAGGCGAACAGAGAAACGCCATAAAAGATGATAAAAAACCAGATTATTCCTTCTTGGAATTTTTGAATGACTATACAGAGTATACTAAGGATATTGCTGTGGGCGAAAGTTCTCATAGAGCAATTTCTTTATCTCAAGATAATATAGATTATTCAGAGCAAAACGATATTTGTAAATGGCATATAATTATGAGTGCTGGAAAACAAGGACAGCCTGTTACAGTTGTTAAAATACATACAAAGAAAAGATATAATTATGGATCGGATACGGCGGCTTTATATAACCATCACGTGTTTTTTTATCAAAAATCTGATTCAATTATTGCTATCTTCCATAGACAGAATGGATCGGGATGCAAGAGCGTTTTCCTTGAAACCGCAAATAAAGCAATCAAATCTCGAGGTATTAAACTTGAGATGGAATTAATTATGCCTATGAGCAATTCAGTTATCGATGCCACTCCAACAAAGATTACTCTTCAGTATAAAAAAAGATGTAATCTCATCAGATGTTGCTGATCTGGTGCGTGAATTAGGATTGAATTTAAATGTTAATGAAAATAATAGTATCATGCGGATTTTTAGAGATTTTCAATTACGCAGAATTCCTTCAAATGAAGCTTTTGCATTAATAAAGGCAGAAATTAATGATTCAAAAGAATACAATGACGCTGAAGTTAATGTTAAAATAGGAAATAGGCGAAGGAAAATTAAATGGAATGAATTTGAATCTATGATGGGCACTTATGATATTTCAGAAAAACTATATAATGCATATAGTAAATCGAAAGATTTTGTTCGTGAATTATACATATTAGTTGATGAATATTATAATATGATTACAGATTCAGAGGTGATTTAATATGCTTGAAAAAATAGCAAGTATATCTGTTATTGTTATTTTAATATGTATGCTATTCTTAAATCCCAAAGTCAGTATAATAAAAATTCTCATAAAACAGCTTTTGGTTTTTAAAAATGCTAAAAATGAAAAGATATCAGTATGGGATTTAGTCTGCTTTATATTTGCCCCAATAGTATTAGCTATACTACTTGTTTTTATATTGGGATATGATATATCCAATAGTGTCGCCAGTGTTTTGACTACCGTGTATGCCTTTGTTTTTACAGTGCTATTCGGGTTTGCAGCTGTTCTTGTAGGAAAGATTGATAGTAAAAATGAGCTTGAAAAGCAAGTAACTGAGGAGACTTTTGTTTCAGTGCTAACTTCAAATATTCTATCATTGATTAATGCAATAGCATCTATAATCTTACTAAATATTAATGAAGACTCAGAATGCGTTCGCAATTTAGTATCTGCTATTATTTACTGCATTTCATTTATCACAATTATGCTTTTATTGATGATAACTAAAAAGAACATTTATCATATACTGTGATAAGAAAAAGAAATAAAACCATATCTGAAGCAGTCTTTTTAGGCTGCTTCTTTGCATTTCCAGTATAAATTGCACCGGGGAAAATCGAAATTCTATCTAAAGTTCGTGCGCAATGCGGCTGGACAATCGCCCTCATTGCGCACTATAATATTCATAGTCGCAAAATACTCGGTCGGTCGAAAGGAAGAAATACTGACCTTGCGGCTGCGTAGAGGGTAAGAGAGATAAAGCGATGCCCTCACCAATGCGTAGAGAGATAAAAGCAAAGGAAAAATCGCTATGAACAAAGACAACAATGTATCCGAGTACAAGATTGGACGAACAACTTACATCGTGAAGTTAGTATTCAACCCTGCTTCAAAGGAGAGCCTTTCAGAAATCATGAAACGGCTGATCATCAGGGAGAGCGAAAAACTCTTCGGTGAATCCGGACAAGAACCTGAGAAGCAGGCTGTGTAACTTTGGAATTTTGGCGCATTGCCATTGACGGTATATTGCGCTATAATGATAACATAGCTCGCTTTATCTGTCGGAAAGGAAGGTTAATATGACAGACAAGATAACAGCGTTGTATTGTCGTCTTTCGCAGGACGATATGTAATCAGAAAGCTATCCTCAAAAAATATGCGGAGGATAACGGTTTCAGCAATCCCGTTTACTACGTTGATGACGGAGTTTCGGGAACAACGTTTGAGCGAGACGGCTTCAAGGCGATGATGGCAGATGTTGAAGCAGACAAAGTGGAAACGGTCATTACCAAAGATTTGAGCAGACTCGGCAGAGACTACTTGAAAACCGGTGAGTACATTGAGATCATATTCCCTGACTATGATGTCCGCTATATCGCTATCAATGATAACGTGGATACTCTCAAGAGCGAGAATGAGCCGATGGCTTTCAAGAACATTTTTAATGACTGGTATGCCAGGGATACGTCGAAGAAGATCCATGCTGTATTCAAGGCAAAGGGTCAGTCGGGCAAACCGCTTTCTCTGCCTATTTACGGGCACAAGGCATCTGAGGAAGATAAGCACAAGTGGATCATTGATGATGAGCCTGCAGCGGTTGTCCGCAAAATATACAAGCCCTGCATCAGCGGCTACGGTCCGATTCAGATTGACCGTAAGTTAACGGAGAAAGGTATTCCCAATCCAACGGCTTACGCTATATCGCAGGGAAGAAACCCGGCTAACAAGAATTCAAGGCTTGACCGCTGGTGTACTGAAACTGTCATTGACATTTTAGAGCACTCTGAATACATCGGTCATACGGTGAATTTCCGTACACGCCGCAAGTACTACAAGAACAAGCGTAAGATTGAAAATCCAAAAGAAGACTGGCTCATCTTTGAGAATACCCATGAGCCTATCGTCACACAGCAGGAGTTTGAGCTTGTTCAGGAGATGCGTAAGAATAAGCGCAGAAATCAGAAGCAGGAAACTGTAAATCCGTTTTTAGGTATCTATTACTGTGCCGACTGCGGAAAGAAGCTGTATCTGTGCCGAGCGACAACCATGACCGAAGATCAGGAACATCTGAAATGCTCTACTCATTCAGCTGATAAGGATAGATGTTCAGCACATTATACAGGACTGTTGTGCTGAAAGAGTTGGTTCTGAATGCACTGAACAAGCTCCTTGATAATGTCAAAGACAATGAAGCTGAGTTTGTGCAGACAGCCATGGACAACTCTGCGTCAAAGCATTCCTCTGATGTTTTTAAGGCAAAGAAAGCTCTCAATCAGGCTGAAAAGCGTATTGCTGAACTTGACAGGCTTTTCGCAAGACTCTATGAGGATAATATTTCAGGAAAGATTTCTGACGAGCGTTTTGCTGTATTGTCCGCAGGATATGAGGACGAGCAGAAGAAATTGAAAGCGTAAGCATCAGAACTTACTGCTTTTATTGAAACAGCAGAGCAGAAATGTGCTGATGTGAACTCCTTTATAAAGGTAGTGCAGAAGTATGAGCATATCACGGAACTTACTCCCGAGATTATGCATGAGCTTATCGAAAAAATCGTTATTCATGCTCCTGATAAGAGCAGCGGTCACCGCACACAGCAGATCGACATTTATTATCGCTGATGTCGCAGTATCGACTGCGGTCGCTGACAGTATGAAGTACGACAAAAGAGAAAGGCTGCGTAACTGCGATGTTACGCAACCTTATCTTCAAATCACATAAACTGCTTTATGTGCGCCGCCCTAAATGGGAAGGCTTTGTTTTAAGGAAATGTATTATTAAAGGATAATTATTATGCAAATTTATATAAATTCTATTTTTCTGTAGGAGTCGATAGCACCCTGATGTTTAACGCTTTCACCGCAGAATTTATTTGAAAACGCTATACAGCGTTCTAGCTGTGCCTTGTCAAGGTCACAAAGACCTTCGGCGGTCACATTGAGAGTTTTTAGTGCATATAGGAACGAGCCTATAAATCCGTCCCCTGCACCTGTTGTGTCAACGGCTTTCACCTTTTCGCTCTCTGCAAATGCCTGTGCGTTATTGGTGAAAGCATATGCTCCCTCTGAGCCGCAGGTGTATATCACAAGCTTCACATTGCCTGTGAAAAGCTTTGGCAGAGCGGCTTTGATGTCGTTTTCACCTGTGATAAATCCAAGCTCTTCGTCTGATATCTTCACAATGTCAGCCATTGGTATAAACTCATTCACGGTATCATGCAGAGCTTTCTTGTCGTTCCAAAGAGGAAAACGCAGATTAGGGTCAAAGCTTATCATTGCGCCTTTTTGACGTGCATAGGCGATAGCCTTTTTGTGTGCGTCTTTCATCGGAAAATCTCCAAGGGAAACACTGCAAAAATGCAGTGCGTATGCGTCCTCAAACCATTCCTCTTTTACCTGCTCCGCTGAAAAAAGCATATCTGCGGAGGGCTTTCTGTAGAATGAGAACGTCCTGTTGCCGTCATTTTCAAGGCTCACAAAAGCCAAAGCTGTGTTCGCCTTGTCGGTGAAGCTCACAAAGGGAAGTGTCGATTCCAGCCCTTGCAAGGTCGCCTGCTATCTTTCTTCCGAATGGGTCATCACCAAGCTGAGTGATAAATTTCGAGCTTCCACCAAGGATAGTGAACGCTCCGCAGACGTTTGCAGGCGCTCCACCACTTTTAGGGCTGAAAGCCGTTACTTCTTCAAAGGCACAACCTGTCTGTGCAGGAATAAAGTCTATCAGTGCCTCGCCAATGGCAAAAAGTGTGTTTCCCATTGCAGTTCCTCCTCTCAGATGTCCCAGACCTGTGCCTCAAAGCCGTTTACTTTAAGCTTTACGCTGTCATTATCCTTGGGATATATTCTTGTTGACATTACAGTTTCGCCGTCATTGATCCAATTTACAAGGTCATCAGATTCGTATACAAGCACACAGCCTTCATCGTCAAGAGTTCTTGCACCGAGCACCATTTTCCATATGTCGCCCTCTTTCCACACCTTTGGATCTCTCACATGGCATGAGCAGAAATCAGGGTAGTCGCTGTTTCTGAGAAGTACCTGCTTTTCACTCATTTTGCTGCCGTCTGTGGTGGTGACGTGGATAACGTTCGCACCTCTGCCGGCTTTGACATAATCATAATCGCCTATCATCTTCACATTACCTGTGTAGAAAATATGCAGAACACCGTTATTTTCAATGGCGCTTCCTGAGTAAACACCATGGCTGTCCTCAGGAATGTCAGGCATCATAACTGCTCTGTCATAAGTCATGTGCATAAGGTCGCTGCCGTGATAATGTCCCCAGCCTCTTGGCGTGTGACCGTCAGCGGCAATTGGGCTGTACTGAAAATAAACATGATATTCGCCCTTGTAAAAGCTCAGACCGTTCGGATCATTGAGCCAGCCGTCAGGCGGTTCGATATGAAATCTCTGACGCCATTTTGCGTTCTTTATTCTTTCTCTGTTTTCCAGTTTTTCTTTGTTATCCATTTGTATCCTCTCCTTTTGATGCGTTGACTATAATTATTGACGGTTTGTCTGTACTTTATGCGTTTACCTTTATTAGCTTATCTCCTATAGTCACTTCTGTGCCTTCTTCTGCAAGCTCCTCAACGGAGGCAAATTCGTCTGAATTGCCCACAAGAACAGGTGTGATAGTCTGATAGCCCTTGCTCTTTATAAAGTCCATATCGAAAGTGATAAGCGTCTGTCCCTTTGTTACTCTGTCGCCCTCAGAAACGTAAGCCTTGAAGCCCTCGCCTTTAAGCTCAACAGTGTTTATTCCAACGTGGATAAGAAGCTCCTTGCCGTTGTCAAGCGTCAAACCAACTGCATGGAAAGTGTCAAAAAGCGTTTCGACCTTGCCGTCGCCAGGTGCAACGACCTTGCCCTCGGTAGGTTCTATTGCCGCACCAAGACCAAGTATGCCTTGCGCAAAGGTCTGGTCAGGAACGTTTTCAAGCTTTACAGCCTTGCCGCTAAGCGGAGCTGTGATAATGCCGTCATCTGCTACGTCTGCATTTTCAGCCTTTGTTTCCATAGCCTGTGCAGGCTGTTCAGCCTTTTCTGTCTTGTTTTCGCAAGGCTTGTGCTCGTTTCTTATCTGCTCGTTGTTCGTGCCGAAAAGCCAAGTAAGAGTGAATGCAACGCCCATTGCTACAGCCATTGATATTATATACTTCACTGGGTGGTTGAGTGTAAGAAGTATTGCAAATATTCCTGTTACACCTGTTGCAGTTGCGCCAAGGTGGAGGATAGAAGCGACCATTGCTCCGCAAGCGCCGCCGATAGAGCCGAATATGAAAGGCTTTACAAATCTAAGGTTTACACCAAATATTGCAGGCTCTGTTATGCCAAGCATACAAGACAGAGCAGAAGGATAAGCCATTGATCTGATCTTGTTCTTGCTTCTTACTGCCACTGCAAGGCAGGCAGCTCCCTGAGCCATATTTGCGGCAGATGCCAGAGGCAGCCAATAGGTTGCACCATATTTAGCAAGCTGACCAATGTCGATAACAGTGTACATATGATGTATACCGCCAACAACTGTTGTTGAATAGAAACCGCCCATTATGAACGAGCCAATGCCGAATGGGATAGTGATAAGCTTCTGAACGCCTGTGATAATGCCATTTTCAAGGGCAACGAATACAGGACCGATAAAGGTGTAAACGAGGAAAGCTGTTACTGTAAGGCTTACAAGAGGTGTAACGAAAAGGTCGACAATGTCAGGCACTTTCTTGTGAAGCTTTTTCTCGATGTTCGCAAGAATGAATGAAGCGATTATGATAGGTATTACATGACCCTGATAACCTACCATGTGAACGTTGAACAGACCGAATATTGAGAACGTCTGCTCATATCCGTTTGTGGAAACTGTCCAGGCGTTTTGCAGGTCAGGGTGGATAAGGAACATTCCTATTACCGCACCAAGATAAGGGTTGCCACCGAACACCTTAGTTGCAGAATAGCCAATAAGTATCGGCAGGAATGTGAACGCTGCATTTGAAAGCAGTTTGAATATTGTGAAAACATATCCATTTGTGTCAAGGGAGATAAAGCCGTTTGAAGCCATGAAATTCAAGGCTTCCATTATTCCCATGATAAGACCGCCTGCAACGATAGCAGGGATTATAGGTACGAATACGTCGCCGAGAGTTTTGATAAGTCTTTTGAACCAGTTCTGCTTCTGAGCCACCTGAGCCTTGACTTCGTCCTTTGAAGAGGCTTCCACGCCTGCCTCTGCGATAAATTCGTCATAGACCTTGTTTACCGTTCCGGTGCCTATGATGATCTGAAGCTGTCCTGAAGCTTCAAAAACGCCCTTTACAACATCAATGTTCTCCAGAGTATCCTTTTGTATCTTTGAGTTGTCTGCGATTATAAGTCTTAATCTTGTGGCACAGTGTGCGGCACTGACCAGATTTTCCTTTCCGCCTATAGCAGAAAGTATCTCACGAGCTGAACTTCTGTGATCCATATTATCCCGTCCTTTGCTTGCTTTTTTATTATTTTGCCCGAACTATGTTATTTTATCAGTTTCATTATTTATGTGATACCGATTTCATTAACTATATTATAACTCATGGTAGTGTATTTGTCTATTGACAAATAATATAAACTTACAAGGCGGTATTACAAGGTTTCACACAGTTTCACATTTTTTTTCTCTGTGGACTCACGTTCTTCCAGCTCAAAACCGAGCGTCAGTGTCTTTGGTATAGAGCTTTCTCGTTTAAGTGAATTGAGCAGCATTTGTGCCGCTTCTATGCCTGCGGTGCGATAATGAAAATGCACAGAGGTCAGGGGAGTGGACGTGACATTACAAAGCTGAGAGTCGCCAATACCTGCTATCATTATATCCTCTGGTACTTTCAATCCCTCACGGCCAAGGAGCGCGCCTGCGGCAAGATTGTCGGTGGCACAGAAAATGTGGTCGTATTTTCTGCCGCTTCTCAGTAATGTCAAAGCCCTTTTGTAGCCTGAGTCCATTTTAAATTCAGCCGTCTGCATATCAGACTTTTCAATGTTGATGCCGTTATCAGAAAGGGCGTGGAGAAACCCGTCTTTTTTGCCTGACCTGCCGCCTTGTCCTGCTCGGTAACAACGATAAAAGCGGGCTTTTGCAGCCTTTGTCAAGCATAAGCTTCTCTGCGGTATAGGCGGCTTTGTAATCGTCATGACAAACGCAGTTTGCACCCTTGTATTCCTGTCCCACAATTACCACCGGCACACGCATTTTTTTTTCAGCACAGCGTCATGGAGCGGAGTGAAAACAGAAGCCAAAAAGATAACTCCGTCAACACGATTGCTTCGGAAAAGCTCCAGATATTCCACTTCTTTCTTTGGGTCGTTGGCAGAGTTCACAAGCAAAAGCTGATAGCCCTGCTCACTGAGTACCTGACTTATTCCCTCCACCTCTCTTGCACAGCTCTCGCTTGACAGCTTCGGTATAATAACTCCCACAAGCTTTGTCACCCTTGTTCTCACGTTCTGCGCCTGAACGCTCGGGGCATAGCCTGTGGCTTCTATGGCGGCTTCAATAAGCCTGCGCTTTTCTTCGCTCACATAGCCGTCGTTGAAATATCTGCTCACAGCAGATTTTGATACTCCTGCGGCTTTTGCAAATTCGGTAATGTTCATTCCTCGTCACTCCTTTTATTATATTATACCACTGCACTATGAATTTTCAATATGGTTTCATATGAATATTTCATATATAATGTGAAACTGTTTCAACTTAAAAAAAACTGCCGCACCCAATCGGTACAGCAGTTATGAAAATCTATTTCACTATGGCATGAAGCCTCCATTTTCCACCCTTGTATCTTATAAGGCTCACCATAGCGGTCACAAACCACGTTGCAGCGGTGGTGTACCATATGCCCCAATAGCCTATGAAAGCTATCCTTGTAAAGATAAGTGAAAGACCTATTTGTATCGCCTGCGCCGTTTAAAAAGCCCCTTGTGGTGTGGATAATACCCAGCGACCAGTAGAAAAGTGAGGTTATGATAAGCGCCTTTGCCGATATGCTTATAACAGTCTTGCCCTTGACAAACCAAGATGTTATCGCTCCACCGAACAGTGTGAACAGCACAAGCACCACTGCCGAGAATATCACCGATATCTTTATTGCACAAGCAAGACCTTTCTGCGCGCGTTTTTCTTTTCCTGCGCCGATATTCTGTCCTGTGAATGTTGAAACCGCCGCATTAAGTGAAGAAAACGGCTGTTGAACGAACTGCTCGATACGCATTGAAACTGTGTATGCCGCCATGACCGTTTCGCCAAAGCCGTTTGTCACACGCTGGAGAGCCACCATTGATACCGAGATAAGTCCGTTTTGTATGGCGATAGGCACGCCTGTTTTCACACAGCGGCTCATCATGTCCTTGTCGGTGTGCAGATCGTCGGCGGTGAGCTTTATCTCTCCGCTCACTGCAAAGCAGTACACAATACAAGAAATGGCAGAAAGTGCCTGCGTAAGCACTGTCGCCCATGCCGCACCTGCTATTCCGAATTTGAATACCACCACAAAAAGCAGGTCAAGAAGAGCGTTTAGCAAGCTTGCTGCACCTAAGAATATCAGCGGTGTTTTTGAGTCGCCCAAAGCCCTCATTATGGCGTTTATCCAGTTGTATGCTGCCACCGCTATCGTTCCGCCGCAGGCTATCTGCATATAAACCGCAGAATCTCCGATAAGCTTGTCAGGAACTTTCAAAAGCTCCAGTATAGGTTTTGCGGCAGGGACGGATAAAAGGCTTATTACAATGCCGAATATAGCTGTAACAAGTGCTGAGTTGAATACTGCCGACCGCAGGGCTTTTTTCTTGCCTGCACCGAAATACTGTGCCCTGTAGCACCAACAGCGGCAAGGGCGTCATCGCCCAGATAACGCCCCACCACCATAGTGTCCACTATATTGTATGTCTGCTGCAAAAGATTTCCTGCAAGCAATGGCAGTGAAAACATTATTATGTGCCGCATTTCACTGCCTTGCGTCATGTCTGTTGTTCTGCTTATTTTAGTCATTATTTTCCTTACGCTTCTTTCTCGCTATGCCGTATATCACTGCACCAACTGCCACAGCAGCGCAAACGCCTGCCCCAACAGCTATAGGAAGCTTGCTTTTGCCTGATTTAGTGCTTTCAGACTTCGCAGGCTTTTTCTTCTCGAATGGTATCTTTCCGCCTGTTACCTGCATAGCGTCAATTGTATATTTGCCTGATTTTATGGTTACCTTTGCGGTGTGAGCGCCCTCAGACAAGCCTTCAAAATGGCATGATATCTCACGCTGACCTGTCCTTGAAACTGTCACGAGCTGTTCATCACCTACGTCTATTGATACCCGTATAGCGTTTTCTCCTGTTTCACCTGAAAGCGCAAAGCCTGTTCCCTCAAAGCTTACTGTGAAAGAGTCGCCATCTGTGCCATCTGATATGGTTCGTTTGTAGTTTTTGAAGCTGCTCATAAGGTTGTGTTCCCAGTTGCCCTCAAAAGTGAAGCAAGAGTCTGTTTCGTCAAAGCGAGTTACATATGTGTCACTGCCCTCCACAGGTTCAGCAGAGAAGTTGTCAAAGCTGTTTTTGTTGTATGAGCTGAAAAGTGACGCTCTGCCTGCGCCGATAAGAGATTCCCCCCTCGTTCACAGTGTATTCAGCCACCATGTTTTCGTCAATATATCCACGGATAACGTTGTTTACAGCCTCAACTTTAAGCTTGTGAGAAGTCGTGCCGTCAAAGCCGTCTATGCTTCCACTGCTAAGAGTGCCGTCATTTGCTTTAAGCTCCCAGCTTCCGTTCTCATAAAGCTTTATCCAATAGCCACTGTATGAATTGCAGCCAAGCGTATCTCAGACCAACGCCCACATAGTTTGATCCTGCGTTCTGCGAAGTCGCAAAAGCAGCGTCAACGTTCACAGAGTAGTTATACCACCTGTCGTCACCAAATGTAGTCACAGGTTCGGGGGTGTAGCCCCACTCGTTGGCTTTCATGTCAGCCGTTATCTGCTGAACTAGCATATTGCCCTTGTCGGTCTTTTTTCCACCTCGAAAGCACCGCCCTGATCTGTTGTGTATCTTGGCGCATTGCCCCTTGATGAAAGATAATCCTCAGGATAGCCTGCATACTCAAAATCGTCCGAATATGGAAGCTTCAAAACAGTGCGTTCGCTCTCGTCAGCATTTTTGTATTCTGTGCGCTCAGGTGTAACAGTAGAAATTGTCACAATAGAATTTGGCTTCACTGTCACAGAGTATGTATAAGCTCCGCCGTTCTCTGTAGGGGTTATATCCTCAGTTTTCTTGAAATAATTCTCGTCATAGCTGCCGCCAATGCTGTCAGGACCTCTTGTTTCCCATACGCTCACGTTTCTTGACGCCTTGTCAAGTCCTGATACCTTGAGGTCATACTGTATAGGCTCGCTCGTAGTGTTTGTGATAACAGTGCTGTAATCGCCTGTTTCTGTGTCTGTGGCGGTCATATAGCTGTAAACTGCGTCGACGATAGCGTGGCCGTCACCGCCTTTTTTGCCGTCGCTGTAGCAGCCGCTGTCAACGAACGCCCAGCCTTTTTTCAATGAACTGTGAAAAATGCAGAGACATATAAAATCCGCTGTCAAGCATATAATAACCGCTCCAAGGGTCGCAAGCTGAGATAAGCTGTTTCTGACAGTAGCAAGCACCGTCATAGTATGCCGATACAGCAGGCTGATACTCATAAAGTGTCATTTTTCCGTTTGGATACATTCCGATTATTCTGTTTGCAATATCAAGTGTGCCATTTATGCCTGCCAGACCTGAGCCGTCATATCTGTATGTACCCTGCGCATATGCCATTGGCGAGCTTGCTTCGCTGAACCAAAGCTCTTTGTTTTCTTCATATGCAAGCTTCTGTGCGTTCTCGGTGGACTCGCTTGTGTAATGGCTTCCCACCACGTCAACAACGTTCATAATTTCGCTGGCCTCATACATTCTGCCAGCAAAGCCCCATGTGCAGACCTCTTCTCCACCGACTATCTTTATCTTTGAGTAGTCATAAGGGGTGCCTTTTTCACTTTTGAGATGTGAGGAAAGATACTTCACCCATTCAGGGTCAGCTCCACGCTCATTCTGCACAGCACTTACATAGTCAAATTCAAGTCCATATGTTTCATAAGCGGCATCAAGGGTGTTTTTTATACCATTTGTATCTTGCAGCATAAACGTCGGAAGCGTCAGATACCCACTTTGGTTCACTCCACCAAAGCATATCCAATGTGAGGTCAGGATTTATCTTCTTTGCGTCAGCGGCAAGCTGGTATGCCGCACCTCTTGTTACGTCAGCCTTTTCGTCCTCTGTTCTCATTACAATGGTTCTGTGCCTGATGATGAGTTTATATCCGCACCCATTTCCAACTTAAGGTGAGTAATGCCGATACCCTCTTTGCCAAACATATATTCCATTATCTGCTCATATACATCTGGGTGTTCAGCCTTGTAATCCAACAGAAGCCTTGATGAGTTGTTTGCACTCACCATGCCTGCCCCTCTGTAGCGCATATTTTCTTTGAGCTGAGCCGTAGTTCCGTCAATAACTATCTCTCTTGTATTATTTGTATTGCTATCGTTCACCGTTGTTCCCTCCGCACTGCAATTGTAAGCGCCTGCGCTAGATATCATCATGACCAATGCTGACACCATTGACGCGCTCCTTTTTTTTTAGTATCGTCATAAGTTATCCTCCTTGCATAAAGCATGGCTTCTTGCTTTCTTATGACAATTATAAGCTTAAAGGAGTGTATGGTCAATCTGAAATATTTTGCATATTATTAAGATACGAACATTTTGCTTTGAAATATGCTAAGAAAATTCTAATAAAGCTTAAAATATTATTACAAACCCGTTCCTCTTGAACGACGGTATTCTCTTGGCGAAACGCCCTCCAGCTTTTTAAAAACGATGCTGAAATAGTTTCTGTCCTCATAGCCCACCTGCTTGCCTATGTCGCCTATGTCAGAGTCGGTGTTAAGAAGCAGAGATTTTGCCTGAGAGATACGTCGTTTTGCAATATATTCAAGGGGACGCATTGAAGTTTCTGCTTTAAAAACACGGCAGAAATGTTGTACTGACACTCCCGAAAGTCCTGCAAGTGTTTCTGCGGTGATATCCTCCATGTATCGGCTGTCAATATACAAAAGCGCCTGCCTTGTAATGCTTCCCACGTTGTTTCGGCTGTCAGGGAAAAGCATTGCAGTCCTCATAGCGAGGATATATTCATAAACAAGTGCGGAAGTTTTTTCGCCACAATTCACAGGGTCGGCAGCGGCAACTAAAATTCGCTCAAAAAGCTGAGCGGGTTTTTGGGTGTTTCAGGGGAGAATCTAAAGCTGTCAAAACCAAGGTTTGCAAGCATTTGCCCCGCAAATTCACCACGGAAAACTATCCAGTTTGTTATCCAATTCCCATTTGCAGGATAATATTCATGCGGAACGCTTGGTGGCAGATAAAAAGCCGAGCCTTTTGTCTGCACAAATTCTTCTCCTCCGACAATTAGTCTGCCCTCGCCCCCTGAGGTAAAAAGAAGCTGATGTGAAACAAGCCCTTTGTCCCTTGTGACGTGATATTCAGGGTCGGAAATGCCTATTCCGGTGAGATAAAAGGGCAGGGAAGTCTGCCTGCCGATAACAGGATATATGACCTTTGTCACTGCCACACCTCCTTTTCAAAGTGTAGTTTCTTGGTAAATTATATATCCACAAGGGCAGTTTGTCAATAGTTCGGTGCTTGACTACAGGTAAACATTGTGCTAAACTTTTATACACAGCGTTTTTCGACACAGCGAACGCCCGAAAGGCAGATGAACATTTTGGAAAAAATCACGATAGGAAAGCATTCAAAGCCCTGATACAGACTGAAGGGTCAGCATTTTTGCTGACCCTTTTGCTTTGCCCTGCTATTTAATTCTCCGAAACATCAATAACAACGTATTCAGACTTGCAGCCTGTTTTGAATTTTATCGCCCAGTCTGAAATGCCTGATGTCACGATAAAGTTGGTGTCCTCACGCTTTTCATAGCCGTAAGTGCGGTCATTGCCGCCGATGAGAGTGCCAAGGAAGTTTATTGGTATGAGCTGACCGCCGTGTGTGTGACCGACAAAACAAGGTCTACCTTTGACGCCGCCTGAGCGTCATAATCACAAGGCTGGTGATCCATTACAACTGTGAACTTCGAGCTGTCAAGATCCTTTGTGAGCTCTTCCATAGATGCTCTGTGACCGCCCTTTTCCATTTCCTCAGACCTGTCCTGTCTGCCTATTATGTAGAAACGATCGTCGATAAGCACGGTGTCGTCCTGTAATACGTTGACTGTTCTTTTCAAGCTCCGCAATAAGATCGTCACCGCTGTAGCCACGATACGAAGGGTCATAGTATCCCTTGTCATGGTTGCCAAATGAGAAATAAACGCCGTAGTTTGTTTTCAGCTTGCCAAGAGCTTCACAGCACTGTATCATGTCCTCTTTTGATGTGTCATCATCAACAAAGTCGCCTGTTATAAGCACCACATCGGGGTCAAGCTTCTGTATCTCTTCCATGTACTTTGCGAAGCCGTCCCCATGGAACGTTGTGCCAACGTGAGAGTCTGCAAATTGAACTATCCTTATGTCACCTGACTTCTTATCAGTTTTCAGTTTGTAGTCAGTTTCCCATACATTATTGCAAAGATACCAGCCCACCGCAAGATAAACCACCGTCAGCGGCACGGCGATAAAGCCTGCAAGGCATTTGCTTGCCTGTTTCTTTGATATCTTCTTTCCAATGAACACAAACAAGTCGCACAAAAGCCAGAATATAACAAGATGCAGCAAACATTATCGCATTTATCCAGTCCCATATAAGCCATATTATGCCGCCTGTGAGCACTATAAGACCTGCACTTATGGCGTATTTAAGTACCTTTTTATCCTTTGAAAGCTTTTTTATAAAGCCAAAAGCTGATATTCTTCTTGTGAGATAAATAAAGCCAGCCACAGAGCAGACCGCCACAAGAATAGCTATAATTAACCATAAAAACATATTTTGCCTCCTGTAAAATTGCTGTAATATCATTATAAGTAGCAAAGCGGACTAATTTCAACAAGTTTTTTTAACATTTCTTTACCTCTGTTAACATTTGTACCTATGTGCTGTTGAAAAAAGCGACAATAAGTTGTATAATTATTATATAGCAGAATGGAGGAAAGCAATATGTATGAAATGAAACGCACTGTAAATTGCAGCCAGATAGGTTCGCATGGCATAATAAGAAATAGTTGCTTATGTCGCCTTTTTTTTTGAGAAAGAAAACTGCGTGATGTTTCTTGTGTCAAGACAGCTTGATATAGTCCGCAGACCTGAGCAAAACGAAAAGCTCACCGTCAAAACATGGACATATGAGCTAAAAAGAATGTATGGCTACAGAAACACAGTTATATATGACGAAAACGGTGATATCTGCGTGAAGTCTATAGCTTCTGGCGCTTTCATGGACAAGACCTCTCAGCGGCCTATAAAAGCTCCACAAGAGCTTGTTGATAGGGTGAAGCTCTATCCAAAGCTTGATATGGAGTATCTTCCAAGAAAGATAGCCCTACCTGATACTGAGCCACAGGTATATGAGGATATCCCGGTGCTGAAATGCTATATCGACATGAACGAACACGTCAATAATGCGAGATATCTTGACATAACAGACGAGTTTGTGGAAAACGAGTCTGCTGTGAAGCGTATCCGTGTGGAATATAAAAATCCCTTGAAGCGTGGTAAAGCCATAAAGGCTCTTGTTTATACCGATGAGGGCAGAAAATTTGTGGAGCTTTGTGATGAAAATAATAAGCCATATTGCATTACCGAGTATGATTATAGGTCATAATGCACAAATTGAAGCTTGCAATAAACTGACTTTGTTGTATAAAACGCAGAAAGCATATTAATCCTATTGACATAGTAGGAATAAAGTGATATAGTATAACCATAGCAAACATAAGCGGTACAGAAAACCGCATAAAATAATTTTCATATCGGAGGTAGATTAAAATGTCAAAGATCTATAAGGGCGTTTCGGAGCTTATCGGAAAAACTCCAATAATCGAAGCAGTTAATTTTGAAAAGGCAGTAGAGGCTGACGCAACTATCCTTGCAAAGCTTGAATATTTCAACCCGGCAGGAAGCGTTAAGGACAGAGTTGCACTTGCAATGATCGAGGAAGCTGAGAAGAAGGGCGTTCTCAAAAAAGGCGCAACTATTATAGAGCCTACATCAGGAAACACAGGTATCGGTCTTGCGGCTGTGGGCGTATCAAAGGGCTACAAGGTAATTCTTACAATGCCTGAAACAATGAGTATCGAAAGAAGAAATCTTCTTAAGGCATATGGCGCACAGATAGTTCTCACAGAAGGCGCAAAGGGCATGACAGGTGCTATCAAGAAGGCTGACGAGCTTAAGGGCGAGATCGAGAACTCAGTTATCCTCGGTCAGTTCGTAAACCCAGCAAACCCAGCCGCTCACTTTGCAACAACAGGTCCTGAGATCTGGGAAGACACAGACGGAAAGGTAGACATCTTTATCGCAGGCGTTGGCACAGGCGGAACAGTAACAGGTGTTGGTCAGTATCTCAAATCAAAGAACCCTGACGTTAAGATAGTAGCAGTTGAGCCTGCAACTTCACCTGTTCTTTCACAGGGCAAATCAGGTCCACACAAAATTCAGGGTATCGGCGCAGGCTTCGTTCCTGATGTCCTCGATACAAAGGTTTATGACGAGATCCTCCCTATCGAGAATGAGGACGCTTTCAAGACAGGCAACAAGTTCGCTAAAACAGAGGGTATCCTTGTTGGTATTTCATCAGGCGCAGCACTTAAAGCCGCTGAGATACTTTCAAAGAGACCTGAGAATAAGGGTAAGACTATCGTTGCACTTCTCCCTGATACAGGTGAGAGATATCTTTCAACAACACTTTTCGAGAACTAATTTCTTAAACATACAAAATCGGAAAAGGGCAGACAGTCAGGCAAGCTGACGTGTGACCCAATGAACAAGCTTTCTTCGATCAAATCCGATATAAAAAGCCGCAGGGTATACAGTTTTTACGCTGTATCCCCTGCGGCTTTTATTAAGGCAACACCGCACAAAGATTGTGCGGTATTGCCTTAAAGAATCCCCTTATAAGCTTTAACCCATTATGTTATTATCAGAATAATCAGGCTCATACTCATAATCTATTCCGAGAGCATCTGAGAAAGCCTTTGAAAGCTTGTCGTAATCAATGCCGAGTGCATTGTCTGTGTCATAAGAATTATCCGAATCGTCATCATCTGCCGAATTTAAAGAAATTCCAAAGCAAACCTTGTCCCCTGCGTCAATAACAGGTGTGGAAGAGACGTTGTAATCGTCAATGTAAAAGTTTGACATTATGTTTGTGACCTGCTCCGCAACAGCAGTGCTGCCTGCTCCCTCCGGCACGTCCAGTGACATATATACAGTTTTCCCTTTATCTGACATTGCTTCCTTTATGCGCTCAGGTATATCATAAACGCTGTCAAGCTTCTTGGCATTCTTGCATATGTAGCAATCGTCAGTGGCAGTGCATTCGGGGAAGTCCTCTTTGTTCCAAGGATAAGAGCCGTCGTCCTTTGCAGTGTCAGGTACGTTGAAATATGCGTAGTCAGGAGCTTCGTTGCCGCCGTCAAATGTCACATCAAGGTGATACCATTTGCCATCTATCTTCACAACGTTCCAAGCGTGTTCGCCGTTTTCTGTTGAGTGTATTATCTTGCTGTCGATACCTAGAACATCAAAAAACAGCTTTATTGTTGTTGCGTTTCCCACACAGATAGTAGAGTGGTCGTGGAAAAATCCGTAAGGATTGTATGACTCGTCATCTTCACTGTCATCAGATATCGCCACAAGAGAATCGTCATTAAAGTGGGTCTGAGAGAACACATAATCATAAACAGCCTTTTCCTTGTCATATTCGCTCGTGCCGTCTTTGATTATCTCGCCCACAGCCTTTTTTTAGCTCTTTGAGTATGTATTTGTCCTTATCGTCAGTGAGCTTTGAATCATCACCCGACTTGTAAGCTTCAACCACTGCCGTATCATCATAGATAGGGTGTATCTCACCGTTTACGTTGCCGTCACCGTCTGCGGGATCAAATATATCCTCCCCAAGAATATTAGAAAGCGTGTTTTCCAGCTTTTCAAGCTTGTCGTTAAGCTCTTTTATCTTCTCGCTGTCGCTGCTTTCTGATTGTGATGATGTGGTTTTAGCAATTTTAGTATCAAAGGGTAAGTATTTTTTTTCGCTGTTGTCATTTACTTTCCTCCGTTTTTTAATTTATCATGTCTGTTATCTCGTCAGATATTTCGTCAGCATTGTCAGAGATAACAAGCACCCAGTAATCTCCGGCCTGAAATATCTTTGCCGCCTGTATTTTTTTTTTTCTTCAGGCTTGTAGTTTTCATATTGATTAAGTCTATAGTTCAGCCTGTCTGCAAGCTGGCTTTTTGCACTGCTTCCGTCAGCCATTTTGAGCATTGATATCTCGTCAGCATAATTGCCGTCAGAGGAGTAAAGTATTCCTCCGTCGCTGAGCTTGTCAGCTTCTATACCATAAAGCTTTTCGACATTCTTTGTGAAACTGTCCTCACCGTAAAAAGTTGAAGCGTCCATGTGGTCGCCCTCTATTGCCGAAAGGATATCCTTTGCAGTTTTACCGCTGTCTGCCGTAGATGTAACAGCACTTTCGGAAGCCTCAGACGAAATGGCGCTGTCTGCTCCGCATGATGTCATTGAAAGCGTGGTAAGAACTGTAAGTGCAGATGTTATCACGCAAAGTACTCTAAGAAACATATCTTTCCCCTTTCTCTGTCAACCTTTCCTGACGACTTAAATTATAACACTTTTGCAAGCTGTTTTCAATGAATTTAAGAAATTCATAAGAAAAAATACCATAAAAATATCCGTCCTGTAAAAAGACGGATATTTTACTATGTTATTACCAAGGCTTAACAGTGCCAACTATCTCAGAGATGTTGTTAATGCCGTTGTCTTCGCAGAATTTCTGCATACCCTCGGCTATCTTCACAGGTGCATAAGGGTCAGCAAATATTGCCGCACCTACCTGAACAGCACCTGCGCCTGCCATCATCATTTCAATGGCGTCTTCCCATGTGGCGATACCGCCCATGCCCATAACAGGTATTTTAACAGCGTTTGCCACCTGCCATAAGCGTCAGCGCCGTTTGCTTCAACAGACTTTGCAATGTCCACAATGCTTGTGACATTCGGTGAAAGCTTTACCATAAGAGGCTTTTCCGTAACGTCCTTAACAGCCTTTGTGACCGCACCTGCAACGTTGCAGTCAGTGCCGAAAGCCGCTCCGCCCTGTTTTACGTTCGGGCAGGATATGTTAAGCTCTATCATGTCAACAGCCGTGCCGTTGAGCTTTTCTGCAAGCTCTGCACATTCTTCGATAGTTGAGCCTGCTATGTTGGCGATTATCCTTGTGTCCTTTGTTACAAGGTTTGGAAGCTCGTAGTTTATGAACTTGTCAACGCCGCCGTTTTGAAGTCCAACAGAATTGAGCATACCGCTTGGAGTTTCCGCAACTCTCGGACCGGGGTTGCCCTCACGGCGTGAAGCGTAGTGCCTTTTACGGATATTCCGCCCAGCTTTGAAAGGGGATAGAACTGTTCGTATTCTCTTCCGTAGCCAAATGTTCCGCTTGCAGGGATAACAGGGTTTTTGAACTCAACTCCGCAGAAATTCACATTTATCCTATTCATCAAACACTACCTCCTCGCTGTCGAATACAGGACCGTCCTTGCAAACGTGAGAATTGAACTCCTGACCGTCCTTGACAGTGCGGCATACGCATACAAGACACGCACCCACGCCGCAAGCCATTCTCTGTTCAAGAGATACCTGACAGTAAATGCCGTTTTCTTCACATATCTTAGTGATGTTTTTCAGCATTATCATTGGACCGCAGGCATAAACGATATCAGGCTTTTCGCTTTTAAGCACGTCAAGAAGCGCGTCAGTAACAAAGCCCTTTCTTCCTGCCGAGCCGTCGTCAGTGCAAAGCTGAACGTCACAGCCCATAGCCTTGAAGTCCTCCTGCAAAATAACAGCCGCAGCGTTTCTGAAACCGCTTATAACAGTGGCGTTCTCGCCGTATTCCTTTGCAATGCCCACCATTGGAGGTGTGCCTATGCCGCCACCGATACAGACAGCTTTCTTGCCCTTTTCAAGCACCTTGAAGCCGTTACCCAGCGGTGCGATAATGTCAACAAGGTCGCCCTTGTTAAGCTCGCTTATCTTGTCAGTGCCGTGACCTCTTACCTCAAAAACAAGGCGGATAGTACCCTTGTCCTTGTTGATATCGCAAATAGAGATAGGTCTGCGGAGGAAAAAGCCCTCTGCCTGCACCTGTGCAAACTGTCCTGCCTTTGCCGCCTTTGCAATGTGCGGACAGTATATCTCAATGTCAAAAATTCCTTTTGCAAGGGTCTTTTTTGAAACTATTGGGTATTTACCCTGCTTGTACATTAAAAATCCTCCCTGTACTTAGTTCTTTACCTCATTCGGAGCGTTCACCGCATCAAAAACGAGAGTGACCGAGTTATCATTATCAGTATAAGTAAGCTTTAGCGTGTAAGAGTCAGAAAGATAAGATCAAGATCGTCGCTGTCCATTTCGATAGTGCCTTTTAAGCAGGGATTGCCTGCTTCTGCGTCATACATGAGATAATTGCCGTCTGAACGGATAATAAGGCTGAGATAGCCCGAATAAAGCTCGCTGTTGTCAAGGGGCGTTTCACGGCATTTCCACTCGCCTACGATACATCTTGGAAAATCGCTTTGCTCCTGCTGACTTTCCGTCAAAGAGCTTGTATCCTCGTTCTTTGCGCAGGAGCATAAAAGCAATGCTCCCACCGCCGCTGTAAACAATATAACGCCCTTTGCTGTCATACTCAGTCACTCCTTTAGTGTTTATTCAAGTGTGATCTTTGGCAGATATGAGATTATATCCTCTTTCATTCTGATAACTTCACGTCTTGCAGCCTTTGCAAAATCATGCTCGTCACAGTTATCCTCTTCTTGTATGCACACATTACGCCACGGGAGGAGTTTACTATAGCACCAAGACCGTGATCGTCAAATGCCTTTGATACGCCCTCAGCACCGCCGCCCTGTGCGCCGTAGCCCGGTACAAGGAAGAATGTGTGCGGCAGAGCCTTTCTCATCTCAGCAAGCTGCTCAGGATAAGTTGCACCCACAACAGCACCCACACCGCTGTAGCCATACTTGCCCATAACGTCCTTGCCCCACAGTTCGCACATTGAGCCCATTGTGGCATAAACTGTCTTGTTGCCTATCATAAGATCCTGAAGCTCACCGCTTGACTTGTTTGATGTCTTTACAAGAACGAAAATGCCCTTGTCATATTTTCTGCACTGCTCAAGAAGCGGGTTTATACCGTCTGAACCGAGATAGCCGTTTACAGTGAGAGCGTCTGCACCGAAAGCTTCCACAAGCTCACCGCCAACGTCAGTAAGACCAAGATGTGCGGTTGCGTAAGCTTCCATAGTTGCGCCGATTTTCATAGTATGCAGCCTGTGGCTTGATAGCAGGGCAGATATCGTGTATCTCGTCGATTATAGTCTTGTTGAACTCCCATATAGCCTTTGCCGCACCCTTGAGCGTCTTGCCGTATTTCTTGAACTTCTTTTCCTTGATGTATTCAGGAACATAGTCAAGCTTTGGGTCAAGTCCCACTACTGACGGGTTCTGTGTCTTTACGATATTTTCAATAAGTCTGTCAAATGCCATTTTTATCTTCCTTTCGGATATTTTTATATTAAAGCTCAAAAACGAGCTTTCCTCTGCATATTGTGTACATTACCTTGCCTTTGAGCCTTGTGCCTTTGAACACGCTGTTTTTGCTCTTTGAATTAAGCTCCGCAGGGATAACTTCCCATTCATAGTCAGGGTCAAAGATACAAAGGTCGCATCTTTCGCCAACTGCTATCTTGATAGGCTCAAGTCCCATTATCTTTCTCGGATTTACCGACATTATCTCTGCTATCTTGTCAAGACCGCACTTGCCGCTGTGGTAAAGTAACGTCGATACCTGTTTTCTTTGCCTTTTCAAAAACGTATTTCACGCCCTCAGGGGAGTCGATAGGCGGCTTTGTGTTCGGCATACAAGCGACGCCCGTGAAACCGCCTGCCTTTGCGGCGTTCGCACCTGTGATGATGTCCTCTTTGTAGGTAAGACCTGGGTCACGAAAGTGAACGTGCATAACTCTCTGTGCCTCCTGAATTTTAAACCAGCCCTTTGCGATAACTGATTTGTTATCAGTGTGAGTGATAGTGAAATCGCCCTCGTCAGAGAACTCAAAATGTGATGTTTGCGTCCTTATCTGTCCATGTTCCAGAGATAAGCTCTCTTGAATCGCCTGATCTTGACGGCTGATTGAATACATATGTACAGATGAAAACACCTACTACTACAAGAACTACAAAAGAGTATTCCAAGCAAGCCTGAAATGAATTTTTTCATATTATTTCGCCTTTCTCCCTTATTATTTTGTATCGGATATTAGTCCTTTATCTGAAGTATAGCTTACCTCTGTTTGCAGAAGTTACAAGTGAAGCGTATCTTGCAAGATAGCCTGTTGTTACCTTTGGCTGTCTTGGCTTCCAGTTTTTTCTTCTTTCAGCAAGCTCCTCGTCAGATACTTTAAGTGTGATAGAGCAGTTGTCGATATCTATTGCTATCATATCTCCTTCTTCAACAAGTGCGATAGGACCGCCTACGGCTGCCTCAGGTGAAACGTGACCGATAGAAGCACCTCTTGAAGCACCGCTGAAACGTCCGTCAGTGATAAGTGCAACAGTTGAGCCAAGACCCATGCCTGCGATAGCAGATGTAGGATTGAGCATCTCTCTCATTCCAGGACCGCCCTTTGGTCCCTCGTAACGGATAACGACAACGTCGCCCTCAACTATCTTGCCGCCTCTGATAGCAGCGATAGCGTCCTCCTCGCAGTCGAATACTCTTGCAGGACCTTCATGAGCCAGCATTTCAGGTGCAACAGCTGAACGCTTAACAACGCAGGTGTCGAGCAAGGTTGCCTCTCAGAACTGCGATTCCGCCTGTCTGAGAATATGGGTTGTCTATTGGTCTGATAAGCTCAGGGTTCTTGTTTACAACGCCGCTGATGTTCTCGCCTACTGTCTTGCCTGTGCAAGTCATGCAGTCAGTGTTGATAAGGTTTTTCTTGTTAAGCTCTCCAAGAACTGCATAAACGCCGCCTGCCTCGTTGAGGTCTTCCATGTATGTGTGACCGGCAGGAGCAAGGTGACAGAGGTTTGGCGTTCTCTTTGATATTTCGTTTACAAAGTCAAGGTCAAGCTCTACTCCGCACTCGTGAGCGATAGCAGGGAGGTGAAGCATTGAGTTTGTTGAACAGCCAAGCGCCATATCAGCTGTGATAGCGTTGATGAAAGCGTCCTTTGTCATGATATCTCTTGGTCTGATGTTCTTCTTGTAAAGCTCCATTACCTGCATACCTGCGTGCTTTGCAAGCTTGAGTCTTTCGGAATATACAGCAGGGATAGTGCCGTTTCCTCTAAGACCCATGCCAAGAACCTCTGTAAGGCAGTTCATAGAGTTTGCAGTGTACATACCTGAACAGCTTCCGCAAGTCGGACAGGCTTTGTTCTCAAATTCCTCAACGTCATCAAGAGTGAACTTGCCTGCGTTGTAAGTACCAACAGCCTCGAACATACTTGAAAGGGAAGTCTTTTTGCCCTTAACGTGACCAGCCAGCATTGGACCGCCTGATACGAAAATAGTAGGAACGTTTACTCTTGCGGCTGCCATGAGCAGACCAGGAACGTTCTTGTCGCAGTTTGGTATCATAACAAGAGCGTCAAAGTGATGAGCCAAAGCCATGCACTCTGTTGAGTCTGCGATAAGGTCACGGGTAACAAGAGAATATTTCATTCCCATGTGACCCATAGCGATACCGTCGCAAACAGCGATAGCAGGGAATACAACAGGTGTTCCGCCTGCCATTGCAACGCCCATTTTAACAGCTTCAACTATCTTGTCAATGTTCATGTGAAGGAACTATCTCATTATATGAAGATACGATACCTACCAGAGGTCTGTCCATTTCTTCTTTTGTCATGCCAAGAGCATTGAAAAGTGATCTCTGTGGAGCTTTGTCTACTCCGTCACAAAAATAATTACATGCCATTTTTTATTACCTCTTTTGAAAAATATATTACTGAGAGCGGTATTATTCTCCGTCCTCATTTTCTTTTGTTTCAGCCTCGTCTGAGCTTTCCTCTGCCTTTGCAGGGTGCAGACGCTTTCTTACACCGTATGCAGAGCAGTATTCGCAAACGATATCCGGCACTGAGAATATGATAAGCATAAAATTCATTGAGAAGATACCTGTTACAAGCACGAATGCCGCAGGGATAATGAAAAGCGGGATCCCAGTGCCGTAAATATCTTCAAAATGATTGCCTTTTTTATAATGCCTTATCCAAAGCACCCAATAAAGTGCGATAACGAGCAGTGCAACAACAGCCCATATTAGTAAAAGCAGCTTGCTTGAAAAGCCTACCTCGTAATCTCCGATAGCAAGGCACATATAGCCTATGCAGCCAAATCTGCCCACACACTTTGCGATAAAGACGATAATGTTCTCGTCCTCAAGCTCAGGCTTGTCGGCAGGTGTCTTGAAGCAGGCGAATATCACAGGTATCAGCAAAAGCAAAGTAGGTATAAATCCTATATTGAACTTCATTTTGTTTTGTCCTCCTTAGCGGAATGGTCTGTCTTCTGTTGAAACTACTTCTCGTTGCATTGTGCGGACAGCCTCATCAACAGCCGCCATAAGCTTTTTCTCAAGTGGAGTGCCCACAACATTATGAGTGTAGCTTACGGTGAAACAGGTCTTGAAGTCAGGCATATAGTCGTAAAGCGGACAATAATAGAAATATTCAATCTTACCTCTGTTTTCGACTTTTGCCTTGAAGCGTGATCGTGGACCCATGTCATTGACAGGCAGGAACATCATTGCATTTTCAGGTACGCCACCCTTATCAAATTTCTCTGCCATGTTATAGATTATTTCGTCATCTACATCTAAAACTCCAAAAAGCGGAGTATTTGAGTCAGAGTAATCTGCATCATAATCATCATCAATGGTCGGAAGATATGACGCCAGATAGTGTACATCTCCGGCCGTTTCAAGAAAATCTCCGCTCAGGTTGAATGTTACCTTCACTCTTATCTCAGCGTTTTCACCGTCAAAAACCTCAAATTCTATTTTCCTTGACGGCTTTGCAGGAATGCTCGCTGTGTCAAGAACTTCCTGCGGTGTGGTATATGTCGGTCTTGTATAAGCACAATTGCTTCTCTTGCTTGAACTTGTGCTTGAAGTGGCAGTGTTTGGTTTGCTTGAAGCCGTGGAGCTTGAAGTGCCATTTATAGCTTCATTCTTTTTATCCATAGCCTGATTGAACAGGTCTTTAAGTCCTGTCGGACCATTGCCGTTCTTTGCCGCAGCGTTGTCGATAGCATCTACAGCACCTTTTAATATCTTGTCGAAAAGTCCCATTTTGAATTCCCCTTTATATTTTTATTACTTTTTGTGTGAAAGTCCAAGGAATGCCGCACCTATAATGCCTGCGTCATTTCCAAGCTTTGCAATAACTATCTCAGTGTTCTTTGCTGAGTTCTTTGTGTAAACTTCCTTAGCCACAAGCTCTTTCAGAGGCAAAAAGCAGAGGGTCGCCCTCGTTGCATACGCCGCCGCCGATACAGAGAATATCAGGCTGGAAAATGTTTATTGTGTTTGTGATTCCGCAGGCAAGATACTTTATGTATTTGTCAACAACTTCTTTGCCTGCCTTATCGCCTGCTCTCATGGCGTTGAACGCAGTTCTTGCTGAGACCTTGCCGTCCTCTTCGTTCATTTTCCACATGATAGAGTCCTTGTCCTCAAACATAGCCTCTTTTGTCATTCTTACAAGACCTGTTGCAGAAGAGAATACCTCAAAGCAGCCGTGTCTGCCGCAAGTACACTGCGGACCGTTAGGGTCGATAACAGTGTGACCTATCTCAGCACCTGCAAAGTTGAAGCCTGAATATATCTTTCCGTTAATGATTATTCCTCCGCCAACGCCTGTGCCCAGAGTGATGCAAACAGCGTCGTTCGCACCCTTTGCTGCACCTGCAACATACTCGCCGTATGCCGCAGCGTTAGCGTCGTTCTCAACATAGCAAGGCTTGTCGATAAACTTCTTCATAAGGTCAACAACGTGGAAGTTAAGGAAACCAAGGTTGTTTGAATACTCAATAACGCCAGTGTCAGAATTTGCAGTACCAGGTGTGCCGATACCTACAGATTCTATCTGCTCTATCTCCAGCCCTGCGTTCTTTACAGCTTCCAAAGCGACCTTAGCCATATCCTCGCAGATCTCCTCCGCAGGTCTTGGCAGATTGGTCTTGCAGGTAGCCTTTGCGATTATCTCAAATTCTTCATTTACAACACCTGCTTTGATGTTAGTGCCGCCAAGATCAATACCAATGTAATACTTCATAATAATTTCTCCCTTTATTTTCTGAGCTTACTGAGCGTTATCGCTCTCAGTGTCATCGTCATATTCGTGAAAGTTTATCTCTTCCTTTTCCTCTTTTTGGCTTTTGGGCTTCAGCCTTTTTTGCTATGGCGTCATATACCAGAAGATACACAAGCTCCAGCACCACAAAGCTGATAAGACCTATCCAAAATGAGCTTGCCACAAATCCGATAATAAAAGCAATAACAAGTGCGCCAAGCTCACCTATCTCCTTTTTTAGGTCAAGTTTAAGCATTTATCTCACCTTAGTCTATCTTTGTAAGCACGAATGTGCATTTGCCCTCAACAGTATACTTGCCTGTGCCTGCTGAAATGAATACGCTTTCGCCCTTCTTTGCAGAAACAGTTTCACTGCCGCTGATAACAGGCTCACCCTCGAGAACGAGAATACTGTTGAGGCTGTTTTCGTCAGCGTCAAGCTCAGCCTTTGTTTCAACGTTTACCCTGTATGTTGTGAAGTATTCGCATTTTGAAAGAAGCTTTATGTCATAGCCGTCCTTCTTTTCAACAGGTGTCTCAGGATACTGCTCAGCAGGAGCAAGCTTTGTTACGTCAAGAGCCTTGTCAACGTGAAGCTCTCTAGGCTTGCCGTCCTTGCCAACTCTGCCGTAGTCATAAATTCTGTATGTAGTGTTTGAATTTTGCTGTATCTCAGCAATAAGGATACCCTTGCCGATAGCATGGAGAGTGCCTGACTTGATGAAGAAAACGTCGCCCTTCTTAACAGGTACAGCGTTTGTTACTTCAAGAAGCGTGTTGTCAGCGATCCTTCTTGCAAATTCTTCCTTTGTTATCTCGTGCTTGAAACCGTAGAGAAGAGTTGCACCCTCGTCACAGTCAACAACATACCACATTTCTGTCTTGCCGTATTCGCCTTCAACTCTCATTGCATAATCGTTGTCAGGGTGTACCTGTACAGAAAGATTGTCCTTAGCGTCAATGAGCTTAATAAGGATATCCTAAGCATTCAGACTCTCCCAAAGCTCGTCTACCGAATCAAACGGACCAACGAGATTTTTACCCTCTTTGGCTTCGTCAAGGACTTTCTTTGTTTCTTCGTTAGGCTCTTCTTTCTGAAGTCCTTGCAAGATAACAATAAGAGCATTGAGCTGTTCTTCTGTGAGATTGTCTATCATACTGTATGCAAGTTCTTTTGTACTCATAGCTCTGCCTCCTTAAATATCTGACTAATTGTTTCGTTCTTGCTTTTATTATACCACATCAAACCATGTTGTCAAGCAATTTTGCGACGTGTTTTGACGAAAAAAAGCAGGAGAACGAACTGCTCGTCCTCCTGCTGATAGCGTTATTTTTTATTTCTTCTCGTCCTCACCGTTCTTAGG